>OGKG01000037.1_pt1 | contig 125849 bp, 97 predicted proteins | sample 1572201 | NCBI WGS metagenome assembly OGKG01 (sample SAMEA2582146, study PRJEB24529) | metagenome | biome: Human gut stool | place: China | collected 2011 | reverse complement strand
CACCAACTAGCTAATCAGACGCGGGTCCATCTTGTACCACCGGAGTTTTTCACACCGTACCATGCGGTACTGTGCGCTTATGCGGTATTAGCAGTCGTTTCCAACTGTTATCCCCCTGTACAAGGCAGGTTACCCACGCGTTACTCACCCGTCCGCCACTCAGTCACAATATAATCAGTCCCGAAGGAAATCAAATAAAGTGCTTCGTTCGACTTGCATGTGTTAAGCACGCCGCCAGCGTTCATCCTGAGCCAGGATCAAACTCTCGTTAAAAGTGTTTGTTCTGTCAGAATGACGTTAGCCATTCATCCATTACTGTTGTTTTGGAAATCGTTAGCTTCGATTACTCGAATTAACAATGTTCGCTCTGAAAATTTTGTTTTTGAATTTTCAGGGATGGTTGCTGTTCAATTATCAATGTTCCTGTTTGCTGTCTCTTTGCGACAGCTTGTTTATTATATCTCACTTGCAGTCGCTTGTCAACAACTTTTTTATTTTTCTTTTTCAAGAATTTCTGTCGTTTTTCGACAGCCAGAATAATTTATCATAATTTTCTTTGTCTGTCAACAACTTTTTTAAATTCTTTTTTGTTTGTTATTGTCGTTTCAACGACAACTCGTATAATTTATCATAACTTTAAGGGGTTGTCAACAACTCTTTTTGATTTTTTTTGATTTTTTTAACAAAGGTATTATGGCTTTTTTTGCCTGATATATTCTCATTATTTCCTTATTAAGATTTTTTCACAGCATTCTCTTTTTTCTATAATATTATTCCATAAATTAAGATTACCCCACTTTTCGTAGAGTAATCTTATTAACACTTTTTAAAGCCAATCGCTTTATACTTTGTATTACTTCATTCTTATCCTAACAAGTATTTCTCTATTGCTTCCGCACATCCACTATGATCACAATCATTTTCCAAAACAACATCTGCTATTTCTTTTACTTTGTCAATTGCGTTTGCCATTGCAACGCCAAGACCTGCGGTCGCTATTGCATCCATATCATTTTCTGCATCACCTATATCTATTGCTTTATTAATTCCAAATCCCAAATGGTTACAAAGCCATGTTAAGCCCGTTCCCTTAGTAACATTGGCAGGCGATACTTCAAGAGAGTTTCCTTCTGCATAATTAAATACCAAATCATATTTTGATAATATTTTCTTTGTTGCTTCCCTTGCCTCAGGTGTAGAATGGTAAATGTTGATTTTACTTGCAGACTGTCCTTTTTGTTTGCAATATTCAAAAACATTATCTACTTTTGTTGCTACACTATTTAACAACTCCTTATAAACATTCAAATGGAAATGTTCAAGATTATCCAAGTCTGTTTTTTTCGCTATTGCCTCTGTTGTCTGTAGAATTACCACAACATCACTTGTTTCTGCTATTTCTGATACTTTGTCTATAACTTCATTTGGAATAGGAGCACAATATATTATTTCTTCTTTTTCAAGGTCATATACCATTGCCCCACTTATACATACTAAATATTTTAGTCCTTTAATAATATCCGTATATTCCCTTAATTCTGCCACTGATCTTCCTGTGGATAAAACAACTTCCTTGCCCTGACTAAATGCTTTCTCAATTGCAGCCATATTTTCCGGTGTAATCTTTTTCTTTGAGTTAAGCAATGTTCCATCCATATCCAATCCAATTAATTTATATTCGCTCATTTTCCAATCCTCTCTATGTTATTTTTCTTTTGTAATAATAATTATAGGGTGTACTAAAACTTTGTTATTTTAACACCCTAATCTTTATAGTGCACAACAACTATGTGCCACGCAATTCTACGTGGCACATAATGTTTTATTTATTAACTTTGCTATTAATGTCTGCTGTAAGTTTATTAATAATGTTTTGAACTTCTGTTACCGCCTGGTCAACCGGAGTCTTCTGCTTGTCAATTGACTTGTCACGTGTTGAAATTTCAACTACATTTTCTGCAAGATTTCTTGGACTTACCACAACTCTTACAGGTACACCTAAAAGGTCAGCATCCGCAAACATCGCTCCAGGTCTTGCTTTTCTGTCATCATAAATAACTTCAATTCCCATATTCTGAAGAGTTTCATAGATTTCATCTGCTTTTTTCTTACATTCAGCATCATCTGAACGTAAGCAACACAAATGAACCTGCCAAGGTGCAATTGTAATTGGCCAAATTGGGCCATAATCATCATGTCTTACTTCGCAAATTGAAGCCGCCATACGACCTACACCTATACCGTAGCATCCCATAATAGGATACTGTTCCTTACCATTTTCGTCTGTGTATGTAAAGTTCATTGCCTTTGAATATTTTGTACCAAGTTGGAATATATTACCAACTTCAATACCTCTTGAAATATTAATAACAGGCTTGCCACAGTTTGGACAAATACCTCCTTCTGCGATTTTTGCAAGATCAACGTATTTAGCATCTGGGCAATCTCTTTCCACATTAAATCCTGTGTAGTGAGTATCAACCTTATTAGCTCCTGTTACAAGATAATCAATTCCTTCAAGAGAATTGTCAAAGTATACTGTAACCTTGTCTGAAATTCCAACAGGTCCGATAAAGCCTGCTGTTAAAATACTGTCATCTTCAATTACAGCAGGATGAATGTCTTCACCTACTGCATTAGTTAATTTTGTTTCATTAATATCAAGGTCACCACGGATAAATGCAACAATATAGCTGTCATCAGCATTTTTCTGGTATACAACAGCCTTAGCCGTATTTTCTGCAGGTATCTTTAAGAAATCGCAAAGTTCTTCAATTGTACCTGTACCAGGTGTTGAAACTTCTTTTAATTCTTCTTTTGGAATCTTGTTTTCATTCTTAATAATGCTTGGTGCAGCTTCTACATTAGCACTGTATCCACATTCAGGACAGATTGCAATTGAATCCTCTCCTACAGGTGTTAAAAGCATATATTCGTGAGAAATGCTACCACCCATCATACCTGAGTCTGATTTTACGATTGCAACTTCAGGAATACCGCATCTTGCAAAAATTCTGCTGTATGCATCATAAACTTTCTGATAATACTGTTCCAAATCTTCCTGTGATGTATGGAATGAATAAGCATCCTTCATTGTAAATTCACGTACTCTGATAAGTCCTGCTCTTGGTCTTGCTTCGTCACGGAATTTAGTCTGAATCTGATAAATCATAAATGGATATTTAGCATAGCTGTTAGCATATTCCCTAACAAGCTGTACAGATGCTTCTTCGTGAGTCATACCAAGAACCATCTTGCTTCCTGTTCTGTCTGTAAATCTTAAAAGTTCTGAACCAACGCTTTCATATCTGCCTGATTCTTCCCAAAGACTTCCAGGTAATGCTACAGGGAATAAAACTTCCTGTCCATCAAGTTTATCCATTTCGTCACGGATTATATTTTCTATTTTTTGAGAAATACGTTTCATCGGCGGGAACTGTGAGTAAATACCATTAGCTACGTTCTTGATATATCCTCCTCTTACCATTAATGCATGGCTGTCAATAAGACAGTTAGCCGGTCTTTCCTTAAATCTGTCCCCAACAAGTTTTGATAATTTCATGTTCTTTCTCCTATTATTTATTTTTTAGTGTAGCTCTTGTCAACATCTATGTTGTTAACACCCACTATCCGAATTATTTTAATACATATTAAAACAAAAATCAACGCATAAGCCTTAATATGCGTTGATTTTTGTATGATTACAGTGTGAAAAATTCATTATCCTACCTGTGCTTGCACAATGGTTGGATAATGAACTTGAGACACGCCCGAATATGAGCATAAAAGTGGAGCGTAAGCTTCACGATATGCGAATTTCGTGGCAGATTGTGAAAGTGCTAAGCACATAGCAATCCGTATAATCATTCTGATGCTACTTAATAACTATCTTCTTAATTGCTGATGTTCCTTTGTTCTTTCTATTATAAGCTACAACCTTGTACTGATATGTCTTGCCTTTTTTAAGCTTGCTGTCTTTGTACTTAACAGTTGTATTCTTCTTTATATTCTTAACTTTTTTCCACTTTGTATACTTTTTGCCTTTTGCTTCCCTTCTATATACATAGTAACCCTTTGCAGCCTTTAATTTCTTCCATGTAACAATAGCTTTTTTCTTCTTTACTGTTACTTTGATTTTAGGCTGTGGGAAAGTTATCTTTCCACTTTTTGTAACAGATGTTCCTGTTGCGTTTTTAAGTGTTGCTTTTATTTTATATTTACCAACTGTTTTGGCATTTATTTTTCCCGTTGCACTTATTGTGGCTTTCTTTGTATTGTAAGACTTAAAAGTAAAGTTACTGTTGTCTAACAATACATTTTGTGATGCCCATTCAGGGTTTTGTACATAAAGTTTAACTGTTTTTTTGTTTCCTACTTTAAGGTTATAGCTACTACTGTCTAATCTAAGTTTTGTCTTGCTTAAGAAGTCTCCGTCTACTGTTACTGTAACCACTACGTTCTTATCTGCCGGCTGACTTATTGTTACCGGTGTGTCTGTTCCAAAACACTGTACCCAGAACACTGTTCCACCCTGAGTAAAGCAACCAATTCCTATTGTTTTAAAATAGCTTGTAAGAATATTTGCTCTATGACCTGCACTGTTCATCCATGATGTCATTACTGCAGCTGCACTTGACTGACCACCTGCAATATTTTCCGCTTCCATTTTGTCTGTTGCGCTAAAGCATGACGATCCGTCAGGTCTTGTATGTGAAAAATACAGTGCCACTTCTGCTGCTCGCTGCATTGCCGCGTCAAGAAGGTCTTTATCCATTTTCAACTCTGATAAGCCTTTGCTTTTTCTTTCTTTGTTAACTATTTTCAAAACCTTATAGGCTTCACTGTACTTGTCTGTACCTTTATATTTTATTTTTGTAAAAATACCATAATCTCCATTGTTCCCCTTTGAAAGCCATGTTGGATATTTAGTTATTGATGAGCCTTCAAAAGCTCCACTTTCAATTAATGTAATTGATTTTGGATAGCTTATTGTTGACAATGCTTTGCAGTTCTTAAATGCATAAACCTGTATTGTTTTTAGTGCTGTAGGTAATGTAACACTTGAAAGCTTAACACAATCCATAAAAACTCTAGGTTCTAATGTTTCAATGGCAGAATTATCCATAACCACCTTTGTCAAATTAGAACATCCACTACATAAAAGATATGGCACTGTTTTTACTTTTGCATAAAACTTCAAAGTTTTAAGGGCTGTACAATTCTGTAATAGAAATGAACCTATAGAAGTTACATTTTTAGGTATTGCAATTTCATCTAATGCTTTCATTTCATAAAAAGCTCCATCGCCTAAAGTTGTTACACCGCTTGTTATTGTTATCTTTTTTAAATTCTTTCCATAGCTAAAACCGTATGCCGTTACTTTCTTTACTGTAGATGGAATAGTAAATTCTGTTCCTGTTTTAGCTGCAGGATAGCTTTCTAATATGGTCTTATTCTTATTATATAGAACATAATTTTCAGCAACATAATTCTTATTGTTGCTACTTACTTCTATTTTTTCAAGATTTTCAGCCTTATATCCTATGCCATCTTTAATAGTTGTTACACTTTTAGGAATAACTATTCTTTTTACTGAACTGTTATAAAAAATGTAATTTCCTATTTCTGTTGTTGCTCCCGGAAATTCAAAATCATCTAAATCTGTTCCCTGAAATACATAATCTCCAAATGTTTTTACTTTTTCCATTCCTGTATAAGACTGTAATTTAGTGTCTGCAAAAGCGCCATCACCAATACTTGTTACAGTAGATGCAACTGCTACTTTTGTCATATTATAGCATGAGTTAAAGTTTGCTTCTCCAATAGAAGTAATTCCGCTGTTAACTCTTACCTCACTTATTCTGTCTCTGTCCTTGTACCATGGAATGTTGGCTATCTTTGTATAATCAGGCATAGCCCCTGTTCCACTTATTGTAAGCACACCATCATCTGTAAGTACACCTTTTATGGTAGAACTAACATTGTATGTAATTGATGCTGCCATTACTGTTGTTGCTGAAAACGGAACGTTAAATCCCATAACCATTGTTAGAACTAAAATCGTTGTAATAATTCTTTTAAATAAATTTTTCATGAGTACCTCCCTCTATTTGTCTTACGGACTTTATCATATCACTAATTTGTTTTTTGTATACCCCATTAAAGCAAATACTTGTATCTTAAAATTAATTTTTTATGTATTTTGCTCTTTTTGTATAACAATTTAATAAACTTATTCTTAAAACATTCAAGTACATAAAGTTCGTAATCTCTTAATGTTTTTCCACCAAATCTGAATTTTTCAAATAACAGTATAATGCGTTCATATTCGTCCTGTTCTATTTCAGTATATTTTACACTTAATATTGCATACAATTCCATTGGTTTAACGTATTCACCTGTAACTCCTGATATTTCGATAAGTTTTTCTATCTGAGAAATATAATACTGTTCATCAATATGTATATAGAAGCTATCTTCCTCCAGAAAAATAGAATTGTAAAATTTTCTTTCTCCTTCCAGCTTTTTTACCTTTATCCTAAGTAAATGGCTCCTTAACACCAAAGTTTAATATTGTGTTACGGAACCCCTATATACTAAACAAACTGCTATCTCAATTATAAACAGTGATTTTTTGTTTTTTACATATTTATGTTCTTGTCAAAATCAAAAAACTGTCAAATACGTTAATTGTTCCATATCCCCATTGTTCACTTGGATACCTAATGTCTCTGTTTCGTTCTGCCCCTCTTATAAGGTAGTTTTTAATGTAATTGTTTTTCATATATGGCTCATTGTCCTCCACAATTCCCCATTGAAGTATCTGTGCACAGGCTCCCGCACCTAATGCGCACGCCACTGACGTTCCAGTCCTTCTTATATACCCTCCTGAAATTCCCGGACCGTAAACATTTACTGCCGGAGCTGTCAAATCTGGTTTGATTCTATTCTCCCTTGTGAAGCCTCTCCCCGACTTGGGATAGAAGGCATTGGTTACATTGTCATATCCTCCAAAAGTTATAACATTCTCTGTCGCGGCCGGCACTGTTAATGTCATATCCGGATTAGGTGTTAGAAAATAGTTTCCTTCCGGTGTATATTGTCTAAGTCCGCCCCATATATTAAAGTTTCCATCTAGAATATTATTTCCGTAAACTTTAATAGTCCATATACCGGGGCTTGGCTGTTTAAATCTCATAAAAATCAACTGTCCTCCTGTCCCCGACTCCACAAGTTCATATGTTAATTCAATTGAAGATTGCTCAAACACAAAATTAATGTTTTCTACGCTACCCTGCCGCACCGGGATTCTTGGCACGCTTTCCCCGAAAGGCGACACAAAGCCTACTGAAAATATATCCGGAGCGTTACCCCACAGTTCTAAAACAAAGCCCGGCACATTATCGCCTACACGAAATTCTACGTTGTGGGTGGTGTTTTCGGTTGCTATTCCTATTGTACCTCTATAATGAAGTCTTTCATTGCCTTCATTTCCTGCTGCCACTACAACGCAGTTGCCTATTTTGCTTCCTATTCTGTTAAGCACTTCATCTAAAGGTGAGCCTCCTGCTCTTCCACCATTTCCACATCCTAATCCTACAACTATAACTATTGGCTTTTTTTGTTTTATTGCCACATTTTTCAAAAAAGAAGCTGCAAGCATTATGTCATTTTCCTGATAAAGAGGCTGACTTCCCATGGCATAAAAATAATTAGTAAGATATTTTTTTGCCTCCTTAAGTTTTACCATAACAATTTCGCTATCCGGCGCCGCCCCTATAAAATCCCCCTGCTCATCATAACTTCCGCAGGCTATCCCTGCCATAAAAGTTCCGTGACCGTTTTCGTCCCTGTGCGGAACCACTTCTAACGGATTGTCTGCCTGAAGCGCCCTGTTTATTTCTTCTCTTGTATACTCACTTCCATAACTAAAGCCCTCTGGCGGATTTCCCTTAACATCAGTCTGATCCCATATACTCAAAATTCTTGTTTGCCCTGTGGACTTTTGAAACAGCTTGTTTGTATAATCAATTCCCGTGTCAATAAAGCCAATTATCACATCTCTCCCTGTAAGATTAAACCCCGACTGGTTCTGCAACCTTATGGAACCTGTTGCCGCCACGGCAGTTGTATCCATTAAACCATACAACTTTGGAATAACATTGTATGTAAAATTAGCAACATTTATAGTAGGTAGCATATCAAGCCTGTAATATGCACAAAAGTACGAATCGTCTATAACCTGAGTACATTCAGCCTGCTCCGTTAAGGCTTCACTAATGTCACCGTTATACCTGCCAATGAAATCACCATATTCCTCCGACAAAATAATATTATTACAATTCATTGATTGCCCTTGAAATAAAATTAATATAAGTTTATGTAGAAGCGGTGGAAGATATGAACGGAATTATGCAATGCGTCCCCCGATAGCAAGTATTCCGGGACATAAACAATGCAAACAATATAAATCAATACAAAAATACCCGGAGTTATAGAAATTTAGATAATTAATTTTCCACAACTCCGGGTATTATTTTTTTAAGTTCTTCTAACCTTCTATAAGGTCCTGGCCTCTCATTCCTATTACCGGGCCGCCTGTTCCATTAATGTATTCTTCTGTAATTTTTACAGTTCCAATGTTGTCATCTTTTGGAATTTCATACATTATATCAAGCATAAATTTCTCAATGATTGCCCTTAGTGCTCTGGCCCCTGTTTTCTTTTCTATTGCTTTCTTGGCAATTGTTCTAAGAGCACCTTCCGTAAATTCAAGTTTTACTTCATCAAGTTCAAGCAATTTCTGATACTGTTTGATAATTGCATTCTTTGGATCTGTAAGAATCTTTACAAGCATGTCTTCTGTTAATCCATCCAAAGTAAATACAATTGGAAGTCTTCCAAGGAATTCAGGAATCATACCAAATTTTCTCAAATCTTCTGATGTTACTTTTTTCATAATATTAGGATCATTATCGTATTTGTCTGTTAATTCACTTTGGAAGCCTATGGCTGCCTGCTTGTTAAGTCTTTCCTTAATAATATCTTCCAAATCCGGAAAAGCGCCACCGCAAATAAACAAAATATTTTTTGTGTTAACTGTTGCAAGTGGCACCATTGCATTCTTGCTTGTTGCACCAACAGGAACTTCAACTTCGCTTCCTTCCAAAAGCTTAAGCATTCCCTGCTGAACTGACTCTCCGCTTACATCTCTGCTACTTGTATTCTGTTTCTTTGCAATCTTGTCTATTTCGTCAATAAAAATAATACCTGTTTCTGCTCTTTCAACATCATTGTCTGCTGCTGCCAAAAGTTTTGAAACAACGCTTTCAATATCATCGCCAATATACCCTGCCTCTGTAAGTGATGTTGCATCTGTTATTGCAAGAGGAACATCTAATAACTTAGCTAAAGTCTTAACAAGATATGTTTTACCTGAACCTGTAGGTCCAATCATTAACATATTTGACTTTTCAATTTCAATTTCGTCCATTGTGTTTGTTGCCACTCTCTTGTAGTGATTATAAACTGCAACAGACATAACCTTCTTAGCATAATCCTGTCCGATAACATAATCGTCTAATTTACCTTTTATAACATGAGGTGCAGGAATCTTGTTAATATCCAAAACAGGTGCTTCTTTCTTTTCTGAAGATTTTTTCTTTTTAAGTTTCTGTTTCTTTGGAATTTCTCTTCTAAAATCATCCGTAGTCATCATATGAATTCCCGGAGTATTAAGCAACTCTTCTAATTCATCCTTGCTTATGCTCATATTCATGCCAAAGTTCTGGAAACTATTAAAACTCTTCTGCAGACAATCTGCGCACACACAAATTCCACCCGGCATATCAATCATAGTTCCTGCTTTACTTTCAGGTCGTCTACAAACATAACAAATCTTCTCGTATTCATCTTCATTACTCTTGTCTGATGAATCACCATTCTCACTTTTATCAACATTGTTATTGTCTGTAGAATTGTTATCATCATTTACTATTACTTTATTATCATTTTCCTTTGAGTTATTGTCTATAACTTGATTGTTTTCAGCTACAACCTCTCGGAAATCATTTTCATCTAAAGTCTTGTTTTCAAATTCATCTTTGTTCATTGTATCTCTCCATTCTGCGATATTATTCACAAATAAAAAAAGTATATCACATTTAATCCTACATACTAATCCACAACATACTCTGCGAACATCCGTAATTTAATATGAAACACCATTTAATACATGGCTTAGTTTAACATATATTAACTAAAATTAAAACATACAAAATTGACCATATTCTGACTTAAATGTTACATATTTTTTAACATTTCAAAAGAGGCAACCCTCTACCGGATTGCCTCTTTGTTATAAACAAAACACTTTATGAGAAAGAAATTTTTAACTTTTTTAGTTTGCGGCATTCTGTGTTGTTTCAATTACGCTCTTGTCGCCAAGTGTAACTGTAACATCTTTTGTCTTGTATTCTCTGCCGTCTCTGTATTCTATAGTTACTTTAACCTGTTCGCCTTTCTTGTAGTATTCAAGCATACTCTGTAATGATGCCATTGATGAAACATCCTGCCCGTCAAATTTTGTAATTACATCTGATGCTGCGATTCCGGCATTTTCAGCAGGGCCACCTTTTACTACGCTCTGTACCTGGATTCCCTGTGGAATTGAGTAAGCCTGTGATGTCTGCTCATCTACATCAAACCCTGAAATTCCAAGGTAACCCCTTTCATCTTCTGATACTTTTGTTCTTGTTTCTTTTGTTTCAAGGTTACTAATAATATCTTTTACAGATGAAATTGGGATTGCAAAGCCCATACCTTCAACGCTGGCATTTGAGCTGCTTCCGCTTGATGAATATTTTGCAACGTTAATTCCGATAACTTCGCCACTGGCATTTAATAATGCTCCGCCACTGTTACCACCGTTAATTGCTGCGTCTGTCTGAAGTAATGTCATTGTCTGATTTTCAAGCTGAACCTTTCTGTCTTTTGCACTGATAATGCCTGTTGTTACTGACTGTCCATATCCTAAAGCATTACCAATTGCAATAACACCTTCGCCAACGTTAACTTTATCTGAATCGCCTAATGTAGCTTTCTTAATATTTTTTAATACGTCTGATGGAATGTCTTTTAATTTTACTGCAACAACTGCTACGTCTTTTGTTGAATCAGTTCCCTTAATGTATCCATCAACTGAATCCTTTGATTCTGTTCCGGCAAACTGAATCTTTAAGCTGTCTGCACCTTCAACAACGTGATTGTTTGTAACTATAAGAAGTTCTGTACTTGTCTGGTCTACAATAATACCTGAACCTGCTGCATCTTCTTCATATGAATTGCTCTTGTTGTTTCCGCTATTTCCACCACCAAAATAGTATTCCCAAATATCCTGTGAATAATCGTTTCTTGATTCAACTAATGTCTTGCTTGTAATAGCTACAACACTTGGCATTGCACTGCTTACAACACTTGAAACATCTGTTACTGTAACGCCTGATGTCGATGAAGAATTAGCATCGTTCTGTGTGTTTGTTGAGCCGATTGATTCGTAATTGCCTGAATCACTGCTATTGTCATTGTTACTATTGCTATTGTTATCATTGTTGCTTAATGTTCCGTCTTCCAAAACATTTGTTAATGAATCTTTATTCTTTGAAATATAAGCTGCTGAAATACCAATTGTTCCTGCAAGTAAAACTACACAAACTGCAACAACGGCTATTAAAGTTCTCTTCTTTTTCTTCTTTTTACCATTACCATTGTTATTGTTGTTACTGTTATAATTGTAACCATTGTTTGTCTGAGAATCATTTGTTGAATAATAATATCCATTATTCTGTGAATTATTAGAATTGCTATTATAATAGCTGCCATTCTGTGTACTATCATTGCTACTATTGTTGCTTCCCTGCGAATAATAAGTACCATTTCCACTTACATCATCTGCGTTATGATGCTCATCATTTACATATGACTGTCTGTAAACACTGCTTTCCTGTTCAGCTGTCTGCTCTGTATTCTGTTCTGAACTATTCACAGCATCCTGTGAAACCTGCTGGCTGTTTACCTCTTCAAAATTATTGTTTTCTGTACCTGATATATTGTCATCGTTGTTTCCCTCCGGATTTGAACCAAATCCATTTGGATTCTCGTTATCGTACATCTTCCTTTTCTCCTTTCAGGCTCTTTTTTTTAATAAAGAACAAAATTTTGTATTACCTCATCTATTCCTTATTTGATTATAGGTATAGTTTAACGGCTAGTTGTGTTGATTTTGTGTTCTACTTATTAAAAAATTGCGAAAATCTGCCTATTGTTTGCAGGCTGCCATTTTCGGCGACTATATGCAGAAAAAAGGAGTCGCAATTTGCAACTCCTACATTTTTAATAAAACTGGCTCTTACCGCCATCATCATAATCATAACTTACGGATTCTGTCTCACCTTCCTTATTCTTTTTAGCATCTCCACTCATGTCTATACCTGTTGAGCCATCCGAATACACACCTGTATCAGTCTGTATCTGATTTCCGATAGTATTAACAGTGCTTGTTGGCTGGTAATTCTTTTCACCGAAAAGATACTCATGAAGCTCCGATACGTTATCACTTAAGCCTTTTGGCATAACATAACTGGTTCCACTAATAGTTCCCGTTTCAAGGTTTGACGGAAATCCCTGACTTCCCGATAATTTAAAATCAAATATAATTGGAATCATATTTACAATTTCTTTAAAAGTAAAACTTGTGGAAATAATTTTGTTTTTGTTAGTGTTGGCATTCATAACACCCGAAACCATTTCCTGCAATTCGCTAAAGCTTGCACTCTTTGCCTTTTCTACCAACTTCATCATAACTGAACGCTGTCTTGCTGCTCTACCAAAATCGTCTCTAACCTCTTCCCCTGTTTTTGGATCATAGAAAGTAGCTTTTCTGATTCTACAATATGTTGTGGCCTGAATACCATTTAACTTAATATTCTTTCCACTCTTCTTAACATATTTGGGTTTTACACCAATTGAGCTACAAGTACTACTCATATGATAATTAAGCTGCTGTAATTCATCATCTGTAAGATTAACTTTTATTCCTCCCAATGTGTCTATAATCTCAGCAACACCTGAAAAGTTAACTGTAACATAATCAGTAATGTTAAGGTCAAGATTCATGTTAAGTGTATTAATTGCCGCTTCAGGTCCACCACCTGCATAGGCTGAATTAACCTTAAAGTACTTATAAATGGTTCCATCTTTTCCGTAAATTCCAAGATAAGTATCCCTATACACTGATACCATTTTTACTTCGCCTGTAGTGTTATGTACACTAACAATAAGTATGGAATCGCTGTTAGAAGCATCAACTTCTCCTTCTCTTGAATCTACACCAAACAATACAAAATTAGTATATTCTTCTGAATAATTGTATTTAAGTTTGTTAGTTTTGATACTGCCATCATCAAAATTAAGATCTCGTACACTCTCGTTGTAACTGTTATTTCCCCACCAGGTTATAATTTTCTGGCCTATTGCTGTGTTTGCCATAGCCTTTACAACCTGTGTCTTTACTGATGGCACAAATAAAATCACAGCCATCATAACTATAAGTAGTCCCAAAATAACTTCAATTGTTGTTACAAATCTTTTTAATCGTTTTACTGTTTTTAACTGTTGCTCTGAGCTTTTCGTTTTTCTCCTAGAACTCATGCTTTTCTCCAATCATCTTCTTTTTAGTAACTTATAATTAATCTTATCTGTATCCGTTAGGATTGTTCTTCTGCCAATTCCATGAATCAGCACACATTTCCTTAATGTCGTATTTTGCTTCCCAGCCTAATTCTTCCTTGGCCAAAGTTGCATCTGAATAGCACTCTGCAATGTCACCAGGTCTTCTGTCTGTAATTACATAAGGAATGTCAATTCCGCTTGCTTCGCTGAAATTCTTAATAACGTCTAATACGCTGTATCCCTTTCCTGTTCCAAGGTTATATACCTTAACTCCCGGATTTTCTTTAATCTTATCAATTGCATTTACATGACCTGTAGCCAAATCCATTACATGAATGTAATCTCTAACTCCTGTTCCGTCAGGTGTTGGATAATCATTTCCAAATACATTAACTCTTGGAAGTTCTCCTGTTGCAACCTTTGTAATGTAAGGCATAAGGTTGTTTGGAATTCCGTTAGGATCTTCGCCGATAAGTCCACTCTTGTGTGCTCCAATTGGGTTAAAGTAACGAAGAAGAATTACATTCCATTCCTTGTCTGCAAACTGAATGTCTGTAAGAATCTGTTCAAGCATTGACTTTGTCCAGCCATATGGGTTTGTACACTGTCCCTTAGGGCATTTTTCTGTTATAGGAATTTCTGCCGGATCTCCGTATACTGTTGCTGATGAACTAAAGATAATATTCTTTACTCCATGTTTACGCATTACATCACACATAGCTAATGTTCCTGAAATGTTGTTTGTGTAATATTCAAGTGGCTTCTGAACTGATTCACCTACAGCCTTTAAGCCTGCAAAATGGATAACTGCATAAATGTCGTTTTCTGTTAAAATCTTATCCATTAATTCCTTGTCTGCAATGTCACCTTTGTAGAATTTTAAAGTTTTGCCTGTAATCTTTTCCACTCTCTTAAGTGATTCTTCGCAAGCATTGCTTAAGTTATCTATAACTACCACGTCATATCCTGATTCCAATAATTCAACACAAGTATGACTTCCAATAAATCCTGCTCCACCTGTTACTAAAATAGTGCTCATTATTCTACCTCCATTATTTAGCTTTCGCTTTAATTTTTATTGTAACATTATTCATCAGTGTAGTGTTATCCGGCACTGCTACGTCCACATGTACCGTTGTTGTTCCTTCCTTAACTTTCCCCAAATCTGCACTGATGGCCATGTCATCTTTTGTTAATTGGCTGATTACTTCTTCCTCTCCCTGTAAAGTAACTTTAACCTTTTTTGTAACTAGCTGTACATCCAAGTTGCTGCTTAAGTCATTAAGAGATACTTCAGAAGCATCATATTCAAATGTTCTTGTAATAAGCTTCTTAATTACAACCTTTACGGTTATAGTTGATTCTCCGCTAACGGACAATCCTTTTGGTAATTTGCCTGTCACATCTATATTCTGTGTCACATCACCTTTGGCATCTGACACATCTATATCATCCTGTATATCTAATGATTCAATGCTGTCAAGAGATTCTTCACTACCGTAAACTGTAATACTGTCACTTGAAAGAATCACATCATCCACAACATAACCATCTGCCGGCTTACCTAATGCATCTTTATTTATAGTTGAAATTGGAACCTGCTTTGCTCTTAAAACATTAACATTAACCCTTATCTTCTTATCTGATAATTCAATTTCATCTGATTTAATTTCTTTGTCGTTCTTATCATAAAGTATTACAGGACATTTTTTTGAAATATTAGTATTTGTTCCATCCAAGCTACATCTTACTGCTACCTTTTTGATTTTGTCAATAATTGATGTTGGAGCTTTTACTGTAACTTCGTCTGTGGACATTGAGCTAAGCCCTGCCACATAGCCGTCAGCAACCTTTCCTGTATACTCAACAACCAAGTCTGTAAAATCTTTTTCTTCAACATTTTCCACGTCTACCAGAATAGTCTGGGCTGACTGTTTTACAATTGTAATCTTTCTTCCCAGAGAAGCATTCTTAGTTGTTACATCAACAGGAATTGAGTTGACTTTTGACAATTCCTTTAAAGATGCAGTAGCCCTGAAATCTTCTGCTGATAAGTTACTTACAATTGATCTTTTGCCTGAAACAGTAATATTCAAGTACTGTTCAGACTTAACATTATATACCATATCTCTGCTGGTTATTGCACTTTCGTTTGTAACGGATATTGGAATATTTGATACAGTAATGGTTTTCTCCGGATCGTTAACATTAACAATTGCCAGCCACAAAACCAATGCTATTAATACTGCAAGAAATTTCAAACCAATATTATTTGTCAGAGACATCTTTAGTTTCGTTAACATCTTTTTCATTGCGTCCCCTTCCTTTCAAAAATCTTCTTGGTTTAACTTCCTCTTTATCCTGAGCCTTTATAAGCTCATTTTTCAGAATTGAAGCATCTGCGTATCTAATTAACTTGCCTTCTTTTGCAATGGAAATACTTCCTGTTTCTTCTGACACAATAACAACTATACAGTCTGAAACTTCACTAATTCCAAGTCCTGCTCTATGTCTTGTACCCAAATCCTTGCTTAAAGAAGAGCTGTCTGACAGCGGCAGATAACATGTTGCTGCCACTACCCTGTTTTCATCTATAATAACTGCACCATCGTGTAATGGTGTGTTTTTTTCAAAAATATTAATTAACAACTGGCTTGAAATACGTCCGTCTATCTTTATTCCTGTTTCAATAAACTGACCTAAATCATGCTGCTGTCTTATAACAATTAAGGCTCCTGTTTTAGCCTTTGCCATCTCAAGAGTTGCTCTTGTTATTTCTTCAACTGATCTGTCGCTAAAATTAGATTCATTGTTGCCATTTTCAAATTTTAATACTTTGAAAATAACATTCTTTCTACCTAATTCTTCTAGAGCCCTTCTAAGTTCAGGCTGAAATATAATTACAAGTGCTATAATACCTGCACTTAATGTCTTGTTAAATATCCATAGCAGTGTTGTCAAATGAAATAAAGAAGCCACAAGCATAAAGATTACAAGCACAAAAATACCCTTTAATAATACCCATGCCCGGCTTTTTCTAAACCATAAGACCACATAGTAAATAGCTACAGACATTATAACTATTTCAACAATGTCGCTTGCATAAATTTCCGGCACTGTTAAATATTTTTCTATAAAATTTGAAACATAATTTAATACTGTGCTCACTTTATTTCCCCTTTCCATAATACTCTGCTTTATAATGTCGAAAACCTCTTCAATTAAGAATAACGTTTTTTATTTGATTTTTATTGCAAACTCTATTTCCAATTCTTCTTTTTCTTTCTCTGGGCATTAATTCTTTTAACATTCATTTCAGGTGCTACCACGTTAATCTTAGGCACTGCCTTAACGTAATAATAGTATTCGTCATCCTCAAACTGAGTATGTTCTGTTCTTGAATAATCCACTGAAAATACGAAGAACTGAATAATGCATCCCAACAATATAGAGCCTACGCTCCCAAGAATAACCTCAATTATTGAATATTCTGTGTTCAAAGTAAGTGCTCCAACCAAAATTACAACACAATCTACCACTCCGCCTACTATAATCGCAATAATCCAGGCATTGTTAACTGATGATCTTCTTATAAAATAAACTACTAATGTAGTTATAATAAATGCTGCAATAACCAAAAATAATTGATTATTAACACTAATCATTTTTAATACTGTATTAAGATTTGCTGCGTTAGTTCCCTCTGATGCAACATTCTGAATTGCGTCTGCATTCTTGCCTATTACGGCTATCATATAATATACTATTGTTCCAAATGTAACCGATACTATTGATACAGGTGTGCATATTAATCCTGCAATAATCGGAACAATATATGGTATTTTCAGGAAAAACGCCATGGGAACAAAAAGTACGAATATTCCCTGTGTTGGTGTAAATCTAAAATACAAAAGTAACATTATTAGCAAAATAATTACCACTAATGCCCCAAGTTCTATTGATAATGTAAATATGTTAATACACATAATAGCCGTTAAAGCTGTTATTATAATTGTCCAAGGCATAAAGGCCATAATAACTGATATTCCCATTATTACAGGCCACATTGTTAATAAATCATTATATCCAACATTCTTTTTTATTAGAGTTAATGCTATAAACGCACTGATAAATTTAATAATCGGATTAACATAAAACTCCTGTTCCGCGTAAAAATTCTTTAATTTCTCCTTATATACAAGTAATCCCATCATTATTCTTCATCGCCTCCCTCTCCAAGTTCATCAATAATGGCATCATATTCCAATTCCTGAATACGGTGCAGTGTTTTCAAATCTCCATTATATTCTTTTAAATGCTTTCTTATATTTCTAAACTTGTGTGAGAAAAAAGCATAACTAAAAATCATATATAAAACAACGGATACAATATATAAAATCACAAGCATTACTATTAAAGCTGTAAGTCTTCCTGTTGTTGTAAGACTTGATATAACCTTGTCAGACTTATACATAAACCATAAAACCAAACAAAGCAAATATGCAACTGTTATACATAAAAAAGACTTAAGCATTTTTAGTGACATATAATCACCTCTGAAATACTTGCTTGTTTTAATCTCTTTTTTTTGATTTTTCTGCTCATATAATGACAACTTTGTCATTAGTATAATCTTTTCATTATTAAGCATTTTAAATCTCCTTAAAATTGAATCTCTAACTTTTTCGTATAGAAACCCATAATTATTTTTAATTCTATCATAGGTGGGAAAAATTTACTACAGGATTTACGAATTAATTTTGTTTATATGTAGTCCAAAAAGGGAACCTTGCAAACACGTTGATTTTATTATTTTGCTCCGCCGCCTATTGTACAGCGAAAACTTAAACTCGCCTTCGGCTCAAACAGTAAGTTTATCGCTGTACGCTATGCTCACAAAATTTCAAAAATCTGCCTATTGTTTGCAAAGATTCCCTTTTTGTACCATATTATATATTTATCATTATTTAATTTTTATTCTACAATTTTATTCTTAATGCTCTTGTTGCATTCAGTACCGCAAGTACCATTACACCTACGTCTGCAAATATTGCGACCCACATATTGGCTATACCAAGTGCTCCAAGTACAAGGCAGATTGCCTTTATCGCCAATGCGAAGATTATGTTTTCTCTTACTATTTCAAGTGTTCTCTTTGATATCTTCATTGCCAACGCTATCTTTGCAGGATCGTCATCCATAAGTACAACATCTGCAGCTTCAATTGCCGCATCTGAGCCAAGGGCTCCCATTGCCACACCGATATCTGCTCTTGATAATACAGGGGCATCATTGATTCCATCGCCTACGAATGCAAGGGCTTCTTTGTCTCCTTTTTCTGCAAGTAGTTTTTCAACCTGCTCAACTTTATCGCCCGGAAGAAGCTCACTTCTTACCATGTCAATGCCTATTTCTGTTGCAACTTTGTCGGCAACTTTTTTGGAATCGCCTGTTAACATAACAGTTTTCTTCATTCCATTCTTTTTTAATTCAGCAATTGCCATCTTTGTTGTTGGTTTAATAATGTCTGAAATTGTTATGCAACCGGCATACACGCCATCAACAGCTACATAAACTATTGTTCCTTCATCGTGTTCGTCACTTGGATTGATTCCAAGTTTTTTCATAAGCTTAATGTTTCCAGCACTAACTTTCTTGCCGTCAACGTCAGCCTGAACGCCGTGGCCTGCAATTTCTTCAATATTATTTACTTTTTCAAGGTCAATTTTCTCACCATATGCTTTCTTCAAACTCTGACTAATCGGATGACTTGAACCACTTTCTGCATATGCTGCAAAATACAACAAAGTTTTTTCATCAAAATCCTTTGCAGGATATATTTTATTTACTTCGAAAACACCTTTTGTAAGTGTACCTGTTTTATCAAAAACAATGTATTTTGTCTTAGATAATTCCTCTAAATAGTTGGAACCTTTTACAAGAATACCGTTAGATGAGGCACATCCGATACCACCAAAGAAGCTTAACGGTATTGAAATAACCAATGCGCAAGGACAACTGATTACAAGGAATGTTAATGCTCTTATAATCCAATCAGGAAAATCCGGTGACATTCCCATAATAAGTCTTACTATTGGTGGCAAAATAGCCAATGCTAATGCTCCGTAGCAAACTGCCGGAGTATAATATCTGGCGAATTTTGTAATGAAGTTTTCTGAACGTGACTTCTTCATACTTGAATTTTCCACCAAATCCAAAATCTTCGAAACTGTAGAGTCACCAAATTCTTTAGTAGTTTTAAGCTTAATTGCACCTGTCATATTGATGCATCCACTTATAACTTCTTCCCCTACTTTTGCATCTCTTGGTACACTTTCACCTGTAAGTGCGCTTGTATTTAATGTTGTATTTCCTTCTGTAATAATTCCATCAATAGGGACTTTTTCTCCCGGATTTACAACAATCTCTGTACCTATTTCCACGTCATCAGGATCAACCTGTTCAATCTGTCCGTCAACTATAATATTGGCGTAATCAGGTCTTATGTCCATAAGTGCTGCAATGTTTCTTCTGCTTTTTCCAACAGCGCAACTCTGGAATAACTCACCAATCTGATAGAACAACATAACAGCTACGCCTTCTTTAAATTCTCCCAAAAGTATTGCACCTACTGTTGCTATCGCCATAAGAAAGTTTTCATCAAACACCTGCTTGTTCAAAATACCCTTGAAAGCTTTTCTCAAAATGTCGTATCCGATAACAAAATATGGAATAAGATACAAAACAACCTGCCCCCAAATATTCACATCCGCAAATTTGCACAATATTGAAATACCTAAAATTAAAATTGCAGATGCAATAATTCTATACAAAACTGTTTTCTGTTTTTTTGTCATTTTCTCATCCTTTCTAAAACTGTTTTCTTTAGAAAAGATTTTTTCACTTCTTAATCTGCATTAAAATAACAATTTAAAATTTACAATTCTTATTTTAAATTTGTTATGTGGATTTTATAATTTGCAATTTCTTATAAGAAGATTTCACAATCATCTTCTACTTTTTTACAGTTCTTAACTGCTTCCTGCATTACTGCATCTACATCTGCTCCGTCTTCAAATTCAACCTTTAATTTCAATGTCATAAAGCTTAATGTTGCATCCTTAACTCCTGCTGTAGCCTTAACTGCCTCTTCCATCTTTGCTGCACAATTTGCACAATCTACCTCTACTTTGTATGTCTTCTTCATAATAATTATCTCCTTTTCTTTAATATATAATCTAAACTTTAATTTTTTTTACTTACATTTACGCATCTTATCTTTCTTCAATATGTTCCATTCCCATACTTAAAATTGTTCTAACATGGTCGTCATCTAATGAATAAAAAATAATCTTACCCTCTCTTCTAAATCTAACCAACTTGGCATCCTTTAAAAGTTTCAACTGATGGCTAACTGCTGACTGACTTAAATTCAAAATCTGAGCAATATCACCTACGCAAAGTTCACTTTCAAACAATGCATGAAGAATTCTAATTCTTGTTGAATCTCCAAAAACTTTAAACAATTCAGCTAAGTCATATAACTCTTCCTCATCCGGTAAAGTTTCAAGAACTTTTTTAACAACTTCTTCATGAACTGCCAAAAACTCGCCGTTATCTTTATCTACCATAGGCACCTCCTTTTCTACATCAATCTAATATGTCTACAACAATTATTGTTATAAAATTGTTTGGTACTATTAATTGTTATTTTATGATATGAACATTTATTCATATGTTTAATTCTATTATATGCACATATATTCATATGTCAATGTTTTTATTTAAAATTTATTGCGATATTTGCAATTTCCACCTGACACCTATTGGAACCATCCTTAATTTATATAGATTTTAGCAATTATTCTTGTTTCCCCTCCGCCTCAGCAAAACACCCCCAACACTAAAAGTTTCATTTTTTAGTATTGGGGGTGTTTGTGTATTGATGTATTTAATTTATTAATTGTATATATTAATAAGCTCATCCTGACTAGTCTAATAGATTATCAATACTCTTCATTCCTATCATTCTGTCTAGTCAAGCAGGTTTTCCATGCTCTTCATTCCTATTGCAAGTGTTGATCCATTATGGAGTAATGCTGACATTGTTGGTGGAATTATTCCGGCAACGCCTAGTACAATTAAGCCCGCATTGAAGCTTACTATGAATCTGTAGTTCTTGTCAATTCGTTTAACTAAGCTATTGCTCAATGCCTTTAATGTTACTATTTCATAAAGGTTATCTGCGCCTATTGTTACATCTGCGATTTCTCTTGCAATTTCTGCACCATCGCTAATTGATACTCCTATATCGGCTGCTGATAATGCAGGTGAATCATTTATTCCATCACCTATCATTATGACCTTTCTGCCTTTAGCCTTTTCTTTCTCTACGAAATTAGCCTTATCTTCAGGCAATACTTCTGAATAATATTCATCAATTCCTGCCTTCTTAGCTATGGCTTTTGCTGTACGGTCGCTGTCGCCTGTCATCATTACAACCTTACCTATTCCTGCCATCTTCAATGACTGGATAACTGCCGCAGCTTCTTCACGAAGTGGATCTTCTATGCATATTACTGCTGCAAGTCTGTTATTAATAGCCATATACAGATGAGAATATTCAGGTGGTAAACTGTTAAAAGTATCCATCTTCTCAGGATCAACTGTACATTTTTCATCTTCAAATACAAAATGATGACTTCCAATTACAACCTTCTGACCATCTATCATAGATGAAATACCGTGTGCAACAATATATTCAACTTCTGAATGAACCTCTTCATGTTCAAGATTCTTCTCTGCTGCAGCATCAACTACTGCTTTTGCCATAGAATGTGGAAAATGCTCTTCAAGACAAGCTGCAATCCTTAATAATTCATCAGAATCCTGACCATTAAATGACACTACATCTACAACCGTAGGATTAGCTTTTGTAAGGGTACCTGTCTTGTCAAAAACAATCGTGTCTGCCTCAGCCATTGCCTCCAAATATTTTCCACCTTTTACAGTAATGTTATGTAAACTTGCTTCCCTAATTGCTGACAAAACAGATATAGGCATTGCAAGTTTTAATGCACATGAAAAATCAACCATAAGCACTGATAATGCCTTTGTTGCATTTCTTGTTAAAGCATATGTAAGCCCTGTTCCAAGCAAAGTATAAGGAACTAATTTGTCTGCTAAGTGAGAAGCTTTGCTTTCCATAGAAGTCTTTAATTTCTCAGATTCTTCTATCATAGTAACAATCTTCTCGTAACGACTTGAACCGTTAGTCTGGTCCACTCTTATAACAAGTTCACCTTCTTCAAGAACAGTACCTGCGTAAACAATACCTTCTGCATTCTTCTGAACCGGTATTGACTCACCTGTTAAAGAAGCCTGATTTACCATTGCCTCACCTGAAACAACAGTGCCATCGAAAGGAATAATATTTCCCATATGTACTCTTACAAGATCTCCTGCCTTAACATCAGAAGTTGACACAAGAATGTCCTGTTCACCCTGGCAAAGCCAAACTTTTCCAACATTTAAAGACATACTTCTTGCCAAGTCATCAACAGATTTCTTATGAGTCCATTCTTCCAAAATTTCACCGATTCCAAGAAGGAACATAATTGAACCTGCTGTGTTCATATTATTTCTTGCAACTGAAACACCAATAGCCGTTGCATCAAGAACCGGCACTTCAATCTTTCTACTTGCAAGTGTTCTTACACCATTCCAAAGATATTTAACAGACTTTGTAAGAGTAATGCATTCCCTAATAGGATTCGGCAGGAATATCTTGTTGGCACCATACAAAAATACCTTGTTAACAAGCTTATCCCAATACTCCCTATTTAACTCTCTACCTGAATTTTGCAAATACACATCAGGAACTTCAACATTATTATACTTAAATGATGTAAGTAATTTTATAATATCTTCCCTTGATCCAATATAACTAATTGTAGCATCTTGAAGTCTTTCCCTAACCTTTACTGATGTTACCAGCTTATTATTACTAAGGTAATATTCCAACGTATCTGCCTGTTCGAAAGTCATGCGGCTTTGCAATATATGAATCCTTATTCTACCTTTAATTTCATGTTTAATTACAAATTTCATATAAAGTAACCTCTTTTCCGGAAATCTTTACTGCAAAGAAACACCCGTATAAAATACAGGTGTCCTTAAAATCAAATAATTCTATATTATTCTACAGTATCTTCTTCTACGTCAGTTGTTTCTTCAGATACTTCTTCTACATCTTCAAATTCTTCTGTTTCTGCTGCAGCTCTGTCTTCATTAATCTGCTGTGCTTCTGCATAAATATCTTCAGCATTTTCCTGAATGTTTGTAGCTGTCTTCATTACGCTTTCTTTAGCTCTAAGAACTGCTGCTGTGCAATTTGTGTATACTTTCTTTGCATCTTTGCTTGATAAAATCTTAATTCCTGCTGTTCCAAAAGCAACACCTGCTGCAAAAATTCCTGTCTTTTTAACGTCAATCTTCTTAATAAAATCTAACATAGTTTCAACCTCCATTGTCTTTTGTTTGTATTATATTAAATCTATTTTTTAAAGTTTTCCACTATTTTTTCACTATTGATATTTTTTATCAATAAGCTTGCGTTTTATTACGCATTCTTCTCTGATTCAATAACAATTCTGTTCACCTTTTGATTATCTAAGTAACCACAGGCTTTTAAACCTTTCATTATTACAGAATTCCATTCCGTCCGGGACAAGTGGTAAACCATATTATCATCTAACTCTATAGTGCAGGCGTTGTCCTTTACGCAGTCAAGGTTGCATGAAATTTTATAAATATTTCTTCTGCTAATAGCTCCAATGTCTTCAAGAAGATTGACCATTCTATACACTGTAGCTGCCCCGATGTTAGGATCAATTTCCACTGCTTTATAATAAATCTCTTTACATGAAGTGCATTCTTCGTCAAGGATTACGTCCAAGAGAACTTTTCTCTGGTTTGTAATTCTACATCCCTTGTCTTTTAAAGTCTTCAGAACTGATTCCTTCTGCATTCTTGTTCTTTGAAATTTTAGTTCATCACTTTTTTTCTGCTCCAATTATTTTCTCCCATAAAAACATAGGAACCTGCAAATAATTGCAGGTCCCTTATATTAAAACTTATTATTTTGCACTTGCTTTTTTAATGTTAACATTTAATGTATTGCTCTCTTTGTATGGTCTAAATAAGAGATAAATAAATACTAACACAATTGCAAATGCAACTACCGTTCCAATTCCAAATGTTCCTGCTGTAACTAATGTACCAATCTGGTAGATACATAATGCAACTAAGTATCCAAGAATTGTCTGGTATCCTATTGCTGTAAAGAACCATTTAGTATTGTTCATTTCTCTCTTAATAGCACCCATAGCTGCGAAACATGGTGCACAAAGAAGGTTGAATACTAAGAATCCGTATGCTGCAATTGGAGTCATAACCTGTGCAAGATTTCCCCAAATTTCTGTACCGTCTTCTGCTACTTCTGCAAAACCGAATAACATACCGAATGTTGCTACTACGTTTTCTTTTGCAATAAGACCTGTAATAGCTGCCACAGCCATCTTCCATCCTTCACCTGCTTTAGTCCATCCAAGTGGAGTAAAGATTGGTGCAATTACACTACCGATTGATGCTAAAATACTATCGTTAAGCTGTTCTGCTTCTAACATTCCGAACTTTCCGTCTACCCAACCGAAGCTCATAAGGAACCAAAGAATGATTGTTGAAAGAAGGATAATAGTTCCGGCTTTCTTAATGAATGACCATCCTCTTTCCCACATGCTTCTAAGAACGTTTCCTAATGTTGGCCAGTGGTATGCTGGAAGTTCCATTACGAATGGAGCAGGATCCCCTGCGAACATCTTTGTTTTCTTTAAAATAATACCTGAACAAATAATTGCTGCAATACCTACAAAGTAAGCACTTGTCGATACCCAACCTGAGTTGTTAAAGAATGCACCTGCGATTAATGCAATAATAGGCAACTTAGCTCCACAAGGAACAAATGTTGTTGTCATAATTGTCATCTTACGGTCACGGTCATTTTCGATTGTTCTTGATGCCATAATACCAGGAACACCACAACCACTACCAATTAACATAGGGATAAATGATTTTCCTGAAAGACCGAATTTTCTAAAAATTCTGTCCATAATAAATGCGATTCTTGCCATATAACCACAGCTTTCCAAGAAAGCAAGGAATATAAACAATACTAACATCTGTGGTACGAAACCAAGTACAGCACCAACACCGGCTACAATACCGTCAAGAATAAGTCCTGATAACCAATCTGCACAATTTAATGAGTCAAGTAAGTTTCCGATTAAAACAGGAACACCTGGTACCCAAACTCCATAATCTGCAGGATCAGGTTCTTCAGCTTCTGTTGCTGTCTTAAAATCATTAACTGTTACGTCAAACTTGTCTGTTACATTTCCATCTTCATCTTCAATTTCTGCTTTTGCAGTAATGTCTGATACTCCGGCTTCAGCAACAAATGCGTCAACTGCTGCTGTCTTATCAGTTTCACTTGCTTCTTCGTTTCCAAGAACTTCTTCGATATTATCTGTGCTGATTCCTTTGTCCTTAGCTGCTTCAATGAAAGCATCAACTGCTGCTGTCTGCTTTTCATAATCGCCTGATGCATCTTCATAAGAACTTGTTCCTATGCCAAACAAATGCCATCCGTCACCAAAAACACCCTCGTTAGCCCAGTCAGTAGCCCATGTACCAACTGTTGTTACGGATACGTAATATACAATAAACATTACAACTGCAAAAATTGGAAGAGCTAACCATCTGTTAGTTACGATCTTATCAATCTTATCTGATGTTGTAAGTTCACCCTTGTTTCCTTTTGATACACATTTTCCAATTACTGAAGAAATGTATGTATATCTTTCATTTGTAATGATACTTTCTGTATCATCATCAAAAGCATCTTCTAACTGCTTAATTTCATTTTCAACGTCCGGAACAGTTTTCATCTGTTCTTTAATCTTGTCATCTCTTTCAAGAAGTTTGATAGCAAAGAATCTCTGCTGTTCTTTTGCAATATCGAAAGCAATCTTTTCTTCTACTTTTTCAATAGCATCTTCTACTTTTTTATCAAACTTATGTACCATTTCATGGTTAGGTTTCTTAGCAAGTTCAACTGCCTTGTTAGCTGCTTCCTTAATTCCCTTGCCCTTAAGAGCTGAGATTTCAACAACTTCACAGCCTAAACTTTCTTTTAAGTCCTTAATGCTTATCTTGTCACCTGATTTTTCCATGATATCAATCATGTTAACAGCCATAACTACAGGAATACCTAATTCCATAAGCTGTGTTGACAAATAAAGGTTTCTTTCAATATTTGTACCATCAACGATGTTTAAAATTACATCAGGCTTCTCATTAATAAGATAATTTCTTGCTACAACTTCCTCCAATGTATATGGTGAAAGTGAATAAATACCAGGTAAGTCAGTGATTGTTACATCTTTATGTCCTTTGAGCTTACCTTCTTTTTTCTCAACTGTTACTCCAGGCCAGTTACCTACGAACTGGTTAGAACCTGTCAATCCGTTAAAAAGTGTTGTCTTACCACTGTTCGGATTTCCTGCTAAAGCAATCTTAATTGACATTTTCTTTTTTCCCTCTTTCTTAAATTTTAAAATTGTTAATATGCTCCACCTAATTATAGGCATACGTAGTTAACTATTATCTGTCATTGCTGACTTTTGTTAGAATTAGCTAACCCTAGGTTAAAAATAATAAGCTGTTGCTTAAAGTCTTATAAAAAAAGTTATTCAACTTCAATCATCTCAGCATCAGCTTTTCTTAAAGATAACTCATATCCTCTAACTGTTACTTCCACAGGATCTCCAAGTGGTGCAACTTTTCTTACATAAATGTCGACACCTTTAGTAATACCCATATCCATAATTCTTCTTTTAACGGGACCAGAGCCTGTAAGTTTTGTAACCTTTACTGTTTGGCCACATTTTACTTCCTTTAATGTTTTCATAATGTGCTCCTTATTTCATTATTGTATTTATATTTAAAAAGATATATGACATACATATCTTTTTTAAATCATATTAAAAGCTTAATTAATATAAAACCGGATTTTAACTATAATCAGTACCAAAACCGTATCTTAGACCATAATCTTATTAGCCATATCTTTTCCAATGGCAACTCTTGAATCTTTCACATTAACAATCATGTTTCCACCGATTTCTGATACGACCGTAACAGTCCCACCGACTACAAACCCCAGATTTTCTAAGAACTTTCTTGTTTCTTCTTTTCCACCAATCTTTTTAATTGTACTAGCTACGCCTACACCGGCTACTGTTAATGGCATCATTTTATACCTTCTTTCGTAATCATACTGATTATTGATAATCAATTTCATTTTCGATAGTTAGTATACTCTAACGTTCATTAGTTGTCAACAAGTTTAGTGAGTCTTTTGTTACTTTTGTTAAAATTTTACATAAGTCTTTTCCTAATATTATTTTTTGTTATTAAAATTAATAGCAAAGTAAATACAACAAGGAATGTGGCTAATGTTCCATCAAACAAAGATGTTGCTGTTAAGTTTAACATTATAATCACCTCATTTCAAAAAAATGCTATACTTTTTGGTTAGTCTTGTCTAACTAAAGTATAGCACATTTTGAAAAAATGTATATATTTTTTTAACTTATTTTTCTTCCTCAGGATATGTCATGCCCCACTGTTTTCTTATGTCAGTCATAATCTGCATAACATCCTTAGTATATTCAAGATATGTGAAATCTCCTATTCTATCAATTGTTTTTTCCATATCTTCCACTTCATAATAAAGTGCATCTTTAGTATTTCCACCGGTAATTGTTTCCTTGTGACCGTCCTTAGTATAAGTAATTACTGCTTCCTGCCCTCTTGGATATTCAAAGATTTCAATATATCCCTTGTCAAAAGCGATTGTTCCGCGTTTAGGTTGCTTGCAGTGAAGCGAAAGCATAACTGTTGCCATTTCCTCTTCTTTATTTTTAAGTAAAATTCCTGCCTGTTCATCCACTCCCGTAGGAGCCATTTTTACCTGTGAAACCACCTGATCAGGCACTGATGTCATAAACCATCTTACAAAAGAAAGTGCATATACGCCAATATCAAGCATTGCCCCACCTGCAAGATTTCTGTTAAAAAATCTGTTAGTCATATCATATTCCTTGTAACTACCGAAATTCATCTGGATAAGACCTAAATCCCCCAGTTTTCCTGAACTGATAATTTCGTTTAACTTCTTATATATAGGCATATGATATATTGTCATTGCCTCTGCAAGAACTACATTATTCTCTTTTGCAAGATTAATAGCCTCTTCAAGCTCTTCGCTGTTAAGAGTAATTGACTTTTCGCAGAGAACGTGTTTTCCTGCCTTTAATGCTTTTCTTAAAAATTCTATATGAGTGTTGTGTGGCGTTGAAATATATATAATGTCTACATTTTCGTCTTCAAAAACCTGATCAATATTATCATAAACTTTTTCAATCCCGTATTTTTCTGCAAACTGCACAGCCTTATCATGTGTACGGTTAGCTACCGAATAAAGCTTTTTGCCTTTTTTCTCCATTGCCGCAGCCAATTCGTTGGCTATAACTCCACATCCAAGTGTTGCCCAATTATATTTTTTCATTTGTACCACCTTTCTGCCATTTATGGCAAATCTTATCTTTCACTTTCCAAGGCGCCAATGGATTTTTTCATCGCAAACCCTGAAATAATTAACAAAATAAATTCCGATAAAGGAAATGCTACCCAAACACCATTCATTCCAAAGATTGGTGCAAGAATTGCGGCGCATACATTTACTACCACAAAACCTTTAAGTATGGAAAGAACGAATGCCCATTTAACTGAAGCTATAGCGCTTAATGCACTTGAGCAAAATATGTTAATTCCCGCAAAAAGAAAACCAATAAAATATATTCTAAGTCCTACTCTTGCAAGGCTTAAAAGCCTATCACTGCCCTGACTGTTAAACACACCAACTATTGTATCTGTAAAGCCCCATATCATTATCACAATAATTACTGCAAGTCCCAACGCCGTTGCCACGCCTAATTTTTCAATTAACTTAATATCCTTTATGTTATGCTTGCCATAACTTTCGCTGATTAACGGTTGTGAACCAAGTGCTACACCGTTAAAAACTGCAACTGCCACCAGTGCTGTATTTGCCACAACCCCGTATGCTGCTACACCAATATTTCCAGTTAGTCTTAATATTATAAAATTAAAAACCATAACTATAACAGCTCCTGACATTTCCCCAACGAAAGCTGACATTCCAACCTGGCAGCAATGGAAAAGTCGTGTCAGGGATGTTTTAAACCATTTAAACTTTACTGTATTTTTCTTAGATAGGAAATGAATCATACAAATCATAACTCCAACTACAGGAGAAAGTGCTGTTGCAAGAGCAGCACCCGGCATTCCCATTCCAAGCGGAAACATCAAAATATAGTCAAAAACAATATTAAAAAGACTACTTATTAATGTAGCTGCCATACTTACCGACGGATTACCATCATTTCTGACAAAAGCATTACATGTATAATTAAAAATAAAAAATGGCGAAAATGACATAAATATTCTAAAATATGGAACTCCAATTGCTACAATTGTTTCGTCTCCACCCATTATTTCTACGATTTTGTCTGGGAAAACCAGGCCCAAAACGGCAAAAATCACACCTATAACAAGCCCCCAAAACAAAGCGCCTGAGAAATATTTGTCGCATTCATTACTACCATCCTTATTAGAATTCCTGTACTGTTCTTTTACTATTGAATATCTAATTGCTGAACCTACACCTACCATCTGTCCCAATGCAAATATAACCCCATACACAGGCAATGCCATATTTAGCGCAGTTATGCCATTGGCACCTACTGCTTTAGAAATAAAATAAGTATCTGCCAAAATGTATAATGACAATCCTATCATTGCCAAAATATTCTGAGATACGTACTTAAAAAATCTATTTTTCATTTTATTGTCAACTTTCTAAACCTTTTCTATTTAAATTTTTATTTTCTATTTATATTCATACTATTTTTAATTCTTATAATTTTCAATGCATAAGAAAAAAGAGCAACTATTAAGCTGCTCCTTTATCATAACAAACTTTATTATCTTATTCTAGTAGTTTTCAGCATGTACTTCAAAATAGCTCTGTGGATGATTACATACAGGACATACTTCAGGTGCCTTTGTACCAACAATAATATGTCCGCAGTTACGACATTCCCAAACTTTAACTTCGCTCTTTTCAAAAACCTTAGCTGTTTCAACATTCTTAAGAAGTGCTCTATATCTTTCTTCATGATGTTTTTCGATTTCACCAACCATACGGAACTTCTCTGCTAATTCAGGGAAACCTTCCTCTTCTGCAGTTTTTGCAAAACCTTCATACATATCTGTCCATTCATAGTTTTCGCCTTCTGCTGCAGCCTCAAGATTCTGTGCTGTATCGCCGATTCCGTTTAATTCCTTAAACCACATCTTAGCATGTTCTTTTTCATTGTCAGCAGTTTTTAAAAATAATGATGCAATCTGCTCAAAACCTTCCTTCTTAGCCTTTGAAGCAAAATAAGTATATTTATTTCTTGCCTGTGATTCTCCTGCAAAAGCTGCCTCTAAATTCTTTTCTGTCTGTGTTCCTTCGTATTTGCTCATATAATATTACCTCCTAAGTAATCAGTTACTACTGATTTAAATTTTAGTACTTATCAATATAGTTATACCCTAAGTAACTATAAACATATTATACTGCAAATTCATTATTTTTGTTAAATATTCTTGTAAAAAAATATGTTTTTTCTATGAAATGAACTAACTTTGAAATTAATTATTTATATTACAAATTTGGACTGTAAATTTTATCGAAAATCCTTTTTCTTTACTATATATGTCGATAAATACATAGAAGCAATATAAAAGATCAGGCTAACAATTAACACTATATTTCCAAGCATTTCAAAATTGCTAAATATTCCCTTTGCACTTGATAGTTTATCGCTAAAAATATTTATTGCTGCAGAAGCAATCCCCCATATTATCATATTAGGAAGCATAATCATTACGCTTCTAACTTGTGGGTTTATCCCTCTTCCTATAATGTATAATATGCACAATTCTATAGACATACATATTAAAATTCCACCTACAAAAAATTTAAATATAACTGATATGTCAAACCAAACTGCCTGTGTTGTTTTTGTCAAAATAAATGCAATTACTGTTCCCAATAAAAATTCATATATAATCGTTACTGCACTTATAAGATATCTTCCTGCAATTCTATCACCTTCCTTTGCAGGTAGCATTAAATCAAAACCACAATCTGCTCTTTGTTCATATGTAAATAGTGACGTTGGTACTATTGTAGAAATAAGGAGCATATATGAATAAGCAGAAAGAATGTTCTCAGTTGAATATGCCATAACATATCCTAATGGTGCAAACAGAACTATGGATGCCAAGTATAATAATTTCATTTTTCTAAAATCATATTTCATAAATAATATCTTTGCCATTATTACATTCTCCCTTCTTTAATTGTATGTAACATAATCTGTGACACATTTGGCTTTTCAAAAACAAACTGACCGTCAAAATTCTGTGCATTATTGCTTTCAATTAATGCCTCAAATCCGTAATTTTTATTTTCTACTCCAATTAAATATTTTTTCTGTTGTTCTGTTAAATTACCATAATCACCTTTTATAATCATATATTCCTCAAGCATTTCATCTTTAGGCTTCTGAAGAATAATTCTACCGTTATCTATAAAAGTAATATAATCTGCAATTTCTTCCAAATCACTTAACACATGTGTTGAAAACAAAATGCTTCTTTCACCATTTTCAATATATTTCTGAAGTTCACCCATTAATTCTTCCCTCACAACAGGATCAAGTCCATTAGTCGCTTCATCCAAAATCAATAATTTGGCATCTCTTGAAAATACTGTAGCAAACATTAATTTCACTTTCATTCCTCTTGAAAAGTTAATAATGTTTTTGTTTATTGGAAGATTATATTTTTCAATTAAGCTGTCAAACTTTTCGCTATCAAATGTAGGATAAAATTCCTTTAATGTCTGTTTTACATTTTTTACCTTAAGACCTTTTGTAAAATAACATTCATCACCAACGTAAGCTATGCTTTCTTTGTATCTTACAGGATCATCCGCATATGATATTCCATCTATCTTTATTGAACCCGAATCACACTTACATATATGATTAATCAGATTAATGGTACTTGTTTTTCCTGCCCCGTTTTGTCCTACAAATCCCATTATATATCCCTTTGGAATTGTCAGATTTACATCTTTCAATTGAAAATCTTTATATGTTTTATTTAAATTTCTTACTTCCAAAATATTTATTTTCTACTCCTTTCACGGATATTAATATTAGTGCCTATTGTACCTTTTTAATCCTGCTGCCATACTGAATCAACAATGGCAATTATCTCGTCTTTTGTCATACCAATCTGCTTTGCCGATTCCACGGCAGTTTCTATTCCTTCTTCTATTCTCATAATAAATTGTTCCTTCAAAATCTTATTATTGCTGGATAAGACAACACTGCCCTTTCCCTGCATAGTTGCTATAAAACCTTCCTTCTCCAAATCATTATAAGCTCTTGTTGTTGTAATAACACTTACCCCAACATCCTTAGCTAAACTTCTAATAGATGGAAGAATCTCTCCTTCTTTAATCTGTCCGTTAAGAATCTGTTCCTTAATCTGCTCCCTTATCTGCGCATATATAGGAAGTTCAGATTGATTCGATATAATAATTTTCAAATTGTTACCTCCAGTTCTAATCAATGCATTGTATATACTGTATATATTTTATTATATACAGTATATGCAATTTGTCAATGAGGTTTTTGGAATTATTGAAGATTTCATATAGTTCCGGCTGGAAGGAATTGCCGCTTAGCTTGATTGTAGAAAAAGCAGCCACCTCTGCGTCCCACCGCAAATGTAACTGCTTTCTTAATCTTTCTTTATTCAATTGTTCTATATCTTTATTATACTGATAACCAGCTTTTCAGCTACAATATTCTAATACTATATTATCTTATATTAATCTTGTAATATTATTTCTACTTTATTATATTCTTGCTACACCAATACGTTATCACAAAGTATCCTCCATATATTACCACAAGAAATGCACCTGTCATTATTATTGATGGTAACAGTCCTGTTCGGCCAATTGATAGAAGTATTGTATTGCAGAATTTTATTCCTACGATTGAATGTATGATTGCTATGAAAAGCGGAAATCCGAAGAACAGCCCTATCTGTTTAAACAATGCTTTGTTTAGCATTTTCTCATCGGCACCAAGTTTTCTAAGCATTACATATCTTTCCCTGTTGTCTGTTGACTCAGACAATTCTTTTAAAGCAAGTATTGCCGCACTTGAAATCAGGAATATTATTCCAAGATAAAGTCCAATAAAAGTAACCATGGCACTTAATCCTATGCATGACTGTTCAATATCATTTTTTGTATTTACTGTCATTATTGATGTTTTAAGCCATGTTTTTTCAATTAATTTGTTTATTTCATTCTCAACCTTCTGTCGCTGTTCTTTTGTGGATGCATTATAATTGGCATTTAGCCATATTTGATGTAACTCTAAATTTTCCACTGCCTTATCAGGCAATATGAAGACTCCTGTTTCAGACACGCTTCCTGATATTTCAACGAATCCGGTTTTGCATTGATTAAACTTAGGACTATAATCCTTTCCATTTATCGTTATCTTTTCCCCGTTCCTTAGATCAATATTTCTAATCTCCATCATATTTACAAAATTGGCAATTATCATATACTGATCATCTTTAAGTTCGTAAGTTGTATGACCATACTGCTTTGCAATCTTATTGTAATCGCTTAATTTCATTATGACTTCATTATTGTCAACAGCCAAAAACTTATACTGTTCTGCCACCTGCTTATAACTGTCCCCAAGTGTATCCTTAATTGTAAACTTATCTGCTTCGTAAGTATTGAATTTCACAATGTCTTTAAAATTAGTTTTGTAATCAAAACCATTATTTGTCAAAGTATTCTCAATGGAAATCTTGTTATCTTTAGCTATTTTCTTATTATCACTAAAGTCGCTGTTAACATTCTTTGACAACTGAATGTCAACAGGTACCAGTTCCTTAATATTGTTATCCATGGAAGTTTTTATAGATAATGCACTTGAAAAAATACAAATAGTAACAAATAACATTAAGCATATAATTGTAATCTGAACTACAGTTGTGTTAATTTTGCTGCTAATCTGTCTTAATACAAAACTGTTTAAATCTTTGTAGTATACCTTTTTAACAGACATTACTATTTTCAAAATCAAACCTGATAATGACCAGAACAAAAACAATGTTCCCACACTTCCTGCAAAAATTACTTTAAATAACATTTGGTCATCTAAATTACTATATCCACCCATTACACCGTAATAACCGTAGCCTATAAAAGCCATAGAAATTATGAAAACAAAGATGCACACAATAGGATTCTTCATTGTGACCTTTTCTGATTTTCGATTTCCATTAATAAGATCTATTAATTTACATCTTCCAATTATAATAGTATTAAACAACATTACGAGAATGTATATAATTCCAAAATAAACTAATGTTTTAATACATGCACTTAGAGAAAATACAAACTTAAACTTTGTCATGTCTGCTTCAAACATATTTGCCACAAAAATACTCATAAGTTGTGATAATCCTGCACCTACTATAAGTCCTGTAGCTAAAGAAATCATACCTATAGCCAAAGTTTCAATAAAAAGAATAAAAGATATTTTCCTTTTTCCCATTCCAAGCGTTAAGTATATTCCAAACTCCCTGTTTCTTCTTTTTATTAAAAATCTCGAAGCATAAATAATTAAAAATCCTAAAACAAATGATACAAAAACGCTTACACCCGACAATACATTTGTCATCAATCTTATAATTTCAGCTGTATTATCAGAAACCTTCATCATTACAGTCTGTGACTCAATGGCATTAAACACATAAAAAATTGCAACACCTAACACAAGAGTAAAGAAATAGATGGCGTAATCCTTAATACTCTTTACAATATTTTTTAATGATAATTTAAAAAGCATCGTTTAACTCTCCACCTAACATTGTTACCACGTCCATAATATCATCAAAAAACTCTTTTCTGTTTCTTCCTTCTCTGAGAAGTTCATTAAAGATTCTGCCATCCTTGATAAATATTACTCTTGATGCGTAACTTGCCGTAAAGGCATCATGTGTAACCATCAGAATTGTTGCCATATTCTTAATATTTAAATAGCTGATTTTTTCTAACAACATTTTTGATGATTTTGAGTCAAGTGCCCCTGTTGGCTCATCTGCCAAAATCAATTTAGGCTCAGTAATAATGGCTCTTGCACTTGCCACACGTTGCTTCTGTCCTCCTGACATTTCGTAAGGATATTTTTTAAGCACACTTTCAATATCTAACTCTCTTGCCACTTCTCTGATTCTTGCATCTATCTCGTCTGGCTTAACGCCCTGAATAGATAACGCCAACGCTATATTTTCATAAGCTGTAAGTGTATCAAGCAAGTTAAAATCCTGAAAAATAAATCCCAATTCTTCTCTTCTAAATTTGTTAAGTTCTTTACCATTTAAATTAGTTATGTTTCTTCCTGCAACATAAATGTTACCTGATGTAACTTTGTCAATTGTAGAAATGCAATTAAGTAATGTAGTCTTCCCCGAACCGGAAGCTCCCATAATTGCTACAAACTCACCTTTTTCAACCTGAAAGGAGATATTATTTATGGCTTTAGTCAGACTAGACTTGTTTCCATAATACTTTTCAATACTTTCAATTTTTAAAATGTTTTCCATAGTATTAACTCCTTTAATTTCTCTTTGCAAATACTATGTTACTCTGTTTTGATTCCTCGGTCGTCATTCTAACATTACTTAACATTACAATTTTGTAATGTTAGATAATCATTTCTGCCAAAAACAATTTTTACTTTTGTATAACTGTCAGACGTTCCATCCACATTTTGTTCTGACTCAATTTCTATTCTGTGTCCTAATTTCTTACACAATCTATCGGCAATATACAAACCCATTCCCGTTGACTTGGCCCCGATTCTTCCGTTTTCGCCTGTGAAGGACTTATTGAAAACCTTCTTTAAATCCTTCCTTGGTATTCCGATTCCGTTATCAAAAATTTCAATAGTAGTCTCATCTTTCGTCTGACTTGCGGTTATTTTTATAATCGATTCAACTCCTGCTTTTTTATATTTTATACTATTATTAATAATCTGATTTAATATAAACTGAAACCATTTAGAATCGGTAAACACTGAATAATTATTCAAATCCACCTGAATATTAATTTTGTTTTCAAGCAAATCATCTCTGTTCTTAATCAAAACTTCCCCCACAGCCTTATTAAGTCCCACTTCTTTTATTAGATAATCGTTCTCGGAATAGTTACTTCTAATATAATACAAAATCTGGTCTGTATAATTATCCAACCTTCTTATTTGCTTAATATATTTTTCGTCAATCTCACCTTTATGGTTATGGCACATCAGCACAAGGCTGGCAATTGGAATCTTTACCTCATGAATCCACATCTCTATGTATTCTTTAAAATCCTCAATGCTATGATTATATTTGTTTACATTTTCAGCCATTGACTTGTCTATCTCATAAAGATTGTCATACAAAATCTTTCCCTCATAAAATTCAGGCTCTTTAAGCATTTCCAAAACTAGATATTTCTTGTCCAGTTTTTCGGTGTTAGCTGTAAATTCATCATAAAAATTCTTTTTTCTGAAAAAATCAATAAGAAAACTTGCCACAACTACTGCAATATACACAATTGTTATTCCAATTATCAGACTGTTTTGAGCCTTAAACGCAACAAGCATTGCCACTATAATGAAATATCCTACTGCCAAAATGGATATATTTATTTTTTTGTCCCACAAGTATTTGTCTAATTTCATACTAAAATATATCCTTGCCCCTTTCTTGTTTCTATGGCTTTATCGTATCCCACTTCTGACAACTTATTTCTTAATCTGCTAATATTTACCGTCAATGCATTGTCGTTAATATACTCTTCATTATTCCACAAGTCCGTCATCAACTCATCTCTGGTTACTATTTTTTCACGGTTATTAAGTAGGTAAGAAAAAATAATCATTTCATTCTTTGTCAAATTAATCTCTTTGCTGCCGTTACTTATAGAACCCTTGCCTATATTTATTTCCAAATCCTTATATCTGATTCTGTCCGACTTAGGCTCCATTCTTTTAAAAATATTCTGGATTCTAAGAAGTAAAACCGTAGGACTATAAGGCTTGGTTATAAAATCGTCTGCCCCATAGGACATTGTAAGCACCTCGTCCACTTCACTGGTTCTACTTGTAACCATAATAATTGGTACATCCGATACCTTCCTTATCTCTTTTAAAAGAATCTCCCCATTAATTCCGGGAATATTAATATCCAAAAGAATCAAATCTGCCTGACTTTCCAAAATCTTCTCTTTAGAATTTTGAAAATCTTCAAGCACCTCTGCTTTGTATCCTGAGTTTATTAACAATTCCTTCAATTCATTGCTTATTGTATTATCATCTTCCACAATCAAAATCTTCTTCATATACTTATTCACCCATATAATGAAAGAAACCAATTGCTGGTGGACAACTGATTTCTTTTCACTATTAATCTTCAATAATATTATATTTCTTCATTAGTTCTTTTTGGTACTCTTTATTCTCTGATATTTTTTCAATCTCATCGTATTTCTTTTCTACTATCAAAATTTTAAGTAACTTATTAATATTTTCTGTTGCTAATTCTGAACCTTTCTCCATTCCTTCTTTTATTCCTTCTTCTCTACCATTTCTATACTGCCTATCTAATTCCATCTGATATGACATATACTCTCGCCTCCACTGTTTATTGTTTCTGGCTTCAAACACTTTCCTGTCTATGTCCTTTGCTAGTTGACTTTCAGGTTCTCTGCCATCAAAATAATCTAACAACATCTGTAGTTCTTCGCTTATGCCATCTCTGTTACCTTTGGTATTTAAGAAAATCTTATGAGTTCCATCATTTAATTTTATATCCGAATCATCAACACATATATTCTCAAATTCATAAATACTTCTATTCTTTTCAAAAAAATCAAAGGTACAAATAAATATTACATAGCTTGTTTTTAGTATATCATAAGATTGACCTTTTTCAATTAATTTCAAGTCAATTATGTCCTGATAATATCGTGACCTCTTCGGTAGCTCCTCATAATTTGTCATTTGCATTTCAAGATTAAAAACAGTATTTTTGTCATCTTCAACATAGATGTCCAGTCTTATTGACTTTGAACCCGGTGCAATCTGAATGGTTTCTTCATAATCAAGATATTCAATGTCCCTTATCTTAATGTTTAATATCTGCTCTAACACCGGCTTGCATATCTCTTTATTAGACATTACTTTGGCAAACATAAATGCATCTGTTATTCCTAATTCTTCATATTGTTTTCCCATTATCTTATCCTCCCTTGTTTATTTAATATCTAAATATATTTTAAATAATAAATGCGCTTCTGTCAACATTTTATTTATGTGTTTCGGAGTCAGTTTATGTGATGTTTACCTTATATAAAAAGCCAACTGGAAAGTATTAAACTTTAAATCTAACTTTCTAACCAGCTTTTTATTAACTTTTTTGAATAGTATTAGATAAATAGTTACATCATAAGCAGTATTCGTATTCCGCTTCGTTCCATACTCATATCGCGCTAGCGCGATATATTCCTGAATTAAAAATGCTTTTATTGAGCAAGCTCATAACGCAATTTTATTTCAGTCATGCACCGCTTAAAGTTACGCGTAAAAAGTCCCGGTAAGATTGGTTACCCAATCTTCCGGGACTATGAGAATATGAGAAAGCAATGCTTTTCAATATTATCAGGCTATTTTACTTTGACTACATGATATAATGTGTATGTCTTACCACCACTTGTAACTGTAATCTTAATTGTAGCTTTGCCTTTCTTAACAGCTTTAACTTTACCCTTCTTAGAAACCTTAGCTACCTTCTTGTTAGATGTTGCATACTTAACTGTAGCACCACTTGCAAGGTTTGCTAATTTAATCTTCTTAGATTTGCCTTTCTTAAGAACTGTTTCGTCTGCAACTGCAAGGTTCTTTCCTGCTTTGCTAATCTTGCTTACTTTGAAGCTTGTCTTAGCTTTGCCCTTAACTTTGACATTGAAGTAGTACTGGCTTACAACACTGCCCTTCTGGATGCAGATTGTTAATTTAGCTTTACCTTTCTTCTTTGTCTTAATTACACCCTTATTACTAATTGTTGCAACTTTCTTGTTGCTTGTGTAAGTATAAACCTTAGCACCCTTAGTATTCTTAAGACGTAACTTGTATGTAGCCTTAGCGCTTAACTTCTTGCTTGAAACTACTGTTGGAACCTTTAATCCTGTAGCACCACTTGGTGTATCTTTGTTAGCTGCTACTGTAGTTGTTCCTTCATTAGCCTTAGCTGTTGTTGTAGTTGGTGCTGTAGTTGTTTCGCCTGCGGCTGGTTTTGTTGTTGTTTCACCTGTAGCTGGTGTTGTTGTTTCTTCGCCTGTTGATGGTGTAGTTGTTTCTTCACCTGTGCCAGGTGTTGTTGTTTCTTCTGAACCTGGTGTTGTAGTTGTTTCTTCAGGCTTCCTAACTTCTGCCTTGATTACTTCGATTTCAGCAAGACCAACTGCTGTTGTTGATTCTGAAACTTCGTCAACTACGAACTTAATGTTCTTAACTTCTTTGCCTTCGCCAAGACTGATTTCCTTAACTGCACCATCATTTGGAAGTTCTCCAACTTCAAGTGTTGTTCCATCCTCAAATTCTAAGTGAGATTTTGTGATGTGGTCATCTGTATTAGGTCTGTCATAAAGTTTAATTGTTGTAACTTTCTGTGCTTCATCGTATGCAAGATTTAACCAAGCACCTTTTCCTTCATTCTTTGTTACCCATTCAGCCCATGGGAATCTTGTATGCTTGTTAGCAAGTCCTGTTGCATAACCATCTGCAATACCGTCAACTGCCTTAACTGCACTCTGGTCATCCCATCTGCTGTCACTGCTGTTTTCACTTGATGCTGTTACTGTAGCAAGTGAACCAATACTGTTTGTTTCATGCTTGTAGAATACTTCATTAACCTTTGAGAATGAAGCAATCCAATTGTAGTATTCTGTTGAATACTTACGAAGTGCCTGATCCTTTAAGTTATACTTAAATGGTCCCTGACGCATGCTGTATGGAGTTAATACGTTTTCTCTTTCGCTCCAGTTAAGCATTGTCTTTTCTTCAAGACCATCAAGGTGCTGCCAAGCTCCTAAATATGTGTTAAGTTCTTTGCCCCAACCGTAGTTACCCTGATCTTTAGGATATACTTCATCAGTCATATGGCTATGGATAATAGCTTCGTGAACTGTTGGCTGAAATTTATCGTTTTCCTTCTGGATATTCTTAATAGCTTCATTACCGAATAATCCAAAGTATGCATGGTCATAATGCATATCGTATCTTGATGTCATATAAACATCTGTTGGGTTAACACTCTTCATTACACTTTCAAGGTCTGCTAAGAAGTTAGCACGTGTGTATGAAGCATGTTCTCCTGTCATAAGATAATGATAATCATTTCTTACACTTTCATCACCATATGTTTTTGTTACACCATTTCTTGAAGATATAACTTTATTATCATCTGCAATGAAAATATTATATACAAAACTGTCTGTAAATGCTGTTGTGTACTGTCCAACACCCATACCACCGTTATCTGCATAGCCTAAGAAGTACAAGTGATCTGTTGGTACACCGATTGTATTTAATGCATTTACTGTATCTCTTATTCTTAATTTACCATGGTCTACACCACTGTAATCTCCGTTTGTTGCATATACAACGTAAACTTCGTCGCCATTTGCAACAGCTCTGTTCATAACACCACCTGCCATTAACATTTCATCATCTTCGTGAGGTGCCATTACTAAGATTCTCTTATGATGTTTAACTTTTGCGTCAACACCGTCAAAGTGTACTTCTGAAACTTTTGCAGTCATACCCTTTTCGAACTGGAACTTAATTCCTGTAATTTCGTCTTTTGATGCTGATACAACTTTTCCTGAATCTTTTGAATCACATGAACCTGCTTCAACCCATCCTTCAGATGTGTTAACCAATACTTTGTATGGTGCAGCTTCGCCTTCAAAATCAACGCTGAAGTTTTCAATATTGTATTCTCTGTCTAAACCGATTGTTAATGATGGATTTTCATCATCAGCATCAGGTGTCCATGTTGTGTTTGCATCTCTATCTGTAACATTTTCTCCATCCTTAGATGATGAAACTGTTACCGGCTGGCTGTATGCCAAGTCAATATCAATGTTCTGTCCTTTTTCAGTAAGAACAATCTTGTTTTCTTCTTCAGGATTGATTACTTCTTCACCTAAAACTTTTACTTCACCAATTGCAGGCCAAACTGCTACTCTTGACTCTTTGTGAAGTGGTAACTGTGTTAATGTTACACGAACATATTGGTATTTGTTATTTGCATATTCTGCTGCAATCTTACCATACTGTTCCTTTGAGAAATCAGTGTTAGCTGTATTATCCCATAACATATCCCAGCTACTCTTATCATTTGAACCTTCTACCTTATACTGCCATGCCTGACCGTAAGCCGGTGTTGTTGCCGCCTGAGCATCTTCAAGTGTAGGAAGTACTTCATGTTCAAATACTAAGTCAAATGCCTGAATCTGCTGAGCCTTACCAAGGTCAACCATCCACCAAGCACCTTCTTTTTCTGAATCTCCGTCGCCTACCCAAAGTGTTCCGTCGTTTCCGTCAATTGCATTTGCAGGATCTCTACTTACTGTTGAAGCTGTTGCTTCTCCATCAAGTGCAAAGTTAGTAAGTTCTTTTGGTCTGTATACGTTAAACTCTGCTACTGCAGGCCATGCATCTTCAATAGTATCTCCAAATGTAAATCTAACATATGAGTATTTCTTTTCTGTTATAGATTCATCTAAAGTTACTTTCTGTGTAGATGCAACTTCTTCATTTGCTGTCTGATTCCAGATAACATCCCAGTTAGTCTTGTCTGTTGAAGCTTCTACTTTATATTTCCATGCTGATTTAGCTTTATCACCACCGAAAGTAACATCTAATTTTTCGATATTATAACTTCCGTCTAAATCTACAACAAAGTTTGCTCTGTCTTCTGTAACTGTATCACCCTGATTTGACCAACCATTTGAAATCCACATTGTTGTTTCATCACCATCCACAATGTTTGATCCTACGCATCCAGGATCCCAATCACTCTGAGATGATGTAGTTACAGTCTTATCAAGTGAAATATTAGTTTCTGTATCTGAAATTCTTTTCTTCTTTGATAAAACAATGTTATCAAACTTAACCTGATCTACACCATTATCTGACTTAATCACGATGTATGTTGCAGGAACCTTTTTCTTAAAGTTAGTTGTAAATGTCTGCTTCTTGCCTGTTACCGTAAATGTCTCGCTTTCTTCTCCTGCTTCAACCTTTACAGTAGCTGTTCCTTTAGCACAATATGCTTCAAAACTTGTTAAAGCATACTTGTCAGGAATAGCTATTTTGTTAGCCTGTTCTTCATTAGTATATGAAGTAGCCCATAATTTACCGTCTGTTACGTTCCAACCACGGTTACCGAAGTCACAGTTAGAATATACACCTGTTAATGCTCCGTTATTGCAATCATCAAAATCTAATAAAATCTTTCCTTCACCAAGGTCTTCTTTAATACCACTGTTGTAGCTGTTATCAGCACCAATGTTTGGCTTAACAAATGATTTTACTTCGTTTCCGTAGAAATCCTGTCCGCCATTGTCGATAACTGAAATACCCTGGTCAATAACTGTTGCTCCATCTTTAAGTTTGTATCCGTCAACAGTACCATAAGTAATCTTAAATTCGCCGTTAACGTCTTCAACTGTTGCGCTTGTTCCTTCTTCTAACTTAACATAGTCGCTCTTAACTGCTACCCTGGCATTTTCATCGTCAGCTCTTCTATTGTTAAGGTTTGCTCCACCGTAAGCATTGTTATTTACAACACCCATATAACGTGAATCCCAAGCCTGTGCCTTATTTACTCCGTTGTCATCTATCTTTTGAGCTTCTGTTATAATGACATTATTTCTAATTTTAAATCTATCAGTAGAAGTTACTGCTGTTGTATCATCCCAGCTACGTGTAATAGATCCATCATGGTCTGCATCCATATAAATCAAGTTGTTATATGCATCCAAGCTTCCATTACCGCCCTGACATAATGTTAATACAGCACCACCGCCATAACGGTTTGTACCATATCCATCATTAACACTGATGTTATATCTGTAGTATGTCTGATATGATGTTCCTAATGCACATTCAAAGAATGAACCTGATGGATTGTCATGTGTATAGTTGTACTGAACATAATTTAAGTCTGCATAAACGTCAGCGTCAAATGCCTGTGAATCTTCCTTATCACCGGAAGCTCCTGAACCAAACACTTCGTTGTACTGGCAGATTGTTTTCTGACCATGTTCCCACCAAATAGGAACGTTTCCGTTAGGACCACTGTTACATCCATTTGCAACATTATATTCAATAAGTGCATTTTCATAATCTGATGGACAAATAGCTGCGTTACCTACGTTTTCGCAGTAATTGCTACGAATTACAAGATTTTTACTTCTATATGTTCCACCGCCACCTTCAGTAATTCCACTTTCATCAGGGAATGTTGAGCTTCCCCATGTTGAAATAAAGTTAATACCGTAATGGTTTACATTTTTTACATAGTTTCCTTCTACAGTAATGTCTTCCCAATTAGTAGCTTTCTTGTTACCACGGATAGCATATACAATACCACCACGACCGATACCTGCCTGCTGACCGATTGGAATAGAAATTACGTCATGAACGTATGTATTCTTTACATTAATTTCATGAAGTGTTCCTGCATCCTGTCCCATAATCAAGATACCATATTTCTTAATATGATCATCTTTAGTTTTTGTATGGTTTGTTACTTCAATAGATGTGATTTCCCAGTATTCCTGATTATAGAAATATACTGCTGTGTTAAATACACGATTCTCTAAATCATCACCTTTGTCTCCACACCAGCTATCACCATTGATAACAGGTCTGCCGTCTTTAACGTCACCATATGCGTCAATTGTAATAGGGTTTCCTTTTTCACCTGAACCCTTTGGACTTAAAAGACCGCTCCATGAGCAACCTCTTTTAAATCTAAGCTTATCACCCGGCTTGAAAGTAGTTGCATTAACTTTTTCAAGTGACTTCCAGGCTTTTGTTTCACTAGTACCGTCATTATCGTCATTTCCGTTTACGGAATCCACGTAATAACTAATGCCTGTTGTTGCCTTAGTAGCTGACGCTGATACGAATGTACCGTTGCCAAGTACTGTAGTAACTATCATTGCCAAAGACAACAATAGGGCAAGCATCTTCTTCTGCTTCATAAAGTACCTCCTTTTTATTTAACCGATTCTTGTCGGTTACCCTTTCAACTTTATTTGTAGTTCCTATTAATATATTAGAAACTAAAGCACATCTTTAATTAACTTTCCTGCTTCCTTATCAACAATAACTGTTACGTTATTGTGTAACTGTAAGATTGAAGCCGGAACCTTTGGAGTTACCGGACCGAAGAATGCATCTCTTATAATCTGTGCTTTCTTCTCACCATTTGCAATTAATAAAATATGTTTAGACTGCATGATTGACTTAATCCCCATTGTGAATGCCTTTTCAGGAACTGCATCACCTTCATCGAAAAGTCTCTGATTAGCATCAATTGTGCTCTGTGTAAGCTGTACACAGTGGGTAGTTTTTTCAAAAGATTCACCCGGTTCATTGAAACCGATATGTCCGTTTAAGCCAATACCTAAAAGCTGCATATCAATATTTCTAAGCTCCTTAATAATGTTTTCATATCTTGCACATTCAGCTTCTTCGTCTTTAGCCATACCGTTTGGAAGGTATGTATTAGACTTCTTAATATTGATTAAGTCAAAGAGGTTAGTATCCATGAAATATCTATAACTCTGCTTATGATCACCTGTTAAGCCCTTATATTCATCAAGATTAATAGTACTTGTCTGTGAAAAATCAATGTCTCCCTTGTTGTACCACTCAACCAACTGCTTATAAGTACCAATTGGTGTTTCACCTGTAGCTAATCCAAGTACTGCGTCAGGTTTCATAATAACCTGTGCTGATAAATAATTAGCTGCCTTTCTGCTCATATCTTCATAATCATTAGCTATTATAATTTTCATTATTTTCCTCCTTGCATATTAAATATGTATTGAAATGATAAACTCCCTTTTTATTATTAGAATGTTTATTTTTTATTTACTCTGGTCAACTAAGAACTGAATGAATCTGTCTACACCACCGCCTAAAATCTGAATCTTTTCAGGTCTTACACCTTCTAATGAAGAAACATCGAAGAAATCTCCTGCTTCTGTCTTTGGTGTAAGCATAAAGCTGTCACTTCCGTAAAGACCTTCCTGTATTCCTACGAACTCGTCTCCCCAGAAAGAACAATCTTCTGCTTCGATTCCTTCATTCTTAAATGATTCAAGGATTGTGTCTACATTGTCACTCTTACATGAAATACCAACTTCAAGATACTTAGCATCACATGTTGCGGATACCTTAAGTCCAAACTCTTCTCCAACCTTTTCAGATAATGAAACTAAATCCATTATTCCGTTTTCTAAACCATGTTCTTCTAACATAGCCTTTAACTGTGACATTTCATCTTCCTGCATAAATAACTGATCGCCACGCTCATTTTCTACCTGTAAATCAATCTTGCAGTAGTTTGGTCTTGAAAATACAACATCAGTTTTGAAGTTATATTTTTCAAGTAACTCTCTGTGGATTTTGTAGCATACATCATGAATCTTTAATAATCCTTCTGTGTCAGGTATACAGTCAGCAAAAATCTCCGGCTGACCGTTAACCATCTTATAGTTGTATGCTCCTCTGCCTAAACCTAAATAAAGGTTTGAAGCTTCCTCTGGAGTGAAATGTTCATGAATTTTTCCACTGGCAATTTTGTCATATGTTGTACCACTTACAATTACAAGCTTTACTCCACTTGCAAGTAAAGGCTTCATAGCTGCAACAGCTTCCTCAACAGGAGCCTGTCTTGACATTACGGCTGTTCCGTCCCAGTCGAAAAATATTGCCTTATATTTCTTGGACATATTCTTCTCCTTCCTTATTTAAAGTGATAGGTTCATGATTACTCTTAAATGTAATAGGAACCTGATTAAGTAATTTATATGTAACCTTACCCTGTTCAATTTTGATTCTCATATCGCTACCATGATATTCAACACAGAATTCGTATGACTTCCACTGTTCAGGAAGTTTTGGATGAATTGTAAGTTCGCCTGTGTTAGAACGAACACCTGCGAAACCAAATACAATACCCTGCCATGTTCCTGCCATGTTAGCTGCATGGATTCCTGCATAGAAATTATCATGCATATCATCAAGATCCATTCTTGCTGACTGTGAGAAATACTTGTAAGCTTCTTCATCGTATCCAATCTGGCTTGCAAGGATTCCAAAAATACAAGTAGATAATGATGAATGATGAAGTGTAACTGTCTGATAGAAATCATAGTTTCTCTTAAGCTCTTCTTCTGTAAAGAAGTTACTATGAAGTAACATTCCAAGAATTGCATCAGCCTGTTTTGACATCTTCTGTCTGTAGACAAACAATGGATGATAATTTTCGTATAATAAATGTCTCTTTTCTTCCGGAATCTTAGATTCATCCCAAGGCTTTCTCATCATAAATCCGTCATCCTGTGGATAAATCTGTAATTTTTCATCAAATGGGAAATACATATTGTTAATAATTCTTTCCCAGTATTCTAGTTCTTCGTCTTCAAGTTCTAACTTTTCAACTAACTTGTTGTATGCATCTTCGTCAAGACTCTTCATTCTGTCTAATGCCCACATAGCACTACGAATGTTTTCTCTTGCCATTAAGTTAGTATAGAAGTTATTATCAACGATTGCGTTGTATTCATCAGGTCCTGTTACTGAACAAATACAATATTTGTTATCCTTGCATTCTGCGAAGCATCCTACATCTGCCCAAACTCTTGCAGTTTCAACTAATACTTCTGCTGCTCTGTCGATTAAGTACTGGTCATCCCCTGTAATATCAAGGTAGAGCTTAAATGCATATGCAATATCTGCATTAATATGATACTGAGCTGTTCCAAGTGGAAAATATGTTGATGCTTCTTTACCATTGATAGTTCTCCATGGATACAATGCACCTTTCATATGTCCTAAAACTTTAGCTCTGTCTCTTGCATCATCAAGAGTGTCATATCTATAATTTAATAACTGCTTAGCTAATTCTGAATCTGTGTAAACGAATACAGGAAGTACATACATTTCTGTATCCCAGAAATAATGACCTTCGTATCCTTCACCACTAAGTCCCTTAGCTCCCATACCTGTTCTGCCATCACGACCTGCAGACTGCATAATATGGAATAAGTTAAATCTGATACCCTGCTGTAATTCTTCATCGCCTTCAATCTTAATGTCGGCTTTGCTCCAGAATTCATCCATCTTTTCTTTCTGAAGTGCTTCGTATTTGTCATAACCTAATACTTTTGCTTCTGAAAGTTTAGCTCTAATAAATGGAAGAATTTCTTCTTTAGGCATATCAAGTTCTGAAGTGTAAGCAATCATCTTTTCAAATGTTACTTCTTTGCCTTCTTCAGCATAAACTTCATATGAAGTATGTCCGTCTTCTTCTCCAATAACACATTCAGTCATATGACCGTCTGTAACAACAACACTACCACAAGCCATTGAAAGTTTACTGTTCTTTGTTTCTCCCTGGTATAAAATATAATCTTCATCAGATTTTAATTCTTCTACCACAAGATGTTTACCAAATGGGCCATAGTCAACTAAAGGATTAGTCTTTCTTGTGTGGTTTTCAACGCCTGCTTCAACGTAAGAACTAAACTTAACTGTGCCTTCAAAATTAATAGGTGTAATCTTAATCTGAATAGCCATAATGTTCTTATCAGCAAGAGAAACCAATCTCTTAAATGTTGCTTTAACTTCCTTGCCCTTAGGTGATTTCCAAACAACGTTTCTTACAACAATACCTTCATTCATAAGAAGGCTTCTGCTGTATTCAACTATTTCTCCTGCTTTTAAATCGAACATTTCACCATTTACTTCAATAGTGGTCTTTTTTAAATTAGGTAAATTAAGTAATGACTGGCTTGTTTCAGGGAAACCAAAGTTCCACTCACCATATCTTATATGTTCACTTTCATAAAAGCCATTAATGAAGTTTCCTTCCAGACCTTCATCTACCGTGAAAGGATATCCTTCGTCAAATGTACCACGAGTACCAATGTAGCCGTTTGAAAGTGCAAATGTTGTCTCGTTTCTATAATTCCAGTCTTTAACAAACTTTTCTTCGGTAACTTTCCATTCTTCTACCGGATATGTATTTTTTTCCATTCTCTATTCCTTTCTTTAACCCTTTACAGCACCTGCTGTCATACTTTCCATAACTTGCTTCTGTAAGATAATAAAGATAATAATTGTTGGAAGAACCGTGATTATTACCGCCGCAAACAGTGCAGAGTAGTTATTAGCAAATGTTCCTAAGTAATAGTTAAGTGCGATTGGAACTGTTCTAGCTGTATCACCACTTGTGAGCATTAATGCGAAGTAGAATTCGTTCCATGTATTAATAAACTGTAACATTGCGATTGTTGCCAAACCAGGCTTAGCCAATGGTAAAACAACCTTTGTAAATGACTGAATAAATGTTGCGCCATCAATATATGCTGATTCTTCAAGCGCTACTGGAATAGTCTTGTAGTAACTTACCATTACGAAGAATGACATTGGAATACCCATTGCTGCATACACGATAATCAGTCCAAATTTTGTATCGTATAAACCTAATGTTTTGAAAATTGCAAACAATGGCTGTGATATGGCCTGTGCTGGAAGCATCAATGATGCTGAAATTAAAAGCACTAAGATTGTTTTCAATTTAAAGTTATATCTTGCAACAACGTATGCACACATTGCTACGAAGCAAACTGTAACAGCTACGCTGACTAATACGATAATGATACTGTTTAAAAAATATTCCTGAATAGGTGCATATTTGAATGCATCGGCATAGTTCTTAAAATTAAATGACTTTGGAAGTGCAATTGCAGATGTATTAATTTCTGCATATGTTTTAAACGAACTTAAACCAGCCCAAATAATAGGTCCGATTGAAATAACTACAATCAAAGCAAGAAAGAGATATTTTAAAATTCCGCAAACTACGCGAACACCAACCGGCTGTTTTTTTACTGAACCAAGCTGCATAGGCATTGGTATGTCTTTTTCCTTCTTAGCCATGTTTTTATACCTCCTTCATTTCCTGTTTCTGGTTAAATAATTTCTGAATTAAGATAACTAATACTAATCCTAATGCAATCTGGATAACACCTACCGCGTTAGCCTTACCATAGTTGTTTTCAAGAGTGATAATCTTGTACAAGTATGTTGGTAAGTTAAGTGTTGCATTACCTGGACCACCCTTAGTTGTCATATAAATAATATCGAACTGTGATACCATTGCTACTGATGCTAAAACTACACAAGTGCCAAATGCATTCTTCATTAATGGAATTGTAATATATCTGTCTGCCTGTGCAGGTGTAGCACCGTCTACCATTGCTGCTTCGTAGATGTCAGGGCTTATAGCTCCCATTTCACCCATGAAGATTAACATATTAAATCCTGAGTAAAATACCCAAGTTGCTGTCACTGTCATAAATGCATATTTTGAGTTACCGAATAAGTTTAATACCTGAGTTGTGTCAAGTCCGAACTTTTCGTAAATAATCTTGATTACACCAAAAGATGGGTTTAATAATAATGAAAACATTACTGCTGTTGCTGCTGTCGGGACAATGTTAGGAATAACATATGCAACTCTTGCAAATTTCCATCCCTTTGGTTTTCTACGTAAGATAAGTGCCATAACGAAACCAAATCCTACATGAAGCGTTGACTGAATTAATACCCACTTCAAAGTGTTAACTATAGATACTGAAAAATCAGGATCTGCAAATATTGTCTTGAAATTCTTTAAGCCTTCAAATACCGGTGACTGTGTAAGTGAGTAATCACAAAATGAAGTAGTGATAACCATTACAAATGGAATGGCATATACTAAACAAAACAGTACTAAACAAGGTAATGAGAATGCTAATATCCAACCTTTTTTTCCTCTTGTGCTCATATTTTTCCTATTTCCTTTCAAAAAAAGAGCGCTGCACTATTCTCTAGTGCAGCACCCATCATCAATTTGCTCTAGTTTTTCTTAGCTGCATCAGTTAACTTCTGGCAAAATTCTTTTGCTGTCATGTTACCATATGCAAGTTCTGGCAACTGTGTTGAGAATGTATCAATTACGTTCTGATACCAATATGCCTGGTTCTGACCATATGTATATTTAGCCTTTGACTGAATATCTAATACTTCTGCCATTAATGGGTCTGATTCTTTTAAGCTGTCTGGAACTTCGATATTGCTTGATACTGGCTGTAATCCTGCCATTTCTAAAGCTTTAAGCTGATTTTCTGCTGTTGTTTCAAACTTAAGGAATGCAACTGCTGCTTTAACCTTTTCAGGATCCTTTGTACCTACCATGTCACCAGGTGTTGGAACACTTTCCATACCTGAACCAGGAAGAAGCATAATGCCAACTTTGTCATAGAAACCTTCAGGAGCTTTGTCTGTGCTCTTGAAATCAGGAATCATCCAAGGTCCGTTAGGAAGCATTGCTACTTCGCTGTTGAAGAAGTGTGTTGCCATTGTGTCATACTTTCCACCTGCTGCATCTGATGTTGTGTAGTTCTTTAACATCTTCTGTAACTGTTCTGTTGCGTTTACAACTAAGTCTGATGTGTAGTCTGTTGGGTACATTGTGTTCATGAATTTGTTTCCTTCTTCACCAGCTGTACCAATTAAACCACTATACCAAAGGTTAGATAACCAACCAAGGTCTGCTGTATCCATACTTACTGGAGTGATGTTCTTTGATTTTAATGTATCACATGCTTTGTAGAAATCATCCCATGTTTCGTAAGCTACGTCAGGAGCTTCAAGTCCTGCTTTCTTAAATAAGTCTTTGTTGTAGTAAATATATGAAATTTCTTTTGATACCGGAATACCGTAAACCTTTCCTTCATATGAGTTGAATTCAAGATCCTGGTCACTGAACATTGCTTTCCATTCAGGATCCTTATCAAGGTATTCTGTAATGTCTGTAACCTTTCCTGACTTAGCAGCTAATGCTGTAATGTTGTTACCACCATTTAATACGACGTCTGGAAGATCACCACTTGAGATTAATAATTTAATCTTCTGGTTGTAAGCATCTGTTGTAGGAATTTCTTCGAATTTGAATTCTACATTCTTTCCTTCTTCAGTCTTCTTAAATGCATCAAATAAATATTCATAATAATCTGCTGCATAGTCTGTACCAACGTGATAGTTGATTACGTTTAATGTTATCTTTCCGTCTGCTGACTTTCCTTCATCTTTCTTAGATGTGTCTGAAGAGCTTCCGCAGCCAGTGAAAATACCGGCTACCATTGTTGCACAAAGTGCAATGCTTAATAATTTCTTTCTCATAAATTCTACCTCCTGGTTTTTTGTGTGCTGTTTGCTCTTTTGTTTATATTTAACATTATATAGATTTCAGATTTTTAATGAATAGAATATTTTTACAAAACCTTTGATTATTTTGACATTATAATTTGTATTTTTTTGTAATATTTTGCATATTTTTTGTATTTTTTTGTACATAATGCAGACAAAATTGTACAAAACAGCATATGCAACATGCCTTCCAGCCCCTATACAGGCTTGAATTGTGACAAAAGTTATAAAAATAAGCAAAACAAACTTGGCACACCTCATATTGCCTTCCAGTCTGATTCTGTGGGGTAGATGAGTTTTGGTTTGAGCGGAAACAAACTTCCTGGTTGCATCATAGATTCTTATAGTTTTATTTCGTGGGGTAGATTTGTTGTGGTTTGAGTGTATTCAAGCCTCACGGTTGCATCATAGATTCTTATAGTTTTATTTCGTGGGGTAGATTTGTTTAGATTTGAATGGATTCAAGCCTCATATCTGCTCTATACAGCTTCCAGCCTGCTTCTATGGGGTAGATATTGTAAAATTTGAATAGAACGAAGCTTATACTCTGCCTCATATAACCTTGAATCTAATTCCGTGGGGTAGGAATGTATAAGCTTGTACCATATGAACCAAAAATTTCATATATGGTACAAATATAATACTTGTTCAGCTCGGATCTAAACATACCTGTACCATATAAGCAGAAATTGTCGCATATGGTACAGATTCAACGTTTGTCCTACTCAAATTCAAACTTATCTGTACCATATAAATAAGAATCACCGTGTATGGTACAGATTTGTATAAATTTAGGTTTTAAATTACAAGGATTTGTACCATATCATTCAAAAGTTGCTCATATGGTACAGCTATACTAACGCATAAAAAAGCACCTTAACCGTAATTTGCTAAAGTGCTTTTCATTTTATTCCTCAGTTGATCCTTTAAGTAAATTAGGATTGACATTTTTAAATTTTTCTTTTGAGCATAGTCATTTTATACCATACTGGTCCATCAGCTTATTTCTGTACTCCACATTATCATAAGACTTCATTAATTCGTCTATTCGATTCTCTTCAAGTAATTGTCTTCCCAGCATTGCCATGCTTTCCTCTCCTCGTTTTTCTCCCTGCTCATTTCCTATTCTCATCGCTTCATTATACACTGTATCTATATAGCTACACATATTATTCACCTCCGTTTCTATATTTTCACTCATCGGTATTTCATATTCTTCTTCCAGTATTTTCTTTTTCTCTTCCGGTCTCATCTTTGATCTTAAGAGTACGTCCAATAATCTTATTATTTTATTATCGTAATTGGCATACTCCGGTCCGCCTAAGCATATTGATATGACATTTATTAAATCGTATTTCTCTTTATCTCTATCAACGCTTGATACCTTATCGTTCTTCTGCAATGATACAACACTAATGCTGTTCTTATGTTTATCAGGCGGATCTGTACATACCCATATGGAGTAGGCTTTCTTTAATTTTTCATAATGTGAACCTGCAAATTCTGTATTATACTGTGATGATAAAATTCTGGCACAATTGTATACACCTCTTGTCACATAGTCGTATCCCGGATAATAGTCGTTTTGAATCTCCAAATCACAGTAAATGTGACTGTTTTCTTTAGGATTCGGTCTTATGACATTAAAGTAAATATCAAATGTCGTTCTTCCTTCAGAATTAATCTGAATTTCTGTGTTTAAGCCTTTAATTGCCGGCATAACTTCATTAGGATTTACAGTTTCTGACATTGTCCTTACATCACCTTCTATAAGGCATCCTCTAACATATTGTACGGAGCAATCTTTGTACTCATCTATTACACTTATGATAATCCATGCCAATATATACTTATCGCATAAAAGTCTTTTCGCCGCTTCATCATACCACGCTTTAATATAGGCTGTTTCTATATTAGCGGATAAATATGTTTCTTTCATTTTCCTCCTCTTATGTTTCTCCCCCTTAGTCAATAGCTGACTTTTTTACATATGTTGAAAATTAACTTTCTTAAAATTTTCCCCTCTAATATCGCATATTCTGATTGCATGTTTTTTGAAGCCAGTATATGTGATATTTATCACTTATTGTTTAAGCTTAGCTTGATTTTACTCTATCTTTTCTCGTTTGGCAATCTCATTTTTACACTCTTTCTTCTACCTTAAAAACATATTTTCCTTTTCCTTTTACATCCACAATCACATTATTCATTTTCATAACATTCAGTATTTTTGATGCCTGTGTTTTTCCGCAACCAGTAATTTCCATAACTTCCTGCCTTCCAAACACTTGATTATCATCTAACTCGTCAAAAATATTTATTATATGAGCATGCATAACATTTGAAATCTTGGCACCTAGTAATATTGTTTCAAGATCCACTTTTTTCAATTCTTTAGTTCGCTTTTTCATTTTTCAAATTTGTTCTATTGTCATACTGTCCTCCTGCAAAACCTGCTTGCATTATGCTTGCCTATCATTCCCATTTATTTCTACAAATTTATTATTTAAAATATTCCCCCGTTTATACAATCCCATCTATACATACGTTCTACTATCATTTCACAGTCAATATGGTTTTGTCATTATTTGTGTGTTCTAATTTTTTGCTTTCTGCATTTTTTCATGTACAGTCTAATGTTATTCTTTCCGTGGAATATTCTGAGGAACATCAGAGAAATATCTAAGGGACATTCTAGGGGACATTCCAAGGGGCTTCATAATTCAATTTAGGCATTACCACTGTAAATTAATATCTGGTAGATATAAACAAAGGTCTTTTATAGTCTTTATATTTTATGAAACACTAAGATAGACGGCTCTTAACTTTCATCAAAAAGATTATCTAAAAAAAATCCCAGACTCAATTATCTTCTGATAAAAGAATCCGGGGTTTTTAATGTTATATAGTATTTTATGTATTAATGTTTTTAATAGAAATCAGAGAAGTTATATCCATCTTTATCATTGCCAAAATATTCATCCATTAAATTATTATTATCAAAACCACTTGTTGTAATGATATCATTATTATTCATTTCTACTAATTCCATTTCTGGGCTTTTATATTCTTTTCTCATAGTAAACCTCCCTAATTATTATTCTGATTTTCTTTTGCAAACTCATCAATCAAGTCATGCAATCCTTCGTCAATATTTGGATATCCTTTTTTCTGTATTATTGATGCAATTCCCTGTATTGATTTTGATGCTGTTCCTGTATATCCTTCGCCTGCACCATCTTCAGAATAAACTGTAGTAGCATCCGCATTTTCATATGGAATATTTGCGTACGCTCTAGCATTAAAGAATCTAGTATAGTTAGCTGGTACAATATTAATTAATGATGCACAGTATGTATCGTTTGTTTCCTTGTACCATCCTGTATTAACTACGTCAGCGCAGAAATTCTTTCCTAAATCATCCTTCTTTGCCAAATCTAATGTAGCACCCTTTAAAACATCATTTACAGTAATTAATGTTCCTGCGTTTTCGCAAATTACATTTTTAACTTTCTGTTCATTAGCTCTGCTTGCTGTTGTAGCTGAAACTTCTGTTTTAAATCTAATTCCACCTGGTTTTTCCTGTCCAGCATCTATTCTAATAGCTGCTGCATTTGCAAGTTTTAATGATACATCACTAATTGCTGTGAGGTAGATATCATCATTAACTGTTATTTCGCTATTTGGTGCATATACTTTTCCATCACTATAATAACCGTATTTCGCATCTCCCAATTCATATGTTGCTCCATCTGCTACAGTTGTTTCAGTTGTACCATTAAGTACAACTTTGTGTTCTGCTGTGGCTTCACCATATACTGTAAATTCTGCAATTTCTGCCCATGCATGATTGTCATCTGTATCAGCATTAGCTTTATGATGAGGAATTCCTGTCAACTTAACTCTGATATATCTATAGTTTTTATTTTTAAATTTGTCAGAAATTTTTCCTGTAGCTTCTTTTGTCATCTGACTGCCTGACCACAATAAGTCTGCCTTGTCCCATTGTTCGTCACTCCAGTTTTCAGCGGCTTCTCCTCCGCCTCTCACTTCATATTTATGAGGTAAACCATAAAGCGGATTATTGTTTGCATCAGCATCATCTCTTTTTTCGTTAACAGCATATTCAAATGCTATTTCGAAACTATCAATTGACTTTAATCCTCCCAAATCTACCTTCCACCAAGAACCAAGTTTTTCAGTGTTTCCATCTGCTACCCAAAGTGAACTTTTGTTTCCATCATTGGCATTAGTTGCAGGCCTATTCTCGCTTGAACCTTTTGCAGTTTTTCCTAATGATAAGTTGCTTAACTGATTTCCATATATACAGATTTCAGCTACAGCCGGCCAAGCCTTTTCAATCGGCTCTGTAAATTTTAATCTTATATATTTGTATGTTCCCTCTTCAATATTTGTGAACTGTTCACCATTTGAGCCTGCATTAACTTCATTAGTACTTTGATCCCAAATAGTAGTATATTCTGTTCCATCTACTGAACCTTCTACTTTATACTTCCATGCTGAACTTTTTGCATCTCCTGCGAAAAAGATTCCTAATGCATTTACTTTTGTCATTTTCTTTAATTCTACAACATAATTGGCTGTTGTTCCTTCACTTGTTACGTCTCCATAACTAGCTTCTTTGTCATTCCAGCCATTTGCAATCCATGATGTATTCACATCTCCGTCAATTGCATTACTTCCTACATTTCCCGGATTATATATACTAACTGAAGATTCTGTACCTTTTGCTATCTGGTCTGATGTAAGCGCTGTAGCTCTTTCACCATATGCTGCAAATTCTGTCATTGCCGGCCATGGCTTCATGTCAGTCTTAGCTCCAACAATAGTTACTTTAACATACTTATAAATCTTATTTTTATAATCTTTTCCTACAATGTTTTCAAAATGCTTATCCGTAACTGTATTTTCTGTCTGATCTACTACCAAATCCCAATTGCTATTATCTATAGATGCTTCAATTTTGTACTGCCATGCTGTATTCTTCTGAGTAGTTTCATCTTTAAACCAAACGTTAAAGTCTGATACATTATAATAATCTGCTAATGTAAATTCTGCCCAAACAGAATAATTATGTTTTCCCGAACCTGGAAATCCTGCTTGGCTTCCATTCCATCCATTTGTATCCCAAACTGTTGTAATGTCGCCATCTATCAGTGAACGTGCTGAGCCGTGCTGCTGTGATACTACGACTCCGTCTTCCCTAAGTATATTTGTTCTACTTGTCGTCACTGTATCTGCCTTAACCGTTGCCATTGGTGCCGGCACTGTTATGCTTCCTACAACCATTGCTGCTGCAAGCACCATTGTTAATAATTTCTTATTTTTCATAAAAAATACTCCTTCCTTTGTTTATAATTGTTAATTAATACAAGTATACTTGACTAGTTTTTATCATTTAATAGAATATTTTTACAAAACTTTAGAAATAATTTACTTTTTTCTATTATTTTAGTATAACTTTTCTTTTTTTTACTCAAATATGTTATACTCTATTTATAAATAGGAAGAGACAGAGACAGTTTCTGTCATTCTGCGGATTTTGAGAGGATTATACTAATGCTTAAAAATTTTTTACATAAGAGAAGAAGTATTACTGCGCAAACATCTATATTAATTACACTTACCATTTCCGTGGCTTTGGTTATTAGCGCGTTGCTTTTTTACTATAAAACTGATAAGGAGTTGACCACTCATTATAGAGAGCAGATGTTTCAGGAAAGTAATACTACAATGAATGTTTTATCTGACAATATCGACACTATCGATTCTATATATAGACTTTTGGTTTCAAGCGATAATATTTATAGTTTTATGGCTTCTTCATCTAGAACGCCTTCTGATTATATTGCTGCCGAAAAACAGATGACTTCTCTTCTTATTCTCAATAATCTTTGGGAAAAGAGTTATTTGGAGTCTGTTTACGTTTATACTAATTATAATAAGCGATTTTATGTGTCCAAAAACGATAATATGATAAAAAGAGAAGAAAATGCAGCTGTTTACAGAAATTTAACGGAACCTTCACCTACGCTTACTTTACACGCTTTAGACGGTTCTGATGATCTTTACTTTGTTCGTACAATTTATAATTTAAGCAGTGGCGATGTTTTAGGAACTATGATCGTTACACTTAATCAAAAAAGTTGGGTTAATATGCTTACACAGAATATCTCAAAAGGCTGGCACATTCTTATGTATAACAACAGTTTTGAAACTATTTCTGACTATAATTATGATGTTACCTCTAAGGATAGAATTGAAGCATTAAAGAAATCTCTGGATTACTACAATGACAAAGCTCTGCATCACGTAAAATTTGAATCTAAAGATTATCTGACCTTGTCTAATAATCTTAAAAAAATAGATATATCTGCTACTATTATGGCTCCTCAGAATCAGATTAAGAGACAGGTTAATAATGTTTTAAATTCTTATATTATAGTTATGTTTATTATTATTTTCATAGTACTCTTAATATCTTTCGCCATAAGCCGATATATTACAAAACCTGTTGGAACTATGATACATAATATTAATAAGCTTTCTCATGGCAATTATTCTGAAAAGGTTTCAGGTCTTGAAGAATATGAGGAGTTTTATGCTCTTCAGGTTGCCATTAATGATATGCTTGACCAGATTCACGCCTACCACGACAACGTGTTAGAACAGAACATTTCTCTTAAAACAGCTGAGATTAAAGCTTTACAGTCACAGCTTAATCCACACTTTATTTTTAATGTTTTGAACACTTTGGCCTGGAAAGCAGAAATGTCTGACAACAGTGAACTTTCCCAGATGGCTATTGCTATCGGTGAGATTTTCAAAGCTACAACTGCTTACAGAAATTCACAGTATATTTCAATTGCTGAAGAGCTTAAATTTGTTAAGTTTTATATTTATTTACAACAGATGCGTTTCGAGGACAAGATTAGTGTAACTTTTGATATTGATAAGGATTTGGACGATATTAATATTCCTTGTTTTTGTGTTCAAACACTTGTAGAAAATGCTTATGTTCACGGCTTGGAACCTAAGGATACCAATGGACATCTGACTATTAGCATTAAGAAAGATAACGAAAATAAATTTTTATTAATAAATATTATTGACGACGGAGTTGGATTCGAAAAGATTCCAAAGTTTGATATTAACGTTGCTTCCAAAGGAACAACTTCCGAGGCTGTAGGTTCACGTCCTCACATTGGGCTTAAAAACCTTAACAGACGACTTTTCCTTATGTATGGAGAAGATGCTGTATTGCACATAGAAAGCATTCCTGAAGTTCGCACAGCTATATCTTTTAAAATACCATTATAAATTCTTTTTGCAAATTTAAGAATTTGACCAAAGAGTTACTTAAGAAAGGATGTTTTTTTATGATTTTTAATTTATTAATTGTTGATGATGAAGCTCCTATCAGAAAGGGCTTATCTGAATATATTAAATGGGAAGATTATGATTGTAAGGTTGTTGCCACTGCCAACAACGGTGAGGATGCAATCACAAAAATAAACGAAAATGACATTAACATTGTTTTGACTGATGTTAAAATGCCACTTTTAGACGGAATTGGTCTTGCAAAATACATTCACGAGAATCGTCCTGATATTGCCGTAATTATTTTATCGGGATATTCTGAATTTGAGTATGCACGTTCTGCAATACAATATCATGTTTCACAGTATTTGTTAAAACCGGCATCTAAAGATCAGGTTATTGCTGCTGTTAAAGAAGTTTGCGAAAAAATTGTAACATCTAAGTCTAATACCCGAATTAAAGAAAGTGAGCTTGCTTTTCTTAAAGATCAGTTATTCCAACAATTAACTGATTCCAATGTTATAGATGAAGAAAAGCAAAAAAAGATTGACTCTTTTAATTTGGATTTTAGTCATTTTTATGTAGCTGCTTTTCAGTTGCCTAAAGATTTCAATGAATTTAGCAAACTTAAAGACATTATTAAAGACCAGCAGATTGAAAGCCATTGTTTTAGATATAACAACATGGTTCTTACTGCATATTTTTGCGATCAAAATTCCTACATAGGACCTATTGTTGAGGATTGCAAGGAGATAGAATACTTATTTCAGGAACAGTACGGAAAACAGCTTGATATCGGCATAAGTGCCCATCACTCTACTGCAAAGCATTTTTCAAAGGCTGCTTCAGAAGCCATCACTGCTTTGTCACTTAATTTCTATTCAGCATCACATATAATTGCTTTTTCAAGAGATTATATTGCTAATAGAAATATTTTTCCTGTGGATATTTCCGTGCGTCTTCACGAATACGAAACGGCTATTCTTCAATTGAACTTTAAAGCTGCAAAAGACGTTATTTCTACTCTTTTCAGTAATTTACAAAGTAATTTTACTGATGAGGCTTCTGTTAAGAATATTTGTACTCAGATTTATTTGATTTCTTATAGACTGGTTATGAGTACTTATAACCTGCCAATGGATGAGAAATATGTGAAAATGTTAACTGAAAGTTCTGATATTTTCCAACTAAAATCCATAGTTTCTGATATGATTAATGATTTGCAGATACAGTTAACACAATCAGTTAAGAAATATAGCTCTTTTATTGAAGAGTCTTTGAATTATATAAAAGAACATTTAGAGGATGATTTGTCTCTGGAACAAATTGCCCAACATATTCATATTAATGAATCCTACTTTAGTAGAACTTTTAAGAAGGAATGTGGTAATTCTGTCATTAGCTATATTAATAATCTTAGAATTAACAAAGCTAAAGAACTTCTTGCCACTTCTAATTTAAAAACTTTTGAGATTTCTGAAGCTGTTGGAATTCACGACCCTGCTTATTTTTCCGTATTATTTAAGAAAAATACAGGCATGAGTCCTAAAGCATACAGAGATCAGTTTGTAAATGTTTAGCTTATATTTAAATTACAGAATGGAGTTTGCTTATGAGTAATATTATGGAAGATAAAAAAAGCTCAATAAGTAATATTATTGATGCCTTAACTAAAATTGAAAATAATCATTTAAATTCAAACAGAAATAATGCCATCTATTCTATGCTTAAAGAGATTGGATTATACACCAAAGCCTTATATGTCAGCATCTATGAACTTGTTGACTCTAGTGCTTTTGAGCTTACACATCAATGGAGATTATTTAATAATACTGAAAGTCCTAATCACGACTTAATTCTTCCAACTGATGGAGTTCCATGCATATTTAATATTCTGTATCAGGGAGAATCCATTATTTTAGATGATATAGAATCTATTAAGGATTCTATGCCTACAGAATACAATTTTTTTTTGGAAATAATAACATTACTGCTGTTATTGTATTTCCAATTATTTTCAGAAAAAGATTAATGGGATTTGTAAGAATAGATAATCCTAACATTAAAGATTGTGGTGATTTCATTGCTATTATCCCTGTTATCGGTCACCATATGGGAAGCATTCGTGAAAACAATAAAAAGGACACTCTTATTCAACAGCATAAGCTTTCCATGACTGCTAATCAAACTGAATTTGAAAAAGACAGACAGTTTCTTGAGGTTTTATATCGTGACTATACATCTATATATTATGTTGATTTTTCTAAAAATATTGCGGAGCCTCTTAAAATAGATCGTATAGCAAATGCAGCCAAATTTATAGATAGTCCCTCTAAACATATTACACTTAACTATAATGACACTATAAAACAATATAGCGAAACTTATATAACCAAAGAGCATTCTAAGCGTTTTTGCGACTTGCTAAATGCTGATTATTTAAGACAGGAACTTTGCTACAAAGAACGTTTTTCTTTTAGATACAGAAGCCTTCCTAATATTCTTGGACAGCAATATTTCGAGGCGCAGATTGTTCGTATTTCCGAAACTGATTTTGACAATCGTATTCTTATCGGCTTTATACACATTGACGATATTGTTGCAAGCGAACAAAAACGTCAACACGAACTTGAAACAGCTCTAGCCGAAACAAAACTTAGTAACGAAATCGTATCTGCCCTTGGCAAAATTTATTATGCTATTTTTAGAATTGATCTTGTCAATGATTTCTATGAGGAAATTTCCAGTGAAAGTGAAATTCATCACCTTACAGGAAAAATAGGGCGTGCCTCAACCGAAATGATTGAATTGTGTGATACATTTGTTGCACCTGAATATCATGATAAGGTTCTTGAATTCTTTGATTTAAGCACTTTGGCTGATCGTTTACATGATGAGGAAACTCTTGCAACTGAATATCTTGCAAAAGATGGTAACTGGCACACAGCACGTTTTATTGTAAAAAAACGTGATAACAATGGAAATGTTACCCATATTCTTTATGCTACAAGACTTATAAGCGATGCTAAACGACGTGAAAAAAATTGGATTTCCATTGCTGAGGAAGCTAACAAGGCTAATCTGGCCAAAACAGAATTTATTTCTCAGATTGCCCACGACATCCTTACACCAATGAACGCTATTCTTGGTTTTGAAACGTTAGCTGAACAACATATAAATGAACCTAAAACTGTAGAATATAATCTGAAAAAAATAAAATCTTCAGGTGATTTTCTTATGGAGTTGGTTAACGAAGTGCTGGATATTACACAGATTGAAAACGGACAGTTACGCATTAATTCCCAACCTGTTAATATTCCTAAGCTTTTGGATGATTTTCCACCAATGCTTAAACAATTACAGGGTGACAAAAAACTTAACATTATATGCAATCAGCATGACCTTTACCAGAAAACCTTGTTGGTTGACCCACTTAGACTAAAACAGATTTATACAAATATTTTATCCAATGCCATAAAATATACACCTGATGGTGGTTCTGTTACCTTTGAAATTTATGAAGAATTATTTTTGAATAATAAGTATATAAATCTTATAGCTGTTATAAGCGACACAGGAATTGGTATGTCTCAGGAATATATTAACCATATGTATTCTAAGTTTTCCCGTGCCACTGACTCTAGAATTAACAAAGTTGGTGGTTATGGCCTTGGGCTTTCGATTGTTAAAGAGCTTGTGGACTTAATGAACGGACGAATTAATGTTACAAGTAAAGAAGGTCATGGAACCACTTTTAAAATAATAATTCCTCTTGAATGTTGTGCAGAAAACTATAAAGCTCTACAAGATATTTCAGATACTTCCGCTCATAATACTTGTAAAGGTATGCACCTTCTTGTTGCTGAAGACAATACTCTTAATTATGAAGTTATTTCTGAACTTCTTGCTATGTATGGCATTACCTGCGACCATGCCGAAGATGGATCTGTTTGCGTAGAAATGTTTAGAGAATCAAGTATTTATACTTATGATGCCATTCTTATGGATATGCAGATGCCTGTTATGGACGGACTTCAGGCTACAAGTGCCATTAGAAATCTTAACAAACCGGGAGCTCACAGCATTCCAATTATTGCCATGACTGCTAATGCCTTCAAAGACGATATTCAACGTTGTCTTGATGCCGGCATGAATATGCATATGTCCAAACCTGTTAATATGGAAAAGCTTTTAAAAGCACTTGCCAAGTTTAAGGGGGAAGTAATTGTAGATTGTTAATTGGCAATAGTTAGATGTACTTAAAACTCTTATTTTAGGATTTGTTTTTTGCAATTACATATGTTTAATTGCGATGGAATTGTTTATATGATAGTATAAAATTGACAAAATTAGAAAGGATTTATGTTATGAAAAAATTTCTATGTTTAATACTATCTTTTTTATTAATTATAACTTCTGTGACAGTTTCACCTGCAAAGGTTAAAGCTAAGTCAGAGGATTACACAGACGGTTATGTCTTTGGAGAAAAAGATTTTTTCAGTGCAAGTGATACAGCTAATGATAAGGATATGACTTTTACTGCTACTGAAGACGGCTTGTATTCTGTAAGAATAAAGACTATAGAAGGTTTTAATAATCTGAGTATTGCCAAAGATCCTGACGGCAATGAGATTGAACCTTACGCAAGGGACTATCGTATTGGAGACAGAACCCGAATAGACTATTATCAACTTAAAAAGGGACAGGTTTTCACGATTAAGTTTATGCTTCATGCTAATTCAAGTGCCTTGATTATTGCCGATATTGTTAGGGAAATAAACAAAGATGATGAGTTTAACTTTACCGGCGAATATGATGTTTCTTATTATTATAATCCATCAAAAGATTATCACTACTATAAGTTAGGCTGCCTTATGGATACTGATGACAATGGCAATAATGTACTTAATGCCAGAGTCAGATATTTTCAGAATGAAAACAATGATAAACTGGATTATTTAAATGTTCCTGATGTTTATATGAACAATGTTCTTTCATCAATGCGCCCTAATAGTAGTACTCTTTGTATTATTAATTTTTATTCCCATGGCACAAGCTATTCTTCAAAGGATGCTTCAACTGCCCAATCCAAAATTAAGTTTATTAGAATGGAAAATTCTAGTGGTATTGATATAAATCAGCCTGATGAGCCATTTAATCTTATTGAAAATCAGAACGGAGAGATGGTTACTAATGAGTTTGGTCACTCTTATTTTAAGTATGCCTATTCTTATTTGAGTTTTATAAAATCTTATACTATTCATTACTCTAATAAAGATATGGAATTTCCTGCCAACTCCCATCCTACTACTGAGAAGAATCCTTACAGTCCTTATACCGGTTATTATTTGACCCCTGTAGACTCTCAGGATACAAATCACTGGGCCGTTGGAAGTGACAATACTTTCCTTATTCGGGCAGGTTATTATGAAGAAAAAATTCCTGTAACTATTAAAACTTATGATCAGCTTGACCGTTTTATGTTTTTTGGAGATACAACCCTTAAGCTTAAGCCTAATGCGCCTTTAAGACGTTCTTTAAGTTTTACTCCACCTGAGGACGGACCATATACTTTGTTTGTAACTGTGGATAGCCACTCTGATTCCTGTAATGATACTATAGCTTTTAATACTACTGATCATTCCCTTAACCGTGACTTTCCTGATCAAACAACAAAACTTGCCAATGGCAAGACTTTGTATGAGTATAGAAATCTGGCTCTTGAAAAGGGTACAAAATATACTTTTGACTGTTATTTAATTCATAGTGACAGTGAAGCATCTGATGAAACTGTTAATATGACTTTTAATTTTAAGAACCCTGCCATTATTAGTTCTTTTAGTTTGAACCAAACAGGACTTGATCCTGTGCTTGTGGATGGGATTGACAATATTTCAGGTTCTTATAAATATTCACTACCGGATTATGTTAACAGCGTTGATGTAACCTACACCGATGGAACTGTTGTTAAATATACATACGATGAGGCTTCCGGTTCATATACCACAGATGCCCCTGCCAAATATACAGTATATCCTCTTACAATCGAGAATCCGAACGACTGGTCATCAGGTTATAATTCTGTATATTTTAATATTGATGGCAAAAGCAAATCTCTAACATTCACTGTTTATGACAATGAGCGTTTTGAATATAATCTTAACACAATTGGATTAAACGAAACAAATACAGTTCGTTTTTATAGAGATGATGCTAAAAGCTACTATAAATTTTATAGATTTACACCTGAAACAAGTGGCACTTATAATTTAAAAATGAGCGCAACACCACACGATAATAATTGCCGAATTTCAACATATTATAATGTTTATCATAATGGCGAACTTGTTTCAACAAACTACAATACAGAAAATATTTCCCCATGTATTTTTAAAGCCGGCGAGGAGTATATTATCAAATTCTTTGGCATTCACAAGAATTGTGATAAAACAGATAATTCAAACCTTAACACTCTGGAACCACAAATTACGATAATTAAGGTGTCAGATGATGTTGAAACAAGTAAGGTGACAACGGTTCCTGCAACAACAATTCCTGTAACTACTACTACGATAGCTACTACTGCTGAAGTTTCCACAACCGGAAATGGAGCAAAGTAAAAGGTGTAAGTGGCTATGAAATTCAGGTTGCCACAGACAAGAAATTTAAAAAGAACAAGAAATCAATTCTTGTTAAGAAGCAGAAAACTACTTCTGCTAAAATAAAGAAATTGAAATCTAAAAAGAAATACTATGTACGTGTCCGCACTTATAAAGTAGTTGGCAGAAAAAAAGTATATTCTAGCTGGATAAACGGAAAAGCTACAAAGACAAAATAAAGATTTGTAGTGGAAGCGATAGATTGATGATTGATTTGTAATGTTATGACAAGACCGTATGTGAAATCAAATTCACATACGGCCTTTTTTATTTTAATCCCAATTTTCATGTATTTTTTCTTTTCTTCTTCACCTTATAAGATAATATTATCACATTTTATGTTTTATCTTGTTTTTCTATTTATATATTTGGCCTTGTATTTTGAGTATACAATTGTCTGGTCTTTGTACAGGCTGTAGTATCCTGACAGGGCATAGCTGATTGATATTGCTATCAGGTAATATGAGACCCCGGCAAAGCCAAACAACTCGAATGAGATAAGCATTGATGTTATTGGGCAGTTAGTTACACCACAGAACAATGCCACCATTCCCGCTGCCGCTGCAACCACTGGTGGAAAGCCCAGCAATTGTCCCATAACACATCCGAAGGTTGCTCCCACGCAGAATGCAGGAACGATTTCGCCCCCTCTAAAACCTGCTCGCATTGTAATTGCCGTCAAAATTATTTTCCAAACAAAATCAAGGGGTCTTGCCTTTCCTGTTTCAATGGCTTTGGCTATTAGCTGATTGCTTGCGCCCATATAATCATCTGTCTGTAAAATAAAGGTAATTCCCATAACAATAAGTGCCGCAACAACCACTCTTACGTAAGGATTTTTCAAATATTTAGTATACAAAGTTGAAGCTAACTTTAGTGCTATGCAAAAAAGTATACTTACAGCACCACAACCTGCTGCAATAACTGCCATTTTTGCTCCGGTTACAGCGGTTAGTTCCGGTATAACTGTTACATGAAAAACTTCAGGATGGATGCCTATTCCTGCCGCAAATTTGGCTGCAATAATTGACGCAATAACGCAAGGCAAAAGTGCCGCATAATACATAACTCCAACACTTACAACTTCCATGGCAAAAACTGCCGCCGCCATAGGAGTTCCGAAAACCGCAGCAAACGCCGCACTCATACCACACATAACCATAACGTGGTGGTCGAACTCATCCAAATGAAAAATTCTCCCAAGCTGATTGCCAATGCTTCCGCCAAACTGAATTGCCGCACCTTCACGTCCTGCGGAACCACCTGTCAAATGAGTAAGCACTGTTGACACAAAAATAAGTGGTGCCGATTTTAAAGGCACATCATCCTTAGATCTAATGGTTGAAAGAACCTGATTGGTTCCTCCATCGTTTTTGTCCAATCTTTGGTACATAAAAACAATAATCAAACCTGCCACTGGAAGTAACAAAAACATCCACTTATTGTCTGCTCTAAACGCCGTTACCCACCTGATACATATGGCAAAAACACTACTGGCGCCGCCAACAACCACACCTGTTAAAATTGCAAGAGCCATCCACTTAAAAAAGTTTGTCAAATCTCTTTTAATTCTACCCAAATAATATTTATTTTTAATCTCATTATGTCCGTTTTTTATGATTTCACTCATACTGATTCTACTTTTCTTCCACCGGATAGAAACTGCATCCGCACTTTCCATGTTCCTTAGTATAATAAATGGCTTTGTCTGCCTCAGTAAACTGGCTCTTTCCTGGATTTTTTTTGTCAGTAAATGCCACGCCTACGCTAAGAGATACCGCTGGAACTCCCTCTTCTTCAATTGATAATTTTCTGTTAATTTCGGTGATTTTTTCAATGCTTGTCAGACCAACATATTCTCTAACTCTCTCTATACTTTTCCCCTGTCATTGCCTCATAGCTTGTTCTCACCGCATGTTCTGATATATCGCAATTCAATATATAAACAGGCACTTTTTTTATCAAAATATCTAGTAATTCCAATGTTTTTCCTGCCTGGACTGAGCTATCGCCGAAATGAATCTGCCCTAGAAGATATGGTATGGCTTCTTTGGAATCAAGCTTTCTAATTCCGCATTCCGTGCCACGCTGTATTATGCAAATTCCACCAAGCGGTGCATTCTTATTATTCTGCCAGCCCTCTTTGCCAGCCCACGGAGTTCCATATATTCTTACGCAATCGTCAACTATTCTAATAAAAGGTTTGTCCCCATTTATAATAGAAACACCCTGACCTAAATACTTCCTCCATAACCTGATGTGGGTAGTTTTTCCGGTACCACTTGGTGCAGTAAACATATAGGCTTTGTCCTTCCACTGTATAACCGCTCCATGCATTAGGAAACCGTCTTTCTCAGGCAAAACTTCCGCAACTTTCCTTAAAAGTGCCAATGTTTCCAAATATTCAGGGGCAAATCCACTCTGTCCTTCATCTTCCAACATTGTTCCCTGTTCTCTTATTATGTCATCCTCTGATATAATAATTTCATAGACCGAATCATTATCAGAAAGCTTCAAATCTTCTTTTCTAGCTCCACAATTATCGAAACACTTCTTATTATCTGAATTTTCTTCAATATCCAAATAATCCCCACAATGCTTCTTCAATGATTCCTCATAAATTCCATTTACCTGAAATTCGATTCCGGCAAGTTTTATTTTGAATGCCATAATCTTTTCACCTTTCCAGCCTTCATTTTTATTTTCTTAAAAGCACAAATTAAAGGATGAAGAAAAACCCAAGCCCTGCTGTAAAGCTTGTATCCCACTCCCTCCATATTTACTTCATTTCCATCACGATAAAAGCCAACTAAAACTCCAATAATCTGGTTTTCAGTTATGCCATATTCCTTATTAATGCAATTATCTCCGCAAATAATATACCCCCTATCATCTTTTCCAATAATTCTATGAAGCACATAATCGTCTCCACGTCTGTATAAAGGCACATCATATTTCTTCAATGGTGCTGTAGGTGGCTTAACTATTATGGTATCCCTTCTGTTTCTTAGCATTGGATACATGCTGACACCAGAAGTTGTACTAACATACACTCCCTTCTCATTTAATGCATCCTCAATATGTAACACTTCACCCATAACACACTCTCTATTCTACAATAATTCCTGCATTTTTCATCTTATCTACCATTGCCTGAATGTCTTCTCTTGCTTTATCAGGTTCAACTTCATAAGTTTCAACCATCTTCTCTACCATCTGGTCAACATCCAATCCGGATTCAATTCCCTGCCATATCTCCTTACCTGTTGCATTAAGGTTAATCATTCCGTGAAATGTCTTGCTTGCCTCACCTACTGCAATAACAACTGCCTGACCTCCAACATCTCTTAAAACAAAACCATTTTTAATCTTCATTAATCTATTCCTCCGATATCTTTCGCTTATATAAGTGTACCATATTACCGCAATATTTGCATTGCGAAATTCCACTCCAACAATTTTTTAGAAAATTTGTTCTATAATAATTTTGTATTTTTTTAATGTATTTAAAAAAGCGTCCCCTAAATTCATCGCATTTTTGCACGCTTGTTAAGGAACACTTTTTATTCTTTATTTTGTTTGATTTAAATCCAGCCCAAAAGTCTTAATTAAGCCTTATTCTGTGCATCAACAAGATTTGAACTGTGATACATTTCTCTAAGCTTAGGTTTTTCGATTTTTCCAGTGGCATTTCTTGGAACTTTAGTAAAGATAATCTTTTTAGGTCTCTTGTATCTTGGAAGTTCCTTGCAGAAATCATTGATTTCCTGTTCAGTACATTCTGTGTCAGGATTCAATTCAATAATAGCAGCTGCAATTTCGCCCAATCTTTCATCTGCAAGACCAATAACTGCAACATCCTTAATCTTAGGGAATTTGCTTAAGAAGTTTTCAATCTGTACAGGATAAAGATTTTCGCCACCACTAATAATTACATCTTTCTTTCTATCAACAAGGTAAATAAAACCGTCTTCATCCATTTCAGCCATGTCCCCTGTGTAAAGCCAGCCATCCTTGATTGTTTCAGCTGTAGCCTTTTCATCATTGTAGTAACAAGTCATGACGCCTGGTCCCTTAACAATAAGTTCCCCAACACTACCCTGCTCTACAGGATTTCCCTCAGGATCAACAATCTTTGCTTCCCAGCCGTAACCCGGAATACCAATTGCTCCTACTTTGTTAATATTTTCGACACCTAAGTGAACGCAACCTGGTCCGATAGATTCGCTAAGACCATAGTTAGTATCATATTGGTGATGTGGGAAGTATTCCTTCCATCTCTTAATAAGGCTCTGTGGTACAGGCTGTGCACCAATGTGCATAAGTCTCCACTGATCTAACTTGTAATCTTCAAGTTTAATCTCTCCTCTGTCTAATGCAAGCAAAATATCCTGTGCCCAAGGAACAAGAAGCCAAACAATTGTACAGCCTTCATTTGATACTGTTTCAAGAATTGTTTTAGGTGTAACCCCCTTTAATAATACTGCTTTTCCACCAGTCAAAAGGCTGCCAAACCAATGCATCTTGGCACCTGTATGATAAAGCGGTGGAATGCACAAAAATACATCATCCTTAGTCTGTCCATGATGATTCTGTTCAGCTTTTGCCGCATGCATAAGACTTTCGTGATTATGCAAAATAGCCTTTGGGAAACCTGTTGTTCCTGAAGAAAAATAAATTGCCGCATCATCTGAATCCTTAATTTCAATTTCAGGTGAAAGTGAAGAACAGTTAGATGCAAGCTTATCATAATCTTCTGCAAAAGTAGGACAATCACCACCTACGTAGAACAAAATTCTTTTTTCATCAATTTCATCAACAATTTCTTCGATTCGGCCAACAAACTCAGGTCCAAAAATAAGCACATCTGTCTCTGAAAGTTCAAGACAATATTTAATTTCCTGAGCATCAAATCTAAAGTTCATAGGAACTGCCAAAGCTCCTGTTTTAAGAATTCCAAAATAAATAGGAAGCCATTCTAAGCAGTTCATCATAAGAATTGCAACTTTATCTCCTTTTCTAATACCTCTGCTAATAAGAAGATTAGCAACTCTGTTAGCCTTCTCATTAAATACATGCCATGTAATGTCACGTCTGTAATGATGGCGGGCATCTGGCTGGATTAATTCATAATCTCTCCATGTTACCCTTCTTTTTTCCTGAATATCAGGATTTATTTCTACCAAAGCTATATCCTTTGGAAATTCTCTGGCGTTTCTCTCTAATAATTCTGTAATTGGCATTTCTCTTTCCTTCTTTTTTATCTTATTTTTAATTTATTATCCAAAGAAATTAAACAAATCATTGGCATTCTTCCCAAAGATCTTGTCTTTTTCTTCCTGTGTCAAATCTGTATTGTTAAAATCATTAACAGCTTTAGTCTGGTCATACCACGGAGAATCAGTTCCAAACAAAATCCTGTCCGCTCCATGTTTTCTAACCATTCTTACAAACTGTTCATTTTCAAGCTTAAACGGAAAAATAGGATTAAGCACAACTGCCGTATCCAAATAAAATGGCAGTCCTAAAAGCTTCTCTTCCACTTCATCCCACATTTTCCAGCCACCCATATGGGCAAGAATCAACTTCTCCGGCTGAATATGTTTCCAAAGATTAAGAATTCTTTCAGGTGTGCAGTGAACCGTCTCCGGAAGTCCCACATCTTCTCCTGCGTGAACAATTATCCCCAAATCCTTCTCCGCTGCATAATCCATTAACCTGATATATTTTTCATCGTCAAAAAATGTATTTTGATAGTCAGGATGAATCTTTATAGCTTTCAAATCCATTGCAACTATTTCATCTATAATCTGCTTATAATTCTCACAATCCGGATGAATAGCCCCAAAATTAAATAATCTTGTTTCTTCTCTTTTCTCGTTAAGTTCCACAGATAATCTGTTAATTTTCTCCGGCTGCCTAATATTAGTTGCCACAGGGCAAACAACAGACAAATCTATATCTGCTTTTTTAGTACTGTCCTCTAAACCTTTAACTGTTGGTATTCTTGCACTTTTTACATGAATACCCTGACCTCTTACAATATCTTCTTCCATACTTGCTATAGTCTTGTAAGCTATGGCATCAGGAAATGTATGTGTGTGAATATCTATAATCATAACATTCTCCTATATGAATCTTATTCTTTATTACTTTTTCACTTTAAAGTCATAAACTATTATAAATAACTATTACCTTAAAGTCAACCAAACCTTTTTATTACTAAATTGGAATCTACACCTGATGAACATCACATTCTCACGAAATGCTTATGGATATAGGAATTTTGATAATTTTAGAAACAGAATAATGTTATCTTGTGATACTATTTAAAAATCGTGTGTGATTACAAATCACACACGATATATATAAGGGATTACCCCCATGCTTGACAAAAAGCCTTATTTTTTTACTAACATATATACCAAAATCAGGCTGTTTGCATATATAGTCCACGCAAACAGCCTTTGAATTGCTTAATTATTATGAATTTTAACTTTAATTTCTGTTAATGTCAAATACTTCCCATGCTCCGGCAACAGTTTCACTTGTAGCAAAAAGTTTACCACCGTCGTTTAAGTTTGCCTGAACATATTTTCCATTTGCCAATGAGTAAAGTGCATACTCTCCATCTGAAATCTTTTCAATAATGAATTTCTCCCATGTACCTACACTTTCACTTCTTGGCAATAACTGATTGTTTTCATCAATTACAGCACATACATATTTTCCATTTGCAATTGATTTCAATGAAACTGTTCCATCATTGTTATTTACAATCTGGAATGTTTCCCATGCACCTCCACATGATGAACGGTTTGCCACTATTGTTTCACTTCCACCATTTTCTGCACAAACTACCTGTCCGTTTGCTATGGATGTAATATATGCATTTGAATTATTAAAATCTGCCTTTTCTACTTTTTCAATTACGATCGCTGAAGTTTTATCATTAAAATCTCCAAGGCCTGATGCATCTGTGAATAATGTTTTTTTACTTCCTGCAAATCTTTCATCGTTATACAATGTAACTTTGTAGCCATCTGCTACCTTAACTGAAGAAATCTGATCATTTTTAATTCCCTTAGAAATCATTGTGCCATAATCATATCTTCCTTCACTTAATGCTACAGACCAACCACTGTAATTTGAATTTTCATAAAATGTTGCTTTTGCAGAAGATGTCTCATCTCCCAACTTTTCAATATTAAATGCTTCCCAAGCTCCTGCTATGGAATCACTTCCTGCTATTAATTTGCCTCCATTATCCAAGTCGGCCTTTACATATTTTCCGTTTTCTGCACTCTTAAGACCGTATTCTGTATCGCTTATTTTGTAGATTTGGAATTTCTCCCATGTTCCTACGCTTTCGCTTCTTGGAACAAGTTGATTTTCTTCATCTAATACTGCACATACATATTTGTTATTTGCATCTGCTTTTAAACTTACTGTTCCGTCATCATTATTTATCAGATAAAATGTTTCCCATGAACCGCCGTAACTGTCTCTGTTTGCTACTATTGGATCACTTCCACCATTTTCTGCTACAACATATTTTTCATTTGCAACAGATTTGATACTGTATTTTCCATTTGATAATTTAACAGTATTATATGTAACACTTGATGAACCATCCCACTTTTCAATTTTAATGGATGATGTTTTGTCATTTATCTCATTTCCTACATATGATGCATCACCTGTAAATTCCTTTGATGTTCCTTTAAATCCTTCATTATCATACAATGTAACCTTGTAACCAGAACTTACTTTCAGTGATGATATTGCATCATTTTTAATACCTTTTGCAATGATATCACTATAATCATATGTACCTTCCGGTAATGAAACTGACCATCCACTATAGTTTGAATTTTCATAGAATGTTGCTACATTATCATTTGTTGTTGTATCACCGACTTTTTCAATGTTAAAAGCTTCCCAGGCTCCAGCTATTGAATCACTTCCAGCTATTAATTTGCCTCCGTTATCCAAGTCAGCTTTTACATATTTTCCGTTTTCTGCACTTCTAATGCCGTATTCACTGTCATTTATTTTGTAAATCTTAAATTTTTCCCATGTACTAATGCTGTCACTTCTAGGTGTCAGCTGATTTTCTTCGTCTAATACTGCACATATGTATTTATTATTTGCATCTGCTTTTATACTTACTGTTCCATCATCATTATTAACAATATAGAATGTCTCCCATGAACCGCTATAGTTGTCTCTGTTTGCTACTATCGGATCACTTCCACCATTTTCTGCTGCAACATATTTTTCATTTACAACAGATTTGATGCTGTATTTTCCATTTGGCAATTTGACTGTGTTATATGATGTTGTAGTTGATGTCTGATTGTTAATCTTTTCAATTTTAATTGATGAAGTTTTGTCATTCATTTCATCTCCAACATATGACGCATCACTGGTAAATTCTTTTGATTTTCCTTTAAATCCTTCGTCATCATATATTGTAACTTTGTATCCGTCACTTACTCTAAGTGATGAAATCTGATCATTAACAATTCCTTTTGCTAAAATATCTTTGTAGTCATATAAACCTTCTTCCAATGAAACTGCCCATCCACCATAATTTGAATGTTCATATAATGTTGCCACACCTGATGTGCTGTTGTTATCACTATCATCTGTTGTGCTTCCACCTGTAGATGTTACTGTTCCCGAAAGATATGGCTTTACCAAATTGTAAATCTTGTCATTTTTCCATCCGTTTGCTGTACCTACAGCTGACCATTTATTTTTAATTGTGTCAGCTGAGTCGTTATAAATATCAACTTTTTCAGGGTTATGATTATAAATACCCCATGAGCTGTTTCCTGTAACTTTGTATGACCATGTTGTCCAATGCCATCCCTGACCGTTGAAAGTTGACATTGCTGCCTTCCAGCCTTCTGCCTGTTCGAAGCATGTAAACTCGCCTACAAATGTTGGCACTCCATAATTGTGATTTGCAATGTCTGAAACTTTACTTGAAAAGTATGACTTCTGTGCATCACTGCTATTTTGTGCACTCCATGGATAGTAATGGTATTCATATGCTACATTTGTCCAGCCATACTGTGAAGGTCTTGGCAAATTGTCTGCATCCCAACATGATTCCATTATAATAATATGATTGCTATCCTTTGAACGGATTGTATTGTAAATTTCATTATAAAAATCCCAATGTAAACTATATGTTGCAGCTGCCTTAATTCCCGGTTCATTTAAGATATCGTAAGCTGCAACTGCCGGATTGCCTTTGAAATGTTCTGCAATCTTTTTCCATAAATTTAAAGTTTTATCTTTATTGCTCTGATTGTAATATAGCTGTTTTCCATCATTAATCTCTCCTGAATGATCCATACCATTTTGAGAACCAAATGCTCCGTGCATATCTAAAATAACATACATACCTCTCTGGCTACAGTTTTGTACAAACCAGTCTAATCTGTCAAAAGCATTAGATTTAAGGTTTCCATTGTCATCACAAAGATTCATATATGTAAATGGTAATCTTATAACACTCATTCCCATTTCTGCACAATTATCAAAATCCTGTGTTGTCCAATAATTATTTTCATATGTTGAAACCAACTCATCTCTCTTTGATGCTCCAAATCTATTTGCCAATGTGGTCATCATTGTTTTCTGGTCAGATGCATTGGTTGGATTCATCCAGTCTTCCTGAACAAGCCATCCACCTGCATTTGTACCTCTTAGATATACAATATCTCCTGTTCCTTTTTGTTTTCTTATCTGTGTTCCGTTAACCTTCAAAAAATCATTGCTTCCAAGAGCCTCTCTGGCACTAACCTGGGTAATGCCTGTAATTTTTCCTGAAATAGCCACACTAAATGTCATTGCAAATACCAATAACATACTGACCAGTTTTTTAACTTTTTTCATAAACGCCTCCTTATTAATACTATAAAAAAATTTCCGTCTATTATATTATCAATACAATACCACATAATGTTAACGGTATCAACTCTCCAAACTTTAGAAAAATCGTTTTATTTTTTTCTAAAAAAAAATAAAACGATTTTTATGATAATGGTATGTTATTTATACATTTTTTAAAAAATGTATAAATAAAAAATATCCCTATACCTGACAAAGAACATTATAAACTTGGGTTACCCACATGCTTGACAAAGAGCCGTAAAAAATCCCGAAAAGCTTCAGAACTATTAACATTCTTTCCACTTTCCGGGATTTTTATTATCCTATATTTTAATTTTATTATCTTATGCTAATTCATAACCCTTTTCAAAGGCTGCCACGTTAATATCAATAGTCTTTGGTGGAACTGTTTTCTTGATTACTTCAATCCACTGTTCCTTTGGGAAATCCATATTCTTTGCAGCAATTCCAAGAATAATAACGTTAAATACTCTTGAATTGCCCATCTTTATGGCTTCATCCATTGCATCAACTGATACAACACGGTATTTCTTTGAAAGTTTTTCAATAATTCCGTCAGGATATTTTGCCACACCTGTAACTACAGGCATTGGGTCGATTCTCTGGTCATTTACAATAATTACTCCATCTTTCTTAAGAAAATGAGCATATCTTAACGCTTCTAATCTTTCAAAAGCGATAAGTACATCTGCCTGACCTTCTTCTACTATAGGTTCTGCTACTTTTTCGCCGTAACGTACATAAGTAACAACGCTACCGCCACGCTGTGCCATTCCATGAACTTCTGAGAGCTTAACATCATATCCGGCTTCAACTGTAATTCCACCTAAAATACGGCTTGTAAGAAGTGTTCCCTGTCCACCGACACCTACTATCATAATATTCTTTGTTTCTGCCATGACTATTCTCCCTTCTTCTTTAATTCAATTGCATCGAAATGACAATTCTGCATACAAAGTCCACAACCATTACATAATGTCTGGTCAATTGAAATAGTTCCATCTTCATTCTTTGTAATTGCAGGACATCCTGAAGCAAGACAAAGTCCGCATTTTTTACATTTTTCAGGAATTGCAACGCATTTACCCTTTGGAACATATGACTTAAGCAATGCACAAGGAGACTGAGCTATAATAACTGATACTTCATCTCTTGCTACTTCTTCTTTAATAACATTTTCTAACTTCTTTGTATCAAAAGCATCAACAATCTGTACATTCTTAACACCTAAAGCTCTACATAAATCATCAAGAAGAACTATATTGGCTTTTTCACCTGACAATGTTTTTCCTGTTGCAGGATGATCCTGATGTCCTGTCATACCTGTTGTTGAATTATCAAGAATAATAACTGTTCCTGTAGCCTTGTTATAAACCATGTTCATAAGTGAATTAACACCTGTGTGAAGGAATGTTGAATCACCTATAACAGCTACCCAATTCTTAATGTAATCTTTTCCTTTAGCCTTTTCCATACCGTGAAGTGTAGAAATACTTGAACCCATACAAACTGTCGTATCTACAACACCTAGTGGATTAACTGCACCAAGTGTATAACATCCAATATCACCTGCTGCATGAATTTTTAACTTCTTAAGTACTGAATATGTAGCTCTGTGAGGACATCCTGGACAAAGAATAGGTGGTCTTGCAGGGGCCTGTAAAGGCTGCTCAATTTCAACCTTTTCACCTAAAACTACCTGTTTAAGCATATTAGCACTATATTCGCCCTGTACAGTAAAGATGTTCTTTCCATCGCATTCAATACCCATAGCTCTAACCTGTTCTTCAATTACAGGTTCAAGCTCTTCAACTATAATAAGTCTGTCTACCTTTGAAGCAAATTCCTTTATAAGTCCCTTTGCCAAAGGATGAACCAAACCAAGTTTTAAAACTGATGCATTAGGAAGTGCTTCCTTAACATACTGATAAGGTATACCACTTGTAATAACACCAATCTTTGTATCATTATATTCAACTTTATTAATATCAAGGTCACATGCATCTTCTGCCATCTGTTTAAGACGCTGTTCAACAATAACATGACGTTTAATTGCATTTCCCGGCATCATAACGTTTTTTGCAATATTTCTTTCATATGGCTTGTCATCTACCTCAACTCTATCTTCAAGATTAACAATCCCCTGTGAATGTGCAAGACGTGTAGTTGTTCTAAGAATAACCGGTGTATCATATTTTTCAGATAATTCATAAGCCCTCTTTGTAAAATATCTTGCTTCTTCACTATCAGAAGGTTCAACTACCGGAACCATTGCAGCTCTTGCAATCATTCTGGTATCCTGTTCATTCTGTGAACTGTAAATTCCAGGGTCATCTGCAACAACCAAAACCATACCACCGTTTACACCAATGTATCCTGCTGTAAAAAGTGGATCAGATGCTACGTTAAGACCTACCATTTTCATCATTGTCATAGAACGAACACCTGCCATGGATGCACCAATGGCAACTTCTGTGGCAACCTTTTCATTAGGTGCCCATTCAGCATAAATCTCTTTATATTTTACTACGTTTTCACTTACTTCAGTACTTGGAGTACCAGGGTATGCTGATGTAACCTTTACTCCCGCTTCATAAGCTCCTCTTGCAATGGCTTCATTACCAAGCATAATCTTCTTATTACTCAAAACTTCTTCCTGCCTCTCTTATATATTTCACAGTAAAAAACAGTAGTATCACCATTATATTTAACTTTTTGTGATACGGGCAATGTTTAATTTACTGAATTAAAGTCCTAAAATTAATTATAGTTTATTGAAGCTTTTTAGTCAACAAAAGAGAGCCACCATACAATACTAATTGTACGATGACTCTCAACGTTTTTTCTAAAAATACATATAAAAAAGTGCTAGTAAAAATTATTTCTTAATTTTGCCCTTGAATCCTGCCTTCTTTAAGTTCTTCTTTAATTTCTTAAATTCTTTAGCGCTCATCTTCTTGTTAACCTTAACTGTAATCTTCTTTGAGTTAACGTTCTTAAATGCACCCTTCTTTACTGTAAAGCTCTTTGTTCCTTTAACAATAATTGTCTTTAATTTCTTAGTACCTGTAAAACCTTTTTTGTTTACTTTCTTAATTGTTGCTGGAATTACAATCTTTTTAGCCTTTTTAGCCTTCTTAGCAAATGCTTTAGCCTTGATTACTGTTACTGTATAAGTTACACCCTTAACTGTTACCTTACTAGGTACTGTAGCTGTACTCTTCTTAGCTACAACAGCACCAACTTCAGCTGTTCCGTTAGCCTTTGTATCAACTGTATTTCCGTTTGATACAGCAACATTCTTAGCGTTAACTGGTACTAATGATGATGTTGGGCTCTTAACTGCTGCGCTTACACCTGTTACAGATCCTACTGCTACTGCTGCTGCTAATGCTAAAACAGCAACGTTCTTCATTAATTTTTTCATTAATAAGTTCCTCCTATTATTTTTTTGAGTTTTAATTATTTCTGCTTATCCCCACAAGTATTAAAAATAAAAATGTCCTCATAGCAAACTTATAACTTATAAAACTCACTATGCCGTTTATTTTACTACTTTTAGGAATAAATTTAAATACTTTTTTTGTTATATTTTGCTTTTTTGACTATATTTGACAAAATATGTCAATGATAATTATATACTATTACTTGCCATTGTAGTATTTCTTCTTATTTTTCTTGCCTTTTGCGTCTGTTGCGCGGTTTAGAACCACACCTAATATCTTACATTCTGATCTTTCAAGCTGCTTAATTGAACTTTTCACTTCAGATTTTGATATTTCTCCACTTCTAATTACAAGAATTGCTCCATCACACATACTACCAATCTTTTCAGCATCTGATACAAGACCAAGAGGTGGTGCATCAACAAATACATATCGGTAATCTTCCGCAAGTTGATTGAGCATATTGCCAAACTTGTCACTTTCAAGCAACATTGATGGATTAATTATATTTTCCACGTTTGGTATAATATCTCCATTTTCAAGTGGTGTATTATACACAACATTTTCAAGTGGAAATTCTTCTGCCAAATAATGTGCAAGCCCTTTCATTTCTGAGCCATCTTCTTTTTCTATGCCATATTTGTTTACTATGACAGAGTTTCTCATATCTCCATCTACAAATACCGATTTGATTCCGGCACTTGCCATCTGTCTCCACATCTGTAAAGTAACAAAACTCTTTCCTTCATTAGGCATTGTACTTACAACCATGATTTTTTTAATTTCATTTCCAAGGAAACTAACATTTATACGAAGTCGGTTTATAGATTCCTCAACAGCATAAGGAAGTTCTTTGGTTAAATCCATTTTAATTTTATTCATTTCTATTTCTCCTCAAGCTTATTTTTTTGGTGTGTAATATTTCTTTCCCTTATAATAATTGTATTTAGAATATGCTCCGTATTTAACGTTTCCATCAGGAATAACTGTTAAAGGAATAATGCCTAAATACTTTTCAACATCTTCTTCTGTCTTAATTGTATCATCAGTGATAAATAAGAATGTGAAGATAGCTAATACCACAACCATTCCTCCAAATGCACCCATCATTACATTTTTCTTCAGACTAGGTGAACTTTTACCTTTAGGAGTTATAGCTCTTTCAGCAATATTAGGTGACGATGTTCCCATTAATTTAGGAATTTCAGTAACTGCCTTTTCAGCTAAAGCATTTGCTATTGTTTTTGCTTCCTCCGGCTTTATGCTTGTTGCTGAAATTTTTAGGATACGTGTATCTTCAACTGTTGAAATGTCAATCATTCCGTTAAGTTGCTCATATGTATATCCTAAATCGTTTTCCTCATTTATGGCCTCAATGATAGGTCTAACATGCAACAACTCTGCATAATCTTCTGATAATGATGTACCTATACTTAAATCAGCAAGATCGACCACTGAGTTTTTTGATGCTGAAACCATATAAACTTTCGCTGTTGCAGTATATTTAGGTGTAATGCCAACTTTAGTCCATACACCTGCAATTATTGCTCCAATCAAAAAACCTGCAATAATAAATAAAATCTTCTTGCGATAATAGTTAAACAAATCCAAAAGGTTGATTTCTACTTCATCTTCTTTTTCGTTAATTTTTATCTTTTCTACCTGTTGTTTCATCTTTCAATTCCTTTACTCTTTGTTCTTCTGTTCCACTATGCCAAACAGTTCTGACATTGTGCTAACCATTGCTTTCTTGTTAACATAAAATTCCATATGATCCATTTCATCTCCAAGAGCCTGACCAATCTTAGACTTTCCTGCCAATTCAAAAATCCCCTTGTCTGTTCCACTAGCAAAAATATTACTAATATTAGAAATCTTTCCTATAGCAATATCTGTTGTGGAAACATCCTGCAAACTTTCAAAAACTTCATTGGCATAATTTGGATTAGCCTTAACCTTCTCCTGAAGTTTTTTAAAAAACCCTGTCATGTACTGTTGTTGTCTTTTCATTCGTGATGTATTCTCTTCATCCCCAACTCCATAACGGTCATGAACGTATGCATAAGCCTGCTCATCATCAAGGTTTATTGTAGCTCCCTTCTTCATTTTTGGATATTTCTTTGAGAGATCATCCTCCAATGTTACGGTAACTCCATCTACCATGCTGTTAAGTTTAGGTATTTCACTCATGTTAAGTTCATAATAACCATCAATCTGAATACCTCCTAACAATTTCTTTACAGATTTAACTGTATTTTCGCAGCTTTGCTCTCTGTTGCCTCCATACCAATGAGCTGTACACAACTGAATATTAGCTGTTGCCTCACCCTCACCATTATGATCAATCAATGCAACCTCTGTCATGGTGTCTCTGTTAAACTGAAGAAAACTATATGTATTCTCTGTCTTGTCTACAATTACAAGCATAAGGAAATCAGCCATACTTCCCTGGTAATCTGCTCCGTTCTTGTTATTTCCCGTAGCATCTGTTCCTATTAACAGATAATTCTCAAAATCATGGTAATATTCGTATTTATTTCCATTAAGTTTAATCTTTCCTCTTGGAACCTGAATCTTCCAATCATTTATTGAACTCTCATCAGATACATTAGCCTTCTCTGTCTTATTATCAACATACTGTAATCCATAGCCTAAAACTGCTATAAACAGTATAAAAGCTACTACTTCCACGGCAATTTTTATGTATTTTTTTCTTTTCTTCTTCACTTTACTTATCCCCTAATCATTATTTTTCAAGTATCTCCACGGACACTTTTTCTATTTCATCTACAGCATTCTGTCCGATTTTCTCTCTGATAAAGGAATAACCCATATCAAGGTTAGGCTTTCTTCTATCAGTATTATGGCAGTCACTTCCAAGTACAACCGGTCTGTTTTCTTCAACCAGCTTCTTTATAAGTTTTCTTTTCTTTCTACCATCAAAAAATTCTGCATTAACCTGAAATATAACCGGCAAATCAAGAACTTCTTTCCAAATCTTCTTTCTTTTCTGGTAAGCATAAAATCTTTCTATATGTGCGAGCATAACTGAAACATTCTGTTTCTCCATTAGCTCTTCAACATCCCGTAAAACCTCTTCATCCCACTGTCTAAAGGGTAATTCCACCATAATAACCCTGGTTCCCTCTATACATAATTTTTCAATCTCTCTAGCTCTCCCGATTTCTCTGAAATAGCATACTTCAGCTCCCAATCTTATGTCAGGGCAGTCAGAATTATCCATACACCGTTTCAATGTGTCATAGGCTTTCTTCCTCTTTTCGAGAAAATGATCCACTGAAACATCTTGAGCATAAAAATGTGGCGTAGCCAACATCGTACTAACTCCTTGATTTTTTGCTGTATGAAGCATCTCTAACGATTCCTCTACGCAATCGCTTCCATCATCTATTCCGGGCAATACATGTGAATGAAAATCAATCATTCTGCCTCCTTTTATATCAAAAACCAAGTAATCCATACACTTTCGTAAAATCAACACCCCAAGTACTGACCATACTTTTATCTATGATATAAAAAAAAAGGATAACTGTCAATCTTATAGCCCCTTTTGTTCGTTTTTTTATTCCATTTTTTTCCTTAAAAAACGGCACTCTGACAGGTTATGTCATTGGTGTTACTGACAGTTTTGTTATAAAAAACGTATTTATTAATTTTCGCAAAAAAGCTGTCGGATTGCTCCAACAGCTTTTTATAATATTTTTTCATACTATTCTGTTACTGACAGTTTTATGCCTAATCTTCCAACGATTCTTTCACCGGCACTTCTACCATTGCCTCGTAGCACTGGAACATATTGTCAATTTCTTCTTTACTTTGTTTCTTTGTAATCAAACTTATTACAGGAACTATAATAAGTCCGCCTACCATTGCAACTACACCTGAATTAATTGATGATTTGAATATGTAGCCAAAAACGGTTCCCCAGCCTGTAACATCTATTCCGCAAAGTGAAACAATAAGCTGCAACACGGCAACTGCACATCCCCAGACAAAGCAGACAACCGTAGCCGCCTTTGTTACGCCTTTCCAGTATAATCCATACAAGAATGGTGCAAGGAATGCCCCTGCCAAAGCTCCCCATGAAACACCCATCATCTGAGCTATAAATGTAACTTCAGGATGAGAATCCTTAAATATTGCAATAACTGCTGAAACAACTATAAAGAATACTATAAAAATTCTCATAATAACAACCTGTTTCATTTCATTCATTTTCTTTTTTGAGACCGGCACAATTACGTCTAATGTAAAAGTTGAGCTTGATGTAAGTACCAATGATGAAAGTGTTGACATTGATGCTGACAAAACCAAAACAATAACAATTGCAATAATTATTGCCGGTAAAGTAGACAACATTGTTGGAATAATTGTGTCAAACAATGGCTTGCCTGTTGCTTCATTAATGGCAATTTTATCACTGTATAATCTGCCAAATCCACCAAGGAAGTAGCATCCACCGGCTACGATTATTGCAAAAACTGTTGAAATAACAGTTCCTTTATGAATGTCTTTTTCACTCTTAATTGCGTAAAATTTTCCAACCATCTGTGGAAGTCCCCATGTTCCAAGAGATGTTAAAATTACTACAAATAATAATGCCAATGGATCAGGACCAAGAAATGAAGTAAACGCTCCACCGGCCCAGCCTTCACTTGGTACTGCTGACAATTTCTGAGTGGCTTTAAGCAAACCACCATTATCCATTAAAACTGCACCAATAACTGCGCAAATTCCGAAAAGCATTATAATTCCCTGAATAAAGTCGTTTATTGCAGTAGCCATATAACCACCGAAAATTACGTAAAATCCTGTCAAAATCGCCATTACTAAAATAACAACCCAATATGGGATATCAAAAACAAGTCCAAATAAACTTGAAAGTCCGTTATATAATGATGCTGTGTATGGTATCAAAAATATAAATACAATAACTGATGCAGCAACCTTTAATGGTACTGAATTAAATCTTTTTCCAAAAAAATCCGGCATAGTCTTAGCATCAAGATACTGCGTCATAATTCTTGTTCTTCTTCCAAGAACGTTCCATGCAAGCAATGAACCAATAAATGCATTACCAAGTCCTGCCCATGTTGATGCCAACCCAAAATTCCATCCAAACTGTCCTGCGTATCCTACAAAGATAACTGCTGAAAAGTAAGATGTTCCAAAGGCAAAAGCTGTAAGCCACGGACCTGCTGAACGTCCACCCAAAACAAATCCACTAACATTGGTTGCGTGCTTTCTTGAATAAAAACCTACTCCAATCATTACCACAAAAAAGGCAACCAACATAATTCCGCAAAGTATTTCTGTCATAATCTCCTCCTTATTAACCTTGCATCTGTGTATTTTATCTCCACTGTTCAACCTTATCTCTTCTTTAAGACTTAATGCAAAATTAATTTTTATTATTCGTTGCTTTAAACCGTTACGCTTTAAAGCATTAAAGCAATTATATAAAATAAAAAAGAGCCTGTCAATAACTCTTTTCTATTTTTACAAACCTTATTTACTATAGTTTATTCTAATTCTGTGAATCTTATTTGCTATAGTTTATTCTAATTCTGTAAATCTTATTTGCTATAATCTGCTTCAATTCCATGAATCATGTCAACTCTTGCCTGATGTCTTCCACCTTCAAACTCTGCTCCAAAAAATTCATCAAGAATCATTTTTGCAAGTTCTACTCCAACAACTCTTGCACCAAAAGCAATAATATTAGCATTGTTATGCTGCTTTGTAAGTTTTGCCGAATAAGGTTCGCTGCAAACTGCTGCAATTACACCTGGAACCTTATTTGCTGCAACAGAAATGCCGATTCCGGTTCCACACATAAGTACACCGTAATCTACATCTTTTCTTACAACTGCTTCACCAACTTCACGACCCTTGTTTGGATAATCGCACTTAATAATTTCTCCGTTTTCATCATAGCCTGTGCCATAATCAACACATTCGTAGCCCTTTTCTGTCATATATTCAATAAGTTCATTCTTTAAGTCAATTGCTGCATGGTCGCATCCAAATCCAATCTTCATTATAAATCCCTCTCATTTCTTAAAACTATTTACTATATATTCCGTCATCTATCTGACTTTTACTATTTACTGTACATTCCGTCATCTATCTGACTTTTACCATTTGCTGTACATTCCGTCATCTATTTGACTTTTACATTCTACTCAATATGTATAAGACTGTCAAATGTACAAGGGATTTGGCTATTTCTCATTTCATTGTGGCATTTTGTTCGTCTATATACAGTATGCTGTGTGGTCTGTTTTATGATTTGATGGAATGTACCCCAAAAATCGAAATTTTTTAATTTTTTGTGGTACGTTTTCAAGTTATGTAAACTAATCATGTCACATATTCTTGTTTTAATCATATATTTGTTGCATATTGTTTGACATTTTTATAGTTATGTCAACCAATATATCACTTAAACTGCTTTCAATTCATTTTGCGTACCCCAAAAATTATACATTAACTTCTCTCTCCTATACGAAAAAAAGCTATGACGCTTTTGCATCATAGCTTCTCACTTTAATATGTAATGCCGGCGACCGGAATCGAACCGGTACTGTGTTGCCACAACAGGATTTTAAGTCCTGCGCGTCTGCCAGTTCCGCCACGCCGGCATGTTAATAATAATGGGCAGAGAAGGATTCGAACCTTCGAAGGCAGTGCCAGCAGATTTACAGTCTGTCCCCTTTGGCCACTCGGGAATCTGCCCATTGCTTTAACAATATATACTTATACCATATAAATGCTTAAAGTGCAAACGTTTTTGTGATTTTTATAAGATTTTTTGCAATATTTTTTATTTTCATCTACTTATTTAGATAACAAATTTTTATTTTTTAGAAAATTAACACCTATTACAGCTACGTAATATAATTGTGGTATTATTTAGTTAGTTCGCATTAAAATATTTTAAACCTACTTATGATATATTACTGAGCTATTAGCTTTTACGGTTACTGTTACAACATCGTTTTCCTGAACCACTTTTACTCTGCCACAGTTATAGAACTCTCTTGATGTTTCAATTAATCGTTCAAAGCTTTCACCATCTTCCACACCTAATGTCCAAGTTGGAATTGAAACTGTTTTGTCTGTATCTGATGTATTAATTGCCACAAAAGCTGCATTGTCCATATCAAAACGTCCATAGCACAGCAAATCTCTCTGCTCAACTAATGGCTTGTAAGAACCTGTTTTAAAAACTTTGTGCTGTCTGTGAATTGCAATTGTCTCACGGTAAAATTCCAAAATTTCAAAGTTTTCGTATCCCCAAGGATAAGTTCGTCTATTGTCCGGGTCCGTCCAACCGCAAACACCTGCCTCGTCACCATAATAAAGCGTAGGTGCTCCCGGCAATGTCATCTGCATTACAACACCTTGCTTAAAAATAGCTTCATCAATATCCTGACTTGCTGCCGCTGTTCCTGCTGTCCCCACACGACCAACCATACGGTTAGTTCTTGTAAGAAATCTTGAATGGTCGTGATTTGACAACTCATTCATTGCCACCAACAATGACTGATTCTGCATTCTTGACATCTGATACTGCATTGTAAGCTTAAAAGTTCCCGCATCGCCACGCATTCCCGGATTAGAATTGTCGGAATGCTTATCAACACCTGTCAAAAACCATGTTACCGGATCCATAAAGCCATCATAGTTCATAATAGTATCCCACTGGTCGCCCTGAAGCCATGAATTAGCATCTCCATAATGCTCTGCCAAAATAATAGCTTCCGGATTGGCTTCCTTAACTGCCTTACGAAATTTCTTCCAAAACTCATGGTTAAACTCCTGACTGTGACCTAAATCTGCCGCCACATCAAGTCTCCAACCATCTACATTGTAAGGCGGACTAACCCACTTCTTACCAACTTCAATAATATAATCGCAAAGCTCTTTACTACCTTCATAATTTAGTTTTGGCAAAGTATCAAAGCCCCACCAGCCTTCAAAAGAGTTATTGTCAGGCCATCTGTCTTCAAGAAACTTAAAATATAAATTGTACGGACTATCCTTGGAAATATAAGCACCGGATTTATAATTTTTATTCTTTGTATAAAACTTCTCTTTGTCCATCCACTTATTAAAAGAGCCACAATGATTAAAAACACCATCAATAATTATTTTAATTCCATGGGCGTGAGCCTTTTCAACCAATTCAACAAACAACTTATTACTTGCTTCAAGATTTGCAAGGTCAGTTGTTCTAACCTTATAGCGCTGGGCGTGCTCATTATTATTGTCACCGTCCTCTAATAACTTACCGTTATCATTAACAATCTTTCCAAAATGAGGATCAATATAATCATAATCCTGTGTATCATATTTATGGTTAGATGGAGAAACAAAAATAGGGTTAAAATAAATAACTTCAACACCTAATTTTTCAAGATATTCAAGCTTATCAATAACCCCCTGCAAATCTCCGCCATAAAACTGTCTTGTTCCATCAACAGCAGGAGGCTCCATCCAATTTTCAACCTTTGAAACTCCACGACCAATATAGGCATATTCATTAGTCATTACATCATTAGACTTATCGCCATTATTAAATCTGTCCACCATAATCTGATACATTACAGCGCCCTTAGCCCAATCAGGTGTTTTAAATCCCGGTGTAAACTCAAACTCCCATTCTTCAGAAAAATGTTCACTTGCACCGAAAACATTATAGTATAACCGGTATTGACCAACCGTTCTAAAATGGTACTTTATCATTTTAGTTCCAAGAGCCAGATTAATTGCATAATAATCGAATCTGCCCTTTGTATCCACGTGTGACATTTTCATCTCATAACCATCTATTGCCATAAAAGCCTGATTTACTGCCCCTATTGTAGTTCTGAGAATAAATGTATATGTATCCGACTTTTCATTATATTTGCAAAACTGACTTGAGCCATCGTGAAAAAGTGCTTCCTTTTGCTGTTTCATTTTTATAATCCCTTCTTCTAAAATTTCCGGTTTTCATACAACAGATTTCCCATTGTACAAAATAGTTGCAACAAAATAATAATAAAGTTCTGTTGCAACTATTTAACATTAAAATTTTATACTGTTTCCTCGTTTGTTAAAGAGTCGGCCTGATTATTATCAGCGTCAAATAGACTTTCAAATTCTTCACGGCCAATCTTTTCTTTTTCCATTAACAATGCTGCACTTGCATGCAACTGTTCCATATGGTCTTCAATAATCTTCTTAGCCTTTTTATAACATGTATCAACAATCTCCCTAACTTCCTCATCAATAGCTGAAGCAGTATTCTCTCCGTATCCCTTTGAATGAGCTAAATCTCTTCCAATAAATACATCGTCTGACTCATCATCATAATTAATAAGACCAAGCTTATCTGAAAATCCGTATTTTGTAACCATTGCCTTAGCTGTAGCTGTTGCCTGCTTAATATCCTGTGACGCACCTGTTGTAATGTCGTCAAGAATAAGTTCTTCGGCTATACGTCCACCAAGGTCAACCATAATCTCCTGTAACATTTTGCCTTTTGTAAGGAACATTTCATCCTTACCGGGCAAAGGCATAGTATAACCTGCTGCACCTGCTCCTGTTGGAATAACTGAAACAGTGTGAACCGGTCCAACATCAGGAAGAACATGGAATAAAATCGCATGACCTGATTCGTGATATGCTGTAATACGCTTTTCTTTTTCCGAAATAATTCTGCTCTTCTTCTCTTTACCGATGCCAACCTTAATCATTGCCTGATTAATTTCGGCCTGTGTAAGAAAATGCTTTCCTGCTTTTGCTGCAAGAATAGAAGCCTCATTAAGTAAGTTTTCAAGGTCTGCACCTGTGAAGCCTGACGTAATTCTTGCAATCTGTTCAAGATCAACATCATCACCGATAGGCTTATTCTTAGCATGCACTTCAAGAATCTCTTTTCTGCCCTTAACATCAGGTCTTCCAACAAGAACCTTTCTATCAAAACGTCCCGGTCTTAAAATAGCCGGATCCAAAATATCTACACGGTTAGTTGCTGCCATAACGATAATCCCCTCGTTAACACCAAAACCATCCATTTCTACAAGCATCTGATTAAGAGTCTGCTCACGTTCATCGTGACCACCTCCCATACCTGTTCCTCTTCGTCTTGCAACTGCATCAATTTCGTCAATGAAAATAATACATGGTGCGTTCTTCTTTGCTTCCGCAAAAAGGTCTCTAACTCTTGATGCACCTACACCAACAAACATTTCAACGAAATCTGAACCTGAAATAGTAAAAAACGGAACTCCTGCTTCGCCTGCTGTAGCCTTGGCAAGAAGAGTTTTACCTGTTCCCGGAGGTCCCTCTAAAAGTATTCCCTTTGGGATTCTTGCCCCAAGCATAATATACTTATTAGGATTCTTTAAGAAATCAACAATTTCCTCAAGTTCTTCTTTTTCTTCCTTAAGACCTGCAACCTTGCTAAAGTCCATATTCTTAACTTCTACAACCATTTTGGCTCTGCTTTTTCCAAAATTAGCCATCTTGGAATTTCCGCCTGCCGCATTGGCATTCATCATCATAATAACAACTACTATAACCACACCCATAAGAAGCATAGGCAAAATATTTGTAAGGAAAACACTGTCTCTGCTTACATCTGCAATGCTTGGCTGTATGTTCTGATTAGTCTTGTCATTAATATCTTTAATATCACTAATTACCTGATTAACATCTGTAATGTATACATACTTAGTTGAGCCATCCTGAAGTTTTACAGTAACCTTTCCTGTAGGCACTTCCTTATTCTGGCTAATATTAAGCTGTGTAACTTTTCCATTCTGCAAATCGTTTAACAAATCATTATATTTATAGTTATTTGATTTAAGTCCTGAACCTGCATAATAAAGCATAACTATAATAATAATTGCCATCCCTATAAAATAAATTCTTGTAAAATTACTTCTTTTATTGTTCAATTCATTCCTCCTATCTGGAATTTTTCAAGTCTGTGTAACTTATCTTTAATGTTCAATTGTATCCGATCCTATTTTTAAACCGATAATTTTATTAAGTTTTATTGCTCAATAACTCCAATATATGGTAAATCTCTGTAACTCTGGTCGTAATCCAAACCATAGCCCACTACGAATTTGTCTTCAATTTCAAATCCAACATAGTCAACTGTAACATCGTCAACCTCTCTTCTGTCCGGCTTGTCAAGAAGTGTTGTAATCTTAAGGCTTGCCGGTTTTCTTTCCTTAAGCATTGGAATAAGACGGCTTAAAGTATTTCCTGAGTCAATAATATCCTCAACAACAATAACATCAAGTCCTTCAATGTCATCATCCAAATCTTTCTTAATCTTTATTGTTCCTGAACTAACTGTTCCGCTTCCATAGCTTGAAACACTCATAAAATCAAGTGTTACAGGAATAGTAATTCTCTTTGCCAATTCACATGTATAAAAAACACTGCCTTTAAGAATACAAATCAAACGTACTTCTTTTCCTGCATAATCCTTACTAATCTGTTCTGCAATTTCACATACTCTTTTATTAATTTCTTCTTCGCTAATCATAACACTAATCTTTGTATTCATAATAAACTCCTTATCATATGTTATTTTAGGTTTTTAATTCCTAATCTTCTTCAATATAATCTGCTCTTAAAATATTCTTTGTAGTTTCAGTAACCTTGTAATAAGCACTTATTCTGTATCCGATTACCCAAACCACATGACTTCCATCAGCCAGCAAAAGAATCTCATCCCTTTGCGCCTTTGGAATTTTCTCATTAATAAAATAATCCTTCAGCTTCTTTCTGCCTCCGTTTTCATCAACTGTTATAAAATCACCCGGTCTACGAGTTCTAACAGTCAATTCTCTTATTTTATCATAATCAAACCATTTCGTATACAATAATTCCTGAATATTTTCAGAAGAAAAACTATTATTTTCAATGGTTATTGTTACATTTTCAGTATTATGAATCTTACCATTCTTTAACAAACACTGTTCCATTGTTTTTTCCTGATTCGATTCATCACTTTTCTTTTTTATTGATATTCCGTGATAAAGTCTTGTTGCCACAAGATTGTATGGCAAATCAACTGTTTTGGACACATTCATATCTTTCAACCCCACAACCAAAAGCACGTGTTTCCTTGTAATATCCTTTAGCTTTCCTGCTCCATTCTCAATCATCTTTCTTACAACCTGATTCAAAACTGCCGGGTGAAGGTTAAATGCCTTCTCATCCAAAACCTCATCCTTAACATATCTGTTATATTCCTCAGCTGCCTGCCTATTTAAATAATCCCAAATTTCATTTAAATTTTCTGCAGCGTTTACAATATTATACTCAGCTTTTTTATTTATATTATTTTTTATATAAGGCAAAAGCTCCAAACGTATCTTATTACGGCTGTATTCTGTTTCTTTGTTGGTTGCATCACTGCAATATGAAATATTTTTAGATTTCAAATAATGCTCAATCTCCTGTCTTGTACAACACAAAAGAGGACGCACAATCATATCTCTTCTAACCGGGATTCCCGTAAGTCCCTTTATGCCTGTTCCCCTAAAAAGATTAAACAGCACGGTTTCGCTGTTATCATTTAAGTTGTGGGCAACGGCAATTTTGATATTGTTGTAACTGTTTTTTCTTTCTTTTGGGTCATTTTTCTTAATGCCATCTTCTTTTGCTGAGTTTTCCTGATTCTCTTTTAAGCTTAGTTTCTGGCTTTCATCTGGTTTTTTAGTCTGATTCTTAGCTTGTTTTTTTTCTTTAATTTTTACTTCTATGGCTCGTTCAAAAAAAGCCTTATATCTTGCCTGACGACCTGCCTCTTCCTCCGTCATACCTGTTTGCTTAACCATAAGTGGAACATCTGCATCAATCTGCTTAAAATCCACATTCAGCTTTCTACACACATCTTTTACGTAATCAGCATCGTTCTGAGCCTGTTTTCCTCTAATGTGATGATTAATATGCACCACATAAAGAGTCAGATTCATTTCACTGCTAATGTCTTTTAGAAGATAAAGCATACAAATGGAATCAGCGCCTCCGGAAACCCCCAGTATGACGCTGTCTCCATATTGTAATATTTTATTTTTATTTATAAAATTCAATACCTTATTTTTCATATTTTTGTTACACCTTTAACGACCATACGTGTTTTTTGTTATTTTATCATATTTGTACTAATTTTCCCATATCCCGGTGCACAAAACTGTCATATCATCTTTTGGAATTCCTTTTGACATTTGCAAAGCTCTGTTCATAATCTCCAGTGCCATTTCCCTTGGACTGGCGGTTTTAATATCCATAATTATCCTTCCCATTGCCTCCTCTCTGTCGGTACACTCAAGGGAATCTACTATTCCATCGGAAATCATTATAATAAAATCCCCGGCATAAAGTTTTTTCGTAATGGTTTCCATATCAACCTGTTCAAAAATTCCCATTGGCAGGGATGTTGACTTAATGCATTCCACCCAGCCACCTCTTTTTATATATGTGCATGCAGCTCCCATTTTCAGGAACTGGCACGTGCCGGAATATCTGTCAAACAATGCCATATCGACTGCCGCCGGCTCCTGCCACTGATTTCCCGTAAGCAAAACTGAGTTAATTAGCTTTAATGCTGTCTGCTCCGTAAAACCACTTTCCAAAAGTTGCTCCAGTAAATCAATTACAACTTCGCTGTAGCCCTCCGCCCTTGGGCCTGAGCCCATTCCATCGCATATGCTCATAAAAGTTGCACCGCTGTCCAGCTCCATATACGTATAATTGTCACCTGACATTTCCTGATTCTGCTTCACCTTCTTTACACTTCCACTTGCCGTAGAGAAATTAACTTGTTCCAAAAAAAGATATTCATTAAAATAATTCATTAGCTGACTATTTTCCTTTACGGAAAATCTCATTGGCTGGCCTATTACATTAGAAATTATTTTGCACATTGCATCTGTTGTAACTTTTGCCCTTTTCTTTTTTCTTGCCACAATGTGAATTTCCAATTTTCCCTTACTGTTCTCCGAAATAGAAACTCTTCTTGCAATAATTTTTTCGTCCCTTAACCTCCTTTTCAAATAATTTTCCATACCAAACAGATTTCTTTTTTCCTGTGAAACAGGCTTGGTATAGTATTCAATAATGTCTGCCATTTCATTAAGCTGAATTGCCATTGCCTCCCTTGTTTCCAACATTTTATTGTACCAAAGGTAGTTAAGCTTCGCCCTTTCCAAATATTGAATCTGCCCATTTGCACAGCCCTTGCACATATTTTCATTGATATCAAATTCCACCGCTGCATCCATAAGTCCCTGGTCGTCCTCCTCAATGCCTGACATATTTTGGATTTTTATTGCCAAATCCTTAAAAGCTTTAGATGTTTGCATCATTTTTTCATTCCTTATAATTTGCTGATGCCTAAGTCTTGAATAGTAATTTTTTCTGCCCTGTATATGCCACATAAAGTTTTTGATTAGTACTGAAAAAATTACTGTGGTAGACCATGTTAGCAGAACAATGGGAATCAGGGCATACAGCTCTTCTTTTATCATTCCATTCATAAACCAGTCCATGGCTTCCATTATTCCTCCAATTAGTGTTGTTATAAAGGCTACCGTAAACGGATTGTATTTTTCGCTAACTCTTTTATATTGCACAAGAAAAAGTCCTGTGGCACCAAGCATCCAGCCGTATTTTACTGCACACAATACCCCCTCGTTTTGTAAAATCACATAAATCATTACCGGCCATCCTAACACCGCAAGCCCTTTTACGTTACACATTGCGCCATACCAACTTTGGACTAACGGATAGTATCCAAGCATTGGAATCATACAGACTCCAACTGCAATCATTAGTAGCACTATCGGTTTTGCTACTTTTTGTTTCATAATCCCTCCTTGCAAAAATTTAGTTTCCCGACTAGTATAAACACCCTTTCCTGATTTTTTTGTCAAAACAATGTATGAAAAACCTTAGAAATTTCGACAAAAAAGCACCTATACTATTTCTAGTATGGTGCCATTAATTTTAGAGGAATTTAACTTTTAAGTTTAATTTCTTGTCCTGTTTTAATTTTTTTCTTCTAACATTTTTTAATTTTCAGATTAGATTTTCGAATTTAATTTTTAATTTGAATTGGATTTTTTAGTCTTCCGGCTTAAAGATTACTTCATCAGGATATAACAATCCTAGCTTTCTTGCCATTTCTTCCAAATATTCGTCTGTATGTACGTACTGTTCCTTATCCTTAAGGTTCTCAGATATTTGCAATTCCTGCTGATACTGTTGTGCAAGCTTACTTTCCTGCTCTTTAAGTTTCTTTAAGCTACTATTTTTTTGTACCATCTGTATTCCCATAACAATACAAAAGGCAAAAACAACAAAGGATATTCCAACTATCATTCGTCTGTTTCTTATTCTTCGCTGACGAATCTCATTTAACCTTCCTGCCGCTCTTTTGTTTTCTTCCATTACTTCACCCTATTTCTATCTATTTTTTTGCTTAAACTTTCAATCTTTATCCTGTTTTCTTCTGACTTTTGCTCTTTTTATATGTTGATTCTTTCTGACGTTTATCCGTCTTTTTATTTTTTGTATTTTTATTTGTATGACTGTTTTTTCTTCTTTTATGTTTTGTCAGAATACTCTTACTTTTTATAGTAATCACTTTTTTTAGTTTTTTCAACGGTTTTAACAATGTCTTCATAATTTTTGTCAAAATCACTGCACATTTTTCAACAACTCTCTTTCCCACAAGCCACTCAAACAATGCCATTGTTCCAAGAACGGCTATCACTCCATAATATCTTGGTCTTCCGTAGTTGTACTTAAAAAATATTTGAAATATAAAAAGTGCCGCCACTGTCCAAAAGATAACATCTTCTACAATAACCCTAATTATGGAGGCTCTAAAAACCCTCCTAAATATTCTTATGGCATCATAGCAAACCATAAGAACAAGTCCGCCATATGCACACATCGCAAGAACAAGAAGTTCCTCATTTATTGCAGGACTCATTAACTAAACATCCTTTTCAAAACCGACTTGCCTTTTTCACCATAGTTCTTTATCTGAGAATAAATAACGCTATCCACACTACCATCAATATCAGCCTCTCCTTTTTCAATGCTAAGTCTGGTAATTTTCAAGTCCGCTCCTTTAATAACCAACATTCCCATAGATGATTCCAGCACTATCTGTGTGGTATCGAATTCAACAACGTCCTCTATTCCTGTTAAGTTTGTTCTCTTTCTGTTGTCCAAAACCAGCTTATGTGGTTTAGTTATTTGATTTTGCTTTGAACCTAAATTCTGTTTTGAGCCTAAACTTTGTTCCATACAATCCTACCTTATCCTTTTATAGGACAGTATATTCTTAAAGTTGCAGAATTATGTAAAAATATTCTATATCAGCTTAAATCTTTGTACATTTCTGTGGCATTTTCTTTCTTAACTGTTTCATTAAGGTTTAGAACCTGAACCTTAACTGTTCTCTGACCAAACTGAATCTGTATAATGTCGTTAACTTTTACATCATAAGATGCCTTTACAACCCTGTCGTTTACAAGAACCCTGCCTGCATCACATGCTTCGTTAGCGACAGTTCTTCTTTTTATAATTCTTGAAACCTTTAAAAATTTGTCAATTCTCATTTTTTCCTCCATTACTTTGTGTGCTTTGTTTTGTTATACACGACGAAGCTCCGCTTCCCGTATAACACTTCGAATCCGCTCCGCTTCTTCTCAGTGATTATACGGTTGGTTACTACTACTTTTGTTTTGTTATACACGACGAAGCTTCGCTTCCCGTATAACACTTCGAATCCGCTCCGCTTCTTCTCAGTGATTATACGGTTGGTTACTACTACTTTTGTTTTGTTATACACGACGAAGCTTCGCTTCCCGTATAACACTTCGAATCCGCTCCGCTTCTTCTCAGTGATTATACGGTCGCCAAATATAGGCATACAGCTTTTTTTATGCAAGCATAAAAAGCTGTATGCCTATATTTGGCTCGTCGTGTATAACAAAAAGGACCGTTACTTTGTAACAGTCCTTATATCTTCTAATGAACTTTTATTTATTAATTAAGTGCATTCTTTAAAGCTGCACCAGCTTTGAACTTAGGTACGTTAGCTGCTGCGATAGTGATTTTTTCTTTTGTTGCAGGATTGATTCCCTGACGTTCAGGTCTCTTTGAAACTTCGAATGTTCCGAATCCTACTAACTGAATCTTTTCACCTTTCTTCATTTCTTCTACTACTACATCTGTAAAAGCCTTAACAGCCTTTGCAGCATCTGTCTTTGAAAGTCCAGCTTCTTCAGCAATAGCTGCGATAAATTCTGTCTTGTTCATTTTAATTCCTCCTTGAAAATATATCCGATACTGATTTCGTATCATACTATACAGTTTATACCCCATTTAATAGGCTTTGTCAAGATAATTACTCCATTTAAAGAGCTTTCTGCAGGGAATTTTTTAGTTAAAAAGTATCTTTTTTCAACTTTTTAGCTTTTTCTTTGAGCTATTTTCACAAATTTATTGCCTACTACTATGACTCCATCTGTCTTCCTAGGAAAGCTGCGGCTACTCCTGCCAGTTTTTGTTCTGTTACGCTTACCTTATTATTTTCATCTTTAGCCAAAACAATAACGCTTCCAATAACATCACCTTCACATATGATTGGATAAATAATCTGACCACATTGTTCAGGCTCTTCTCCCTTTATTATCTCAAAAAGTTTCTGTTGTTCATCTCCGTTTTTCACATCTCTGTTCGACATTAACTCTTCTAACTGGGAACTTACAGCCATTCCTATTTTGTCTTTTTTTACTCCCCCTGCAACAGCAATAATCTGATCTCTGTCACTTATGAGAACTCTCTGTCCTGAAACCTGTGCCATAACATCTGCATATTGTTTTGCAAACATTTCAATCTCTCCAATAGGTGAATATTTCTTAAGTATAATTTCCCCATCGTGATTAGTAAAAATCTCCATTGGATCTCCTTCTCGGATTCTTAAAGTTCTTCTAATCTCTTTAGGTACAACCACGCGACCTAAGTCATCTATTCTGCGCACAATACCTGTTGCCTTCATACTAATTTCCTCCATTGCAAATTTTAGCTTTGGAGTTAGTATGTGGAAATTTAAAGAAAATATTCTTGTCACTAAATCTCCACTGCAACTTTGCTACCTTTAACCTTGTTTTTGGAAACGATTATTTTTCTATCGATTCTTGTTTTTAATTCTTGAACATGAGAGATAATTCCTACTAATCTGTCTCCTTCTGTTAAAGTATTAAGGGCTTCGATTGCACTGTTTAGTGAATCTTCATCTAATGTTCCAAAGCCTTCATCAACAAAAAGTGTGTCTATTTTTATTCCACCTGCTGCGCAATGAATTTCATCGGATAATCCTAATGCTAAAGACAATGACGCTTTAAAAGATTCACCACCTGATAATGTTCTAACATCACGTTCTGTACCATTATAGTGATCTATAACATTAAGCTCTAAACCTGTCTTACTTCTTTGATCATCAGATTCGGTGCTTCTTTTTAGTTCATACTGGCCGTTAGTCATTTTCATAAATCTTAAATTAGCTCTGTTAATTATTCTTTCAAAATAACTAATCTGAACATAAGTTTCTAATGCTATTTTGCTCTTTCCGTTTATATTACCATTGGCTGTTTGAGCTAGGGCATTAACCCACTTATATTTTTCTTCCGTAGTAACTAATTTATTCAAGTTCGCCTTAATATTTTCAAGTGCTCCTGTGTTAATTTCTATTCTTATGGATACATCATTTCTCTGATTGTTTACAGCTTTCTTTTCTTCCTGCAACTTGTTGCTTTCAGAAATAAGCTGTTCCAAATCATAGTTTTTTGAATCCTTTAACTGCTCTTCAATAGTCTTTATTGTTGCATTAGCATCATCAATAGACTTCTTACATTTATCATAACTATTCAAAGCTTGTGTAGCTTTATTCTCTAATTCAGATAAGTTAATCTTTAGCTGATTTAAATTGCTTTCCGCATCTTTCCTACTTTGAAATTCAAGTTTCTCCCTAAACTGTTCCAATAATATTGCATTTTCGCGATTTTTAATTTTCAAATTAGAAATATCACTATTTAAAATATCTTTTTTATTATTGTTGTTGTTTATTTGTTCTTCTGTTTCCGGAATCTGCTTTTCAATCTGTTCCTTAACCTGAACATTATTTTTAGCAATTTCATAATATCCATTGTTTTTAGAAATAGCCTCCTCTACTTTAACCAATTTTTCATCTGACCAGGCTTTTATATCTGAAACAGTATTAATTGCTCTTTCTTCTAAAACTTCTTTAAATATCTCTTTTAGATTTCTGAAATTCTCTACTATACTCTCGTATAATGTATCAACAATACCCTTCTGCATTCCTGCTTTGTTACTGTCATTCGTTGCAATAGCTTTAAGTTCATTAACCTTATTCTTTGCATCTTCAACCATCTTTTCTGTTATCTGCTTATCCATTAGCTTAAACGGATTAGGGTGAACAGTTGAGCCACAAACTATACACGGTTCTCCATCTCTAAGGTTACCTGCAAGGATTCCTGCCTGCTGATTTAAGAATGTCTTCTCTATAGCTGCACATTCATTGTTCTTAGTTTCCCAACTATCATTGGCTTTTATGGCTCTCTGTTGAAGTAGCTCTAGCTCATGATTCTTTCCTTCATAATCATTACACTGATTTATAATGTTTGATAAGTTCTTTTTTACATTATCATAACCTGTTTTTGCATTTTCGATTTTTACCAATACGGCATCTGCATCTTTTAACTTCTGAAGATTCTCTTTGTTAGTAGCCAACACCTTATTTAAATTCTCAATATCTTTACATAAAGACTCAAATTCACTTTCTTTAGTCTTAATTAACTTAAGTTCATTGACATACTCTTTTTCAGTGTCAAAAAGCTTGTCATACCTTGGCATAAGCTGTTCCTGTTCTTTAATTTTGTACTCTAATTCCTTACGAACAGGCTCTTCTTCTTTGCATAATTCTACTCTCTTCTCCAGTACTTCCAAGTTAGACTTATTCGACTCAATAAATTGTTCCGCGTTCAACTTCTGTTTCTTTGCAGAATTGTCCCTATTAACCTCAACTAACTTTTTATCAACATCTGAAAGAGCTTTTTCGGTTTTTATTATCCTTTCGTTAATAACTTTTAACAAATCCTGATCATTGTTAATAAGTTTCTCAATGAAATCAATTGTATTCTCAATACCATTCTCTGTCTTGTTATTCTTTATAGCTTCAAGCTGTTGCCTTGCTACAAAACTATCGCCACATCTAATCCCATCTATGTACTGACTTATACTCTTATTCTGATCATCTACCAATCTTCTAAGTCTTTTTGCCTCATCTCCCAGCTTAAGCTGAAGTTTCTCATATGGATATGTATTAAAAATTTTGCTAAAAATCTTTCTTCTCTCATCAGTATCTGCCAATAACAACTTAAGAAAATCATTCTGTGCTATCATGGCTATCTGAGTAAACTGTTCATAATCTAATCCTATTAACTCATTAATGGCAACAGTAACATTACTACTTCCGGTAACAGGAGTATCTTTGTCTGGATAAATTAACGTAGCATTAGCACTCTGAGTTGTGGTTCCCTCTCCATGAATCTTAGGTCGCTCGTATTCAGGATTACGCTCAATAACATACTTCTTGTTCCTATACTCAAATTCCATCTTTACAAAAGTTGGAACATCAGGCTTTGCATACTTGCTTCTAAGCATAGACGAAGACCTGGTCTTTCCACTGGACTTTCCATATAAAACATATGTAATTGCGTCAAAAATAGTAGTCTTTCCTGCTCCGGTATCTCCCGTAATCAAATAAAGACCTTTATTTCCTAATTTTTCAAAATCTATAGTTTCGCATTCTGCATAAGGTCCGAATGCCGATATTATTAACTTAATTGGTCTCATTATGCATCCTCCCATATCTTCTCAATAAGGTCCATTGCCAACTTCTCCTGTTCCGGTGACATGTCCTGATTGTTTCTGATTACATAAAACTCCTTAAACAACTCTAGCGGTGATTTTAACTCAATATTCTCTATCTCTGTTACAGCATTATTAGTTCTGGTTCTTGTATTATCATAATCAAGTCGCATAATATTAGGATAAATAGTTCTAAGCTTGCCTATTGCCTCCGGGACATCTTCTTCATCAGTTAATGTTACATGATAATAATCCTGAGTATTAATATCCTTATAGAAATCTCTTGCCGAAATCTGGTCATAAGTTCCCTTAATCTCCTTCATATCTCTAATAGGTTTAAAAGGAATCTTAGTTATTTCAATGTTGCCCTTCTCCTTAAGATCAAAAATAAGTGCTGATTTCTTATGATTAACCTCAGAAAAAGAATACTTAAGAGGGGTTCCTGCATATCGTACAGTTTCCCTGCCAATCGTCTGTGGACCGTGCAAATGTCCTAATCCAACATAATCAAAGTTCTCAAAATAATCCGCTGACACCTGATCAACGCCTCCTATTGACACTTCTTCTGACTCACAAATACTTCCACCTTTAACAAACTGATGGGCCAAAAGAACATTCCTCTCATCCTTATTAATTGAAATACTATTAATAACAATCTCCATAGCCCTATCATAGCTTGAAACATCCTCTTCCTGGAAAAAAGGGCGTACTACGGTCGGCTTAATAAAAGGAAGCATATAAATATTAATTGGTCCACATTCATCCTCCAAAGTAACCTTTTCAACATTACCATTAAAAGGATGACTCATATACACTCCACTGGTACTCATAATCTCAGCACCAAAGCCTATTCTCTCAGGACTGTCATGGTTTCCGCTAATTGCCACAACTTTAACATTCATCTCTGCAAGCCTGCTAATAAACTGATCTAACAGTAACACCGCTTCCGCTGACGGAACTGCCTTATCATAAATATCTCCTGCTATAAGAACACATTGAACTTCCTGTTCTTTAACAATATCAAGTATCTGATTCAATATATACCTTTGATCTTCAATCATAGAAAACTCATTAACTCTCTTTCCTATATGAAGGTCTGCTAAATGTAAAAATCTCAAAACTTAATCCCTCCCTTTCATTTATTCGAACATTTGTTTGTATAAATATTAGCATATCACTTTTCACAAAGCAAGTATAATTTTCAAAAAATCCTGTAAAGCATCCATAACTTATTTTTTGTTTTTTATCGCACTATTTTCTTTTTTTAATTAGTAATTTATGTCTAAAATACTTATTTAATTTAGTTATGGAAAATAATACATAACCTATTAAAATTTCAGATTATTTTTATTATAATATAAATTACTAAACATCATAAATAATCAAATGCAAATTCAATAGAAAGGACGGCAAAAGCCTTATAAAAATATGAATATTAGATTTTTTAACGGAACAATTTTAACACTTGAAAATGGAACTGAACTTTCAAGTGGTGAGGTTTGGGTTTTTGACCATTTAATCGGATACGTTGGAAAGCCTCAGGACAATAATATTAAATGGGACAGGGAAATTAACCTTAACGGGAATCTAATTATGCCCGGTTTTAAAGATGCCCACACACATTCAGCAATGACTTTTTTACGTTCTTTTGCTGATGATCTGCCACTTGACAGATGGCTTAACGAGAAGGTTTTTCCAATGGAAGCCAAGCTAAATGACGATCTTATATATGCTTTTTCAAAAATCGCCATAATGGAATACCTTACTTCAGGAATCACCTCAAACTTTGATATGTACATTAGCCCTAATCCGGTTATTCAGGCATCTATTGATTGTGGATTTAGAACTGTAATGACAGGTGGGCTAAATAATTTTACCCAGACTGTTGAAGAAATTGATGAATGCTACAAGAAATACAATGGTTACAATCCACTTATAAGCTACGAACTTGGCTTTCACGCTGAATACACGTGCTCCCGGGAACTTTTAGAAGGTATGGCAAGCATTGCCAAGAAACATCAGGCACCTGTTTTTTGTCATAATTCAGAAACAAAAAAAGAAGTCAAAGAATGTTTGGACCGTTATGGAACAACTCCGACAGTTTTTCTTGACAGACTTGGAATGTTTAACTACGGTGGTGGTGGCTATCACTGCGTCCATATGACTAAGGATGATATTTCTGTTTTTGAAAAACACGATTTGTCCGTTGTAACTAATCCCGGCTCTAATGCCAAGTTAGCAAGCGGCGTGGCTCCTATTTCAAGATTTATGAAAAAAGGAATTAACATTGCAATTGGCACCGACGGACCTGCCAGCAATAATTGCCTTGATATGTTTAGGGAAATGTTCCTTACAACTTCCCTTGCCAAGCTTAAAGAAAAAGACGCATCAGCAGTTGATGCCAATGAAGTGCTTAAAATGGCTACACTTGGCGGTGCCAGAGCTATGGGACTTAGAAATTGTGACACTTTATCCCGTGGAAAACTTGCCGATTTAATAGTCATTGACTTAAACCAGCCTAATATGCAGCCAATTAACAATATTACAAAAAACCTTGTTTACAGCGGTTCAAAGCAAAACGTTGTTCTCACAATGGTTAATGGAAATATTCTATACGAAAAAGGTGAATTTAATATAGGTGAAGAACCTGAGAAAATATATGAAACTGCAAATAAAATGTTAGCGAAAATAAAATAAAAATTACTATATTTTGATTTTAATACATAAAAAAGATGCTGTGCAAACTACACAACATCTTTTTTATTTTAAAATTTGGATATCAAAATACCCAACTTTTGATTAATTATCTCATTAAAACTTTGCACCAAGTGTTGCTGCCATAACTGCCTTAATTGTGTGCATTCTGTTTTCTGCTTCATCAAAAACTACTGAATTCTTTGATTCAAATACTTCGTCTGTAACTTCCATTTCTGTAAGTCCAAACTTCTCGTGAATCTGTTTTCCAATCTTAGTATTAAGGTCATGGAATGCAGGAAGACAATGCATAAATACAACATTTTCTGCTGAATTCTTAATTAAATCCATTGTTACTCTATATGGAAGAAGGTCATTAATACGCTCTTCCCAAACTTCATCAGGTTCACCCATTGAAACCCAAACATCAGTGTAAATAGCATTTGCATTCTTTGTTGCAACCATAGGATCTTCTTCGAATTCGATTTTTGCCCCTGTTTCATTAGCTACTTCTCTACATTCTTCAATAAGTTTCTCGTCAGGCCAATACTTCTTTGGTGCACAGGCTACGAAATGCATACCCATCTTTGCACAACCAACCATAAGTGAATTTCCCATATTGTAACGGGCATCGCCCATATATACAAACTTAAGTCCCTTAAGACGTCCGAACTTCTCTCTTAAAGTTAAGAAATCTGCAAGAATCTGTGTTGGATGAAATTCATTTGTAAGTCCATTCCAAACAGGAACTCCTGCGTATTCTGCCAACTGTTCTACAATAGTCTGTTCAAATCCCCTATATTCAATACCGTCAAACATACGGCCCAAAACTCTTGCTGTGTCAGGAATACTTTCCTTCTTTCCAATCTGTGAACCTGTTGGATCCAAATAAGTAACTCCCATTCCAAGATCGTGAGCTGCTACTTCAAAAGAACATCTTGTACGAGTACTTGTCTTTTCAAAAATAATAGCAATATTCTTTCCTTTAAGAACATCTACAAGTTCTCCTGCTTTCTTCTTTGCCTTAAGATTGGCTGCCAAATCAATAAGGGCACTAATCTCTTCCGGTGTAAAATCCAATAATTTCAAAAATGATTTTCCTTCAAAATTCATAACTGTACCTACCTTCTTATTCGTCCTTTTTATTTTTAAGCATTTCAATGTACTCTTTTATATTAATACTCTTTCCGGATTTATTCAACTTTGGAAGAGAATTAAGTGAATGCTTGTTGTAAATATTTATCTTAGCAATGTAAGAATCCATCTTGGCTTCCAATTCAGCTCTCTGGATAGCCCATTTCTCTTTCATTGCAGAATTCTGATTTTTATTCTTTGAAGCTGCACCGGCAGTAAGCTTATCCTTAGCTGCATTACCGGCACTGGAAATCATATCTTTTGTGGCACTTCCGGCATTTGTGATAATTTCTTTTGTAGCTCCACCTGCGTTGGAAATTAACTCTTTAGTTGCATTACCCGCACCTGCAAGTTTTTCTTTAGCCGGCTCAACTGCCTCTGCAAATTTTTCTCTTGCCGGTTCAACTGCTTCTGCAATTTTTTCTTTTGCAGCTTCGCTGGCATTGGCCCACTTTTCTCTGCTTTCTTCAGTTCTCTCGTCAAGCTTTTCAAGACTTTCCTCAGCTCTGTCTGCCACATTAATTGCAGAATTTCCAACAACATCCTTAATCTGATTTCCAAGATTATTAAGGTCCTCAGCCACCTTGTCAAGCTGTCCCAAACTCTTACGGATACCAATAAGATTCTTAAGAGTAACGACCATATCTATTGCAAAAATAGTAACAAGAATACTTATTATAATAATTCCTGCAATCTTTGGAAACCTTCTAACCAAAGCAAAAATCGGTGGATGAACAAGCTTCATCACTGCCACAACGCCAAGTCCCCACATAATACTGAACCTTAAGCAAACGTAGCCACCAATATTAAACTTGTTCTTTGTGTAATCCCACCATCTCATATGGAAAATTTTGTCCAAAACCCAGCCGCCAAAAAGTTCAACAGCTGTACAAATAATAAACCCACCAATGAAAAGCAAAATAAAATTGTCCCTGTATGGAGTAAGCGCTGCAAGAACTCCCAACATTCCACATCCATAAATAGGACAAACCGGTCCATTCAAGAATCCTCTGTTCTCAACTCTTCTTGCTACAATGGCAACGAACGCCACCTCAACGCACCAGCCCAGGAAACTATAAATAAAAAATAAAAGTGCTACATAATAAAAATCAAAACTCATAACAACCCTCACATTTAATTTGTCTGTTAGCAAAGTATTATAGCATAAAAACAAAAATGTGTCACTTAAGTAGAAGGGTTGATGGCAAAACTCAACATAACTTATCGTAATTTTTGCAAGCGTACCACAAAAAACGAATTTTCCCAAATTTTGTGGTACGTTTTCAAGTTATGTAAACTAATCACATTACATATTCTTGCTTCAGTCTTCAATTCATCACATATTGACTTTCATTTTAATTATTATGTAAACCGCTATGTTACTTATACTTGCTTAATGGCAATAAACGTACCACAAAAATTCACTATTTTTAAAAATTTGGGGTACGCTATCCGATAATAATATTGTTTTCTTGTTTTATGTAAACCAGTTTGCCCATTATTGTCAAACTTCACTCCCGCAATAATTTCTCAAGCCTATTCTCACTACATTTTTGCTTATCGGATTGCTGCGTGCTTCGCACTCCCGCAATCCTTCCTCAAGCCTATTCTCACTACATTTTTGCTTTCCGGATTGCTGCGTGCTTCGCACTCCCGCAATCCTTCCCAAGCATTCGCATATCGTGAAGCTTTCGCTTCACTTTATGCTCATTCTTGGGGCGTGTCCTAAGTCCAGTCATCCACCTTTGTGCAAGCACAGGTGGATGACTGGACTTGTACACTGTAAGCAAAAAAAAAATAGAAGCCACCACTTTATGTTTTCTCTCATAAAGTGATGGCTTCCAATATACAGTTTTAAGATAGACGTACTATTTATAACAAATTTCTTCATTACCAATACGTAGCAATCAATTTCATTTTAATCTAGAATAAGATTCCACCATACTGTGCAATTACTGTTGCAAAAACAAGTGAAACAATTGTCATTAACTTAATAAGAATGTTGATTGATGGTCCTGATGTATCCTTGAATGGATCACCTACTGTATCACCAACTACGGCTGCCTTGTGTGCTTCGCTTCCTTTACCTCCGGCAAAACCACCTTCAATAAACTTCTTAGCATTATCCCAAGCGCCACCGGCATTTGCCATAAATACTGCCATCATAACACCACTTACAAGTGAACCTGCAAGCATACCACCTAAAGCTTCTGCTCCAAGTAAAAATCCAATAACAAGTGGCACAAGAACTGCCATAATACCAGGAACAATCATTTCATGTAATGCTGCTTGTGTTGAAATACCTACACATGATGTATAGTCAGGCTTTTCTGTTCCCTTAAGTATACCTGGTTTTTCTTTGAACTGGCGACGAACTTCTTCAATCATCTTGTTTGCAGCCTTACCAACTGAAGACATTGTCAAAGCTGAGAACATAAATGGAAGCATACCACCAATGAAAAGACCAACTACAACGCTTGCATCTAAAATATTGATACCGTTCTTTGTGATTCCTGCTGTTTCTGCAAAAGAAACAAAAAGTGATAAAGCTGTAAGAGCTGCTGAACCAATAGCAAATCCCTTACCAATAGCTGCTGTAGTATTTCCTACCGCATCTAATTTGTCTGTAATATCTCTAACACTTTCGTCAAGTTCTGACATTTCAGCAATACCGCCGGCATTATCAGCGATTGGGCCGTAAGCATCAACTGCTACTGTCATACCTGTTGTTGAAAGCATACCAACTGCTGCAAGAGCAATACCATACATTCCGCAGAAGTGGAATGCAACTAAGATTCCGATTGCAATAACAACAATAGGGATACATGTTGATTTCATACCAACTGAAAGACCACTAATAATGTTAGTTGCTGAACCTGTCTGTGAGCTTTCAGCGATTTCCTGAACGCTCTTATATTTTTCTGATGTATACATTTCTGTAACTTTACCAATAATAGTACCAACTACAAGACCTGCAATAATTGCGATAAATGCATTAAAGTTACCAAAGAATGTATTACTTAAAATAGCTGAAGCAATAATAACTAATGCTGTTGCTGTATATTCACCTGCATTAAGTGCTTTCTGTGGATCAGAACCGTCTTTTCCTCTAACAAAGAAAGTAGCGATAACTGATGCAATAATACCAACACCTGCAATTACAAGTGGGAATAAAGCTGCCATAAAATGAGATGCACTACCAATATTTGTTGCTACAAGACCAAGTGTAATAGCTGAAACTAAAGCTCCAACATAACTTTCAAATAAGTCAGCACCCATGCCTGCAACATCACCTACATTGTCACCTACATTATCTGCGATAACAGCAGGATTTCTTGGATCATCTTCAGGAATACCTGCTTCTACTTTACCTACAAGGTCAGCTCCAACGTCTGCTGCCTTAGTATAGATACCACCTCCAACTCTTGCAAAAAGAGCGATTGATGAAGCACCAAGGCTAAATCCTGTAAGAATACTTACTGCGTCTGTTGTAACTTCGCCTGTGGCATTAAGAATAATGAAGATAACACTTATTCCAATAATACCAAGACCTACAACGCTAAGACCCATAACAGCACCGCCTGAAAAAGCGATTGATAAAGCTTTGTTCATTCCGCTTTCTTTAGCTGCATTAGCTGTACGAACGTTAGCCTTTGTAGCTACTGTCATACCAAAATAACCTGCCAAAGTTGAGAATAATGCTCCAACTAAGAAGCAAACTGCTGTAAGCCAGCTAATTCCAAATCCTAAAACTACAAATAATACTGCTACAAAAATAACCAAAACTTTATATTCTGCAAATAAGAAAGCTCTGGCACCTTCAGCGATAGCTGAAGCGATTTCTTTCATTCTGTCATTTCCGGCTTCGCTCTTGTTAATAGTCATTGCCTTATAAAAAGCAAAAATCAATGCTATAACACCTGCAACCGGAGCTAAATAAATAAAACTGTTCATATTTATTCATTCCCTTTCTTTCTCGATTCTCAATTGTTGATTATTATCAAACTTGAGTACTTCCAAACAATTAAGATAGTATCAATACTTGAATACATTCTAAACAACCAAATCTTTTCATTTAATTGAATTCCCCTTAAGCGTTCAAATTATTTTATAGCAAATGCTTTCAATAATTAATCATCTTCTTAATTGTTAAATAAATAACAAGCAGTTACGTACTCAATACCTTACCACGTTTGAGAAAACTTTTCAACAAATTTTATTTCTATTCCCACAACATTTTTTCACTCAATATAGTGAAATGTTCAAAAACATGCGATAAATAAAGGTTGTGTAGATCATTTACCAGAATTGTACCCGGTAGACAACCACACATTCTTGCTTCTATATACTTATAATTGCTTCGTAATGGCACACTAAAAAGGAGCTGTTGTTCTAACGATTGCTAAAATCATTAGCACACAGCTCCTTTTTTACAACTTCTATTATAAAAACAAATTAATTTATAAAAATATACTAAATTCTATTCTTCTTCTGTAGAAAGTGGAATTCCTCTATGTTCTACAGATGTTGAGAATACTATCTGTGTCTTCGTACTTCCGAATGTCTGAAGCTCTCCAATGAAGTGATCAAGCTCCTCAGTGCTCTTAAACATTACCTCAACAAGCATTGCATAGTCTCCTGTAACACAGTTACATTCAATAACATTGTTACAACTCTTAATATAAGGATAGAAATCCTTCTTCTGTCCCGGATTAACCTCAAGGTTTATAAATGCCTTAATATGATAACCCAATTCTGCCGGGTTAACCTTTGCAGTATAACCTGTAATAATTCCTGCCTGTTCTAATCTTTCAATTCTGGCAGATACCGCCGGTGATGATAAAAAGACCTGGCTCGCAATAGTTTTAAGGGGAATACGAGCGTTCTCATGAAGCAACTTAATAATCTGTTCATCTATATGGTCTAATTCATGTCTCATAAGTAGTACTCCTTTCAATATAATATTTTTCAGCATATTTTAATTTTATAAAGTTTTCACCTTATAAATATAAAGATATTATAGCACAGAGTTAAAAAAATTTACAATAATAAATTATTTATACATTATTTTTGTTTTTTCCAACAAAAAAACATCTTCAAACCCACAACGTCAGTTCAAAGATGCTTTAATTCAAAGATATTTTCATTCAAAAATATTGTAATTCAAAAAAATTTAACCTCTTTAGGAATTTCCTAAGCTAATTCCTTCTCACTCATTTCAAGTGCGGACGCAATAACTGCATCCATATCATAATACTTATATTCACCAAGTCGGCCACCAAAAATAATATTATCTTCCTTCTGTGCTAACTCTTTATACTGCTCATACAGAGCGCCATTCTTTTCGTCGTTCACAGGATAGTAAGGTTCATCTCCCGGCTTCCATTCAGCACTGTACTCTCTTGAAATAACAGTCTTAGGCAAGTCATTACCTTCTTCATCCTTTCCGAACTCGAACCACTTATGTTCAATAATACGAGTCCAAGGTGTTTCAGAATCAGTATAATTAACTGCTGCATTTCCCTGAAAATTAGGAATATCAAGGATTTCATTTTCAAATCTTACTGAACGGTACTCTAAAGTTCCAAGCTTGTAGTCAAAATATGCATCAATAGCCCCTGTGTAAACTACCTTGGAAGCCATTGCATCATATTCACTCTTGTTATCAAAATAATCAACTCCAAGTTTTACATCAATGCCCTCAAGCATATTTTCAACCATCTTGGTATATCCACCTACAGGAATCCCCTGATAAAGTGCATTAAAATAATTATTATCAAAAGTAAGTCGAACCGGCAATCTCTTAATAATGAAAGAAGGAAGTTTATCGCAAGGTCTTCCCCACTGCTTCATTGTGTAACCCTTAATCAACTTTTCATAAATATCGGTTCCTACCAAAGAAATAGCCTGTTCTTCCAAATTCTTAGGTTCAGTAATTCCAGCCTGTTTCTTCTGCTCCTCAATCTTTGCCTGCGCTTCACTTGGTGTAACAACTCCCCACATCTTGTTGAAAGTATACATATTAAAAGGCAAGCTAAAAAGTTCCCCTTTATAATTTGCTACCGGTGAATTAGTAAATCTGTTAAATTCAGCAAACCGATTAACAAAATTCCAAACTTTCTTATTATTAGTATGAAAAATATGTGCCCCATACTTATGTACATTAATGCCTTCAATCTTCTCCGTGAAAATATTTCCTGCAATATTAGGTCTTTTATCAATAACCAAAACAGACTTTCCCTGAGCCTTGGCCTGATTAGCAAAAACTGCTCCATACAAACCTGCTCCAACTACTAAATAATCGTACATACTACTATTTTGCAATATCCATAATGCCACTCCCAATAATACCTATGAATACTGCCTGCTCCTTTCCCTGCCTAGCCCCAAATGAATCGCATCGTAAGCCAGTCCTTTTCATATTTACTGTAGTTTACTATATAATTCATTTGAAATAGTGTCAAGCCTACTTTCTCAATACAGCCTTAAGTTCTGCCATGGCTCTCTTCCAACCTGTGAAAGGAAGCTTAATAATTCTAAATAAATATCCAAAAGGAACAAGAACCTTATACCTACATATCAATGGATGATACTTCTTAAAACTTTTATAGTCTGGGAAAACTCGTCTAAAAACATATTTAAACTTAGATTTTTTTACATCATCGTCATCTCCAAGCTTATTTGCTACCAAATTATCAAAATTTCCATATGTGCCTGCTCCCATAATATAATCAAGCATATTCTTTTCATCTGTTGGAAGACCTTCATACCAATCCGCTTTAGCATCAGATTCATTAACACTAAATACATCAAAACATAGCTTTCTAAACTGCTTTTCAAAATCTGCTATATTTAATTTTCCCAATTCTTTTTCAACATAAGAAAAATCTAACTCTTTATTCTTTCTCAAATACAAATACACATCAAGAATTGTTCTAAGTCCCATTCCGCCACTTGCATAATGCTTATATGTATGTACCATAAAATAAATATAAAAATCTTCCTCTTTGAATACATATTCCAGGCTATTCTCAGACTTCTTTGTTAACTTATCAAATACATTGTCAAAATAATTATTCCAACTTTCGTAATCATCTTTGTCAAAAAGAGCTCTGTGCATTTCAAAATTATATGCCGGTTTCTTTAAATACTCATCATGATTGCTGGTTCCATATCCTTTAATACTGTACCCTCTACCAACCATGAAGTCATAAATGTCCTTCATATATTTTCTGTCAACCAAAATATCATTATCTGACATCTCTCTTAAGGCAGGATTTGGATAGTATTCCCTAATAATCAAACCTTTCAGTAACAAATACCAAATATTCTTTTCTTCAAAGAATGTAATAATCTCCTCGCGCTCAACATCCATCAAAACATTCTTGTAAACAGCCTGATTCTTTTCCATCTGCCATCTTTGATATATCGGACTCCTCTTGTCAACATCCGTTCTATCCAAAACTTCTGCCATAAGTGCAGTTAAATTATGTTTCTTGCAAATCTGATATGCTCCCGCCAAATTAGAACAAAATGCCTGGTCCATTTCCTCTCCATTAACATAACTTCTAATAGCATTTATAACATTTATATACTCTTCCAATAGCATTTTCTTCTCCTAATAAAATATTTTTTCAAGCATACATTCTTCCTAAATATCTATTCCGCCAATGCTTTCTGCTCACTCATCACCTTGTCATAATAAGCCTTATATCTATAGATAGTTCTTTCGCTCAATTTTTTTTCTTTTGCAATTTCAGCAATTGACATTCCCGATTCATATAAAACAACAAAATCATTATAAATAGATTGCCACTTATCGTTATGTTTCTGACGTCCGCTTACTTTTCTGTTTCTGTAATATTCCAATTCTTCATTCAGCTTCTGGTTCTCCGCCTCTAATTCCTTAATTCTTTCCAACGCCATTTCTAATGTTTCAATCTTTCTCATAGTAATTTTTCCTTTATCCTTAATACTATGATTTTATTATTTATCATCCTTCCCGTCAATATGATTCTGTCATTTAGGTTGTTCTATTCAACAAATTCTCCTAAGAATTTTCAATCAAAAAAACTACAGCCCACGTTTCCGCAAGCTGTAGCCTTTTTAGTTAGATATTATTTTATTGTTTATAATTTTCTATTCAGCTTCCGGTTCAAGTAAGGCCTTCTCGTAAGCTTCAAGAACTATCTGCTGGATATTGTTACGGGTACCTGAGTTGATTGGATGAGCAATGTCTCTGTATTCACCATCTGCTGCTTTTCTGCTAGGCATTGCAATGAATAATCCCTTATCTCCTTCAACTACTTTAATGTCATGTACTACAAATTCATCATCAATAGTAATTGACACAACTGCTTTCATCTTTCCTTCTTTTGTCATTTTTCTAACTCTTACATCTGTAATATTCATAATTATGTCCTTCCTCAATTTCCTGCTTTGAGGTACAGGTGTACCTGTAATACACCTGCGCTTCCTTTCTATTATATTTGCCTAAGTATTTTTATGTACAACCCTTAGATTACTTCTACAAACTATATCTGAAGTTTCTCTCATTAATAATCTGTACTTCGCTATCTTCGCTTCCTAATTTCTCGTTAGGATTAATAGTGCTGTGGCTTTCAACTATACAATTCTCTATTACTGTGTTGTCTCCAATATAAACATCATTAAGAATAATTGAGTTCTTGATTACACAATTGTTTCCAATGTATGCCTGATGGAATACCACGGATCCGTCCACTTCACCGTTAATGATACAACCACTTGAAATTAAGCTGTTTCTTACTTTTGAACCAGGATTATATTTTGCCGGTGGCAAATCAGCCACTTTTGAATATACGTCCGGATACTGTTTAAAGAAGAAATCCCTTACATCCGGTTTAAGAAAATCCATATTACAACTATAATAGTTGTCTATGTTAGAAATATTCTGCCAATAAGAATCAAGATTATAAGCATATATTCTCTTTGTATCTTTGTTTCTGATAATTATGTCGTTTACAAAATCATAATTATCTTCTGCCATACACTGCTCAATTAACTGAATAAGTAATCTTCTTCTGATTACATAAATTCCTGTTGAAATCTTTGAGCTTGTTGTTTCGCCCGGCTTCTCTTCAAAATCAACGATTCTGCCGTTAGAATCTGTTGTTACAACACCGTATGCTAAAGCCTTCTCTGTTGAACCGATATCCTTGCAGACAATTGTAATGTCTGCGCCTGTTTCAACATGTCTTTCTAATACTTTGTTGTAATCAAGCTTGTATACTGCATCTGCTGATGCAATAATTGCATATGGTTCATGGCTCTTCTTTAAAAATGCCATATTCTGTGCAATGGCATCTGCAGTTCCCCTATACCAGAATCCATTGTCTGATGTGATAGATGGTGTAAATACAAACAATCCTCCCTGTTTTCTACCAAAATCCCACCATTTAGATGAACTTAAATGTTCATTTAATGACCACGCATTGTACTGTGTTAAAACTGCTACCTTCTGAATATGTGAATTAGACATATTACTTAATGAAAAATCTATAGCTCTATAGCTTCCTGCTATAGGCATTGCTCCAATTGCTCTCTTCTTTGAGAGTTCGCGCATCTTACTGTTATTTCCACCTGCTAAAATTATTCCTATTGCTCTCATTAAATCTCACCTGCCTTAATAATATAGCCACCTGATGGGAGCTTTCCGTCCGGATAATCTGTAATTTCCGTCTTTCCTGATATTGCTACATTCTTTCCAATCTTTACACCATCCGGTATACTTGAACCTTCTCCAATAACAGCAAGTTCACAATTATAAATCTTCTGACTTAACAAGCTGTCTGCATATTCTCCAATGCCGATTTCGCAGTCCTGTCCAACTTCAACATTCTCTGCAATAATGGCATTGTAAACCTTAGTTCCTTTTCTAATTCTGGTGCCATGCATAATAATGGAATCGTGAACCTCCGCTCCTTCTTCTATCACTACATCCGCACTTATTACCGAGTTATAAACACCGCCGTATATATCACAGCCCTCGCCTACAATACTCTTCTCCACCTCTGCACTGTCTGACAGATACTGTGGTGGTAAAGCATCATTCTTAGTATAAATCTTCCAAAATTCTTCATATAAATTAAATTCAGGCACAATATCAATTAATTCCATATTGGCTTCCCAATATGACTTTAATGTTCCTACATCTTTCCAATATCCTGTATATTCATATGCAAAAATTCTTTTTCCTTCTCTGTGAACATATGGAATAATATGCATACCAAAGTCACAATTAGGCTGGTCTTTAAGATTAATCAATGCTTCTCTAAGAACCGGCCAGCTAAATATGTAGATACCCATTGATGCAAGATTACTCTTTGGATGTTCCGGCTTCTCCTGGAACTCTGTAATCTTGTGATCCTCATCTGTAACTACTACACCAAATCTGCTTGCCTCCTCAATTGGAACAGGCATTGCTGCAATTGTAACATCTGCCTTATTAGCCTTATGATAATCAAGCATAACCTCGTAGTCCATCTTATAAATATGGTCACCTGATAAAATAAGTATATAATCAGGATTATATGAATCCATATAGTCTAAGTTCTGGAAAATGGCATTGGCTGTACCTGTATACCATTCAGTGTTCTTACTTTTTTCGTATGGCGGAAGAACCGTAACGCCTCCAATATTACGATCTAAGTCCCATGGAATACCAATTCCAATATGGGAGTTAAGTCTAAGTGGCTGATACTGTGTTAAAACACCTACTGTATCAATGCCTGAGTTAATGCAGTTACTAAGTGGAAAATCAATAATCTTATACTTTCCTCCAAATGCAACTGCAGGTTTTGCAACTTTTGCTGTTAAAACACCGAGACGGCTTCCCTGTCCTCCTGCTAACAGCATTGCAATCATTTCTTTTTTAATCATGTCCCTCACCTCGCTGCGAATAATTGATGAGTTAATTATAGCACTAACCCCCTTTCAATAAAAGAGTTTCAATGAATTTTATTGTGTATTTTTTCTCTAAATTTCTTGTTTTTTCTACATGTGTTATGCAAAATTACCAATTTCTTTATTACTTTTTCGTGTTTTTTATTATTTGCTTAATTTTTTTAAAAAGAGTTTTTATTTTCCTGTTTTTTTTTCTTTTTTCAGTCTTTAAAAATAAATCATTTAAGAGTATACTTAATTAATAAGTAGAAAGGCGTTTTCGTCTTTTAATTTTTTTCTTAAGAAAGGATGAAATAAACAACTATGTACGAACTAGATTTTAATACTCCGGCAAAGATCCATTTTACAGGAATTGGCGGAATTAGTATGAGCGGACTTGCAGAGATTATGCTTTCTAAAGGCTTCACTGTTACAGGCTCTGATTCAAGAGAATCTGAAATAACTAAACACCTTGAATCTCTTGGAGCAACTATTTACTATGGCCAGAAGGCTTCTAATGTGGCTGCCGATACAGAAGTTTTGATATATACTGCTGCAGTTAAGGCTGACAACCCCGAACTTGTAGCTGCTACAGAGATGAATATTCCTCTTTTGACAAGAGCTGAGTTTTTAGGTCAGATTATGAAGAATTACCATACTGCCATCGGTGTTTCAGGAACTCATGGCAAGACTACAACAACTTCAATGCTTTCACAGATTATGCTTGAAGCAAATACCGACCCTACTATTTTAGTTGGTGGAATTATGCCGGCAATTAACGGCAACACACGTATTGGTCATTCAGACAATATGATTACTGAAGCTTGTGAATATACTAACAGCTTCTTATCTTTTGCACCTACTATTGGAATTATTCTTAATGTGGCTGCAGACCACCTTGATTTTTTCAAGGACCTTGATGACATTAGACATAGTTTTAGAAGATATGCAGAACTTATTCCTGAAGGCGGTGCACTTGTTATTAATAGCGATATTGATAACCTTGACTATTTTACTGAAGGGCTTAAGTGCAACATTATTACTGTAGGCTCTGATCCTGAAAAGAGTATGTATAGCGCCGCTAACATTACTTATGATGAATTTGCAAGAGGTTCTTATGACCTTGTTGTAAACGGCGAAACTAAGACTCATATCGTTTTGAAGGTTACAGGGGAACACAATATTTACAATTCACTTGCATCTATTGCTGCTGCTCATTTTATGGGTATTGACGATAACAGCATTATTGCTGGTTTACAGCAGTACGGTGGAACTGACAGACGTTTCCAGTACAAAGGCAAATTAGGTGATATTACTGTTATTGATGACTACGCTCATCACCCTGATGAAATTAGAGCAACAATTAAGACGGCTAAACATTATCCACATAAGAAGATGTGGGTTGTTTTCCAGCCACATACATATACAAGAACTAAGGCTTTATTACCAGAGTTTTGCAAAGCTTTATCAGAAGCAGACGCTGTTGTTCTTGCAGATATTTACGCAGCAAGAGAGAAAGACACTCTCGGAATCAGCTCAAAAGATGTTATGAAAGGTATCAAAAAACTTGGTACTGAAGCATATTATTTCCCATCTTTTAGCGAAATCGAAAATTTTTTATTAGAAAATTGTTCAACAGGTGATTTGTTGATAACAATGGGTGCCGGAGATGTAGTAAAAATCGGGGAACATTTGCTAGGTAATTAACTTATTAACATGTCCACAAAATTTCGTTGATAACTCTCAATGATTTTTTGTGGATTTTTTGTTTACATAACTTTGTTATTTTGCAACCTGCCAATTCTCTTATTTTATAAGGGTTTCACTAATTTACGACTTTTTATGCCGACTTTTTATTCACATTATCAACATTATTAACATTGCCCGCAAACCCTTTAAAAATGGGCATTTCACCCAATTTGTGATGTTGATTTTTTAATTCTTTATGCTATACTTCTTCTTGCACCGCTTCTCTGGGAGTCTTCAAGTCTCACAGAAGTTTTCGGGGATTTGTGTGCATTTTTGTGAGATAATAATTTTACGAAAAGGATTATGAGACAAAATGTGTAAATTGGTTTTAGATAGAGGGAGCATTGCAGAATTTACTTCTGTATCAAATATTTTTATGGATGAATATATGCCTAGGGCCAACGGAGAGTTTATTAAGATTTATCTTCATTTGTTGCGCCTTGTTAACAGCAATAACGACATTGCTGATGAGCTTACAACTGAAAGAATCGCGGACAAGTTTAATATGTTAGAGTCTGACGTTATTCGTGCTCTTAACTATTGGGCTGAACAGAATCTCATTACTTTGTCTTATAACAGCCAGAATGAGATTTCAGGCATTACTTTAGAGTCTATCCTTCGCAACCGTTATATTGTAAAGGGTATTACAAGCACTGAAACGAACCTTTTGGCATCAGCTTCCGGTCAGAGTGAGTCTATTCCTGTTCCGGAAAGCACAGGACATGTTATTCCTGCCAAGCGCAAATATACACCAAGAGAGATTCTTGATTTTGCAGATAATGATACTTTTAATGACGTTCAGCTTTTGGCACAGACTTATCTTGGAAGACCACTTAGCTCTAATGACATTAACAGTATTTTGTATATGATTGACGGACTTTGTTTTGATGCAGATTTTATTGAATATATTATGGATGCCTGCATCAGGGACGGTTTTAACTCTTTATCTTCTATCGAGAAGAGAGCCGTTGAATACGCAAAAAAAGATATAAATTCAATAGAAGAAGCTAAGGCTGACAAAAAGTTCAGGGAAGGCATTTCTAAAAGCATTTATAAGATTTTCGGACAGGCTCCTACCGTTCCTGTAAGAAAAGAGATTGCTTACATTGCAAAATGGACTGATACATACGGTTTTACCGACGAAATTATTATTGAAGCATGCAACCGCACTATGGCTCATATGCACAGCGGAAATCTTTTCAATTATACTGATGGTATTCTTACAAGGTGGTATACTAACAATGTTAAGGATATGAGCGATATTGAAAAGTTAGACAAACTTCATTCTGAGGAAATGTCAAAAACTTTCCAGAAGAATATTCCTTTTGCAAACGCTAAGTTTTCTAAGACTCCTAAGGCTGCACCTAAGAAGCAGACTTTTGACCAGCGTACATATGACTATAAGGATCTTGAAAGAAAGCTTATTGCCAACAGAGACAGCAAGCTTAAGTCTAACAAGTAATAGATATTGTATATTATTGCAGAAATATTTATTAGGGGTTTTTATTAATCCGAACATTTAATTACAAAAAAGGATTGTTTACCTTTGAAATATAAGGTATCTTTATAGTAAGATTGTTGAGCAATTCCTATAATTAAATTTTGGGTTTTGAACACTCTAATTATTGTAGATATTTATTTTAAAAATTTTTAAGGATTTAATATGGCTTTAACCAGAGATCAATTTGACGTTATTGCAAACAGTTACAATGACCGTCAATTAAATAATAAAATTAAATTAAACAGACGTATTGAAGAAGTCTACGAAAAAATTCCTCTTATTAAGGATTTAGACGGGCGAATTGGTGTTCTTGCAGGACGTGCCCTTAGACTTTCTCTTTCAGGCAATTCTTCTGCTAAGGACACACTTCGTGAGGACATTGCCCTTATAAGTGAACAAAAAAAAGCAGCTCTTTTAGCCGGAGGTTATTCCGCCGATTACCTGGATGAGATTTTTACATGCCCTAAATGTAAAGATACAGGTTTTATTGACGGAAAACCTTGTGAATGCCTTAAGGCAGAGGTTGTCAGACTGCTTTATTCCCGTTCTGAGCTTAAGGAGATTCTTGAACGCGAGAACTTTGATACTTTTGAATATGATTTGTATTCTGATGACTACATTGATCCCGATACAGGGATTTCCGCAGCAGAGAATATTGACGCTGTTGTGGACCATTGTCATTATTTTATAAATAACTTTGACAAAACCTTTGATAATCTGTTATTCTATGGCAGGGCAGGTACAGGGAAAACTTTTCTCATTAACTGCATTGCAAAGGAATTAATCGAAAAATCCTACTCTGTTATTTATCTTTCAGCAGTACAACTTTTCGATTTGTTGGCAGATTATTCCTTTAAACGTAGCAACACCACTATTTACCGTCAGATTAGTTTTGACGAGTTGCTTCGTTGTGATTTACTTATTATTGATGATTTGGGCACGGAGATGTCTAACTCCTTTACTGAATCATCCCTATTTGATTGTCTTAATGAGAGACTTATACATCAGAAATCTACTATTATTTCTACTAATTTTTCTTTACAGGAATTACAGCAGAAATATGAAGAACGTATTTTTTCCCGTACAGCGGGTAATTACACTCCTTTAAAGATTTTTGGTGATGATATAAGAATAAAAAAGAAATTTACTATTTAACACACGGAGGAAATTTTGAAATGTCTATCAAAAAATATGTTGAATCTATTCCTGTAGGACCACTTGCAATTGTTGCATTATCAGGAAGTAAGCAGTTAGGCGAAGCAGTTGACGCTTATATTGCTGATTGGAGAAGCCAGAGAATTGAAGCTAAAGAATCACCTATTACTTTCAAGGGTTATACTAAAGATTCTTACCTTCTTGATGTAAAAACACCAAGATTTGGTACAGGTGAAGCTAAATGTACTTTAGGCGAATCTGTTCGTGGTACAGACCTTTACATTATCGATGATGTTACTAACCACAGCATTGAATATACTGTTTGTGGTTGCAAGAATCATATGTCTCCTGATGATCACTTTGCTGACATTAAGAGAGTTATCGCTGCTGCTGCAGGTAAAGCTAGAAAAATTACAGTTATTATGCCTTTCCTTTATGAAGGAAGACAGCACAGACGTACATCCAGAGAATCTATGGACTGTGCAGTAATGCTTCAGGAATTAGTAAACATGGGCGTAGACAATATTCTTACTTTTGACGCTCACGATCCTCGTGTAAACAATGCTATTCCTATTAGTGGTTTTGAATCAATTATGCCAACATACCAGTTTATAAAAAATCTTCTTAGAAATGTTGATGACATTAAGCTTGATGCTGATCATCTTATGGTTATCAGCCCTGACGAAGGTGCTATGGGTAGAGTTGTCTACTACGCTAACGTTCTTGGAATTAATGTAGGTATGTTCTACAAACGTCGTGATTTTACTACTATCGTAGATGGACGTAATCCTATTGTGGCTCATGAATACCTTGGTGATTCAGTTGAAGGTAAGGACGTTCTTATTATTGATGATATGATTTCTTCAGGTGATAGCATGCTTGATGTTGCTAAGCAGCTTAAGAAGAGAAAAGCTAACAGAGTATTTGTTGCTTCTACATTTGGTCTCTTTACTAACGGTCTTGAAAGATTTGATGAAGCTTACGAACAGGGACTTATCTACAGAATTATGACAACTAACTCAATTTACCAGTCTCCAGAGCTTCTTAAGAGAGAATGGTACATCAATGTAGACATTACAAAGTTCACTGCAACATTCATTGACAGACTAAATCATGACGCTTCTATAAGCGATTTATTAAATCCTATAGAAAAAATTAATAAAAAGGTTGCAGAATACAACAAAAGGTAATATAATGTGACATAGAGGGCTTCGACTTATCCCCCCATTTTTTTGTAGAAGCCCCATATACCAAAGGTGCTCGCTAGGTTTCCTAGCGAGCGTTTTTCTTTTGTGGCAAATTTCTACTTGGCTCCTGCCAATTCCCTACGGGGGTGAATCAATCTATTTTTCTATATTAAGCTTTACTCCACGCCAAACTGCAACAATTTCTTTGCGTCTGTCCAGCGCTGTCCATCTGTACTGTCATTTAAGACTACGCTTATGCATTCCGTGTCGCCATTCTTTGCCACTGACACAAGGCACTTGCCTGCAAGGCCTGTACTTCCTGTTTTCATGCCGACACAGTACTGGTAGTAGAACTGTCCTGACTTGTCCAGTAGGGCATTTGTTGATACCCAAGTCTTGTTTAATGTGCCTGACTTTTCAGACTGTGTTCCGCAAATCTTACGAATTGTTTCGTTGTTGTATGCTTCAATTGCAATCTTAGACAAGTCGCTAGCTGATGTGTACTGGTCTGCCGCATCATAGCCATCCGGTGACATAAAATGTGTATTTTCAAGTTCCATGTCACGAACATTCTTATTCATCTCATAAACAAAACGCTCAACACACTGTGCTGCTGTAAAAGTTTTTCCTTCGTTAGCAATATTGTCTTTAAGAATTGCTTCGCCTGCTGCTTTTGCCAAAACATAGGCTGCGTCATTTCCTGATGAAATAAGCAAACCTTCAAGCAACTCCTGAACTGTTACAACCTGTCCCTGACTAAAACCTGCCTTACTTGAATCTGCTGCAATCATATTAATTTCACTGCCGATTGTTACTATATCAGTAGTTTTCATATTCTGCAAAACAGTCAAAGCTGTCATAAGCTTAGTTGTGCTTGCCGGATACATCTTGGCATCGCTGTTTTTTTCATAATAAATCTCTTTTGAATTAACATTCACAAGAATAGCTGCCTTGGCACTTATAGCCTGGTCAAAACCGCTCTTTCCTGCTGATTCCGTGTATTCGATTGGATGAAGTCCATAATCAGTCCACGGATTTTTTTCGCTAATCTCATAGTTATCGTGGATAAAATCTTTAACAATAACTTCACTCTGGCTTGTCTTTAAATCGCCTACCGGCTTCGCCTTTCCTATTACAAATGCATAATCAATTGCTCCAATCATAAGAAGCACTGCAATAACTGCGCTTAATATGCATCTTCCTGTCTTTCTCATTTAACATCCTCCAATGTAAATATCGCTTCCTTGAAATTAATGTTATTCCATTGTGATTCTGCCGTAACATTATTTCCCTTTTTCCATTTTATATACATTTCCTTCGTGGAACTTCCATCTTTTTCCATCTTTTTCTCAGTTTTATCAGCAATTTCTGCCTTTTCAAAAACCTTAATCAAACGGCCTTCACTAATATTTATTTTCTTTGCAAGCTTAACATTGGTGTTCTTAAAATACTCTAAAGCCTTTGTTTTAACAGATGACTTTTCTTTCTTTGTAAGCTTAATATCATATTGTGATGAAATTTCATTAAGCCATTCCCTCTTGCAAATATCGTCAAGCACAAGGCTTTTGACACCCTGCTCCCAAGTCACATTGCCATCCATTTTTGAATCCCAGTCTATTTCCTTGCCCTTTGTAAGATAATAAGTTTCATAAGTCGCCTGGGCTGTATACGCATAATACCTTACCTCGTCAAGCATAACCTGACTACCGCCTGCAGTAATAGTAAGAGTAGTGTCTGCCCCGTCAGAACCAGTTGAGCTTTTCGAAACTGTTCCCTTTAAAACTGTTGAACTCTCGGAACCTGTTTCACTTGTAGCCACCGTGGTTTCCTCCACTGCTTTTCCCTGACCACAACCTATAAGTCCCACCGCAACTGTAAGTCCTGCCAAAATACATATTAACTTTTTTCTCAAAGACAATCACCTCCCCTGACTTGCCACTATATACAATCTATTCCCATTACCTTATCTTTTCAACTATTTTAATCACAGCATACGTGACTGACTCTACAGTTGTATATTTTCACAATATATTTCAACTGCTTTAGTCGTATCTCACATACCTTATTCTATTCTTCATCCTTCAATGTAGACAGTGATTCTACCAGTTTTCTTGCATTTTCTATTACTGTGCCTGTGCCCGGTTTTGGCTCAAAAATAAAATACGGCTCGTCTTTAGGCATAAACTTAAGTCTGCCTTTGTACTCGCGGACAAGAATTGGTATTCTTTCCACATCCACCTCAGCGTCTTTCCACATTGTAAGCTTGATTCTGTTTTTATTACCTGAAATTTCAGTAACATATGCCTGATGTGCTGCATTTTTAAGCAAAACAATCTGGAGAAGGTTTTCAACCTGATTCGGTATGTCACCGAAACGGTCAAGAAGTTCATCCTGCATATCCTCGTATTCTTCCATTGTCTCTATTCCTGCAATTCGCTTGTAAATGTCCATTTTAAGAGCTTCATTTTTAATATATGAAGGTGGAACAAAAGCATCCACTGTCAGGTCTACCTTTGTTTCAAAATCATCCATTGGCTTGTTGCCCTTTAAAGTATTAATGGCATCGTTAAGCATTTTGCAATAAAGGTCGTAACCAACATCCTCCATATGACCGCTTTGTGCAGCCCCAAGAAGATTTCCGGTACCACGGATTTCAAGGTCTCGCATTGCAATTTTTACACCACTGCCAAGTTCCGTAAAATCCCTTATTGCCCCAAGTCGCTTTTCCGCAACTTCCGTAAGCATCTTGTTTCTGCTATACATCAAAAAAGCATACGATGTACGGTTTGAACGGCCTACACGGCCACGAAGCTGATAAAGCTGGGACAAGCCCATTTTTTCTGCATCGTGTATTATAATGGTGTTGGCATTTGGTATGTCAAGACCTGTTTCTATTATTGTAGTTGTTACAAGAACATCAATGTCCCCGTTAACAAAATCATACATTATTTCTTCAAGCTGTCGCTCACTCATCTGTCCGTGTGCGAAGGCAACACTGGCATCAGGCACAAGAGCCTGAACTTTTCCTGCCATTTCAGCTATATCCTGAACCCTGTTGTACACGTAATAAACCTGACCGCCTCTTGCAAGCTCCCTGTTTATGGCATCCCTTGCAATTTCCTCATTGTATTCCATAACAAAAGTCTGTATTGGCATACGTTCCTGAGGTGGTTCTTCCATTACGCACATATCTCTTATTCCAATAAGGCTCATATGAAGAGTTCTTGGAATCGGAGTTGCTGTAAGAGTCATTACGTCAACATTATTTTTCAATTCTTTAATCTGTTCCTTATGTTTTACGCCAAATCTCTGCTCTTCATCAATAATCAAAAGTCCCAAATCCTTAAATTTAACATCTTTTGAAAGCATACGATGAGTTCCGATAACAACGTCAACATAACCTTTATTCAAATCTTTTATTGTTTTATCAATATTTGATTTTGTTCTAAATCTTGAAAGCATTTCCACTCTGACAGGGAAATCCTTAAATCTCTGCTTAAAAGTTTTGTAGTGTTGCTGGGCCAAAACCGTTGTTGGAACAAGATAAGCCACCTGCTTGTCATCCTGCACTGCCTTAAAAGCCGCACGAATTGCCACTTCTGTCTTGCCAAAACCTACGTCTCCACAAATCAGTCTGTCCATAATTTTCGTGCTTTCCATATCTTTTTTAACTTCAGATATGGCATTAAGCTGATCATCTGTCTCCTCAAATGGAAACATTTCCTCGAATTCCTTCTGCCATTCCGTGTCAGGAGAAAACTGATATCCGTTGCTGTTCTCCCTTATTGCATAAAGCTGAACAAGCTCCTTCGCAATATCCGCAACAGCCTTCTTAACCCTGGTCTTTGTTTTTTTCCATTCCTGGCCACCTAATGTGTTAAGTTTAGGCGGTTTCGCCGTGCTGTCAGCATATTTTTGAATCATATCAAGCTGGGTTGCTAACACATAAAGGTTGCTGCCCTTGGCATATTCAATCTTAATGTAGTCCTTTACAATATGGTCTACTTCTATTTTTTCTATTCCACGATAAACACCAAGTCCGTGGTTTTCGTGGACAACATAATCACCAATGTTAAGGTCGGTAAAACTTGAAATATTAGTACCTGAATAGCCATGCCTTCTACGTTTTCTTTTCTTCTTTTCGCCAAAAATATCCGTGTCTGAAATAGCCACAAACTTAATCATAGGGTACATAAAGCCACTGCGAAGCTGACCTTTTATAATCATAACTTCACCAGGCATAACCTGACGTTCCCCGTCTTCTTCGAAAAATGCGCTAATCTCAAACTCTCTAAGATCCTCCGCCAAACGCTGGCCTCTTGTTTTTGAACCGGTTACAAGAAGAACCGCATATTTTTGCTCTTTATATTTTTTTAAATCCTGAACAAGAATCTCAAACTTGCCATTGTATGGACTTACGT
>OGKG01000033.1_pt1 | contig 128639 bp, 117 predicted proteins | sample 1572201 | NCBI WGS metagenome assembly OGKG01 (sample SAMEA2582146, study PRJEB24529) | metagenome | biome: Human gut stool | place: China | collected 2011 | reverse complement strand
TGGGATGAAATCTTCAACACACAGAACTTGATCAATCCTAAGTTCGTTAAGTAATCAGCACTAAAAACTGATTAGAACAAAGGCCTCCCGAGGGAGGCCTTGTTAATTGGAGAAAGAAAAATTAACGTCTTCAGACGTGAAGAAGAGAATCTTTAAGGGAAGCCTCAAGAGCATGATTGCCTAACCAGATAAACATGATTGCGTCGTAAATAGCTTTACCTCTAATTCCATCTTTGACAACTTTTCCGTTGACTTTTACCGATGTTCCTTTTCTAGGGAGCCAATCAATATCGACTTTATCCCCGGCTGTAAAAGAACCGATTCTTTACATGAGATCTTCTATTTGAGCTTGTTCTTCTTTAATAAACTCCTGACTGGTCTCATTCGTATTCATCTGAATGCCGTTTCTTAGAGAAGGGATGAAGTCGGCAGGAACCAAGTCCTTAAGAATATATAAGGTAACTCTTCTTGCTCCTAACAAAGCTTTGGCAGTATCAGCACGTGTTGTTTTTTTAGGCAGGTAAAGACCGACGGAGTAAATCTCTTCTCCTTCAATCGATCTCAGACCGGCACCGTTCAAAACGAGTGTCTCTCCGGCAACTTCTGCTTGAGATTTAAAATGGCAATTCTTGATGATTAAGTCTCGGCCCGGTTCTTCTTCGGCTTTAAACCAATTTTTTAATTTATTCCATCCGGAAGTATTTTCTTCGGTCACTTTTATCCCACAACTAGAATATGTTTTATAGAAAGAAATTCTACCAAAACCCATATTCAATCAGAAGGTAGAATTAATCGGCTTTTTTAGGATGTTCTTTATATAAAAGTTCGCTCATTTTCAGGGCAAGCTCTTTCATAGTCTGGCTTTCAAACTGTTCGCCTTTATTATCAAATTTGATATAGACGCCTTGACCTAAATAAAACTCGTAAAAGAGGTGAGGGGCCGCAATTTTTCTTTTCTTTGGGACTACATCTTCCGCTCGAGGCTTCATTTCTTGAATCTGTTTTAAGGTATAACCCTTGTTTTGAAGATTCCTAATGAACTCTATTTCATTTAGATGAGATACAGAATAACGGGCACTCCGGGTTTCTCCAATCGCAGGAGAAATCAATCCCAGCTGAACATAGTATTTAATAGTTCTTTTAGACAGACCGGAAGCATCTTCAAGCTCATCAATCGTCCAAAGTTCTTTTTTTAATTCAGTTGCATCAGTATCTAATTCCATTGCAATACCATTAATTGAAAATTTTTTCACGATTTCCATTGCGTAATAGAGCCTAAATTGGTATAAGACCTATTCGAATAAAGCTACAATAACACCATAAGTTTAGGATATCCAACAAATGCAGATAATCGTTGTAGGAGCCGGAGTAACCGGCATTGCTTGTGCCCACTCTTTGCTGAAAAGAGGACATAAAGTTACCCTAATTGAATCAGCTTCTTCTCCCAACCAGGGCTGCAGCTTCGGAATGGCCGGCTTTATGGGAGCCTTATCTATTGCAATGTTGTGTTCCCCATTTAAAGGGAAAGCAGGACTTGCCAGCGTTTTTGCTAAGACAAGACGCCTTGGTTGGGATATGTCTTTAAGTCATATGAAGTTTTTGCGTTCCTTGGCTAATTCTCGCAGTGCCGATAAATGGAAAAAAGACAGTCAGTCCCTCATTGAGTTAGCTCGATACAGTGTTGGTTTGACTGAATTTGAAGCTAGGCTTCAGGATATTTCCTTTGAACAAACTTATGGTTTGCTTCGCCTCTATACCAATGAAACCGTATGGGAAGAAGCTCACAAGGAAGAAGAGGCGAGAAAAGGGGGAGAGTGGCTCGATGCAGAAGAAACCAGACGCCTGGAAAATTCCATTGAAGTCCCAGATCTCCTAGGCAGCTTCTATATGCCGCAGGAACTCTCCGGCAACGGTTCCTACTACTCTAAGCAAATTCAGATGCTGAATATTGCGGATCCGGATCTGACCATGATGTACCACACCACCGTCACTAAGTTGATAAAAGGTGAGGACGGCAAAATAACCGGCGTTGAAACAGATAAGGGAGAAATCTCTGCTGATGCCGTTATCTTGTCAAACAATGTCGGGGCAAAAGAATTGCTGGCAAATGTCCTCGATCTTCCTATGGCGATAGTTACCGGTTGGACGATTACTGCGGCCATTCAGCCTGTCAATGCAGTTCCGACACATTCGCTGCAGTTTGAAAACAAAGACATTCTGATTACCAGACTCGGAAACAGACTTAGAGTTTGCGGACGCTTCTGGCTTGGCGATGTCTCTAAAGATGTAGCCGATAAAACAATTGAGGAGCTTTATCAAGCTGCTTGCAAACTTGTACCGCAGAGCGCTGTTTGGACCGATACCACAAATTGGTCCGGACAAACTCTCATTCACCCGGATAGCTTACCAAGCTGCGGGAAAACTTCTTTAGAAGGCTTGTATTTGAACATCTGTCACGGTTTGAACGGATGGGCTCTTTCTACAGGATGCGGAGAACTTTTGGCTGATGTGATTGAAGGCAAAACACCCGCAGTGAATCCTGAACTGTATTCGCCGGAAAGATTTGCGAAGAAGAATTAATTAATGAATTTTGATACATATTCTCAAAAGGCGCAAAATGCGCCTTTTATAGGATAAGGAGATAATTTTGTCTGAACAACTGCTTGAGCTCTCCACACTTCGTGAGCTTGAAGAAAAAAACGCTAGAATCCTCGGTCCTTTTACTTTAATGGAAAGGGCTGGCACAGCAGCTGCTGATTTAGTTTGTCACCTCCACAAGTCTCCCTGCACGGTTACCGTTTTATGCGGGCCCGGTAATAACGGGGGAGACGGCTACGTTTGTGCACGAGCCCTTGTTGAAAGAGGCTACGATGTCTATTGCGTACAGGTGGCAGGTAAGTCTCCAAAAGAAGGAACGGATGCTTATAAGGCCAAGCAGATGTGGGACGAAATTGGAGGCAAGACTTTTGAAGATCCGTATAACGCACCAAAATCTCAAGTCGTTATTGATGCCATTTTTGGTATTGGCCTGAACAAACCGTTGAAAGGCGAATATATCGATGCCGTGCAGTGGTACAACGAAAGAGAAGCGGTGCACGTATCATTGGATATCCCAACCGGACTTGATAGTCAAACAGGTCAATGGATTGGTTCCATGCCCGGATGCTGCAGTGATGTCACCATCACATTCTTAGCCGGCAAACCTGGTTTATTTACCGGTATCGGCCAAGAAGTCTGTGGACACGTTCACACTGATAATTTGGGTGTTTCTATTCCTCTTTCCAATATCAATTTAGTTGAGCCTATTGATTTCAAATCAGTTTTAGCTCCTAGGAAACTCATCTCCTCTAAAAAAGACTTCGGCCGCTTAGGCATTATCGGAGGAGGTAAGGGCACGGTAGGAGCCGCTCTTATCGCCGGCGCTGCAGCTCTTCGCATGGGAGCGGGCTCTGTTCTTGTCGAATTGGTTGAAGAAAATCTCGTCTACGATCCCGGTTGCCCGGAACTCATGTTCCGAGAAAAAATTGACTTTTCAGAAATTGATGCCTTAGTCATCGGTCCTGGTCTTGGCTTTAGTCAGAAAGCCCGTCAGCGTCTCAACGAAGCGTTGGATCTTCCGATTCCTTTGATAATTGACGCCGATGCTCTCACCATGATCGCTCAAGATTCTGAATTGATGAGTAAAACCGCTCAGAGAAGTGAGCATACTGTCCTTACTCCCCATCCGGGAGAGGCTGCTCGTCTTTTAAAGACTACTGTCAAAGATGTTCAATCTGATCGCGTAATGCGAGCCCAAGAGATTTCCGTTTTGACGGGTACTGTGGCTGTCCTTAAAGGGAATGGAACGGTGATTGCCCAAAAGAGCGGTGTTACCTGGATCAATCCGACCGGAACAGCTGGCCTGGCTACAGCAGGTTCGGGAGATGCTTTGTGTGGAATGATGGGTGCTATGTTCGCTCAAAAATTTGACTTTGTAAGTGCCATTCTATCTTCCATCTATCTGCACGGTGCCGCTTCAGAAAATATCGACTGCGGCTTATTGGCTGGAGATATCGCTCCGTCGGCTCTCCATATCCTTCAAAATCTAAGAATGGATGTTAAAAAGAACGGGTTGAAACAGTTAGGTGAGCTTTCTTGCCATCAGCGCATTGCAACTCACAATTTCTACTCTGCTTAACCATTTAGTCCTTTCCGGCGCAAATTCTCGATAATTTGACGAGATGACGCGCCGGATGCTATTTCTGCGGCTTCGCTTAGTTCTTTATCATTAGCCTGTTTCCTCCAATTCTCAAGCCATTGAGAAGCCAAATAATGGCCTCTTGATGCGGCCATATGGGCAAAAACAAGAGCTAAGACCATATTTGAAGAACAATACAATCCTTCATACCAGAAAGCGGCCAAAGCCGCTTGACTCTCTGTATCCCCTAGAGCCGCACCTTCTTCCAATAGGTATAAAGCTTGATAAGTTTGAGGCTCAGGTCGGCTTAAAAGCTCCTTGGCACATGCATACATAGAAGAGGGAACGGAATTTTTTCCGGCGTTGATCCAATACAAAACTTCTTTTAAATCAATCTTCTTTTTCTCAAGCGAGAAACGAAGCATTCTTGAGACAGCCTTCGGATATTTAAGATTGGCCGCCTTAGAAAATAATTGGGAGGCAGAGGTCGGATCTTTTTGACAACCGATTCCTTCCTGAAGCGCAAATGCCATTTCATAAAGCGCTGGAGGAAAATTCTTTGCTGATGAGATTCGCAGCCAGGCAAAAGATTCTTGAAGATTCTGAGGTACTCCGAAACCTTCTCTTAGAGCCATCGCTAAATAAAAGGGCGACTCTGTATCACCTAAATTCGCTGACTTTTTAAAAAGAGAAACTGCACGTTCCGGATTCTTTCCTAAAGAGCCTCCGAAGGCAAAGAGAAGAGCCAACTTACGATATCGAACGGATAGATTTTCATTAGCCGTTTCTTCCAACGAATTATCGGCCAGGAGAAGATCTCCCGACAGAAGTTCATTGGTCTCGCTGAACACATCGTGCGCAGCTGAGAAAAAAGATTCTGACTGCATTAATCTATTTTGATAAAGCCCATCATGACTAAACCCATGATGTAGGTTAATGAAACGGCTGTCCATAGAAGAAGGCCGCCTGCGCCGAGCATCAGAGGTTTGCCCCAAAGCTTGTGATGGTAATCGGTACCGTAACGATCAGCAACGGCTTTAACTTGGAAGCGTCCGTCAAAGACTACCCATAAGAAATAGAAGATAAACCAGCAAATCAAAAAGTAATATTGAGAAAAATCATTAGCATCCGGCAAAAAGGGCTCCGCGAAAAGATAGCCGCCTAAAAAAATCAGCCCGAGTGCAACCCAAATTCCGCTTTGACTTGCTTTATCCGGTTCTCCCATTTCTGCCCAATTTGTCCTTTGAAGGAATGCACCGAATACCGGTGAAAAAAGAAGAGACCAAACAATGGTCCAAATAGGATTCCATAAAGCTATTACGGGATATTTAGTATTTTTACCTGCCATATTTATAAAATAAATGTGTTCAAAAAGTGCTAGATTGTTAGAATAATCCTTCGTACTGTTTTTATCCAAAGTTTATGTCTAAATACTTAACAGTTATATTCTCTGCTTCCGCACTGTTCCTATTAGGGGGATGTGCGAGTGAGTTTAACGGCTACTATCTTAGAAATTCTTTTGGATTTGACACTGTTTGTTTGGTTGACAATAACAGTGCGCCGCCTTCTTTCTTTCTCTTCTTGAAGAAAGCTTTGGAAGACAAAGGTCTAACTGTCAAAATTGTCAAAAAACCCTCTAAGGATGAACTTGTTTGTCCCGCGACCATTATGTACGAAGCCCGAGTCGCCCAAAAACCTTTTCCCTATCTAAAAGACGCTCGTCTTTTCTTTTTGAAGAAAAATGAAAAGACTCAGATCGTTGCCATGAAAAAGCCTGTAAATCAGGTGACTCTGCAGGATAAAATGGCCGATTCTGAGCCTGCCGTTCGTGACATGGTGAACCGCCTTCTTCCGCGGTCCACTCCTTGGTAAAGACTTAACCAATCACTGCGGTTGCTTCAACTTCTACTAATCCGCCTTTAGGCAATGCAGAAATTTGTACGCAGCTTCTTGCCGGATAAGGGGCTTTGAAAACTTCGGCCATGACTTTGTTAACAACGGCAAAGTTGGCAAGATCTGTCAAATATACAGTCTGTCTTACGATGTCTGAAGGCTTTCCGCCGGCAGATTCAACGATTGCGAAAACATTTCTGAAAGCCTGGCGAACTTGAGCTTCAACAGAATTCGGTAATTCACCTGTAGAAGGATCAATTCCGAGCTGTCCGGAGCAGTAAAGAGTGTTGCCTGCCTTAAAAGCTACTGAATATGTACCGACTGCAGCCGGTGCATTTTCGCAAGTAATAACTTGGTTCATTTTTGTTCTCCTATAAAAAAGGTGATTTTATCAAAGAGAGTAACAGGCAATCATGATTTACCTGTCTCTCAAAAACTAGTTCTGATTTTCAGCGGCGATTGCCGGATTGTAAGCTTTTGTCCTCCAGAGAGATATCGTAGACAAACTATTCTTAAAGCTGCCGTTAAATTCTTTCGTGGTATAGGCGATATACATCAATGTTTGGTTCTTTTCATCAAAGATTCTTTTAATCTTTAAGGTCTTAAGAAATACGCTTTTGGACTGTTTAAAGACCACTTCACCGGTCTTGTTTCTTTTGACGTTTTCAATCATCTCCGGCGTGATCTCGCCTGTTTGTACACAGGAAACGGAAGCATCGGACGGGTCACTGAGGGTCAAAGGCGAGTCAATACTTGCCACATGACAAGTGACCCCTGGGACGTCTCTGTCTTGGAACGCACTGATCTTGATATCCTTCAAGGTCAAAATACCTAAGGATACGCTGCCGACATTTTCATCGGAACAGCCGGAGAGTCCGGCTGCCAAGACGGCAGCTGCTGTTAAGAGCAAAACAGATTTAAATTTAAACATGGTTTTCATAATTCTTTGGCCTTCTTCAGTATCTGCTTCAGTGGGAAGCCTTAATTGGAGTTACTTTCTCAAGGATGGTATTTGGCCGAAGTTCAGTGGTTCCAGCCGCAATAACTTTTTCAATGTCATCTAACTGCCTGAAAAAATATGGGTTATAAGTTAACCGAGCAAACATTCGATCTCCGTCTACGGTTCCGTATGCACCGTACCAGACTTCGGGAGCAGCCATGCATTTCTCATAGTAGCCTTTGGTAGAACGGTTCACACAATAGCGGTACTTGCCGTTTCTGCCGTACCACTCATTTTCCGGAGAATAAGTCAGAGCCATATGAGAGAATGTTTCGATTCTTTCGCTAGGAAGAAAGGTCTTCTTAGCAACAATTCTCGAACTCAGAGGAATTTTGCTTTTCGGCAACTCTCCATACCAAATAATTTTTGAATTGGGATTGGTCAGCTGTTTATCAAAAACCTTCAAGAGAGATTGAGTGTCAACGATAGAGTCATTTGCGCTCATCATTACCAACACAGGTTTATCGTATGGCTTCTTCTTTAAGGCCTTATCCGCAACATCCATTGTATCTTTGAATGCGTTCAAGCCATCCAAAGGAATTGTCCCATATTTGAAAGGCAAGACGCCTTCCGTCTTTTTATCCGGTTTTCTTAACCAGTCTATAAAGAGATCAGCGAAAGGAACAAGTTCGACTAACTTAGTCCGGATTTCGATAGCCGGCGAAAACAAAATCAGACCTCGAATGTCCGGATCTTCGGCTGCATGAGAGAAGGCGAGGTTGCCTCCGGTTGAAAATCCTCCGAGCCAAACGTTCGGAACTTCTTTCTTTAGAAGGTCTATTTGCTCTTGAACGGCTTTATTCCAGTCCTCGCTGGTGACACCAATCATATCTGCCGGTTTTGTTCCATGTCCGGGGAGCAGCACCGTTCTTACAAGCATTCCTTGTTCGGCTAGCTTAGGAGCGAGGTCTCGATATGTCCATGGAGAATCTCCCAACCCATGAATAAGCAGAATTCCTTTGTCCGTCTTTCCGGCAGGCCGGATTTCAAAAGGCGTATGGTAGGTTAGCTCTTTCTCATGGTCGTCCATAACGAAATGACGGTTCTCGGCTATCCAAGCTCGAGTTTCAGCTAAGTACTCCTGAAAAGAGCTTTGCCCTAGCGGAGTTTCTAAAGGATGTTTGCTCGCACAGCCGGTAAGAACCAGCAATCCGACGGCTAGTGCTGTATTTAAGATTTTCTTGCAATGCATTTATTCATTATAAAAAAGGAAAAATGCGGGAAGGGATGTTATTCTTTCGGGTCGCCCCCTCTGTGCCTATTTGGGGAACTTTCTTGTAGATATTTGTTTCTAGAAGTTTTTTTATAACAAAATTAGTTTTTATTCTCAATCATTTCTTAGGAAGGAAGATTTTTAATGGCAGGTGAAACTCTTTTTACTATTGACGTCTCTTCTGTGCAGGCCGTTGCACTGGCTATCTGTACTTATTATTTTGGTGTGTGGGTTAGAAAAAGAGTTTATTTATTCGAAAGATTTGCAGTCCCAAGTCCGGTGATTGGAGGTATGACTTTCGCCTTCTTGTTATCCGGGTTAAAAGCCAACGGAATATTAACGGTTAACTTTGATTCTTCCCTCCAAACTCTTTTAATGCTTGCTTTCTTTACCACCATTGGGCTTTCAGCAGGGCTGAAAGTGGTCAAGCAGGGAGGTGGGCTGTTGGTTGGATTTCTTATAGCCGTAACAGTTCTTACCGTTCTGCAAAACCTCTTGGGAATGGGAGTCGCTGAATGGCTGGGACTAGATATGCATTACGGCATTCTGGCGGGATCTGTCTCTATGATGGGAGGATTAGGAACGGCCGCCGCTTTCGGGCCTTACTTCGAACAAACCTATGGGATTGTAGGAGGAACAGCTGTCGCCATTACGGCAGCCACCTTCGGTATGGTCGCTTCTTTGATCATCGGAGCGCCCTTAGGAAGTTTTCTTATCAGGAAATACAAAGTCAAAACTCCTATCGAAAACGTCTCCAATGAAGACGTAAAGATTCCTGAGGAGTTCGACACCGACGTAATCGACTCTGACCATCAGCCGACAATGACCGCTCAGTTAATGAAAGCTACCAGCATCGTTACTCTGAGTATGGCTGCGGGAGTCGCCGTTTCATCATTCCTTGATCACTTTATCACGCTTCCCGCCTACATCGGATCCATGATGGTTGCTGCTATTGTCCGAAACGTCGGCGATTTCTCCGGCAAATACAGAGTGGACGGCAAAGGCTTGAACGCTATCGCCGATATTAGCTTGGTCTTGTTCGTTACGATGGCCATCAACAGCCTAAAGCTTAACGAACTAATCAATTTGGCCGGACCTTTAGTTGTTATTTTGGCCTGCCAAACCATCCTTACCGTCCTGTTCCTCTGGATCTGCGTATTCTTGGTCTTCGGAAGAAACTACGACGCAACGATGCTCTGCGTCGGAGGTATCGGCTTCTCAATGGGGGCTACTGCTAACGGTTTGGCAAACATGCAAGCTATTGCCGAAAAATATGGGACCAGTCCGAGAGCCTGGTTGATTGTCAGTATTGTTGGAGCTTTCCTAATTGACTTAATTAACGCGTTGCTGATTACCTGGATGGGAGCTTGGTAATTATTACCACAACACAGCAAAAAAATGGCTCAGGCGGCAAGCTTGAGCCTAAAGTTTTATCTGATAAGAGGAATTTGATGGAGAAGCATCTCTCTTCACGTTTTCATCATATAGGCGAGACGCTTCAATGTGTTTTTCGATCTATTAAAAGTACGAGTTAATGTAAAGGAGAGAAGGAAAAATAATTGTCGGTTACAAACCTCTCATTCCAATCCGCAGGACATTGAAAATTTCTTTCCTAATTGCTAATGTTTCCAAAGTAAAAAAATCTCTAAAGAATCAGCGAAATGCAAGACAATTTATTCGAGTTTGAAAGTGCAGGAACTTCTTCCGAACCGACAAAAACAAAGAAAAACAATGTAGAAGATAAAGCCTCTCCTTTGGCTGAACGCATGCGGCCTAAAACAATTAATGAGGTAGTCGGTCAAAAACAAATTCTCGGAGAAGGCAAAGCTCTGAGAAGTGCTTTTGAAAGCGGCCATCCTCACTCGATGATTCTTTGGGGGCCTCCGGGAGTTGGCAAAACCACGCTTGCCAGATTAATGGCCGATGCTTTTCATTTACCGTTTATCTCTATCTCCGCAGTGCTCGGAGGAGTAAAAGATATTAGAGACGCTGTTGAAAAGGCTACAAAATACAGAGAAGCTACCGGCAAATCTACCGTGGTTTTTGTCGATGAAGTACATAGATTCTCTAAGAGCCAGCAGGACGCCTTTCTTCCTCATGTGGAAAGCGGTCTTTTTACTTTTATCGGCGCCACCACTGAAAATCCGAGCTTTGAAGTTATCTCAGCATTGCTTTCACGCTCAAATGTCTATGTTCTTGAATCTCTTTCTAAAGCAGATTTGAATGAACTGTTAGAGAGGGCAAACAAACAAGAATTTCCTGATATTTCCTTTGAAGAAAAATCCAAAGACATCCTATTTAATCTCGCGGACGGTGATGCGAGACGCTTCCTAAATGCCGTTGATGTTATTACGACCGTTGCCCGTGATAATGGCATTCATGTCATCACTGAAGATTTCGTTAGAAAGACACTTCCTTCAACTATTCGCCGGTTCGACAAAGGGGGAGAGAATTTTTACGACCAGATTTCGGCTCTCCATAAATCCGTCAGAGGCTCTGATCCGGATGCTGCTCTTTACTGGATGTGCAGAATGCTTGACGGTGGTGTTGACCCGCTTTATCTCGGCAGAAGATTGGTACGAATGTCTATTGAAGATATCAGTCTCGCCGACCCCCGAGCCATAACCTTAGCTAGTGAAGCGGTTCGGATCTACGAGCGTCTTGGCTCTCCTGAGGGTGAGTTGGCTTTGGCAAACGCCGTGATTTATTTAGCGATGGCTCCGAAATCTAATGCTGTCTACAAAGCATATAACCAAATGAAGGCTTTTGTTAAAAAAGACTCCACAAGAGCTGTCCCCTTAAAGCTGAGAAATGCGCCGACTAAACTAATGGGAGATTTAGGCTACGGAACTCATTATAGATACGCCCACGACGAAGAGGGCGCGTTTGCAGCAGGCGAAAAATATTTTCCGGATGATTTGGAAGAACTTCGCTTTTACCATCCTGTTCCCAGAGGCTTAGAAATCAAAATTGGAGAAAGACTGAAAGAACTCCAACGGCTTAATCAAGAAGCAAGAACCGCGCAATCGGCTCCGGAAGGATTAAGAAGCGGAAATAAATACAACGAGCCTGAACACGTCAATCCAAAATAACCGAACCTAGAGAGTTGCAGCCTTAAGTATTACTATCTTATGGCGTACAATCATTACTTATGTTTAAAAAAATTGTGAGACATTAATAAAAATGCTTGACCAGAACCTCCTTCGCAAAAACTTAGATGAAGTTGTCGCCAGATTGGCAACGAGAAAGTTTCAATTTCCAGTAGAAAAATACAACGCTCTTGAGTCCGAAAGAAAGGCTGTTCAATCTGAAACCGAACAGCTTCAGGCTCAAAGAAACGCTGTAGCCAAACAGATCGGCGCAGCTAAAAAGTCCGGTCAAGACGCCACTGAGCTGATGCAGAAAGGAAGTGAAATTGCTTCCAAATTAAGCGACTTAGAAAAGAGAACCGAAGAGCTTAAGAAAGCTTTGACAGATCTTCTGTTGACTATTCCAAATCTTCCGCACGAATCTGTTCCGGTCGGCAAAGACGAAACTGAAAACGTTGAAGTACGCCGCTGGGGTACACCGCGTAATTTTGATTTTGAAATCAAAGACCACGTTGATGTCGGTGCTCCTTTAGGTTTGGATTTTGAAACCGGTACAAAACTCGCCGGCACACGCTTTGCTTTCATGAAGGGACCAGTTGCACGTCTCCACCGCGCCCTTGCTCAGTTCATGCTGGACACTCACACAACAGAACACGGCTACACAGAATGCTATACACCTTATATCGCTAACCAAGAAACCTTAATCGGTACCGGTCAGCTTCCTAAGTTTGAAGAAGACTTGTTTGCCGCCAAGAAGGGCGGTCAAGAAGGCGAGGGTGAGATTTTCTATTTGATTCCGACTTCTGAAGTTACTTTAACTAACTCCGTCAGAGGCCTGATGCTCAAAGAGTCTGACTTACCAATTAAGATTACCGCTCAGACTCCTTGCTTCCGTTCCGAAGCCGGTTCTTATGGCAAAGACACGCGCGGTATGATTCGCCAGCACCAGTTCGAAAAAGTCGAAATGGTCCGCATTACTAAACCGGAAGACAGCTACCAGCATCTTGAAGAAATGGTTGTATGCGCTGAAAAGATTCTTCAGAAACTCGGTTTACCGTATCGTGTTATTACACTCTGCACAGGTGACATGGGTTTCGGCTCTGCTAAGACATACGACTTGGAAGTATGGATTCCTGCCCAGAACACTTATCGCGAAATCAGCTCTGTTTCTAACTGCGAAGCTTTCCAAGCCCGCAGAATGCAGACTCGTTTTAAGAATGCACAAAACAAACCGGAATATGTACATACATTGAACGGGTCCGGATTGGCGGTCGGAAGAACTTTAGTTGCTGTTCTGGAAAACTATCAGAATGCAGACGGCAGCGTTACCGTCCCGGAAGTTTTAAGACCTTACATGGGTGGTCTTGAAGTTTTAAAGCCATAACAGTTTAATTATTCTCTTGAAGGCGTTGTTTTCCTAGCAACGCCTTTTTAGTATCACGTTTTAAAAACTTTTTCACGGAGTTGAAAGTGACGAATCCGAAACTACCTAAAGTTGCAATTCTTGCCACCGGCGGAACCATTGCAGGAAAAGCTGCTTCTTCCACTGCAACAACAGGATATGTTCCTGGTTCTGCTACTGTCGCAGACATTGTAGATTCTGTTCCTGCATTAGCAGAGATTGCTGAGATTGTTACAGAGCAGGTAAGCAATATCGGCAGCGAAGACATGACTGATGATATCTGGGAAAAACTTGCCGAGATTTCTCAAAAATATTTAGATGACGACTCTATTGCAGGCGTTGTCATCACTCACGGTACCGATACTCTGGAAGAAACTGGCTTCCTATTGAATTTAGTGTTGTCTTCCGATAAACCCGTTATCTTGGTTGGTTCAATGAGACCGGCAACTGCAATCAGTGCGGACGGCCCCATGAATATTATTGAAGCAGTCAAAGTTGCGGTTTGTCCTGAAGCAAAAGGAAAGGGAGTTCTTGCAGTCATGAATGACGAAATTCATGGCCTTAGAGACGTAACTAAAACCAATACCACCAATGTGGACACTTTCCAGTCCAGACTGTTTGGTGCTTTGGGGACGGTTACGGGAGGTACTCCTTATTTCTTTAAACAAAGCGTTAAGCCCCATACTACTCAAACAGAGTTTTCTGTCCAAGACGTAAGAGATTTACCGCGAGTCGACATTATCTACGCACATGCTAATCAGGATTCCGCACTTATCGATGCAGCAGTGGCAGCCGGAGCAAAAGGTATTGTCTATGCAGGGATGGGTAATGGCAGCATCCACAAAAATGCATTCTCCGGACTTGAAAGAGCTGCAAATAAAGGCGTTTTAGTAGTACGTTCCAGCAGAACAGGAAGTGGTTTGGTGGTGGATTCAAACTCCGAATGGCAAAACTTTATTAATGCAGGTTCTTTGAATCCGCAAAAAGCACGTGTTCTCCTTCAGCTAGCTTTAAAGAAAAGTCCAGAGCTAGAAGAAGCAAGAAGAATCTTCGAAACTTATTAGGATGTTGCAAACAAGAGCTTCTTTCTAATATCAAGACGGAATAGTCCGATAGTTTCCTTTAGAACTTCAGGCTATACCGTCTTTTTTCTGCGACTTCTTCGGAAATCAAGAAAAGCATACTTTGATGGTACTACTTTTGTATTTTCTTTTCTTTGAAATAGCTGAAGGCATTTTTCGTTCCAAAAGTGCGTTTTTTTCGTTCCAATATGGAACGAAAAAAACACTAAAGTGAAACGAAAATGTGATAAAACAGGATGAACGAAAGATTCTCAGCCGTCCTAAATTTGCTTTTGAATAGAGACGTTAGTTGAGTTCTCAACGGCAAATTATTTTTGACAAAAGCAAGGACCTGTCATAGTCCTCGCTTTATACGATTACAGGAAAGTTACAGGGACTGGACCGCGTGCTGGAACATGGTGTGCTTGAACGGTCTTGTGACCAAAGAACAGACCGATGTAAACACTTTCGTTATCCTGAACCTCAAGAAGTTGACGAAGGGCAGGAGAAGCCTGAGCAATATTAGTTCCTCTGCCGGCAAAACAGCAGCCAATATTTCTGGCCTCGGCAGCTAAATTAAAGTACGTGGCAGCAATGGCGCAATCAATTTCTCCCCAACGCTGATTCTTATCTCCAACTAAAAATATTGCAGCTGGAGCCCCACAGAAGAAAGGGTCTTTGCCATTTTTCAGAAGCTCAATCATGGATTCAGGGCTATAGCGTTTAGTGAATGCAGAATCTTCGGATGCTTCATTAACAAGCCAATTCAAAGCTGTTTGATTAAATTCTCTAATTTTTGCTGGGGTGGGAAGGACAATCCATCTTAAAAATCTGGCATTTCTACCGGATGGAGCCAAGTTAGCAACTTCAAGAATTTCTTCTATCAAAGCCGGGGAGACAGGCCTTTTGGCAAATGTCCGATAGGAGCGGCGGCTTTTAAGAGCTCCGTCAATAATGGCTTTATTTTTAATGTCGTAAGCCAGACTAGGTCCTAAAGTTTTGCCTTCTGAAATCTCTTGTTCAGCAGCACCCTCAGGACAAAAGGCAACACATTGACCGCACTCCGTGCATTTGTCAGCATTCTCTTCTGACATTACCGGGTGCCTATCTTCCAAGGTCAATAAATGTTTTGGGCAGACAAAAACGCATGTTCCGCATCCGGAACAAAGGTCTTCATTACAAGAAAAGGTACTCAAGATTATCTCCAGGGGATTAGAAAGGAGGCCGAAGCCTCCCTTAGTTATTTTAGATTTTATGAAAGAACAGCGCCTGAAGTTCCGGAACTGACAAGTTTGGAATATCTTGCCAAATAGCCGGTTGTAATCTTAGGCTGTCTTGGCTTCCATTTGGCTTTTCTCTTTTCCAACTCTTCGTCTGAGAGTTCAACTTCAATTTTGTGTTCCGGGATATTGATGAAAATGATGTCTCCTTCTTCCAACAATCCAATCGGACCGCCAATGGCAGCTTCAGGAGAGACATGTCCAATCGCCGCGCCGCGAGTAGCACCAGAAAATCTTCCGTCGGTAATAAGGGCTACGGAAGAGCCTAAGCCGCTGCCGATAATGGCTGATGTCGGAGAAAGCATTTCACGCATACCGGGGCCTCCTTTAGGACCTTCGTAGCGGATGACAACAACGTCTCCGGCTTTAATCTTTTGATCCCAAATGGCTTTAATGGCTTCTTCTTCGGAGTCGAATACTCTGGCCGGACCTTTATGAACCAGCATTTCAGGAGCCACTGCAGCTCTTTTTACGACACAGCCGTCCGGGGCTAAGTTGCCGAACAAGGCAGCAATTCCACCCGTTTCACTGTATGGATTGTCGATAGAACGAATAATTTCAGGATCTTTAATCTCGGCATCTGCCAAATTCTCTTCAATAGTCTTGCCTGTCACGGTCATTAAATCTGTCTTCAGAAGACCTTTCTTGGCAATTTCCTTCATAACAGCAGGAATGCCTCCAGCCTCGTTGAGTTCTTCAATAAAGTGTGAGCCGACAGGAGAGAGGTGACAAAGGTTCGGAGTTCTTTCGGAAATCTCATTGGCCAAATGCATATCCAATTTAATGCCGCATTCATGAGCGATGGCCGGCAAATGAAGCATGGAGTTGGTGGAACAACCAAGAGCCATATCCATTGTCATAGCATTCATGAAAGCATCTTCTTTCATGATGTCGCGGGGAAGGATATTCTTCTCTAGCAACTCCATGATCTTCATACCGGTTTGTTTAGCCAAACGAATACGAGCACTCATAACTGCAGGGATTGTTCCGTTGCCGGGAAGTGCCATTCCGAGAACTTCTGTCAAACAGTTCATGGAGTTAGCTGTAAACATGCCGGAACAAGATCCGCATGTCGGACAAGCCTTATGTTCAATTTCTTTAAGCTTTTCTGCATCAATTTTGTCTGTTTTGAATGCGGCGACACCTTCAAAGGCAGAAACCAAAGACAATTTCTTCTTACCGATAGTCCCGGCGCTCATTGCGCCTCCTGAGACGAAAATTGTAGGAATATTAAGTCTGGCAGCAGCCATTAAAAGTCCGGGAACGTTCTTATCGCAATTAGGAACCATCACAAGGGCGTCTAAGGCGTGAGCAATTGTCATAGCTTCAGTGCTGTCAGCGATAAGTTCACGGCTGACCAAAGAATACTTCATACCTTCGTGGCCCATGGCAATGCCGTCACAGACAGCGATTGCAGGAAATACGATTGGAACACCTCCGGCCAGAGCAACGCCTTGTTTAACGGCATCTACGATTTTGTCCAGATTCATATGTCCCGGAACAATGTCGTTTTTGGAACTTACGATTCCAATTAATGGCTTTTTAAGTTCTTCGTCTGTTAATCCCAATGCGTATAACAAAGAACGATGAGGAGCTGCCTCAGGTCCTTTTTTGATTTTGTCACTTCTCATATTTTTTCCTTGAGTTAGGTATCAGCTAAGTAGTTCAAAAATATCAAACCAATTAAGCAAAAAAGCTAAAAGTTACTATATTTTTAATAAATAATGCGACGGAAACCAACCACCCGAGGTTTCCAGTAGACTCCGTTCATTGACTCCAAACGAACATGAGAGCCGGAAGAGGGCGCATGCAAAAAACGGCCTTTATCAGCAACGAGACCGGTATGGAGGCGTCTTCCAATTTTAAATACAACTATATCTCCCAATTTTGCATCGGCTCTTTTTATTTTTATCCCCGCTTTTGATTGATCTTGGGTACGTCTTGGGACAGTGATGCCGTGAGACTGATAAGCCCAGTAAATAAGGCCCGAACAGTCAAATCCTTGAGAAGGAGAAGCTTTGCCGTAAGAATATTTTTTTCCGATTTGCGACATTGCTGTCTCGAGTACATTTGAGCCGGGAGTACCGTCGTACTCTACCGGTGCATAACCGGAAATGGTGGAAGAATTAAAAATAGAACAACCGGCCTGAAACAAAAAGAGCAAGGAGAGAATAACTAACCTTGCGGTGTGTAATACTTTCTGCCGGTAACTTTTTGACAAAACTTCATGCATTCGAAAATTATAATCGGGAAGAACAGCAGAAAAGGCCAAGCACGATGAAAAGTGATTGGCCTTTTTGAAGAAAATTCCGTTAATCTGAGCAGAAATTATTTTTGTTCAGCTGCAGGAGCTTCAGATTTCTTTTCCTGAGCAGCGGGAGCTTCTGTCTTTACTAGGAAAGTAGCTAATTGGCAAAGCTTTTCGTGAAATTCTTTCTTAGCATTCAAGTTAAACGGAAGACCGGTTTCTGTGAATGTCTTCAGTACAGAATCAAAGTTAGTGAAGATGTCGCCGCGGTTGAAAGCTTTTTCATGAACGACTCCAACCATATCGCACCAGGCGAATGTAACTTGGAATACTCCGTTAACTCTTTCAATTGTTCTTAAAGAAACGTCACCCGGCTTAAGCGCTCTGTTTTTTTGTTCTTCAGGAACTTCAACTTTGAAATAATCTGCAGAAGGTCTGCCCATTTTTTAGTCTCCTATTTAATAATCAGGATTAGTGAGAACAAAGATAATAGTGCAGAGCTTTCAATCTGGCAAATCACCACTCTGGTTTCCGTTCAAATATTAAGAAGCAATCAAAATAGTTTTTTCATGACAAAGGAAGAAAAAGTACATAGATTTTTTCTGTGTGTGCGATAAAAACTACTTTTGCTATCTGAAAAATCTCAAGAAACAACCCTTATCAAGACTTCTTCAAATAGAAAGTTTCTTAATTTTTTATAGGGTATTTGCTTAATACTATGTATATATAAAATACTCTAAAAAAAAATAAAATATTTTCTATCTATTTATTTTACAAAGATAATTTTTATTTTGAATGATATGTATATATCTTTCAACATTTAAATTTTTAATTCTCATGCTATTAGATAAAACCTGAATAGATAATAAGGACTAAAGCTTACATAATTCACTTGTTAGCATTTTTTGCTATCGGTAAGGGGGGCTTATAGATCGCATTCTGCGGCTCTTCCATTACACATATAAATAAGTCCTTCTATTTTTCATCTCTACTTTTAACAGGAATTGATATGGCTTCAACTGCTAATACTCCAAAACCTGAAATGGACGGCTGGAGAAGTGAGAAGGTTACCATCGGTAATTACATCTCTCTTGCAATCGCTATTGTCTTCTTCTCAGGTGTTTGCGCATCTACTCACTGGTGGGGTATCTTCGACTTCACTACATTGAACGGCGGCTTTGGTAAGTTGGTATCCGGTGTTTCTCAGAACGCTGACGGTATTCACACTGCCATGGCTAACTTCCGTGGTAAAGGCGGTTCCGGTGCTATTGACGGCTTTATGTTCGCTTTAACATTGGTCCCAACAGTTATGTTCGCCCTGGCCATGATCACCATTTTCGATCACTTTGGTGCTTTGAAGGCTTGCCGTCAATTACTTACTCCGATCCTCAGACCGTTGATTGGTGTTCCGGGAGCCGCCGGCTTGGCTCTTATTGCTTCTCTCCAATCTACTGACGGCGGCGCTGCTTTGACACGTCAGTTAAAGGACGACAACGTTCTTACAGATAGAGAAATCAATAACTTTGCTGCTTTCCAGATGACTGCTGATGCTTGTATTACAAACTTCTTCTCATCCGGTGCGGTTCTTTTCACATTAGTAGCCGCTGATGGCAAACCTGCAGTACCAGTAAGCTTGGGCGTTTGCTTAGGCGTTCTTCTCGTTGGTAAGGTATGTGGTGCCAACCTCATGCGTTTAATCCAATTACGTTCTAAGAAATAAGAAGGAGAGAGATAATGTCTAGTAGTCCAAACTCTAAACCAATGGTCACCGACGTTTTCGTTAACGGTGCTATTCAAGGCTGGAACATTGCCACACACTCCACAATTCCGAACGTTTTGATGGCTTTCGTTATCATTCGTATCTTGGACGTGTCCGGTCTCCTCGCTTTAATCGGTACAGGCCTCGGACCAATCATGGGTATCTTCGGTCTTCCCGGTGAAGCCGCAACTATTTTGCTCGGCGGATGGATGTCCATGGGCGGTGGCGTTGGCGTAGCTGTTGCTTTGTTCGACAAGGGCGCTATCAACGGTCAGGAACTCGCAATCTGCATCCCAGCTATCTATTTGATGGGTTCTCAGGTTCAGTACATGGGCCGCTGCCTTGGTGTTATCGGCATCAAGGGTGCTGACATGCTCAAGATCATGGCTGTTCCTCCGATCATCGCCATTTGCTCTCTTTGGATCATGAACATTTTCGTTCTCGGTTCATAATTAGGAGTCTTGAATGCCAACCGGATATTTGTTTAGAAACGCAGAAGTTTACGCACCAGAACACTTAGGTCGTAAAGACATCCTGGTAGTAGGACAAAAGATTATCGCTATCGATGATCACATTGACGCTAAAGTACCGGGACTTGAAGAAGTTGATTTAGAAGGTGCGATTGTTACCCCAGGTTTGATTGACCAGCACATCCACGTCACCGGAGGCGGCGGGGAAGGCGGTACAGTCACTCGCGCCCCTGAACTCAATTTTTCTGAATTAGTTGAAGCAGGTATTACATCCTTTGTCGGTGTTTCTGGTACCGACAGCGAAACTCGTCCTATCGAAGCCCTTATGGCAAAAGTAAGAGCTTTAACTAAGGAAGGTGCTTCTGGCTGGATGTGGACCTCAAACTATCGCTATCCTCCGACAACCGTTACCGGTGATGTTCGTAAGGATCTTCTGACAATTCCGGAATGCTTGGGTGTGAAGATTGCAATGGGAGACCATCGTTGCTCATTCCCAACAACTCAAGAAGTTCTTCGTGTTCTTTCTGATTGCCGAGTAGGCGGCATGATTTGCGGTCACGATTCTTACTTGCATGTACATTTAGGTGATCTGCCAATCGCATTCCCTGCATTTATGGAATGCGTAAAGATGGGAATGCCTATCAAGCATATTCGTCCGACACACGTAGGTCGCCATAAGGTTGTTTTCGAACAAGCTATTGAATTTACCAAAGCCGGCGGATACATTGATATCACAACCAGCGGCGGAAATTACATGGGTGATGCCTCTGACGCCTTTGTAATGGCTCTCGAAAACGGCGCTCCAATCGATCGAATCACTTTCTCTTCTGACGGTCATGGCTCCATGCCAAGATTTGATGAAAAGGGTGAAATGGTTGGCTTGGCAGTTTGCAAGGTATCTGACAACTTGCTTATCCTCCAGAAGTTAGCTAAGAAGATTGGTCTTGAAAAGGCCCTCTTGCCTCTCACAAGAACAATTGCTACAGCCCTTTGCTTAGAAAACAAAGGTACTTTGGAAGCAGGTAAAGATGCAGACTTGCTTGTTATGAACGCTGAACACCAACCGGTTCATCTGTTCATGAAAGGCAGACAAGTCATGAAAGACTCTAAGGTTATCGTCAAAGGTACTTTTGAAGTCTAGAACTCTTTGAGTTAATTGCTAAACGGATCCTTCGGGGTCCGTTTTTTTATAATTGCGCTAAACGTTGGGGGCAGAAGTGAATGTAAAAGAGAACTTAAAAGTTTGGCAACTGTTATCGGAAATCAATAAAACCGGTAACTTAACTGATGCCTCAAAATCTTTAGACATTCCTTTGTCGAGGGCCTCAAAACTAATAAATCAGTTAGAAGAGGAACTTGGCTATACCATCCTAGATCGCTCGAAAAAACCGGCTCTCTTAACATGGGAAGTAAAGAAGCTCATGCCCTATGTTCAGCGACTTCTGTGCAATTGGAAATTTATCAGCAGTCATGAATTTATTAAGGGGACCGCCGTTAGAAAGAATTTGGAATACTCTTTAACCGTCAGTTTTCCGGTTAATTCAGACGGCACCAAGTTCATTAATTCCTTGACTCATATTTGCAGGACAAAGTATCCGAACCTTCAGCTCCAATTTACATCAGATTGCGGGGAGACAGGTTTACTTAATGGAACCGCCGACATTGCTTGGTTCGGGTACCGGCCAAAGCATGAAGAACTGTTCTGGGTTCCGAGCGGATATCAATTTACCTTTCCAATGGCGTCAAAAAAATATAAGAAAAGATTTGGTATCCCCAAAGACATTGAAGAGCTGAAAAATCACACCATTCTCATGAGACAGATGTCCAACGGCTCTTATTATCCAATTCTAGAAAACGGCCAGCACAGCATTGACTTAAGTTCTTACTCTCAGGTATTTCTTGGGGATGCCTCTGTCTGTAAAAGAATGCTGATCCAAGCAGAGGGCATTGCTATCGACATCGGAGCAAGCTTCGTTGATGAAGAGCTTGAGTCAGAAGAAGTTTTTCCGATTTTGACCGGCTGGCACCGTCCTCCATGGCCAATTTCTATTGCTTGCCGAAAAGAAAATAAAAACGAAAGAATTGTGCAAGATATCATAGAAATGATTCGAGATTGGTATACACGTCCCGGGCGAGACCACTGGATTTATTGGTATAAAAGGCTACAGATTCCCTCCGAGAATCTCCCAGGAATCTATCTTCCGTTCGGATGGCGTAAGGAATTAAATCAATAACCATCCAATTCCAGTAATTATTTGTTTTTTCAGACTAATACAAGATTAATAAAAACAATTATGTCTAATTCTTTAAAAGGCGTTCTTCTGGCTTCTTTTGCCGGCTGGTGCTGGGGCTCTATGGCCGTCTGCGCTCAATACTTATTCAATTCTTGTGGTTTTGTTTCGTCAGACTTAACAACACTCAGACTTTTCGGCTCCGGTGTTTGCCTTTTATTGCTTTATGCAATTTCCACCAAAAGCAATATTTTTGCTCCTTTTAAAGATTTTAGAAACTTAAGAGATGTAGTTGTATACGGGATTGGTGTCCTCTTGATTCAATGGACTTTCTTCAAAGCGATTTCCGTAAGTAATGCCGGAACTGCTGCCATCATGGTTGGCTTTGGTCCACTATTCATTATTTTTTATTTCGTTCTAACGAAAGGAAGAAAACCGAGCCTCAAAGAAATTATCTGCTTAGCATTAGCATTGGTAGGTGTCTTTCTTCTTGTTTCAAAAGGGAATTTTGAAATTTTTGACTTGTCCTGGGCGGGTGCGCTTTGGGGATTAGCATCGGCAGCATTCGGCGCTTTTTGTACTGTTCAGCCAAAGCAAGTTATTGAAAGAGCAGGGGTTTCTTTTGTTGTCGGCTGGGGAATGCTCATCGGAGGTTTAATTGCTATGTGTTTTACCTCTCCGTTCAATGACAATGCACAGTGGACAATTCCAGCCATTCTTGCTTATGCCCAGATCGTTCTTTTCGGAACAGTAGCGGCTTTCTGGTGTTATCTTAAAAGTACGGAATTTGTTCTCCCATCCATTTCAGCAATCCTTGGCTCCTTTGAGCCGTTCTCGGCAGTTCTCTTATCCGTTATTTTCTTGAATTCGTCTTTTAATACTTATGAACTTATCGGCGGAACGGCTATTGTCGCCAACATGATTATCCTAGCTTGGCCCAAAAAACTCAGCCGAGAAAGACGATCTAATTAAACCAAGGAAGATAGGCAAAAAGCACAGCTACTAGAAGAACGGGAAGCATATTCGCCACTTCGAACTTTTTACCAAAAATTAGATTCACTCCAACGCAAAAAATCAAAATAGATCCGGTCATTGATAGATAATCAAGCGCCTTGGAAGTCAATACCGGTTCAATAAAAACTGCAAGAAGCGTAATTGAGCCTTGAAAAATTCCTACGGGAATCGCTGAGAAGGCACAGCCAATGCCAAGTGATGCGGTTAAAATCAAAATAATGACGAAATCTAATACTGATTTCGCCAGTAAGATGGATATATCTTGATTTATTCCGTCTTGAATTGCGCCAACAACCGCCATTGCACCAATACAAACCGTCAAAGAAGAAACGACAAAAGCGGTTATGAAATTATTATCATTTTGTCTGTTGGCTTTAGCTTTTAGAAACTCTCCGAATTTCTCGATTTTTTCTTCAAGTTTGCAAATCGTTCCAATTAACGTTCCAATAGCATAACTCAGAATGATCACCATGACGCCGGAAGAGGAAAGGTGAGTTCCTTCAACCTTAAGCATTTGTTCAAGGCATCCTGCAATTCCTATAAAAAGAGTGCAAAGTCCGCATGCAGAAATCAGTGCATTTTGATTTTCTTTTGACAAATGCTTTCCGAAAAACGTACCAAGTACGCCGCCACAAACAATGGCAAAAATATTAATAATAGTACCGAGTCCAAACATTTTTATTTTGGGAATTGAGTTCTATTAATTATAGAAAATTACCTTTATAAGTAAGATTCAATCTGATAAGTGATTACGATACACCAATATATAGTGAATATATAAATTTAAAATAATAACAATAAGTAATTTAGCAATGTATAAAACAAACAAGTAATAATTTTAGCTTTTAAAATTTGAAATATTATAAAAATAATGTTTTCTATTTAATATCTATTTGTTCTTAATATTAATGTTATTTATAAGTTTTATTTGCCTCCATAAAATACTTAATTTAGGATAAATATTTTTAATAAACAAAGAGGAAAAGGATAGGGGACAGACCAGTAATTTTCATAGACCAATTCTATTAGAATTATATATCTTAATGTTTTTTAAAGAATTATTAATTATATCCACAATTCTACACCTTTCCTTTAGATTAATATCATAACTTGTTGTTTTTGAAATACTTTATTTTCGATAGAACAAAAACAACTCAACCAATAGTAAATACCTAATGAAACTTTAACTTGATTCATTACCATGACATCAATTAGAGTAAATAACAAAACATTTATGGATAGTTAGATTTAATTAAAATCTTTTTAAAAATTATTCAAAATGACTAGAACAACTAAAACGGCTTAAATATAAGCTCACCTAATCCATGACTAATAATCTCCATTACATCAGATGGAGTCATTGCTTAATATTTCAACAAAATTTTTAAATAAAATTTAAGAATAATCTGACTATTAAAAATAATCTTTATTAACGATTAAATAATAAATAACAGAGAAGAAACATAAAATAAATATTGTTAAAACAATCCTCATAAATAAAGAGAAAGGACTTATAAGAGAAATAAAAATAATTCAAAACAGCTTATAAATTTATGAGAAGAAAATTAAAAGAAACAACTATGAGGCTACTAAGAAGAAAATTCCCTCAAAATTACTATTAACTCAACATAACTACTATTATGTTGAGTTGAGTTTAGGCCTAAAAATGGTTCAATTTTTATCTTTTTCTTCTCTTTATGAAATCTAAAAAATTTAAAAATAAACTTTAAATATGTGAAAAAATATCTTTTATCTTTTAAAAAAAATCTCAAAATATTAAAAATTTTTGCTTTCTATCGGGCTGGTTAGCTCACTAGTTAAATTTTTTCTAACCTCCATAAAAACTGATGAACTTTCTTGTCTTTGTCAGTCTTCTGAAATTCTTTCAATATAGAGTTTAATTTTTTCTGTTCTGTCCATATTCTGACAGTTGATTTCTCACCAATAAAAATATGGGATTTGTATGCGTTAATTCAATCCTTTATAAAACCCTTCAAAAACTTTCGCTTTATTTTTTGTCTAATTTCTTATAAAAATTAAAACATCTTCTGATAGCCAATTGATTTATGAAAATATTTATTCTAAATTTCATGACTTTCTAAGCACTTTTGTCTCTTATTTTTATTATTAAAAGGCTTATTCAAAAATCACTTTATTTTCCAAATAGAGAAGATTTTTTCATAAAGCGAAATTTTATTATCTAATAGTAGTTTTTATACAACTGACTTTGTACTTAATTCAAATTAATAAGGACCCTTTTGCATTTCTCTCACCAAAAATAGGTAATCACACTGAAATAGATTTATCATAGTTACTAGTTGTAAAGAAAATTACAATTATTCCTGATAAACCCTATTGGAGAAAATTATGGCTAAAAAATCATTTTGGCTAGGTTTGCCAATGCAAATGATGTACGGTCTGGTACTCGGTGTCATCGTGGGTACCATTGTTTCTACAGAATTTGCAACAACTTGGCTTCAACCCCTCGGTCAGCTTTTCATTCGATTGATTCGAATGGTAGTAGTTCCTCTTGTTATTGCCACTTTGATCGCCGGCGCTGCAGGACTTGGTGATGCAAGTAAGATCGGATCAATTGCTGTAAAAACAATTTTAATCTTTGCTATTACAACAGCAGTAGCTGTTACCATTGGTTTGATTGTTGCAAACTTTATGGATCCGGGACTTGGCCTTTCAATTTCCGTTGAAGGACTCAAGGCAAAATCTGCAACCCCACCTCCACTTTCTAAAGTCTTGATGGAAATTGTTCCAATCAATCCAATAGATGCCTTTGGTAAAGGCAATATGCTTCAGGTAATTTTCTTCTCCATCTTTTTTGGTTTCTGTATTTCCGTTATGGGCGAACCAGCTAAGATGTTGACAGACTTTTTCCAAAAAGTCGGTGATGTCATGATCCGCATGACCAACTATGTAATGCTTTATGCTCCTATCGGTGTATTCGGCCTTATCTCTTACACAGTTACTAAACACGGATTGGCAGTTTTGTTGCCTCTCGGAAAATTAATCCTTTGCGCATTTATCGCTACTGTAATTTTTGTCGTTATTACCTACTTGCCTTTGGTCAAGTTGATCGGCATGAGCATTTCAAAATTCTTGAAAGGAGTTTTCGAACCATGGTTAATCGCTTTTACCACCTGCTCTTCCGCTGCTGCTTTGGCTATCAACCTTGAAAGTACAAGACAATTAGGTTCTTCGAAAGCAATTGCCTCTTTCGTAATTCCTCTTGGAAACACCATCAACATGAACGGTACTTCCATTTACATGGGCGTAACCGCAGTATTCGCTGCTCAGGTTTTCGGCATCGATCTTACAATGACTCAACAGTTTGAAATTGTACTCATGGGTGTTCTTGCAGCTGTTGGTACAGCAGGTGTTCCGGGAGCCGGTTTGATCATGACAACTCTAGTTTTCACAGAAGTTGGTATTCCTCTTGAAGCCGTTGCCTTGATCGCTGGTGTTGATAGAGTTCTCGATATGATCAGAACTTCTGTAAACGTCCTCGGTGATAACCTTACTGCCTTAGTAGTTTCCAAACTCGAAGGTACACTCGGTACAGAAAAAATGGATAGCGACTCTCAGTTAGCTAGCTAATTCAAAATAAGTAAATAGGACCTCGCTTTTGCGAGGTCTTTTCTTAAGTTGAGTAAAAAAATTGTTATAAGATTCCGCTTTCTTGGTATCCTAGAAGATGAAGCAATTTTTTAAAAGACAATGGATTTACTTTCTTCATTTAACAATTGGCTCCAGACTTTTCTATATGAAATATCTAGTGACCTTGACCTAACGGACTTCTTTGTCGGTCTGCAAGATGACATGAATTTCTTTTCTTACTATCTTGATGAAATTCTTGACACAATTAAAACTCTCGCCCGCATTTTTACAAGCGGCATCCTCTTCTAACTTAATTTTCAGACACCAAGATCTTTAATTAGCTGATCTACATGAGTTTTTGAATTCACCTTTCTATATTCATGGGTAAGAATTCCGAGCTCATTTATTACAAAGGTAGATCTCTCGATACCAAGATATTTCTTACCATACATGTTCTTCAACTTCAGAACGCCATATTCTTTACAAGCGAATTCTGTCGGATCAGAAAGCAAAGTGAAAGGTAATTCTTTATTCAATTTAAATTTTGCATGACTGGCAACAGAGTCTCTTGATACTCCTAAAACCACATACCCAGAGTCAGTAAATTTTTTAAGGTTCTCTTTGAAACTTAGAGCTTCAAAAGTGCAGCCGGAAGTATTATCTTTTGGATAAAAATACAAAATTACTTTTTTTCCTAAAAGATCAGCAAGACTAAGTTCACCTCCTGTATCCGTTGATAAGGTAAATTCAGGAGCTTTTTCACCAACAACTGCTCTATTCATTGCAGCGATTTTTTCAAGATCTACAGGATTCTCGTTTTTATTTAAGTGGCACATTTCTTGTCCTTAAAGCAAAGGCCTGTAAAAACAGGCCTTCTAAAAAGTTAAATTTATTTATTCAATTCGTTTTTAGGAATAATCGGTTCTGAAATCTTCTCAGCTTCAGCCGGTTTGATTGTTTCATTCTTCGTAGAAGCGTTTCCCAAAATAATAACACTATCTTCCGGTTTCTTATCTTCCTTAATAGTCTTATTATCTAATTTAACATTTTGTTTTACTTCTTTTTCGTTATTCCCTTTTAAATTATCAACTGGTTTTTCTAAAGGTTTTTCAAAGGAATCAAAACCTGTTTTTAAATTATCCTTTTTTTCTTTTATCTCTTCTTTTACTGAGTTAAATTCTGATTTTATTTTAGAGTTATTTTCAGTTTTTTCCTTAGGTTTAATTTCTGCCATAATATCTTTTTTTACGTCCGGCTTTACTTCTTTTTCTGTTTTTTTAGTAAATCTTTCGAAACCAAAACCAAAGCCCTTTTTCTGTTTTGGTTCCTCAGAATTCTTTACTTCCGGAGCTGTTTTAGAAGAGTTGTCGAGCTTGGAATCAACACTATTTTTTTCGTTCTTGACAACTTCTTTTTTCAACGCAGGTTCCTTATCCCCTACTTCGTTGCTGAGTTTTTTCTTTTTGTCAATAGGAGCTCTGAAAGCATTGATATAAAGAATGAAGCTCAATAAGGCTGCAAGCCCAGAAGCTACTAAAACAAAATACCATTCAGGGAAATTAAATGTCAGTCTCAGGATATTTAACGGAGTATTAGTTGGATGGAAGAACCATATGGCTCCTGACAATGTACTCCAGAAAACCAAATTAAAACCAAAAACCCATCGAGAAGCAGTTCCTCTTCCGTTAATACAGCAGATGGAGAAACCCAACAAGAATAAGATGAATGTCACAACTGCATTTTCTACCTGTAAGAAACCAGCCCATCCGGTAATAAATTCAGGATGCTTCATAGCCGGTTCAGGAGCTTGATAAGTATCAGTTATTTGTAATGAAGGTTCACTTTTTGCCTCAGTTAAAGCAGATTTTTGAAGCATTTCTACTTTTGGTACTTCAACTTTATTTTCTGTATTTACTGTATTATTAGATGCAGGAACTTCAATAGTATCCGGAACCTTTTGAAGCAAAGCTGTAGCTGTTTTATTTAGAATTTGAATTTGTTTTTGTTCGGGATAAAAAATATTTTCTCCTTTCACATAAAGAAAATATCCAAATAATGAATGAAGAAGCATTCCGATAAAACAGATTAAGGCAAGTAATACTTTCATAGCTAGACCTGTAAGAAATATTTTCATAAGGTTAGCACACTGACTATTTCCGGAACCTGCACAAAATCCATTTTGAACCGTATTTTTGAGGCTTTCGGCCCAAATTGCTAAAATGCGTTTTGTTTTTCTTTTCAGAGAGAAGAAATGGATATCAAAAAAGATAACGCCATGTACATGGAGATTGCGCTTCTAACTTCAAAAAGAAGTTATGCGAAGCGTCTCAAAGTAGGTTGCGTGATAGTAAAAAATCATTCCATTATTTCTTTCGGCTGGAATGGAATGCCCACCGGTTACGATAATTGCTGTGAGGATGAAGTGGACGGAAAACTTGTCACTAAGCCGGAAGTCCAGCACGCTGAACTAAACGCTATCGCCAAACTGGCTCAGAATGGCTATTCGTCCGAGGGGGCAAAAATTTTTATAACTCATAGCCCATGCCTCCACTGCTCTCTTCTTATTCAAAAGTGCGGGATAAAAGAAGTGTATTACCACACCACTTACCGAAGCTCAGACGGAATTGAATTCTTAAAAAAATCAGGGATTAAAGTCGAACAACTCTAAAAAAGGCTCCTTTAGAGCCTTTATGGGAAGAGAGTTTATTACTTGGTTAGCTTATCTTTAAGAGTTTTCACCCCCTCATTGACCATATCATTGAATTGACCAAAGGTGATTCCAGAATACTTTTCTTTCGTCTTTTGGACCGCCTGATTAATCATGTCGCGGATCTCTCCTTCAGTTATTCCGCTGTATTTTTCTTTGAACTTAGCCAAAGAAGCAGCAATTAAGTCATTAAGCTCGCCTTCGGTCACATCACTTTCTTTATCCAGAGCTCTGGGATCCTGAACGAATTTACCTACTGCTGTTGCGACCAAATTTGAAAGACCTTCTACTCCTTGTCCGCTTTCTGCAAGATATTTCATAGCGGCATCGTTCAACTCTTCCGGCACTGAAACGTCCCATTTAACTAGTGACATCTTTATCTCCAAAAACCGTGAAAAAATTTCACATTAATGAGTAAATAATAAGAAAGATGAGCCGTAGATCTCTTACTTATTCACCAAAAAGAGTTATTCAATTCAACAAATAATTAAGGGTTTTCATCAATAATCTACTAAGTGTTTTCCTTAATACAAAAGCAACACTTCTGGCGAAAGGAGAGGGAAAAATATTTTAATTTGTATTATCAATTGTAATTTTAGATTTCAAAATTCATCCGTTTAGATAGGAAGATCATCCGTACTTGAATGATCAACAATACCCTCCTCTTTTTATAAACTCCTTGGCTTTCAATCAATCTAGACGGATTCTCTATCTAATGAGGTATATATTTTTATAACTCTTAATAATTGCCCATTAAGCCGAGTGGATGATTGTCTGTTTGAATATTCACTTTTATAGTTTCTTGGAATAGTTGGATCCCCCAACACTACTATCGTCTGAGGCAAATTCCACCCCCTTTTTTGGAAGCACCTCGGAAAAGGAATTCTAGGCATTATGCAAACTACACGAAGACATTTTCTGAAATCGTCTGCAGCATTTAGTCTTGCTTCTGCTGCCTTCAGCGCAAAAGCTGCCGGCAGATTTGTACCAGGGCAAGTTAAACCTTGGAAGCTGCACGATACACAAGAGTTCTTGAATATTTGCTGCTACTGCTCCGGCGGATGCGGCACAATTTGTTCTGTCCGAGATGGAAAATTAGTAAACATCGAAGGCGACCCCGATAACCCCTGCAACTTAGGCGGCCTTTGCCCGAAGGGTTCTGCCTTAACAGGTCTGAGAGACATTGTTTCTCCGAAACAGAAACTTATTGATCACCCTTATCGTCTGACACAGCCTTTGGTTAGAAGACCGGGTTCTAAGGAATGGGAACCGATCTCTTGGAGCCAGATTATTGACGAAATCGCCCGTGCAATCAAAAAGACACGTGACGAATCCTATACAACTGTTGAAAACGGCGTTACTGTAAACCGCTGCGAAGGTATTGCCAGCTTCGGCGCTGCTCAGCTCAATAACGAAGAAGGTTACTTGGTTCAGAAGTTTGCACGTTCTTTGGGTGTCGTTCAGATCGATAACCAAACTCGTGTTTGCCACTCCTCTACAGTTTCCGGCTTAGCTCCTTCCTTTGGCCGTGGTTCTATGACCAGCCACTGGTGCGACTTCCAAAACTCAGACGTCATTCTTTCCATCGGTGCTAACAACGTGGAAAACCATCCATTGTCTTCCCGCTGGGTTCATAAGGCAGTTGATAAAGGCGCTAAATGGATTGTTGTTGACCCAAGATTCAACAGAACTGCTTCTCAAGCCGATATTTTTGCTCATATCCGTCCGGGTACAGATATTGCCTTCTTCGGCGGTATGATCAACTACATCCTCTCTAACAACCTTTATCAGAAAGAGTATGTCAAGGCCTATACCAACGCCACATACCTTATCAACAAGGACTTCAACTTTGACGTTGACGACGGCTTATTTACTGGTTGGGAAGATAAAGAACACGCATACGACAACAGAACATGGATGTACCAAACAGAAGAAGTCATTCCATGGGATTCTGAACCGGGTGCCAACGGCGCATGGATTAACAACCCAGGCGTTCCAAAATTTAATGCTCCTGCATTGAAAGTACCTAAGAAAGATCCGACCTTACAGGATCCGCACTGCGTACTTAACTTGATGGCTAAGCATTACTCCCGCTACACACTTGAAAAAGTTTATGAAGTTACAGGCATCGATCCGGAATTGCTTGAACTCATTTACAAGACATACACAGCTTCCGGCGCACCGGAAAAGAGCGGCAACATTCTCTACGCCCTTGGTCAAACTCAGCACTCCTATGGTTCTCAGAACTGCCGTATCATGTGCGTTGTCCAGCTTCTTCTTGGTAACGTTGGCGTTGCCGGCGGCGGCATCAACGCATTGCGCGGCGAACCAAACGTTCAGGGTTCAACCGACATCGGCGCCACAATGGACTTCACACCGGGATACTTGGCATGGCCAATCTCTCAGAAGCATCCGACATTAAATGCCTACTTGTCTGCTGAAACATATGCAGCTGGTTACTACATGAACAAACCAAAATTCATGGTTTCCCTGCTGAAAGAATGGTTCGGTGAAAACGCTACAGCTGAAAACGATTACTGCTATGACCTCCTGCCGAAGCGCTCCTTGAAGCACAACGACAGTACAATTCCTTCCTTCCAGTATATGAACGAAGGACAGGTTAAGGGATATTTGGTCTGGGGTATGAACCCGGCTCACTCAGCTTCCAACGCCAAGTTCACAAGGCATGCAATGGCTAAGCTTGATTGGCTCGTTGTTGCAGACTGGTTCGAAACAGAAACTGCTTCCTTCTGGAAAGCTCCGGACATGGATCCGTCAAAGATCAATACTACCGTCTACATGTTGCCGGCAGCTTTGATTTATGAAAAAGAAGGTTCCATTAATAACTCCGGCCGCTGGATGCAATGGAGACAGAAAGCCATTGAACCGCAGGGTCAGGCTAAGAGCGACTTCGAAATCCTTTCTCGTTTGTTCCTTAGAATTCGTCAGATCTATGCTAACGAAGGCGGTGCAAACCCAGAACAGATTCTTAAGGTCAACTGGAACTACAGAGACCCAATGGGCCATCTCGACGTTAAGAGCGTTTCTCACGCCCTCAATGGCTACAACACCAAGACTGGCAAACTCCTTGACGGCTATCATCAATTGACAGCCGACGGTTCAACAGCCTGCGGCGACTGGATTTTCGGCGGCTTCTACAACAATGAAGTTGCTAAGTGGGATCCGATGGAACAGCCATGTGCACGCCGTTCCTTAAATGACCCATCCGGCTTAGGCCTCTACTCCGAATGGTCCTTCTCCTGGCCGGCAAACAGAAGAGTTCTCTACAACAGAGCTTCTGCTGACCCACAGGGAAAACCATGGAATCCAAACAAGATGCTTGTTTCTTGGAACGGAGAAAAATGGGTTAACAACGACGTCGGCGACTTCGTAACTTCTAAGGTTGAAAACGGTAAAGTTGTTCAAGTCCCGCCAAATGACAACGCCTTCTTTATGACTTGGGAACAGCACTCCAGATTGTTTGCTTACCCGATGAAAGATGGTCCGATGCCAGAGCACTATGAACCGTATGAATCTCCTGTCAAGAACCTTCTTAACGGAAGAAATGACAGCCCAATGGTTCAGTTCACACAGTGGAAGAATGTTCAACGCGGTAACGCTGAAGAGTTCCCGATTGTTGCAACAAGCTACTCCATTACAGAACACTGGCAGAGCGGTACACAAACAAGAAATATTCCTTGGCTTGTTGAGGTACAACCTCAGCCATTCGTTGAAATCTCCGAAGAATTGGCTAAAGAAAAAGGCATTAGAAACGGCGACAGAATCAGAGTCTTTAACAAACGCGGTTCTATCGTAGCCTGGGCAATGGTAACAGTACGTCTCAGACCTATGACTGTTAACAATAAACCAGTTCACACAATCGGACTTGTTCACCACTGGAGCTGGGCATCTGCCTTCTCAACCGGTGACACAATGAATGATTTGACACCAAACGTAGGCGATCCAAACTCTTATATTCCTGAATATAAGGCATTCCTCGTTAATGTTGAAAAAGCCTAAGGAGGTAAAATAAATGACTACTAAATATATTAATCAAGAAGTAGCAATGCTTTATGACTCCTCCAAGTGCACAGCATGTAAAGGATGTCAGATTGCTTGTAAGCAATGGAACGTTTTGTTCTCACCACTCGGTTTGAACGAAAACAAGTTCACAGGAAGCTACCAAGCTCCTATGGACTTGAATGGAAGCAACCGTTTGATCATGACTTTCAAAGAAAAGAGAACTGAAAGCAAGGTCAGACCGGTGGAATGGGCTTTCGGAAGACGCTCCTGCTTCCACTGCACAGAAGCTGGCTGCGCCATGGTCTGCCCGACCGGTGCTCTTAAGATTCAGCCTAACGGTGTAGTTTCCGTTAACAAAGATATCTGCATCGGCTGCCAGTACTGCCAGATGGCTTGCCCGTTCGATGTTCCACGTTACTACGGCGTTGGCGATGACACAGCCAAGATCGACAAGTGCACAATGTGCTGGGATCGTCTTGAAAACGGTATGAAACCAGCTTGTGTTTCCACTTGCCAACCGGGCGCCCTCCACTTTGGTCCTCGTGATGAGATGATCAAGCTTGGTAAGGAACGTGTTGAATTCATGAAGTCCAGAGGCTATGACAAAGCTGAACTTTACGGCGAAAAAGAAATGGGCGGTCTGCACATTCTCCAAGTCTGCAAGTTTGGTCGCGAAGCTGCCGATCTTCCGGCAGATCCGAAGCTCTCTCCAATGGTCTCCATGTCTCAGCTCTCCAAACCGGCTGCCGGACTTGCTGCCATTGCAACAGCTGGCGGCTTAGCAGTCTCCTTGATTGCTGCTATCGGCTACAGACGCAAGAAACTGTCTGTTGAAGAAGCACGCAAGACATGGACAGCACGTCAACGTACAGAAGGCGACAAGCTTGTTGTTGACGAACTCGACAAAATGAAAAAAGATCAAGCTGATCAAGAGTCAAAATAAGAGGTAAATCATGGTTGAAAAATATATCAAGAGACATTCTTTTCTGGCTCGTTTCACCCACGGAACAGCTGCCGTCTGTTGTATTCTGTTAATTTTCAGCGGAATCTTTGTTTTCGTCCCTGCTGCAAACGCTTGGGCCGGTCCAGAGTTCACAATTGCGATGAGATGGCTGCACCGCTTGGCTGCTATTCCATTCATCCTCGTGCCGTTGTATGCCTTCTTCTTCTCCTTGAAAGGAGCAAAGCATTTGTTCTGCCAGAACATTTTTGGAAAGTGGGATGAAGACGACTACATCTTCGCTAAGAAGTTCCTTCCATACTTGTTCGCTCCAGGCAAAGTTCACATGCCTCCTCAGAGAGAAGTTAAGAGTATGCAGCGCGTTGCTGACGGCACCTTGTTGTTCGCCGGTATCTTCGCAGCCATCAGCGGCATGATCATGTGGCTCAACACAGGTCTGCTCCCTGGCGGTGAATGGGCTATCCATTTCTCCCAGACAACATTGTTTGTTGCTAAGACAGTTCACATCGTTGCTTTCTTAGTCTTCATCGTGTTCGGTTTGGGTCACGTTTACCTTGGCGGCGGCATCTTCCAGCCGTACCGTGGTACAGCCCGCTTGATGTTCGGCGACGGTAAAGTCAGTGAAGCTGATGCAGCTTATCACTGGGGCTACTGGGCCAACGTCAAGATCGCTACTGGCGAAGACGTCTCTGAAGAACAGAAGAACGATCCTGATCCGGTTCTGATCAAAGAAGCTCAAGCCGGTGTAAAAAAGGCCAGATAATCAAAAGTTAAATCTTTGATTCGCTAAAGATCCCGAAGTTAAACCTTCGGGATTTTTTTCGTCGGTATAGAAAAAATTTCTATTTGACTTATCTCCTTTCTTCTATCTTATAATGGTGGCTTCCGAGTGGTTTGCGCACCTTTTTCAATCGGACTCTTTCTCAAGGCAAAGGCGAAATATTCTTGAGAAGGAATCACATGCTTAACAAAAGTTCTATTCAATTATTCTCGGTCGCATACTTTTTTGCCGCTCCCGGGCTTTCGTTCAGCTTACTAACATCTCGGATGCCTGCTTTATCTCAGAGACTTGGTATTGATCCTGCAATTGTGGGACTTATTTTGTTTTGCCTAGGATGCTCAAGCCTGTGTGCAATGGCCTTAACACCAAAACTTACAGCGAAATACAGCTCCAAACGCTTAATCACTATCGCGGCTTTACTTTGTCCTCTCTTCGTAATTCTCTGCGGTCTTTCTCCTAACATCTACGTTTTCTTTGTTTGTGTAGCTGCACTTGGTCTTTCTCTTGGCTTCGTCGATGTCACAATGAATGTACAAGGAGTTTTACTTGAAAAAGCAGAAAATAAATCTCGATTATCTTTTCTCCATGCGGTTTTTGCGCTTGCAGCCGCGGCTGCATCATTTGCCAGCGGCCTACTGACTTCTTTAGGCGCTGATCCATTTTTAAATTTTTTAATTTTGGGCGTGCCCTACGCCTGTTTCATTCCCCTTGCGTCAAAAAGACTTTTTGATGATAAAGAAAGCAATGAAGAAAAATCGGAACAAACAAAGTCCGTTAAATCTGTCCCGTTATTCATTATCTTTTGCGGAGTTTTCTGTCTTCTTGCCTCAGAAACGGAAGGTGTCGTTGTTGATTGGGGAAGCCTTTACATGGCTTCACTTGATGGCGTGTCCCAGGCCATTGCCGCACTTACCTTCGGATTCTTTTCTTTAGCCACAGCCGGCTGCAGATTATTCTGTGACAGGCTTAGAGATAATTACGGAGACAAAACAATTGCGGCTGCCGGAGGAATTCTTAGCAGTCTTGGAGGCCTTTTAGTTGTCCTTACTCCTTCACTTCCCCTTCTGACTCTCCTTGGTTTTGCGCTGTTAGGAGCCGGCCTTTCCCCAATCGTGCCCATTCTATTCAGCGCCGGAGGAAAAATCCCAGGAGTCTCCCCCGCCACTGCAAGCTCCACAATTGCGCTTTTCAATTACGGAGGAATGCTTTTTGTCCCACCGCTTTTCGGCTACATAGTGCAGCACACCTCTCTGGCAATGCCCTTCATCTGCTCTATCTTCTCTTGTCTTGTCATTGCCGTCGGCTGCGGAGTACTTCTAAACAAAAAGCCTAATTAATCACTTAGTTACTGTCACCCAAGACTTTGGCGCAACTAAATCCTCCAGCTCTTGAATAGTTAATTTAATAGCCGTATTCGGTGTTCCGCAAGCAGGATAAACGTAATCAAAGGCTTTCAAAGAATCGTCCAAATATATTTCCAAACCGTCATTTTGTTCAGTAAACGGACATACTCCGCCGACAGGAAAGCCTGTCCTATCAGCCACCTCTTCAGCTCTAAGCATTTTGGCTTTGGCTGAAAAAGTCTTTTTGAACTTTTTGTTATCTACTTTTGCAGTACCTGCACAAACAAGCAGAACAGTGTTATCCCTAACGTCAAAGCTCAAAGTTTTAGCAATTCTCGCCGGTTCACAACCAAGTGCCTGTGCAGCCAAATCCACAGTAGCAGTCGAGTCTTTCATTACAAGAATTTTGTCTGCATAGTTTCTTACGGCCAAAAATTCTTTGGCTATTTTCTCTTCCATCTTTACAACCTTAAAAACTTTCTTAACTCTTTTGCCGAGCCGCACAGGGATAGCGGATTCATTTTCTGAAGATCTTCTTTTTTAGCAGCACCGTAAGTCATTGCAACCGAAGATGCTCCGGCATTCTGAGCCATTTGTAGATCTAAACAAGAATCTCCGATTACCAGCATTTTCGAGCACTCGACTCCGGAATCGTCACTGATCGAATAAAGCATAGAGGGATTTGGCTTGGAAAAATTATCGTCAGCAGTTTGAACACTTTCAAACAATCCCTCCAAACCGTATTTAGTTAAAACGCGCTTCATTCCCTTATTGCTTTTTCCGGTAGCAATCCCTAAGCGAAGCCCTGCGGCATGCATGTCTCTTAAGAGGTCTTCCATGCCGTCTATGAGCTGTAAATTTGCTTCACGAGGCAGATAGTAACTGGTATAAAGAGCAAAATACTCAGAAAACCGTTCGGGAGGACAATCCGGACAGCAAATTCTCAGACACTTTTCCGTACTTAAACCGATCGTTGAACGAACCACATCATCGTCCGGTACCGGAAATCTCATTTCTTTGCAGGCATACTGATAGCTGTAGATGATTGAACTGATGGTATCGAGAATAGTGCCGTCCCAGTCAAATACAAAAAAATCAAAATCTTTATAAGAAACCATTTATTTAACTAAAACGTCATACTGTTCTTGAAGGAATTCACTTTCCAATTGAAGTTTTATCGGCTTCTGTATTGAGTCGCCTAATAAAGCCAGAGCTTCGCTTTCTTCGTCTAAAAACATATCGATAACGCTCTGGTTAGCCAGAATAGTGAATTCTTTAGCGTCTTTGAACTGATGATATTCACGCAAAACTGCACGCAAGATCTCATAGCAGACTGTCCTTGCAGTTTTGATTTCGCCTCGTCCTCCACAGGTAGGACAGGTTTCGCACATTAAATGGGCCAAAGACTCTCGAGTTCTTTTACGCGTAATCTGGACCAAACCAAGCTCTGTAAAGTCGCTAATGAAGATCCGGTTTCTGTCATTCTTCACTGCATTTCTGAGCTCCGACAAGACACCGGCTTGATGTTCCGGATTATTCATATCGATGAAGTCCACGATAATAATGCCGCCAAGATTTCTCAGTCTTAACTGACGGGCAATCGCATGGGTCGCTTCAAGATTTGTTTTGTAAATGGTATCTGCAAAATCCCTTCTTCCGACAAATCCTCCGGTATTGACGTCAATCGTCGTCATAGCTTCGGTTTGGTCAAGAATCAAATAACCTCCGGATTTCAAATTCACGCGCCGGTTAAGAGATTCCTGAATCTCGGCTTCAAGATTGTATTGATCAAACAAAGGTCTTTCGCTTTGATAAAGAGAAAGCAAGCCAAGTGAGTCAGGAACAAATTTCTCTGCAAAAGATCTGAGTTCTTCATAAACGTGAGGATTATCCACAAGAATCTTAGATGTTTTCTCGTTTACGAGGTCTCTCAATACTTTTTGACCGATGGAAACATCGTAGTAAAGAAGTGCCGGTGCAGGTGTGACGTGAGTTTTCTTTTCAATTTCCTGCCACTGTTTAACCAAGAACTTCATATCATTTACAAAGTCCTCCGGCTGAGCATCCTCACCGCTCGTCCGGACAATAAAACCGCCTTTTTGCGGACCTTCAGTTTTGGTTATCAGTTCAACAGCTTCTTTTAAGCGTTCTCTTTCAGCGCTATCTTCAATTTTTTGACTAACTCCGATATGAGAATCAAAAGGCAGATATACAAGGAGACGGCCCGCTAAACTGATTTCAGTTGTCAGCCTAGCTCCTTTTGTCCCAATCGGATCTTTAGCTACTTGAACTAAAACAACTTGTCCTTCATGAAGAAGTTTTTCTATGGGTGCAGTTCCGTTTTCTTGCTGTGCTTGGCGCATATCTCCGACATGAAGAAAGCCAGCCCGAGGGAGGCCGATTTCTATAAAAGCCGACTGCATTCCCGGCAGAACTTTTCCGACAATGCCTAAATATATGTTTCCAATTAGAGAAGCCTCTGCGAATCTTTCAATCCGCAGTTCTTGAAGAGTACCGTCTTCCAGTACAGCAACTCTTGCCTCATGGATCGAACTATTGATTAATATTTCCTGCATTTTTTATCCTAATTTTTTTGGATAATTTTATCCTCATAGAAGCAGGAATTGCTTCTCTACAAGAAAACACACCTTGATTCCTTAATTTGTGTGGCTCCCTGCATTTTCAATTTATCTTGCGGGATAATGCAGTATCTTTTGAAAATGCAGTGATATGTTTAACAGTAAAAGCAAAACTAATAACACTTCATCAAAGGCAGATAAAAACAAAAAATTAAGCATTGATGATGTTAAAGAGTTGACTTGGACCCGCGTCCTTGAATTATCGGCGCTCGAACAGAAAAAATTTACTGCCGAAGACAGCTCTATATGCACCTCAGAAGCAGCCTTGCAAGTGGGAGAAAGCGGTTCTCAAAAAGATTTCCTCCTGACTCGTGCGACAAAAGTTCTCGATCTTCTAAAGCAAAAAGCACCGGAACTTCTTCAACCGGAACCTTCAGACTTACGAGTATGGACGATCGGGCTTATTTTTGTTTGTCTTGCATTTCTGCTTGGCGTCATTACTGATGAACTGGCAACGACCGGCAACAAAATCAACTTACTGTCTCCTCCTCTTCTCGGCTTGTTCTTATGGAACATCTTGATATATATATGGCTTATGGTCTCCTTCATCGTACGTTGCGTAAGAAAAGAAAAGACCTTCGGAGCAGGACCTTTGAGAGAGCTTTTAAGTTCTTTGTTCACCAAGATTCAGACGACTGCAAGTAAGAAAAGTCCTTCTCTTACTCAATTCTTTAAAATTTGGATACCGGCTGAAGCTCCCTACCTACGCAGAATCGTTGCCTGTATTTTCCATTTGTCGGCAATGTGTTTTGGGTTGGGTCTTATCTTTTCAATCGGCATTAGAGGTTGGGGAACAGCATATACTGCCGGATGGGAGAGCACCTGGCTTGCTGAGAAACCGGACGCAGTTCTGGCTTTCCTTAATTTGGTCTATAACATCCTTCCAAGCAACGACAATCTCTTTCAGACGTTAAATACTGAAGTTGTCAAAAATATGCGGTTTGATGTCACCCCCGCTGGAGTTCCCGCAACTTACTGGATGATTCGCTTAATTACCGCTACGGCAATTATCGTTATCATCCCTCGCTTGTTCTTATTCCTTTATAACAAGGTAAGAGCAAATTTCATTAAAAACAACTTCCCTATTAATCTTCAAACACCTTATTATCAAAACATTATTCGACAGTGGCATGGACAATCAATGACAATCAGAGTACTACCTTTCGGAAAAGACCTTACAACGGAAGAAAAGAACAATATTGAGGATCTTTCTTTAGCGATTAATCAGTCCGGGAACAAGTTTATTTTCGAGCCGACAGCGCATGAAGATACTCCTCTTCCAACAATCGAAAACGGTAAAGCTGAAGAGCTTTGGATTGTTTTCCCGATGGCTGCCACTCCGGAAAAAGAAGTACATATTCAATTCGCCAAAGATATCCGAGATTTATGCAATAAAAACGAGGCATCCTGCAAAGTCCTTATCAATTCAGACGTCTTTATTGAAAGATTCTCCGGAACGCCTAAAAGAATCGAAGAAAGAAAGAAGAATTGGTCTACATTCTTGGACACCACAGCCGTTCCCTATGCCTTTGCTAATTTGGATTCTTTAAACGTTAAAGAAATCTTGGAAGAATTTGATAAAACATCTAACCATCATTAGATCTAGACATGAAACAAGATCCCCAGAAAATCAATTTATCTTTAGTGAGCCACACCAACGTCGGTAAAACGACTCTGGCCAGAACTCTTCTAGGAAGAGATATCGGAGAGGTGGAGGATCGCTCACACGTCACAACTGAACCTGAAGACTATGTTTTGCTTCGTGCGCCCGATGACAGCGAAATGATTCTTTGGGATACTCCGGGATTTGGAGACAGTGTCCGCCTAGCTAAACGTCTTGCGGGAAGAAGCAACCCTATCGGGTGGTTTACCAGTGAAGTTTGGGATCGCTTAACCGACAGGACTCTCTGGCTGAATCAACAAGCGCTGAAACATATCAAGGACATTTCCAACGTAATCTTGTATTTGGTTAATGCCAGCGAATCCCCGGACTCCGTGCCTTACGTCAAGGCCGAAATGGAAATCCTTACTTGGATTGATAAGCCGGTCATCGTCCTATTGAACCAAATGGGAGAGATTCTTCCGCGGGAAGAAGAAAACAAAGAAGTTCAGTTATGGAAAGACTTTTTAAGCAATTACAAATTCATTGTTGCTGTTCTCCCTCTGGATGCATTTGCAAGATGCTGGGCTCAAGAATATGAACTTTGGGATGAAATGGGCAAAGCACTGGCCCCCGAACAGCAAGCGGCATTTACTTCTTTGAAGGCCACCTGGGTAAGGCAAAAACAGGCTCTTTACTCCAGCTCTATGGATGCCATGGCCGGATATTTGGTCAAACTCGGCAACGATAAAGAAATTCTTGCAGCACAGTCCTTGGTTGAAAGACTTAGAGCGATTGGCAGAACTCTTGGTTTCATCAAAAAAGATCTTCATGGCGAAATTCAGGACGCTCAAGTGGCGCTTTCTACAAGAGCTGCAGATTGGCTTTGCAACTTAACACAGAAGCTGATTTCCATTAACGGCCTTGAAGGAAAAGGCGTTAAGGGAGAAATTCTGAGAAGAATGCGTACTGACTGGGTCACTGAAGAAAAAATCGATACGACAGCCGCAACGTTATTCGGTGCTGTGGCGGGCGGTGCTGTGACCGGACTAGCTGCAGATATCGCTACGGGAGGTTTAACTTTAGGTGCCGGAACCATTGGCGGTGCCATTGCCGGTGCTTTGGGAGGCGTCGGAGCAGCTACTGCTTACAACGTAAAGAAAGGTACGAAGGAAAATCTTATCAGCTGGAGTCCATCCGCAATGGAAGGCTTCGTGGTAGAAACTGTATTGCTTTATTTAGCCGTTGCACATTTCGGACGCGGCCGCGGCAAATGGGAACAAAGCGAATCTCCTGCCTTTTGGAAGACCCTTGTGGAAAAGATCGTGAAAGAAGAAAATTTTGATTTCAAAGACTTCAGAAATCAAAAGATTGATGCGGATCAAAGAAAAGCTGAATTTGTGAAGCTTTTAGATTCCGTGACAAGAAAGGTTTTCAAAGAGCTTTACGGCGTAACGATTTAGCGCTAACTCAAAAACAGCAAAGCAACCGTCACGGTTGCTTTGTTGTTTTTGAAGAAAGAATTTCAAATTAACGGTCGTGATCTGTATAAGATTTTGGTTCCAAGTATCTGATCTTCCAGTTGAAAATCACACAGGACATTCTTAAACCGACGATAAAAATCATACCGATCCAAAGAGACCATTCTAAAGAAAGTCCGAGTTCCAGAAGCATAATGTAGAACCACCCTCCTACGAAGCCAACAGAGGCATAGGGAGAGCGGTCAGAAACAACAGCCGGCATCTTATTCAAGAATACATCACGCATGAGACCGCCGAATACGCCGGTAATACAACCAATAATGACGGAAGAAAGCCAAGGAACGTCGGCTGCTAGAGAAAGAGAAGTCCCGGAAATACAGAAGATGCCTAAACCGATAGCGTCAGCGAAAATGTACCAATCCTGAGCATTTTTTCTTTTTTCAAAAAAGTTGTTAATCCAAGGCGCAACTGCAACAATGAGGAAGGTGGCAAGGACATAAGCCTCGTGGTCGATCCAGTAGAACGGTCGTCTATCAATAATCAAGTCACGCAGCATTCCGCCTCCGAAAGCCGTCGAGAAAGCCACGATGAAGACGCCTACCGGGTCAATTTTTCTTTTCATGCCCTCAAAAACCCCGGATAAGGCGAAGGCAACGATTCCTACAAAGTCGAAAACAGGAATTAAAGCATTTAAAGCCGTGATATCCATTTTCTCAAGCCGTTCATATTATTAAGAAAGTGGAAACTATATAGGAGAACAACTTAAATAGGTAAGCTTTTCTTCCAATTCCTAGGTGAAAACCTTATGCAAAAGATAAAGTTAACTGCAAGAGATTATTTCTATCCGGGATTATTTCGTTTTTTGTTTCGGGCGATGACGAGTTAAACCATCGGAACTGCTAAAGAATAAGTGGCAAACATGGTCAAACCCATGAATACCAATACAACCAAAGAAATTAATCTAACGAGTGTCGGACTTGTCAATTTAAACTCCCACAACAATCAAGAGAACGAGGATTATTTATTTTTATGTTCGATATTGTTCGAACTCCCGAGAATTCTATGCTTATTTAAAAAATTAAAAAAAGGGGAAAACTCTTAGTTTTTGAGACGACAAGTAAACAAAATTTACAGTCAGAATATTCCCTCCTCCCCTCTTCAATTAAATCATTACGTTAGCGAAGCACGCAAAAGAATGCGGAAATATAGCTAGTTACAGGAAGTCACAAAGCACCGTAGAATCTAAGGACTTCTACTATTCTAGGAATCACCTACCATTTTTATAGCTCCTCCTAAAACAGTCACTCACACACGCTAGCTTCTCTGCATACTCAAAAAGTAATGATTCTGTCATCAGAAAAAATTAGAATGAAGTCAAAAGAACTACAAAGGACATTTATGAAAATACTTCTTCCTCTGGACGGCAGTTTTTACCGTAAGAAAGCCATCAATTACCTCTCTCATTTGGAAGACATTAAAAAATTTACTAATACAGTCTTCTTAGTCAATGTTCAGAAAAAAATACCTTCATCTATTGAAAACAAACTCAAAGACGGAGTTGTTGAAGAGTTCCAAGACGCTGAGAGCCGCGCTATCTTGAAACCGGCTAAAAAGAAACTTGAAGAAGCCGGTTACAAGGTTAAGACCAAGGTGTGCTTCGGACGTGCCACTGAGAATATCGTTAAGGTCTCCAAGGAAATAAAGCCTGACTTGATTATTATGGGTTCGCACGGGAGAACACCTGTTAAAGGCCTCTTGTTCGGGTCTAAAACTTCCTCCGTGCTTGCCTCTACCAAAGCTCCAATGCTGGTGTTAAGAAAGGAATCTCAGTATGCTGAAGACAGAATGCGTGTGGGAATTTGCATTGACGGTTCTGAATACAGCAATGCCGCAATTAAATATGCACAGCAGCATATGCAGTTATTTGGCAAAGATCCCATCTTTTATCTCATCAATGTCATTACGCCTCATAGCGGACTGATTATTCCTGAAGTCTCAGCATTCGGTGCTCCAGCCATGACAAAGGAAGAGTTCGAAAGAGAACAAAGGATACCTTTTGATGAAAAAGTTGAGCCAATTTATGAGGAGTTAAGAAGCAAAGATATTGAGGCTAAAGTAGTCCTCCTAAAAGGAGATCCCTCAGAAGAAATCGCCAAATATGCCGTAGAGAACAACTTATCGCTGTTGATATTAGGCACTCATGGGCGGGGAGCATTTACTTCCATGATGATGGGGTCGACTGCGATGAGAATCGGCTCTGCCTGCCACCTGCCCTTGCTCCTTGTTCATCATGTCACTGAAGAAGCTAAAGAAGGCAAAAATAAAGACGAGGCTTCTTCTGAGCGTTGAGGAAAAAGATCCGAATTAGAAAGATCCGAGAAGTCTCTCAGGAGCAGTATAAACGTTAGCCGAGTTTTCTCTGCAAAATGCGGCTAACGTGATATTTGCCTTTCTCGCCAGTTCAATAGCGGTATTGGTCGGAGCTGAAATAGCAAAGACGATTTCAATACCGGAAACAGCGGCTTTTTGAACCATTTCGAAAGAAGCTCGAGAGCTCAAGAATAAAACCTCTTTCTTCCAGTTATTCATCGCTTTTAAGCCCAAAACTTTATCTAGGGCCACGTGACGGCCTATATCTTCAATCCCACCTAAAAAATTGCCCTCGCTGTCCAAAGCCGCAACAGCATGCATACTTCCAGTGATGTTTCCGATTTGCTGAACCTGTCTGATCTTTTGGAGGCCGAAGTGATAATGCTTCAAGTCAAAAGTATAGGTGTTAGGAAGACGAGAAACTTCTTTATAGACCTTATCTAAATTTTCCGTACCGCAGATTCCGCAGCCAGTGCGGCCTGCCATGCTCCTTCTCTGATCTTTGAGATTCCAGAAACAGCGAGGAGATATTTCCATTTCCACAACGAGTCCATTGTGACAGCCTGGCTTAATCTCTATATCAAAGATATGAGAATAATCCGGAACAATTCCCTCAGAAATAGAAAACCCGACAGCAAACTCTTTAAGATGCTGCGGTGAGCACATCATTACAACATGAGAAAGGCCGTTATAAACCAATGCGACAGGAACTTCTTCCGCAACAAAGTCCGACTTTTTCTTCCAAGACGGAAGTTTGATGACCTCAATCTCAGACTGGGCCGGCGGCAAAGAAAAAAATTCTTCCTGCAATTCTCCCTCCTATTTGGCAGGAAATTTACGCAATAGAACGCGTAAATCCGTAAAAATAATAATTATTTCACGAATTTTTAGACCGCCTCAGAAAAATCCTCTACGGCAAACTTTTTATAACGTATTGGATTACACCCAAAATGCAGCATTCGCTGTCGGCTAAGGAACACACGACTTCTCCAGTCGGAGTATCCATAGAGAGAGTGGCGGCATTACCTTCCGTTCTAAATCTTCTCAAAGAGTAAGAAGAATTGTGTCGAACAAGAACAACATTGCTCTCTTTCGGAGGAACTTTTGAGTTAACTATTAACATGTCCCCGTGCTTGATGCCGGAAGAAAAAGCACTGTCGTCCGGTGCGGAACAAATTAAAGAAGAGAGAGGATCATGGATTAATAATCTATTTAAATCCAATGAGGTATTTTCTGAAAAAGACGGCTGAGAATCTGGATTGGAAGTTTTTTCAGTTCCGCTCTTCTGTATTTGCTCACGAACCCATTTCGAACCTCCGAGCTCACGAAGTTTTGCAATGAGATCTTCGGTAAGAACTACAGTTGTGACCTTGCTGACGGAAGCGTCGGGACCTGGTTTTCGTCCTGCTCCGGCTCTTTTCCTCCCCATCCGGATTTTGCAGCTCGCTTATGACTAGAATTCGTCATTTTTCCCTTGTTTTGTTTTATTTAAAGATATATTTTTCTTTTTCTATAACTTTGTAATTTACCTAATTATAGGTAATTTATAAGGCATAAAGATACTGAAAAAACGCAAAATTATGAAGCAACTACAATAATTCTTACATCATAATCTTTTTGCGAAAAACATTTTCATGAAATAAAAACAAATTATAAGTTTAAATAATCAAAACTCAGAAATTACTCATTGCTTGAATTCTATTTTTTATCTTTCTGAGAACTCGTTTCGGTCTCGAAATATCTCGTTTTTTACTGATGCAAGGCTTCAATAAGACAGCAAGTTTCGCCCTTCTCTTCCCGGTGATCGTGCCCGCATTTATGAGCTAAAAATTCAAGTTCTGACTTTAATGATTCGAGCTGAGTAATCTTTTTATTAATTTCGAGAATGTGATTTTCAATGATTGAATGAGCTTTACGGGCATCACTAGCCTGGGCGCTCTTGAGATTGATTAATTCTTTTACTTCATCAATCGATAAATCCAACGCACGGCAATGAAGGATAAACTGCAGCGCTTTCTTGTGTTCTTCTCCGTAAACCCTGTAGTTTCCATGTGTTCTTGGGGCAACGGGAAGAAGGCCGGAAGTCTCGTAAAAACGAATGGTCCCAACCTGACAACCTGTTATTTTTGCTAATTCGCCTATCTTCATCAGAACTTACCCTAAATTAACTTGACTCTAAAGTAACTATAGGATTTTAAATTATCCCATAAACAAGATATTGGGAAATAACGATGAAGGATGATATAAAACAAACGCCCGAAAACGGAAGTCTTCAGCCACACCCACAAAAAGCTGTTTTGCAGGCCTCTCCCGAGAATACTAAAGAGAGCTGTGAAACTAAAATGTGCAACTGCGGGAAATATCCCGGGCAGCCTTGTCGTTGCTTAGAAGATGCCCAAAAAGCAAATTCTGTTCACCCGCATTCTCAAGAACATTGCTGCTGCGGTCATCATCACGAAAACCCGGAAACAATCAGCTCTTCAAAATCCGAAACTGAATGCTGTTCTCACGATCATGCCACTCATTGCTGCGGGTCTCATTCGCACGAACATCATGAGTGTTGCTCAGGTCATAACCATCATGAACATCATGAATGTCATTCACATGAACATGCAGGATGCGGATGCGGACATCATGATGAAAAACATGAGCATCACGAGAGCCACACTTGCTGTGCAGAACACGATCATTCTCATGACAAGCATTGCTGCTGCGGTCACGACCATTCCCACGTCGAAAACAGCATGGATACGGACTGGAATGTCTCAGAGGTTAAGCCGACTCAATATAAACTGCTTTTTGCAACTCTCGGTTCATTAGCTGGGGTTCATGATGTTAATCTAACCCCGGAAGGGCTGCGAATTATTCATACTCCGGAATCCCTCCCGGCGATTGAGGAAGCCTTCGCAAAAAATAATCTGAAACTCAAGCGTGTTGTTGATAACAAAAAGCAAACTTCCCAGATCAGAATCCCTCAAATGGATTGTCCGACCGAAGAAGGTCTCATCCGCAAGAAACTGAATGGCATCGAAGGTGTTAGCGGCCTCCAATTTAACTTGATGAACCGTATTCTTACCGTGTCTTATTTGCCGGGACAGCTGCCGGTCATCCTAGCCGCGATTAAATCTCTCGAATACGATCCTGAAGTGATTGAAGGTCAGAAAACCAGTCTCTCGGAATTTAAACCGACCAAAATCAATTGGTGGAGATATATTTTCTGCTTGATTCTTGCTCTTGGTTCGGAAGCATGCGAGCTGTTGAATTTAAATGAATACATTTCAATGGCCTTGGCCGTTGCAGCCATCCTTTTTGTCGGTATAGGAACTTATAAAAAAGGCTTTATTGCCATTAAGAACCTCAACTTTAACATGAATGCCCTAATGGCCGTAGCCGTAACCGGAGCCGTATTAATCGGTTCCTGGGCCGAAGCTGCTATGGTCATGGTTCTTTTTGAAATTTCCGAAGCTATTGAGCAGCTTTCTTTAGATAAGGCACGAGGCGCCATCCGCTCCCTCCTTTCCATGACTCCTCAAAAAGCTACGGTGCAAAAAGACGGTAAATGGGAAGAAATAGAAGCCGATGATGTCCGTGTCGGCGACACCGTTCGAGTTGAGCCCGGAGAAAGACTAGCTGTCGACGGCAAAGTCATTTCAGGTAATTCTTCGTTGAATCAAAGTGCAATTACCGGAGAAAGTCTTCCGGTAGATAAGAAACCCGGCGATGCTGTTTTTGCGGGCTCTTTGAATGAAAATTCAGAGCTTATTTACGAAGCAACATCAACAGCTCAGAACTCAATGCCTGCGAGAATTATCAGCGCCATTGAATCAGCTCAAAGTTCTCGTGCACCCACTCAGAGATTTGTTGACAGCTTCGCTAAAGTCTATACCCCTCTGGTTTTCTTAATTGCTTTAGCCACAGCCGTTATTCCTCCCCTCGCACTCGACGGAGATTGGTACGGCTGGATTTACAAGGCCCTTACCTTGCTGGTTATTGCATGTCCATGCGCCTTGGTAATTTCTACTCCTGTAACAATCGTCACCGGTTTGGCTAACGCGGCAAAGCGCGGAATATTAGTTAAAGGCGGAATCTATTTGGAAAAAGGAAGAAAACTTCAGCTTATTGCTTTCGACAAGACCGGCACTATTACTGAAGGCAAGCCTCAGGTTCAAGAAGTTGAGATGCTGACAGACGAGGATCCGAATGCCGTATTAGCTCTAGCTGCGGCTTTAGCAGAAAGAAATTCTCACCCGGTAAGTAAAGCTGTCTCCGACCATGCCGCGGCTCACGGACTTCATGGTTCTAAACTTGCCGAGGTTAGTGACTTTACCGCCCTTCCGGGACAAGGCGTAGTGGGAACAATTGAAGGGACCGAATATTATTTGGGCAATTTAAAAGGTTTAGATCGCTATCTGCTCCAGAGCCAAGCCATCCGAGACAAATTCTCTGCTTTGGCCGAAAAAGGTTTTTCTCCGTTGGTTCTAGCCAGTTCCAAGAAGGTATTGGCTTGCTTCGGGGTCGCAGATTCGATTAAATCTCACTCCAAAGAAGCAATCGAAAAACTTAACTCTTTCGGTTTAAAGACCGTCCTTTTAAGCGGAGACAATTCTAAAACCGCTGAAAGAATCGGTAAGGAAGTTGGCGTTCAAATGGCTAAAGGAAATCTTCTTCCGGAAGAGAAACAACATCTTGTTGACCGCTACGCTAAGAAAGACGTCACAGGGATGGTCGGTGACGGTATTAATGACGCCCCTGCACTTGCTCGTGCAGATATCGGTTTTGCCATGGGTGCAGCCGGAACAGATACAGCAATTGAAACTGCCGATGTTGCGTTAATGGACGATGACTTGAGAAAGCTTCCCGCATTCATTGAACTGTCCAAGGAAACTTTCAAAATTCTTTGTCAGAACATCATTATTGCTTTATCCATTAAAGCCATTTTCTTTGCTCTGACCTTCTTAGGAATGGCAACGATGTGGATGGCAGTATTTGCTGACACAGGTACGTGTTTGATTGTTGTCGCCAATGGTTTAAGGCTTTTAACTTGGAAGCCGTCGAAATAATCCGCTTCCAGACAAAAAAAGCACTGCGAATTTTTCCGGCAGTGCTTTTTCTTTTTAGTCTTGTCCAGAAGTCATCCTAATTTTGCTTCAACAGCTTTTTTAATTATCTCTTCAGTAGCAGCAAAGGAACCTTGAACAAAAGGAGGCTTGCCCCCGCCTCGGCCATTCAGTTCTTTATTTAACTCTCTCGATAGAGTCACCAAATTCGGTTCTTTAGAGAAAAGAATGTAATTAAAGAGTTTTTTCTCCGCCTGTTCTGATAGAACAAGAATGGATTCGAAATTCTTTTTCTCGGACAAACGATTGCAGAAGACCTTTATCTCAAAAGGAGTTAATTCCGCTTCTGAAACGAACAATAACTTTCCTTCAGAAGGAAGAGAATCAGAAATCAAATTCATAATCCTTTCCGATTTCTTCGAAAGTTTTTCTGTCAGCTGATTCTTTTCTGAATACAGCTGTTTTAAAGCACTGGAGATTTCTTGAGGTTTAGCAGATAACTGTTCTACACAGGATGCACTTTCTCTTAAGAGCATATTGATGTAATTGATCAAGCGTTTACCGGCGGCAAACTCAACCCTTGTCCCTCCTCTATGCTTAAAGGAAGAAAGTATTTTAAAAGACCCAATTTCCGCTGTATTTTTTACGTGAGTACCACAGCAGGCGCAGATATCAGCCTCCGGGAATTCAACAATTCGAACTTTTCCCTTAAGTTCTTTCTTACTTCTGAAATCCAACGCTTTGAGTTCTTCTTCACTTGGGAAAAAGATATGAATGTTTTGTCCTTTTCTGAAAGCCGCATTGGTCAATTCTTCCATTTCGGCCAACTGCTCAGGAGTAAGATAACCGTCAAAATCAACGGTTAGGACATCTTCTCCCATATGGAAACCAACATTATTGAAGCCATATTTTCTATTGACTAAGCCTGAAAAAATATGTTCGCACGAGTGATTCTGCATGTTGTCATATCTGCGTGCCCAGTCAATTTTTCCCTTGACTATTTCTCCGACTTTCAGCTCTTTGTCCGTCTGATGGACGACTTGTCCATTTTGTCTTTTTACGAATAAGACTTTGGCATCGCCTAAAGTTCCTAGATCGGAAGGTTGGCCGCCTCCTTCCGGATAGAAAGCCGTATCGCTTAGGACTACATCAAAACCCTTTTTACCAACAGTACAAGAAAGGACCTCTGCTTCAAATTCTTGGCAGTAAGGATCCCGATAAAACAACTCGTTTAATTCTTCCATTTTTATAAGACCAATTGTGCCTGTAAGTTATTCTTCTGATGCTTTTGATTCGTTATAAGCCTTGCGAATTTGATCTCTTATCCACGCCGAACCACCAAGTTCTTTTAATTTTTCTTTATCTTCTTCCGTTAAAAGAATAGTAGTTCTTGCTAAAGGCTTAGATGCTACAAGAGGCCGGCCTCTCTTCTTGATAATCCAAAGATCCGAAACATCATGCTCGATTTCTCCGCGATTTTCACCCGATTCATCCAGAAGACCAGCCAGGCATTTAAGATCTTCCTCCATAACAGCCAGAATTCTTTGGTAGTTGGCATCTTCTTTTTTAGTTCTGGAGGAGACTTGTACAGGAATGACAAATTCGGCGGTCATCTTTGCCGAACCGACGCATTTATCCTTAGAAATAAAGTAAACGTAATATGCTCGGCCCTCTCCGATAAAATCAGAAGCACCTCTCCTAAGTTCAGCTCTTATGTTTTCGGATATTTTTAAATCGTCTTGTTCTTCTGCCATTTTTTGCATCCAAAATTCTTAATCGAATTTTACTCATTTTGAAAACTTTTTAGCTTTTCGATTTTCCTGCTTCATTTCCGACTTGACGCTTTGACTTTCTAAGGAATCTCTCAAATTTAATATGTTGCAGACGTTCGATTGCCCAAAATTAATCAAGAAAAAATTTTTTCTTTCTAAAATTACATACCCTTCCAAATTGTGCCAAGGCAGTTGATTTTTAAAGGTGAAAACCAAGTGAAAAAAACAATACTTTCCATTTTTCTTGCAGGACTGTTTTGTACTCAATTACAGGCAGCAGGAGCTGCACCGGCTGCCCCCGTAAATTCAGCAGAAAATAAAACTACTGAAGAGCCGAAGCCAATAACCGCAGAGGACGCAACGCCAAGTAATGTTTTGAAGTTCTTTTTAACCAAGGTTGAACTTGGAAAATCAACGCTAAAAGACCTAGATCAGTTATTTTCAGCCGATGGAGCAAAACTTAAACAATTGTTTGCGGGCGAATATCTGGTTTTTAGCCCGACTTTTAAATCGCCAATTGAGTTGACACCCCCTATCGTCACCCTACTCGGCCCTAATAAAACAGCAGACAGCTTTACGCTGGAATGGGATTTCAAAAGCCGTGAGGCCTTTGACAAAGTTAGAACCGAAGTCGAAAACGAAATCAAAAAAAGTTTAGGTTTAGGTGCCCGCTCTGAAAGCAAACAGCTTTTTACCAATCAGCAGCGATTCCAGAACAAGGACAAAATCGCCTTTATGACTTGGTCCACCTATGCTGAATTTTTAAAGGTTGAGGTGATTCTTCAAACTCCGGGAGAAAACCCAAAAAATCTCACAAACAATGTTTCGGAAGAGATTGCCGCTCTTATCAAAGCATTTCCTAATGGCAAAGGCTCCTTTGCCGATGTTGATAAATTCGGTGCGGAGTACGGATGTTTAAGAGCCGACACAACAGATCCTCAATGGCAAACTCTCCGGACCAAATTGAAAAATAGCTGTGGAAGACTACATTTTTACTTTGAAGTCGACGATAAGAACAAATCAAAATTTAAGTCTATTAGGATTACGCCAGAAGACGCATCCGAGACAAACAATGCCACTTATTCAAAGATTTTGAACGGATTATACGGGCAGCCAACTGAGAAAAAGCTTCCGATGTTTGATCGGCCCTCTAAAGTGTTTCAGGCAGGCAATGCTAACGTTACTTTATCTGATCTAACTCTTCAAGATAAACCAAACGTGGATATTTCTATTTCCCATGCCGCTCCGTAAATAAGCTTTGTCTGTTAAATTTGCAGGATTGTTTAGATCTATCCATTAGCTGCCAAATGTCCGTTGAATTATCTGTCGCCCCAATGGAGGGGCTGACAACTAGAGTTTTTAGAAAAGTCCATTCTGAAATCTTTGGAACTGCTGACAGTTACTACATTCCTTTTGTCACGCCCACTTCTGAGCCAAAATTTACAGAAAGACAAATGAGAGAACTCAATCCGGCACTCAATTCCGGACTGAATGTTATTCCTCAGCTCTTGACCAACAAGCCTCAAGATTTTGAATGGGCTGCAAAAGCTTTATACGATCTGGGATATTCAGAAGTTAATTTAAATCTCGGATGTCCTGCGGGAACCGTTGTGGCTAAATGCAAAGGATCGGGACTGTTAAGAAATTTTGATGTTCTCAGACCATTACTTGACGGCATTTTTTCTCAAGAACATCAAATCAAAATTTCGATTAAAACAAGGCTTGGATGGAGCAATCCGGAAGAGTTTGAAGATTTAGCTAACCTTTACAGCCAATACCCATTAGCCAAACTCATCATTCATCCGCGTTTAAAAACGGATCAATATAAGGGCGACTGCAGGAAAGGAGTCTTTGAAGCGAATTTCAACAAGTTTTCTTTTCCTGTCGGCTATAACGGCGATATTGTTTCCACGAAGGATATTCATGAAACGTTGGGCAGGTTTCCGACGCTTTCTATGGTGATGGTTGGCCGAGGATTGGTTGCCGACCCTGCTCTTTTCAGAAAATTTAACGGTGGCTCGGCAGCCTCTAAAGCAGAACTCCGAGATTTCAGTGAAAAACTTTTTATCGGCTACTCGGAAGCTTTTGGAAGTGCGAAGAATGCCGTTATGCGCATGAAGGAATATTGGTTTTTCCAGCTTAACCTGCTTTCAACTGAGGATAGGCTTGCGAAAAAGCTTTTTAAAGCCAAAGACGTTCAACAGTATGAAGACGCCGTAGATGCTATCTATGAAAACTGTGATGTCTTGCCGGAGGCTAGGTTTGGCTGGCACAAACCGCTTTAATGTTTTTACTCTGTTTCATCAGAGCCTGGCGGCATGTAAACCAAGAAAAGATTGAAGCAGCTAGAAGAAAGAGGCTCAAAAGCCCATAAGGATAGTTTTGAGCCTCCAACAGAAAATTAGAGGGTAAGTGCTTTTTCTACAAAAGCTTTGAAGAGTTCCGGATTCTTCGGCTCCACTAATGTGTCTAATACTTCACCATTCTTCAGAACTAACAAAGTCGGAATATGGCGAACGCGGAATTTTGCATTTAATCCGCTTTCTTTGTCGAAGTCGCAATAAGCAAACTGCAAGCGATCTGCATATTCTGTTGCGAATTGCATAAACATCGGCTGGATTCTTTGGCAATCTACACACCATGGTGCACCAATAGCCAAAAGAACTTTCTTAGGGCACTTTACAACGGTTTCTTCGTAATTTGCTTCAGTAACATTTAATACGTTTTCCATTGGTCATCTCCAAAAGTTACCCGCACATTATATAAGAGCGGTATCGGAAACTGAGTACTTTTTCCATTCCTCAGGTTAAGCATCTTCATCCTCTCACAAAGACCTTTGCTTTAAAATCCAATGTGTACAAAATAATTAAGATGAAACTACCTTAGTTACATCTAAAGAAGATGAGCATAGAACTAAAACCTGTAACTCTAGAAACACTTCCTTTGCTTAAAGAGCATATCGGCTCTTTACAGGACGGAGACTGTAACTTGGCACTGGTCTCCATTATCGGAAGAAGCGCCGAATACAAGATTCAATACGCCGAAGTTGAAGGTGAAATCGTCTTAAATTGGCAGCCATATCCTGAATGTCCTGCAGCTTATGTCGTTCCTTGGAATAGTCCAAAGATCGCAGACATACTGCCGCAGTTAGAATGCCAGTGTAAAAACTGCAAAGAACCTCTTCTTCTTTTCGGCCGGTTTACGGAAATGACAGAGCATGTACAAAGACTTTTCCGTTACCGCAACTTTATTACCGTTTCCTCGAATTCTTGGTGGGACTACCTTTACGCTAAAGAGCGTTTCCTGACTTTAGAGGGCAGACAGCTCAACGGTAAAAGAAACTTCAACAAACGCTTTAATAAAGCCTATCCGAATGCTGAATTCATTCCCTTAAATCCGTCAACAATTCCTATGGCAAGAGCTTTCTTAGAGAAGTGGTACGAAAGCAGAGGCGATATGGACGAGGGCTTGATTGCAGAAAGAGATGCCATCAATCTAGCTTTTGAACACTGGGATGATTTTGAACTCATCGGCGGTATTTTGAAAGAAGGAGATAGCGTCTTTGGATTTACGTACGGATCAGGCGTCTACGATGATATCTTCGCCGTTCATATCGAAAAAGCAGACCGCAACATTGTGGGGGCATATCCAGCTTTGGCAGTTGCGTTAGCAAAAATGCTTCCTGAGAAATATAAAGTACTAAACCGTGAGGAAGACTTAGGCGTTCCAGGCCTCCGTAAAGCTAAAGAAGACTGGTTTCCCTGCGGAGTCGTCAGAAAAACGGTTCTAAAACTTCAAAAGGATAATTCAATTCCTGATATCAAGTAATGAAGCCACGGGCCGTTCGGCCCGTTAGTTTTTATTGGAAGTAGAGGTGTTTATTTCTACCTTTTCCGGTAATTTCAGAAATCTCAATTTCCCACAAATCTATGAATTTGTGGGCGGCGTCGTAAACTTCTTCAATGCTCTTTTTATCTGCCATCGGAAATTGAGTTTCGGAAAGCTTCACTGTCAAAGTCTTCTTTTTATCTTCATCCGTTACCAGCGAGGCTTTTCCTTTCACCATAGCCGACACATAATTAACGGATAATTGCGGAAGATATTCCAAATCATTTTCGTTGTATCCGACGTATGTGAGGATGACGTTGCCATTGTTAATAAGAGAAGATTTTTTAACGCCGTCTTCCGAACTAGAGCTATGAAAGTAAATTTTCCCGTCTATGTAAGCCGGAGAGATTGGAGTGGCGTAAGGAAGTCCTTCAGGAGAAATCATAGAAAGGACTGCCATTTTGGTGTCTTTAATGATTACCAATGCTTCTTCTTGGGAGAGTTCTCTGTCTTTTCTTCTCATTTTTTTCAATCCAACGAGTATTGATCCAAATTCTTCACGATATCAACCCAATTCTCTGTGAGAACTGAGTCAACTCTAATATAGCAAACCGCGTTAGACACTCTCGGCTTCTTGCATTGAATTCCTTTAGAGCATAAGGCATCGTAAAGTGATCCGACATAGGTTGGAATCTGCAGAGAGGACACCTGATTTTGATGGATTTGGAATCGGCTTTTCAAATTCACAACATAAGAATTGGCAGAATTCTCGATAAAAGCAGGCAGAAGCTCCATTTCTGACACAATCGGTTCAAAGCCAAGATGCTTAATACTTTCGTGCCAGCCGACTTGGTCGCCCTGCCAACTATCTATGCAGTCAAAGCCTTGGGTGAGATAGGTAAAAATTTTCCCAGTAATTTCATCAAAACAATCTTCTTTAGCTAAATCCCAGCAATGGCTCCAGGCTATTTCATCTGAGAAATCAACTTTGTGGTGGATTCTCAAAAGCAAAAAGTTTTTATCTTTTGAGTAAAGTGAGAAGTAATCTTGAACCATGGCTTTTTTAATTTGAAAATTTTTCTCAATTCTAAACAGAGAGCCAAAAAACTCATAGTTTCTTTTTTCTATAACTAATCGCCTTTGATGATTTTTAACTACAGCGAATTTAGCCTTCGAAATCAAAAATTGTTAATGTAATCAGCGAACAAAAAGCATTTCGAAATTGAAGGATGTTTTTCTCAGGAGAGGAAGCTTCATGTATTTAAGTGGCGATTTTCTTAGTGTTTGGTTTTTAATCCTACCTGTAGATGCATTAAGGGGGAAAATATTTATGCGAGAAATTTTTGATTATTAGTACTTGAAACAGCAATAGGGTTCTTAAGACTGATTAAAAGTATCCCCGAAATCAAGAAGCGGACAAATCGCAGAATAATCCTAAGTAGTAGTTAGGGTTACTTCAAATTCTTTAACGTTTTTAAGCTCTCTCAAATTTGATAAAGTTTTCCTCGGAGATTCCTCGCGTTCTTTGAACTCATCTCCATTGAAAAGTATCTTTTTACCTGAGATAATTTTAACAAGCTCAGATAAATTCTTGTTTCTGGCAGCCGCGGAGGCTTGAACTTGACCGGCGTGACTGAGCCTGCCTGAAGGTCGCGTTTCTGAGCTTAGAGGTACGCTCTTATAGAGGTATGCTCTTGCCAAGGACGTCCATATTGGCAATTGTCGAATTGTCTGCGTTCAACGGCCGGAGAACGCAGCCTCCCCTTTCTTGATTTTCTCGAATAGTGCTTCCGCCTAATCGTCTCCTCTTTTACTTGATAAAACAATATAACTTCTAGGAGCTCAGATACGTTCTTGTTGCGGGCTCCCGTACCCTTACTGGTACCGGCATCCGATGAAGCGACAAGTTCCGATGCTCTTTATCCGAGCCAGCCAGAAGGATTAAGTTCTGAGCTCGCAGATACACTTTTGCAACGGGTGTACAGAAAGGTGTTTGTTGGATTAACTCCGTCTGACGTGCCGATGGTCGAAGCTTCTGTATTTTTCAAAACTGTGGCAAAAAAGTTCTACGCTTCGTATTAACGCGAGTTGCCTCTCTTACAAGCTTCAACGGTGTCAGACGACCTTTTATGACACCAAGATTTCTCTTATTGACCAGCGTAATTACCAGGGGGTAGCATTTATTTATTACAAATTGTAATAGGTACAAAATGAAAAAATTTCTTATTTTCTGTGCTGTTTTAGCTTTGACTGGATGTGCCACACCATACTCATCAAAAGGTCTGCTAGGAGGATTCACAGAATCTCAACTGGGGGAAAATATCTGGCAAGTCTCTTTTGAAGGAAATGGGTACACCAGCCGGAAAAAAGCGATCGACTACACAATGATTCGCAGTGCTGACCTAACTCTTTTGCATGGCTTTTCATACTTTGCAATCATAGACAAAAACGCATACAACGATGGTGGATTTGCTATGTCCTACTCAACTATGAACGCTTCTGGCACGGCGCAAACTTTCGGAAACACTACCTATGGGAACGCAGTTGGAAATAGATTTGGAACAACCTCTTTTATTCGATTCCCAACAGCCAATCAAACAATTATGATGTTCAAAGAAAAGCCATCCGAAATAATGTCTTACAACGCAAAGATGGTATGCCGTTCTCTTGGAGAGAACTATGGAGTTACATGCCAGAACCTGAAAACCAATGTCGACCAAAAAAATAAAGTTTAGTACTTTGGTCTCTCTTTTTGACTGGAAGAATTTCCAGAGCTTAAATAAAACAATGTAACAAGTTAAAACGGAGACAATAATGCAAAATGGCACGCGGGATGTCCGAGAGCAGATGGCCCACAACCATTCCAATTACGCCTCTGGAAATCCTTTCGGTGGCACAGGGGAAACAAGATACCGCCCTGACTTGGGAACTCCTCTGCAAAACGGAGGTCATCACAAAGGCCAGCTTGACATCCTCCATAAAAGAGGAGAAAAAGTAAATTTTCCACAAGATAAGCTACATGGAACCGAAAACTCTAAACCCAGGCCTTCAGTGGGTGTTGAGGATTTTGAAAGGCTGAGAGCTGACGTGGACGAACTGTTAGACGCTAAGGATCGACTAACAAAAGCAACCCCTGTTAGGATTTTAGAAGAAATAGAAAAACTGCGCCAGGATGTAAATGATACAAAGGCCATTGGTTACCAGGTTACGAGAATAGATAACAACCTAAAAAAACTTCTTAAAAGCGAGGACACCCTTAAAGAGCTAGATAACTTCACTGATAAAGCCGATAAATTACGTTCAGTAGTTAATGACTTCTCGCGCCTAAGTGTTGATATTAATTACGAAGTGAGGAACTTTTATTCCAGCTACAACAAGGTTATCGAGCTGACTCAAACTACCCAAAGGCAAGCCGTTTCTCTAGAGAGCCTCGGGGATAGAGTGGGAACATTGGAAAAAAAATTCCCCGAACTAGAAGTTTTGCCTACATCTGAGGATTTTAATAACCTTGAAAACCTAATCAAAAACTTTGAAATCAAGCTTAAGGGAATTTTGAGTCAACAGAAGAAATTAGAAACCGCTATTGAAGAATTGCTTTCTAAAAGGAACAAAGTTATTTCAATACCGAAAAAAATCGATAACCGTCTAAATGAAATGGAGAGAAAAATTTCTAGGGTAGACGGAAGAGTCTCAGCTCTAGACGGGGGAAGCTTTGAGAAAAAAATGCTCACAATAAATGACGCGCTAAAATCTAACGATAACTTTAGGCGTGTATTTCTTAATCGTCTCGCAGGGATCGAAAAAAGGCTTACCTTGATGGAAGACTCCGAGAAATAAATCGCTTACGACTTTCTCCTGCTACAGAAAGCAGAATTTTAGAACTTTTATAGAGTTTAAACCTCGTTTAACTCTTTTGCCGTTGACAGTGCTTCGATAAACCAAAGTCTGAGTGTCCCCTCTCACATAAAGGCACAAACTGTTTTCATCAGCGGGAAAACCGTCTGGAAGTGTGCAAAAACCAGACGATCTTGGCTTGGCCATGAAGATGGTACACATTTAATAAAATCTGTGAGAAGTGCACCGCTTGGTGTACCGCTCAACAAGATATTTTGAGATAAACCTGGCCCTCTTACGACTCTAGCCGGCTTTCCGATTTATCAAATAATTTATTTAAAATTAATAAGTTAGACTGTTTATGACGGTCGCAAGAGGTCATTGAAAGTAAGTAGCTTGGTGGAGCAAAAGGGGATCGAACCCTCGACCTCAGCATTGCGAACGCTGCGCTCTCCCAACTGAGCTATTGCCCCACAAGTTTTCTAAATGTAAACGATTTTTTTTAATTTTTCAAATTTTCTTCAAAATTTAATTTAGCTGAGGAATATTTTTTGCTAAATAGTCGTTTAATGCATCCGTTGGATCTAGCTCTTGAGCATCTTCAACTTGTTTTGCCGACATCCTCTCTTGTAATGCATCAAATGCTCTTTTCATTTGCTCGTTTTCAGGATGGTCGATTACGCACTGATTCAACAATGAGTAGGATGTAACAAAATCGGCTTTTCCCCAATTTTTGGTTCCCAATTTTTCAGCAAAACCGCAAAGATTGCCTCTGTCTCCTTTCTTCAGTGCAGCTAAACACAATGCTCCACCTAAATTAAAGTTTCTGCGAACGCCATTCCCGTTCCAAAACTTTTCTCCCTGCTCATTCAATTCTTCAACTGTCGCTTCAGGAATATACCGGTCTAACCACTCTTGCCCCTTTGCCAGATTTCTAACTGCCTTTGGCCCCGTTGCCCTCATTACGACAAGACTAAAAAGGTCATTTTTGTCTCCGGACGGATAAGCAATCTCCAACCACTTAACAGCCTTTCCTAAATTCTTTTGGACTCCGGGTGCTCCATCGCGATAAAGTCTTCCGGTCTGAAGCTGAGCGGCTCTCAAACCTTTTTCTGCAGCCTTCTCGAACCAGACAGATGCTTCAGCAATGTTTTTTTCTCTCCAGTAGCAATCTCCCAAGAGATAAATAGAGTTAACTTCTCCTTTATCTGCTCCAAGCCTTGCCCATTCCATGGCTTTCTTCAAATCTTTAGGCAAGCCGAACCCATTGGCGTAAGAATAACCAATGGAATAAATTTCCTGAGGAGAAGCTTCATTCTTAACTTCTTCAGTAAAACGTCTTGCTTTTTCTAAAGAAGCAGGATTGGAGACGTCTCTTTCAAGAATTGAAGAAAAAAGAACCTTTGAGCGTGTATGGCCGTTTTCGGCAGCTTTCTCTAGCCAATAATCAGCTTGTTCAATATCTTTATTGACTCCTATGCCGGTTCTGAAATAGCTGCTCAGAGCCGATTGGGCCGGAGCAAAGTCTTGATTGGCTGCTTCCATCACCAACTCAAAAGCATGGTTAAGATCTTTTTGAACACCTTGGCCTTGTCGATACATAGTAGACAATCGAAGCTTTGCCTTAGGACTGCCTAAATCTCCTGCCGCATTGTATAACTCAGCGGCTTTTTGCAGATTTACCTGGACGCCGTCACCGTATAAATACACTTCAGCTTGTCTAATTAGGTCATTGATTTTCTTTTGATCTTCTTCGGAGATTTGGACTATTGTGCTCTTTACGCTTTCATCATGAGAATGGTCTGCTTCGGGTAGCTTGTGTCCCTTCTCTTCTTGAGGCCCGGCTTTCTCTACGGATGAGCCGGCCCCTTCAGTCGAAGATCGAAGCTCAACAGCAGTCTTTTCTTCCGGAGAAACCTGGGAAAATGAAGAATCATCCTTTGCTGTTGCCACAACGTTTTCTTTAATTTCATGTTCCGGAGCTGATGCCGGAGTCGTTTCGGCTTGTTGTGCAGCCGCAGAAAGACTTAGTGCTGTTAGAACAAACGGTAAAGCAGTACGGGTTAATCGACCGAGAGTCATCCAAATTCCTCCTTTTCCGACATATTAATGAAAGAGAGAGGCTAAACCGCAAAAAAACATACTTCTTTTCCTAAGCATTTTCACCAAAAAAATATATGACTTGAAAGCGGTATATATTTGTCTCATTTTTACAACTATAAAATTATTTGTCTCTACAATTTCCCCCGGGTTATTTTTAGATTATCCAAAAGTTTTCCCCCTAAAAAAATTATATTTATTCCCCCGCTGGAACAGTGGTTCTCACCCCACGCCTATTAGGTGGGGAAATTTTAGGTGGGTATTTATTTTTCCGGGAGGTTATTTTCTAAAATATTTTCCATATAACTTAAAAGAAAATATTTTAATTAATAGATATATGTAACCAATAAAAAGGTCAAGAAATCTCTCAAATTACCTATCTGTATTGGGTTTTCTTAATTGCGAAAACAGGGTATCTGGAATACCATTAAATTGTGATCACAAAAACTTATTACAATCAAACGTGAAGACGATTATATGAAAAATGCTCGTTGGGTAAAACTAGCTGATGATCTTACTGCTGAGATTTCCGACGGTACTTTCCCGTTAAATTCCTACCTGCCAACGGAAATGGAACTCTGCGCTAAATATAACGTCAGCCGATATACGGTAAGAATGGCTCTGGACAATCTAACTAGGTTAGGATACATTAAGCGTTGGCCTCGATTAGGTTCTAAAGTCATTTCCCTGGGAAGCAAGCCTCTACTCCCCTCTGCTTCTCTCCCGCAATTTCATCCTGTATCGGAAACGCATAAGCGAATTGTGCACCTTACAACTGAATGCATCGTGGATAGAACATTGGCTTTGCAGCTGGAGTGTGAAGAGCAGCTCAAACTATTGAGATTTTCCAATGTTTTAACTGATCCGGAAGATGAAGATCGTCCCATTGTATGGACCACTGTATATGTAAATGCGGCTTACAGTCGCCTCCCTCAGATGGCCGAACGTCCTTCCCTTCCTCTTTTAAGCGCTCTCATTGAAAAAGAATATAGAGAGAGATGTTCTCAAATGACACAGAAAGTAACAGCGGTCGCGTTGCCGGATGAGGCTGCCAAACATTTGCTTGTCGCACCGGGCCTTCCCTCACTTAGGATTTTGAGACACTACAAATCCAGCGATAACAAGCTGCTGCAAATCACAGAGTCCTTCCATCCGGGAAATAGGTTCTCTCTAACCCTAAGCACGTCCAACTTTGGTTGAACTGCCTTACCGTAAATATCAGACTTCCACTACAATGTGAGCACTAAAAAGAGAGATTTTGAAGTGCTCACATCTTCACCAGTTTCCCAACCTGAAAAAATAGAAAAACCTATTAGAAAAAAACGTGCTCCTATAAAAGAACGTCTGGAGAAAATAGGTTTATCTCGTGAATGGGATTTTGTTCTTCATCTGCCCCTACGCTATGAAGACAAAACTCAAATTACTTCTATTGCAGATGCACAGCCTGAGCAAACAGTGTTAATCGAGGGTGTGGTCACAGATTCTCACGAACAAGTCTTCGCTAAAAGATTTGAAGCCGTCGTTGAAGACGAGACCGGCTCAATTCAAGTTAAATTTTTTAAATATTTCCCCTCTGTCAAAGATACATTCAAACCGGGAAATAAAGTCCTTCTTTTCGGTAAGGTAAAAAGTGCTTGGAAAGGAGACGGGTTAGAAATAATCCATCCGAAATCTAAAATATCGAGACCCACTCGAGAATTGGATAAATCCTTAACGCCCGTATATCCGGCCGGAGAGGGAATCACACAGCCTTGGCTAAGAAAAAGAATTCAAACAGCTCTTTTAAACGTAGATATTGTTGATCTTTTAAATGCAGAAGAACTGAGCGAATTAAATCTTCCGCCTCTGCGTAAAGCCATTGAGTCCATTCACTATCCTGCACCGGATGCAAATTTAGAAGAACTTCAAATGAAAACTTCTCCCGGTTGGGAGAGATTGAAATTTGATGAGCTACTGGCTCAACAAATTATGCTCACCCTTTCCCGCAAAAGAAGAGAAGCTCTTAAAGCACCACAAATTCTCCCGCCGGAAGACAAAGAAGGATCATTGACCGGAAAACTTTACCGTTCCTTACCATTTAAGCTCACCAAAGCCCAAGTAAAGGTTTGGAAAGAAATCGTTAAATCAATGAAGGGTCCTATTCCTATGAACCGGCTTGTTCAAGGAGATGTAGGAAGCGGTAAAACAATTATTGCTGCTATGAGCGCGGCCCTAACCATCGATAACGGATATCAAGCTGCTCTGATGGCACCGACAGAAATCTTGGCTGAACAGCATTTCAAGAAAATATTAGAGTGGCTGAAACCATTCGATGTTAAAGTGGTTTGGCTGACAGGAAAACTCAAGGCCAAAGAAAAAAGAGAAGCTTTAGAAAGGATTGCGTCCGACGCAGACATTGTCGTCGGCACTCATGCGTTGATACAGGACGCAGTTCAGTACAAAAATCTTGGTTTAGCCATTGTTGATGAACAACACAGATTTGGAGTTGAACAACGATTGGCTTTACGAGCTCTGGGAGCATCAGGACTAATGCCTCATCTTCTTATGCTGTCGGCCACTCCTATCCCCCGAACATTAGCCATGAGCTATCTTTCCGACATCGATATTTCGGTAATTGATGAGCTTCCCCCTGGCCGGACGCCTATTAATACCAAGACATTCAAATTAGAAAGAAAACAAGAAATCATTGAGAGTGTCCGTCAAGAATTAAGAAATGGGAGACAAGCTTATTGGGTTTGCCCTTTAATTGAAGAAAGCGAGAAGCTGGATCTCACGGCAGCAACAATTTCTTTCGAGGAACTAAAGCAGTCTCTTCCAGAATTTAAGGTTGAACTACTGCATGGAAAAATGACCTCGGAGGAAAAGAATGAGATTATGGAACGGTTCAAATCCGGTGAAACTTCCCTGCTAGTTTCAACAACGGTCATTGAAGTTGGTGTCGATGTTCCAAATGCAACCATCATGGTCATTGAACATAGCGAAAGATTCGGGCTTTCTCAATTGCACCAGCTCAGAGGGCGAGTCGGCAGAGGAAGCAAAGCTAGTTACTGCATAGCACTTTTCGGAGATAAACTTTCTCAGGAAGGGAAACAGCGGTTAAAGATCTTCCGTGAAACTACGGATGGCTTTGTCATCGCTAAAAAAGACTTGGAACTTCGCGGACCCGGTGAGTTTCTTGGTTCTAGACAATCCGGCGTCCCTCTTCTAAGATTTGCTAACTTCGACCAAGACTCCGAATTAGTCGATAAAGCAAAAGAACTTGCAAAAAAATGGATTTCGACCAATGATGCAAGAGCTGAAACTCATGCCTCCCGATGGTTTGAAAGTAAAGAAAAATATTTAGAAGCATGAGTAAGGAGAAATAATTGACCTTAAATGAGTTGAAATATGCCATTGCTGTTGCTCAGCTTCGGCACTTCGGCAAAGCGGCCGAGAAATGCCAGATTTCGCAGCCTTCTCTTTCGGTTGCTATTAAGAAACTGGAACAAGACCTTGGCGTTCAAATTTTCGAGAGAAAAAACACTGAAATTTCTCTGACGCCTATTGGTCAAAGAATAATTGAACAAGCTAAGGTTGTTTTGGATGAAGCCAAGAAGATCCGTCAGATTCCATTGGAAGAAAGCGATCCTTTAAACGGCCCGATCCGCATGGGCGTTATCTACACCGTCAGCCCCTATCTTCTTCCTGAACTCATTAAAAGATCCATCGAAAGAACTCCTCAGATGCCGTTGATCATCAATGAGGGTTATACAACCGATCTGATTCAGAAATTAAAGAGCGGTCTTTTAGATGTTGTTATTTGTGCTCTTCCAATTTATGACGAAACTTTGTCATGCAGTTATCTCTATGAAGAAGAGTTCGTCGCTCTTGTGCCTGCCAAGCATCCCCTAGCATCAAAATCAGAAATTGAATCCAAAGAATTAATTGAGGAAAAGATGCTGATTCTGGCCCAAGGGAACTGCTTCCGTGATCAAGTTCTTAAGGTATGTCCGGACTCTTTAAAGAATGAGCCTAACCCGAATTCACATCTCCATTTTATGGAAGGTTCAACTCTGTCTACCCTTAGATACATGGTCTCGAGCGGAATAGGCGTGTCGGTGTTCCCTGCCAGTGCTAAAAATTATGACGTCGGGGATCAACTAACCAAATATGTCGAATTTAAAAAGCCGGTGCCTACCCGACTCGTAGCTATCTTGTGGAGAAAGAGTTTTCCACGCGTAAGAGCCGTACAGCGCATAGCAGAAACTTGCTCTCATATCAAACTCGAAGGCATCCATCATCTGCCTTTTGAACCTCACTCTCTGTCTCGAGACGGCTACTAAGGCAAAATTTGCAACGTAATAATTAAGACGCTGGGATCAAGATAATCACAGCGTCTTTTGTTTTGAAAATAGTAAAAATCGCTTCTAAAGCTTATTCGGCTTTTTCTACTTTCTTACTGAATTCATCACCAAGTTCAATAGCACGTGCACGGCAAGCTTCCATGGCTCTCAGCATCATATCTGCAAAGCCGCTTCCCTCAATGACCTTTGTCGCTTCTATTGTTGTTCCGCCCTTGCTTTGAACTTTCTTACAGAGGGATGTAAAAGTTTCATCGCTCTTAAGCGCTAACGTTGAAGAACCAAGAACGGTATAAACCGCCATGTCGTGAGCTTCTTGTGCAGTGAAACCGAATTCCAATGCAGCTTTCTCCAATGCAGCTAAGAAAAGGAAAACATAGGCTGGACCTGAACCGCTTACTGCAGTGAGAGAATCGATCATGGATTCGGTTGCGCACCAAATTAATAAACCTGTCGGTTTAAGAATTGCCTCAACGGTTTCTTTATCTTTTTCCTCTTTGGAAACCATAAAAATTCCGCATACGCCCAGTCCTTCCCTGACGGGAGTGTTCGGCATCACTCGGCAGATCCTGTTCTGGCCTAAAAGCTTTTCGATATCTTGGGTCTTAACGCCGGCTGCGATAGAGAGGACGAAAGTGTCTTTCAGGAACGCTTTATTTTGGATCAATACCTCCGGAAGTTGCTGAGGCTTGACAGCCAAAACTACACAATCCATTTCAGAAAGCCATTCTCCGGTTTCCTGGTGTGTTGAAATGTTGAATTCTTTATGTAGATTTTCAAGTTTTTCAAGATTCTTGTCCGTGACATGAATGCAAGCGGGGTTATCCCAAGTGGAAACCATACGAGAAATAATGGCGGAAGCCATATTTCCTCCGCCAATAAAAGCAACTTTTCTGCCTGTCATTTTTTAGCCTTGTGTTGTGTATTGTCTTGGACCGAAAATCGCGGTCCCTACTCGAACCATCGTGGATCCGGCTTGAACTGCTTCAGCCATGTCTCCTGACATGCCCATCGACAGTGTATCGAATTCGTAGCCTTCTTCCTTGAGCTTGTCGAACAGAGTTTTCATGGCTCTCAAGGGAATGAGCTTTTCTTCAGGTGTCTCGCCCGGCTCCGGGATGCACATCAAACCTCTCAATTTCAAGTTCGGCATCTTTAGGATTTCATCGGCCAAAGCTCGTACTTCCTCAGGAGCCACACCGCTCTTGCTCTCTTGGTTTGAAATATTGACCTCAATAAGCACATTTAAAGGACTCATCTCGGGGGGACGTTGATCCGACAATCTCTGTGCAATTTTTAGTCGGTCAATTGTTTGGACCCAATCAAATCGTTCTGCAACGACCCTCGTCTTATTGGATTGAAGAGGCCCGATAAGGTGCCAGGTAATACTGTTGTTCGGGAACAATTCTCGGCAAAGATCAATTTTAGAACAGCCTTCTTGGACATAGTTCTCCCCAAATGAAGTCATTCCGCACTTTACCCCTTCGATAATGGCTTCTATCCCGAAAGTTTTAGAGACCGGAAGAAGTTCAACAGATCCTTCTTTTCTGTCGGCAACTTTTTCGGCTTCTTTCAATTTGTTCTTAATTTCTGTAAAACGAGAACAAAGACCGGGTTTCAATTCAGACAAATTAAGGCTCCTTTTTTATCGGAAAGACGTTCAGATCGTACAAAATAAAAATGAAAAAAGGGGTTTTTTAGAAAAAGTTTTAAATCTTGCTACTCAAACTAGTTAACCAAAATACCCTACTCTATTTTCTTGCAACCTATTAAAGAATAAGATGTTTTTCTATAAAGATCACTCTTGTTAGGGATTTTTCATGGGGCTGTGAGGTTATAACCACTAATTAAATGCCACATGATTATTTGCTATTATTATTCAAAACGAATGTAATTATTTAGCATATTATTTATTATAATTGTTTTGAAAGACATCTGAACAAAGGGTTAAGCAAGATGGCAAACACTGAAAAAAAGGATCCGGCAGTACGTAAACAGTTACCTCGTCACTCTTTCGAGACTCGTCAAAAAGCACTTGAAATTTTTAGGAATGGCGGCAGCTACAAAAATTGCGCAAAGACTTTAAATATTCCAGTCTATACTGCTCGTGATTGGCACCGCAGCTACCTTATCGGCACCTTTAGAGCCGAGCGTGATGCCAGACAACAAGTTTATACAGCAGAGCAAAAAGCCACTGTTCTTCGTCTTAGAAGAGAAGAAGGTAAATCTTATAACCAGATTTCTCAACTAACGAAAGTTAATCGCGCAACAGTTCTTCAATGGATTCATCGTGCGAACAAGGAAGAATTGGAAGGCAAGGCTTCATCCACGATTAACTAACCAGATCTTTTTAACATTTGAAAGACGATCATTCGCTGATCGTCTATTTTTTTATGCTGCTAAGTCCGTCCGACAAAAATTTAACTTTACCGAATTCCTTATTGCTGCATAGCTGCTGCGCACCCTGCTCATCAGCTATCTTAGAGTGGCTCAGACAGAAGAAGGTACCGACCACTGTTTTTTTCTATAACCCTAATATTTTTCCGGATGAGGAATATCTCAAAAGAAAAGATGAATTAGTCCGTTTTTGTGAGCAGGAAAATATTCCCTACATAGAAGGCGACTACGATCATCTTCGATGGCGAGAAGCCGTCAAGGGTTTAGAGGACGAACCTGAAAGAGGCCGAAGATGTTTAGCATGCTTCAAACATCGTTTGTCGGCGACGGCTTTATGCGCTCGGGATCATAATATTGAATCTTTTACAACCACTCTTGCAGGCTCTCGTTGGAAACGACAAGATCAAATTGATGCAGCTGCGGCTTATGCCGTTGAAAAAGTTCCGGAAGTTCAATACTTCCAAATGAACTGGCGCAAAGGAGGACTTCAAGAAAGGAGAACTATTCTGCTGAAGCAATACGATTTTTATAATCAACAGTACTGCGGCTGCGAATTCTCTATGAGACACTTAACTGCCAAGCAGAGCTCCGAATCAGATCAATCCTGAAGATGCCAGCTCTCAATGAAATAAACTTTTTTGAAAAGCTCACACTTGCTCTAATGAGTCTGGAAAGTAACAGGCTCAGCGAACTGGAACACAACTCAAATCAGATAATTTTTGGAGAACCAGAAAAAGACACCTGGCAAATTTCTGATATTTCACAAACAAATCACTATGTGTTCCAGTTCGCACCAAGGCCAGTAGCCATAAGTTATTTTTAATCAGATAGATAAGTAAGCAGGCTGGCTGAATCTGACCATCTCAGTTACCAGTGAGTGGTTTTTGTTTTTCTCTGAAAGCGGTTCGCCGCTTATCAGCTATCGGATAATGTCATCCAGAATCTCAATATCAAATTGGCGTTTTATCACCCGCTGTAATCTTCTTGGATTGTGTTGTACAAACAATGTCCAAATCTGCCTTCATTCTTGCAAGGTAACCCCAAAGAGCCTGTGCCGTGAAGGATAGTTTCAAATTACTTATTAATGCTTCAATCTTCTTGATGACACGGTCAAAGTACGGGCGAATTCGGTTCGCCTCTTCTTTTCTCAATTATGCAATAATGTTTCTTCTTCGGAGGTATAAATTCAGCTTTATTTCGACCAAACAAGCTTTCTAGCCTTAATGGAGAGGTAATCGCTTGTTGTCAAACTTTCTGCTTCCTCCTAGAATACACTCTGTTACAGTTTAGGTTTTTCCTAAACGATGAACAAAAAGAGCTTGCCTCATTTTAAAAAACCTAATTCCAAAGCCAAATTATGAAAGACTCAGACATCGGCGTAATCGTAGTTATATATGCGATTGCAACCTGGTTTTTAGTGATGACATTGCAGCTCCCCGAAGGCGCTCAATCTTATCCTCTAATCCTTATCTCAGCCCTTTACGTTTGCAATACCCTGCTTCTTCTCCAACAGATCTGGCATTTTAAACGTCATAAACTTTTCATTAATGACTTCAGAAAAATCTTCCAAGGATTTATTCCTTCTCAGTTTTTTGGAGTTGTCATTGGGTGCGTCATTTACTTAGCACTGGTCAATTATCTCGGATACTATATTTCCAGTGTTCTCTATCTGATCCTTGCTCAGTTCTTTCTTAAGGTCAAACCTATTCCTGCTGTTATTTCCTGCATTTGCGTAATGGGCGTGACCTATTTGGTCTTCTCTATGTTCCTAAAGGTACCTCTTCCTTTGGGTGTTTTGTTTGAATAAGGAGAGATCATGTTAGAAACAATCACTTTAATGGGCGAAGGTTTTGTTCATGCTTTAAATCCTCTGACTCTCGTCTTGATGATCGCCGCAACAGCTCTGGGTATTACGATTGGTTGCTTACCCGGACTGTCGGCTGCTATGGGTGTGGCTCTTCTGCTTCCGGTCACTTTCGGTATGAATCCGGCTACCGGTCTTATCGTATTGGGCGGTATTTATTGCGGTGCAATTTTCGGCGGTTCAATTTCAGCCATTCTTATTCATACTCCGGGCACCCCTGCTTCTGCAGCTACCGCTATCGAAGGATATGAATTAACTAAGAAAGGCCAGGCAGCCAAGGCCTTAGCAGTTGCATGTTTCGCTTCATTCTGCGGGGGTTTGTTAAGCTGTATCTCCCTGTACTTCTTCTCTCCCTTCCTGGCTGAACTTGCTATGCAGTTCAAGAGCCCGGAATACTTCTGGCTTTCTATTTTCGGTTTAACGATTATTGCCGGCGTTTCCTCCAAATCTTTACTTAAAGGTTTCATTTCCGGCATTCTTGGTCTCTTGATCTCCACCGTCGGAATGGACCCGATGGAAGGCGTAGAAAGATTCATGTTCGGTCAAGCAAGCCTTTATAACGGCGTCAACGTAACGTGCGCCTTGATTGGCTTATTCTCTATGTCTCAAGTTCTTATCCTTGCCGAAAAGAAGATCAAGGAAAGAGCAAAAGCCGCAAAATTCTCAGGCAGTCTTTTACTCTCCAGACAAGAAATTAAGCGTTTAATGCCAACTATTACACGCTCTTGGATGATTGGAAACATCCTTGGCATCTTGCCGGGCGCCGGAGCAACGATTGCTTGCTTTATGGGTTATAACGAAGCACGCCGTTTTTCTAAGCATAAAGATGAATTCGGAAAAGGTTCCATTGAAGGCGTGGCCGGCTCAGAGGCTGCAAACAACGCTGTTACCGGCGGTTCTTTGATTCCGACTTTGACTCTAGGCATCCCGGGTGAATCCGTAACAGCAGTATTAATGGGCGGCTTGATCATTCACGGTCTCCAACCCGGTCCGGAGCTCTTCTCTACTTATGCTCCGATGACATACACCTTCTTTGCCGGTTTCGTTTTAGTTCAGTTTGCGATGTTGGCAGTCGGATTACTAGGCTGCAGAATCTTTGCGCAAGTTTCTAGATTGTCTGATTCTATTTTGATTCCGTCCATCTTCCTTCTGTGCGTTGTAGGTTCCTTTGCCATTCATAATAATTTCGATGAAGTTCTTCTGATGTTCCTTTTCGGCTTCATCGGTTACCTCGTCAGAAAGTTCGATTTGAACGCTGCAGCTATCGTTTTAGGTTTAATTCTTGGCCCGATCGGCGAAAACGGATTGAGAAGATCCTTATACCTAAGCGATGGCGATCCCGCTATTCTCTTCAGTACTCCGCTTTGCTGGCTGCTTATACTTCTCTGCGTCCTCGGTACGCTTTCTCCGTGGCTCATGGCCAAGTGGGAAAAGCACGTAGAGCACAGAGCCAACAAATAAGTAATGGACTCCATGCGGTAAAGCTGAGTAGAATATGGCTTACTCGGAAACAAATATTTAAATTTTTAGACAAATCAAACCAACTTATCCCTAGGAGGATTTAGACAAATGAAAAAAGTACTTTTAGCCGTTGCCGTTGCAATGACAATGCCTGTAGCCATGGCTTGGGCTCCGACAAGCGACGTTAACGTTATCGTTGCTTACAAGGCAGGTTCCGGCACAGATACAGGTGCTCGCCTTCTCTCCACAGAAGCCGGCAAATATGTGGGCAAGACCCTTGTCATTCAGAATCTTCCCGGCGGCGACGGTAAGATTGGCTGGACACGTTTGGTTAATTCCAAACCAGACGGTCACACAATCGGTTTTATCAACCTTCCGACTTTCACAACATTAGCCGCTCAGAAAGGAGCTCCGTTCTCTGTTTCTGACGTTATTCCTATCGCCAACCACTTGACAGAATCCGGTGTTGTCGCTGTTAAGGCTGACTCTCCTTACAAGACAATCGAAGACTTGGTTGCCGCTGCTAAACAGAAACCGCTTAAGGCTTCTACAAACGGCGTTAAGGCTTCCAACCACACTGCAGCTCAGCTTCTCGCACAAAGCGGTAAGTTTGATTACAAAGCAGTTCCTTACGGCGGTACAGCTGACCAGCTCTTAGCTTTGCGTCAGGGTGAAGTTGATTTCACATGCGCTAAAGTTGCTGACGTGGCTAAGCTGGTTAAGGGAGACAAACCTGAATTGAGAGTTTTAGCTGTCTTCTCTCCGACACGTGCTCCTGAACTTCCAGACGTACCGACATTAGGCGAAAAAGGTCTTTATCCGGAATGGTACGGTTCTGCACGCGCTATCGTTGCACCTAAAGGCACATCTCCTGAAATCATCAAGTTCTATGTTGATGCTTTCAAGAAGACAATGCAGGATCCCGCAACTATCGAAGCACACAAGAAAGCCGGTCTTTCTATGGACTTCAAGGATGACAAACAACTTGGTCAATTATTAAAAGATCAGGAAGTGTTTGCTAAAGACGTTATCAGCAAACTCTATAAGTAATTTATAACTAAATCTATTTAATAGGCTCGGCTAACCGAGCCTTTTCGTTATGTCCGGAGAGAACAGAAAATTAGGACTTATCGGCGCGACCTCAGCCTATTTAGTATGGGGATTCCTTCCGATTTTTTGGAAAATGTTCGGCAAAGCCGGCGGTTGGGAAGTCGTTGCCCATCGCGTCGTTTGGTCTTTGCTTGTAATGCTCCTATTACTGGTGATTTTCAAAAAATTCCACAAGTTCAAAGAAACTTTTCATTACTTAGCCGAACAAAAACAATATGCTATTTGTCTAACACTCGCCGCGGCTTTTGCTGGAGTGAATTGGTGGATCAACATCTATGGCGTTAACAGCAACCAAGTGGTAGAACTTGGCATCGGCATGTTTCTGACTCCTTTAATTTCTGTATTTCTTGGAGTCCTTTTCTACAAAGAGAAACTTCCGCCGCTTAAGTGGGCCAGTATCCTCCTTGCCTTCTTGGGTTTGCTTATCATGGTCTTCCAGCTAGGAAGAATTCCTTGGATAGCTGTTGGTGTCTCCTCTACTTGGGCCATTTACGGGGCCTTAAAGAAGAAAATAAAAGTGGATCCATGGATAAGCAACACGATTGAATCCGGTCTGATGCTGCCCATGGCCTTGGTCTATATCTTTACTTTAAACCACCTCGGCACAAGCCACTTCTTCTCCGGAAATCCGGCCGAAGATCTTACCTGGGTTCTTGTCTCAACCGGCGTCATCACAACAATTCCTATGGTTGCCTTTTCTTATGCAGCCTTAAATCTGCCGTTGAACGTCCTTGGGTTCTGCATGTATATCAATCCGATACTTACTTTGTTAGTGGGAATATTTATTTTCAAAGAGCCTTTTAATACAGAACAGTTGCTCCCGCTTTCTTTTATTTGGAGTTCTATCATCCTATTCCTGTTTTCAGAATCTAGAACTCTCGCTGCACGGCGATAAAAAGAAATTAGAATGACCCGACGACAACAAAAATATGGAGAATAAATTGAGCTCTTCTTCGAAGAAATTTTTAACACCGGCAGTCGCTATTATTCTTTTAGGCATTGCCGGCTATACAGGTTTTATTTACTACCAAGGACAAAAAGTTGATGAAACTATTGCAAACATTAATAAAGTCCTTGGCACCGATGAAGTGACAGTCAGCGGAGAAATCACAAAGAAAACTTTTTTTGCAAGAGAACTCCAACTCAAGCTTTATTTAAAGGACATCTCCGAAACCGCTAAACCTCTCGCTGTCTCAGAAGGTGTTGTCAATCTTGGCTTTTCTCCGAAAGCCGTTCTTCATTTGACTAAGATTGACGAATTCGACAAAGACAATCTTGTTCTTAACTCGATGCACCCTACCTTAGCAGTTGACTTTAATTACCGCTTCACTCCAAAAACAGCTACTTTCACAACGCAACCGTTTTCTGCAAACATTGACGATGTCAATATTTCTGTTGACCGTACCGCAGGTAAAACCACTTTTTTAAGCAAGGTAGAAGGTTTTTCCTCGGAAAGCCTTTCCCAATTTCAGACCAAATTTGATATCGGGACAATTAAGCTTAAAAAGTTCAACACAAGAAACAGTGACGGCGGAGAATTAGTTATTGGAAGTCAGACCTTCCAGTCTTATTCAGACAAGAACTCTTTAACCCCGGTTAAGTTTTCTTATGACTTGGAAAAGGTTGACCTAAATCAGAAAGACTTAGGCGGAGATATTAAATTCGCTAATTTCTCTTTCAATACCGAAGTTTTAAAAGAAAAGACCAACTTCATCCAAAACTTCAAGGTTGGTTTAGATGACTTAAACTACAAGTCCATCATTCCTGTAAATATTCCAAAGGCAGACATTAAATTAAAAATGGATTGGAACGCATCTGCCTCTCCCTACTCGGCTCTTTTCTATGACCAGTACGGTGATGACTTCTGCACTGCCAACCCTGTTGCTTGTCAAGAAAATCTTCCTTATTTAGGAAATCTAGGAGCCTCTTCTGAACAGTTGCTAACTGCTATCACCACCGGAAAAATCGGCTTAGAAGTCCTTCCTTCTTATGTTGACGCTAAAAATATCAAAATTGCCTTTAACGGCAACTTTAGATTTACAAAAGACTCTAATAAGATTGGAGAACTTTCTTTCAAAGTTTCTCCGGCAGAAGGAAAATCCGTTGCTCCTTATGTCGGCTTCCTACCCAAAGGTACTTACAAGATGGAAGGAAACGATGCTGTCTCCAACATCCTTCTCACCCATGATAACGATAATCTATTGCTCTCAATTAACGGCCAAAATATCTACTCTGTACCTATGAATTAAGAGGTGTTAAGCCTTAATAGAGAACAGACGTTCGCTGAGTACGGGATCCAAACATTCCTGTAAGTACGCTCTGAAAAGCTCGGGATCTTCACGGCGAAGTTCCTGAGCTTTTGGTTGTGAAAGGATATACAACAAGAGCAAACGCACTTTAGCCGAGGTTGACTCTCCGCCCATGACTGCACCAAGCTGAATAGAGTCCTTCACACTGCCAGGTGTCCCATAAGAATCCAAAATTCTTCCTGCCGGCGTCCGGCTAGTAATAACCACTTCAATTCCGGAATCTATCGCTTTTTTAATAGACGGCATCATTTCCGGTGGGAGGTTTCCTCTTCCGAAACCTTCAATGACTAACCCGTCTATTTTTTGAGACGTAAAATAATCGACAAGTTCGCCTTTATCTCCTGTCACGGCTTTAACTATGCCAACCTTTGCTGTCAATTTTTCGGGTGTCGGAAAGTTAAATCCCATGTCTAAATCCAAAGCACCTGCTCTGAAATAGACCAGATCGTCATCCACATAACCGACAGGTCCCCAAGAAGGAGATTTGAATCCGGCAACATTATCCGAATGAACTTTTTGTACTCTGGAGGCTGCATGAATCTCGTTATTCATACAGACCACCACTCTCGGGATATCTTCCTTCACGTCATGGCAAGCGACCTTAACGCTAGCCAATAAATTTGCCGGACCGTCTGCTCCTACCGCATCTGCTCCCCGCATTGAACCGGTGAGAACTATCGGTTTGAAATATTCATTCTGGAATTCATCGGATAAAGAGATGCTAAGAAAATAAGCAGTCTCCTCCAAAGTGTCGGTCCCGTGAGTAATCACCACACCAGAGACATCCGGACGTTTAAGAATTTCCTGAACTTGCTTTGAAATTTCAAGCATCATCTCCGGCGTCACAGCTGTGGACTGAACACAGGAGAAATTGATAACTTCAATATTGCACAAGTCATCCAAGCCAGGGACTTTTTTGCAGAGTTCTTCACCCGAAGCTGCCGGAACAAGATAGCCCTCGCCGTCTTTTTTGGTAGCAATGGTGCCCCCCACAGCAAAGATAACTACAGTCTTATCTTCCATGACATCCAAATAACCGTCATCTAAGACTTCTTCAGTGATATCAACTTCCGGCTCGATTTGCTGCGAAATAGTTTCCTTTTCTGTTCCGGTGCCTAACTTTGTCATTTCCGTACCTTCGGCTGTCAGATTAATTTACCTGGATTCATAATGCCCTCCGGATCGATGGCATTTTTAATCTTCTTCATCAGTTCCAGTTCGATGGGATCCTTAAACTCATCATTATGATGTTTTTTGAGCATTCCGATACCATGCTCGGCTGATATTGAGCCGTTATATTCCATCACTGTGGTATATAAATTCCTTCTGATTTCTTCTTCGAATCTGTAAGTCAGTGTTGGATCCTCCGGGCTGACAAAGTTGTAGTGAAGATTTCCATCTCCAAGATGTCCGAAAATAGAATCTTCAATCCAAGGGAACTCTTCCTTTAATCTCTTCAAAGAAACTTCGAGAAATTCCGGGATGCTTGCAATCGGAAGGCTGATATCGCTGTGAATACTGCCTCCCTCCGTTCTATCCGCCAGAGGAATAGATTCTCTCACATGCCAGAATTTATGGCTGTCTTTCAAAGAGTTAGCAATAATTGCATCTGTTATTTCTTCTGCTTCAAACGCTTGCTCAAGAATACTTTCTAGGACTGACTCTTCCTTTTTTTCAAATAAAGACAATTCGAGCAATACTTTCCAAGGAGACGACGAGAGTTCCGGAACTTCAACATCAGGAAGATTTTTCTTGACTCGGCCGATTGGTTTTTCACTAATTAATTCGAAGGCTGTAAGCAAAGAACCGGCAGAATTTTTAACACGATTCAAAAGAGCAACCGCTTTCGCCGGAGATTCAACACAAACTAAAGAGGTTTCTTTTTCTTTGGGTATCGGGAATAACTTCAGAACAACTTTTGTAATTACACCTAAGGTTCCTTCTGAGCCCATGAATAAATTCTTTAAGTCATAGCCGGTATTGTCTTTCCTCAAAGAACGGAGGCCATTCCAAATACGACCATCAGGTAAAACTACTTCAATTCCAAGCACCAACTCTCTTGTGGTGCCGTATCTCAAAACCGCAACCCCGCCCGCATTGCACGCTAAGCAGCCTCCGATAGTAGCGTTGCCCTCTGCTGCAAAGGAAAGCGGGAAAAACTTACCGTTGTCTTCCGCACATTTGTGAACATCTGCGAGAGTCATTCCCGCTTCAACAACCATGGAGTCCCCTTTGGTATCAACGGAGACTAAATTTTTCATTCTGGTTAGCGAGATAAGAACTTCTGAATCTGGAGTAGAGGTAGACGCTGATCCTGTCAAATTCGTATTGCCGCCTTGAACAACGACCCCCAAACGATTTTCAGCACAAAGTTTAATAATTTGGCTGATTTGTTCCGTAGAGTTAGGCCTAAGAATAACCAGGGGCTGGGATTTGTAGTGGTCTGTGAAGTCATCGGTGTACGGACCGTATAGCGAGGGATCCGTTAGGACGTGATTTACTCCAACAATCTCTATGAATCTGTCTTTTAAATCGTTTGGAAGAGGCATTTTCGCACCCGTATGAAGATCTTGAAATTTTAGCTTTTCAAGTTTCTTAAATACGAAGGAAAAAGATTTTCTTTCAGTGCACTCTCCTCCTTCTTCAAACTACTCGGAACAAATCAAAGGTATTTTTTATGAATTCAGAGTTTCAGAAAATCTTAGAGGCCGTCCTTTCCTAAGCTCATTTCTCTATTTACTCCATCTCCTCAAATTTGGTTTTAAAAATAAAAATAAACTCAGATTGAGGTGAGCTTTGAAAGCTTCTAATAAACACGAAATTAGAATTCGAACCATGGGCGCGCGGCCAACTTCGACACCGCTTATGTATGTCCGGGCTTTCATGCCTTTTAAGGACCGCCGCCCACTCTTCACTTTTAGATCTCGGAAGGAAATTTTCCTTCCCAAACAATTTCTAAGAAGCTCTTTCTATCGGTCACTCCTTCAGTTAAAAAACACAAGATCTTTGAAGATTCATTCAACTGTAATTTGCTCTTAATTTCAGAGAGTTTCGGATCCGCCAGAAGTGCAATAACTGCGCCTATCGGAGCCGCCCCGCTCTCGCCAGCCAGAATTCTTGGATCATCCTCCAAAGGACTTGAAAGGACTCGGACACCTGTTGCTGCCACCGACTCCTGAATTCTTAGATAAGCCGATGCGCAAGCTCTGAGCTCTTTCCAACCGAGGGTACAAGGTTTTCCGCAAGCCAGTCCAGCCATGATAGTTTTTAAATCACCTTCCACGACTTTCAACTCACCGTCATCGGCTGCGGCTGTTTTATAGATACAATCCGCGGAAAACGGCTCCACAACTACGATTTCTGGAGCCCTATCCCCGTAAGCTGACTTTAGGAAACTAGCTACTGCTCCTGCCATCGAGCCCACACCTGCTTGGAGGAAAACATGAGTTGGAACTTCCTCTCCCAGCTGTTCCTGAGCTTCTTTGGCCATTGTCAAATAGCCCTGCATAATGTAGGTTGGAATTTCTTCGTAACCGTCCCAAGAAGTATCTTGAACGAGCGTCCAACCATTCTTTTCTGCCATGTCAGCTGCCATTGCGACGGTAGCATCATAATTAACGTCGGTTATCCAAGCATCGGCCCCTAGCTTTTGGATATTCTCCAAACGCTCTGAGGAACTTCCTTTGGGCATAAGAACAACACATTTCGCTCCAAGTTTTTTTGCACTCCAAGCGATTCCCCTGCCATGATTTCCATCAGTTGCTGTGATGAATGTCATTTTGGAGATTGATTGGGCAACCTCGGGCGCTTGAAGATCCTTAAAGGAGTGTCTGTTGGAATCCAATCCCAGTAATTCACAAATTACTTTGAAAAGGCAGAAACTTCCTCCAAGAACCTTAAAAGCATTCAGACCAAATCTGGAGGATTCGTCTTTTATCCAAAAGTTCTCGACACCAAGTTTCTTTGACAGAGCTTTTAGATCGGATAATTTTGTTGGCTCATATCCCGGAACATTCTTATGAAACTCTAAAGAACCGAGGGCCGCAGCCGTTCCGAAATCTTCCGAGCAGTTTCCTTCAGGAGGAAGGACAAGACATTCGATAGTAGAAGACATTTATTTTTGCTTTTCCTCAGGCAGGTTTTTGATTAAATTAGTATAGAACTCACAGGCCTGAACTACTTGGTTCGGATCACATCTTTCATCACGCATGTGGGCCAATTTATATTCACCCGGACCAAAACCGATTGTTTTGACTCCAAGAGAAACCGGCACGACTGCGTTTGTTCCGAAATCCCAAAAATCAAATTTCTTTGGTTCATGCCCAAAAGTTTTTTCATAGGCTTCAATACTTGCCGTAGTGAGAGGATCTTCCATCGAAATTTTCCATGGATTGTGAATGGGCTTATACACCAACTTTTCTCCAGTCCATGAATTCATTACCAAAGTTCCAGGTTCCCACTTGGCATTCTTACCCTTTACCAATTCATCCAATTCCTTCTTTACGTCGTCTACTGTTTCTCCTAATCGAAGTCGACGATCGAGATAAATTTCGCATTGATCGGGAACCGCATTCAAAGAAACTGCAACTGAGCTTATCTGGGATAAAACAATCGTACCTTTCCCCGGGGTTGATTGAAGTGTCTTGTTGAGATTTTCAACTTGTTGAATAATTTCTGCCATTTCATAAACAGCATTCACTCCCTTCTCAGGAGCTGAACCATGGGCAGAGATTCCGAAAGTTTTTATTCTTGCCTGAACTTTTCCAGTGTGTCCTAAGGTGATGACATTATCGGAGGGTTCACAGATTACACAATAATCCGGAACCAATTTGTGATCGGCATAGAAGTTTTCAAGGCAAACACCATCGCAATATTCTTCACAAACAGATCCTGTCACGTAAACAGTCTTGCCTTCTAACCAGCCCTGTTCCTTGGCATTTGCAGCTGCAAAAATAGATGCAGTCAGACCGCCCTTCATATCGACTGAACCGCGGCCATAAATCATTCCGTCAACTTCTTTTGCCTCGAACGGAGGAGCAGTCCATTCTTCCGCATCACTTACTGCAACTGTATCCATGTGAGAATCGAAATGGATAACCACGGGGCCATTGCCTACTCTTCCAACCACGTTACCGACTCGATCAATATGAACTTCATCGAAGCCCAAATCCAACATGACGGTTTGAAGAAATTTAGCTAACTTCTCTTCTTCATTTGAGTAACTTCTTGTCTGGATTGCTTTTTTATAAGTTTCCAGAAGCTGTTCCTGCCGTTTTTGAGTAAGTGTTCCTTTCATGGGATTCTCCTTGTCAATTAAATCCTAGGGAAAATTTTAGAAAGGCAAATAAATTGAAATAGAACTTTTCTCCGATAAAATATAAAAATATTGAGGTAGATAAGATGCAAGTTACTCAGATCCCAATCGATTGTAATTTACAAGAAACTACCCATCACGTAACCGAAGGTATACCCTTAGCAATCTACCGAACTTATCTAGAAAGAAATGTCCTCGGTTACGTCGGATGGCACTGGCATAACGAACTGCAATACTGTCTGGTTACCGGCGGAGAAATTGATTTTAGGGTTGTGGATAATTATCTTCGTCTGAAAACCGGCGAAGGATTTTTCGTAAACTCCAGGGTCCTTCACATGGCTAGGCCAACTATTCCCCATACTTCCAACTCTTATATCTGTCTAAACTTTTCACCAAAAATTTTAGTTTCTTCGGTTGGAACCGAGCTCTCTCAGCGCTTGATCTATCCTTTTATCTCTCCCTCAGCCACAAAATACTTCTCAATAAAAACCGACAGATGTTCGTCCAGTCCATTGCTAAAAAACATCGAAGCAATAGAAGAAATTCAAAAGGAAAAGAAGATTGGAAATGAAATCAAATTGATTTCTCTGGTTCTAGAGATATGGCATCAAACCCTTCCCTTCTTAAAAACTTCTTCTAAAAATGACAGGAACGATAGAGCTTTTGCAGTCAGCCAACAGATAATCACATTTCTTGAAGCTAACATCACCGAACCTATTTCTCTGAAAGAAATATCCCTCGCAGTAAACCTTAGTCGGGAAGAGTGCTGTCGGTTATTTAAAGAAGCCCTCGGCATCACAATTTCGTCTTACATCCTGGAAAAAAGAATGGATTTAGCCGCTCAAATGCTTCTTTCTTCAAATAGAACTGTTGAGGGAGTTGGAAGAAGCTGTGGTTTTAATTCGACCAGTTACTTTATTAAAAATTTCAAAAATACTTTTGGACAAACTCCTCTTTCTTTCCTTAAACAATATCGCGGACGGTGATTCCTCTCCGTCCTTTCGGACGGAGTTTTTTGGCGAATGAACTAATTATCAAACGTGTCCTTCTTCAAGGTATTTCTCTGCTCCATTTCTCAATTTAGAAAGATGTTCAATAAAAGCTTTTCGATTAACAAGAGAATGAGGTTCACCGCCCTTTCGTTAAAAAGATTCACTTATAGCCGTCGACAGGCACTTTTGAAGTCTTTTAGAGACCCGTACAAAAGTCGTGAGAAGTTCTCCATTTCTTTCATCATCGTACAAATCACGTCTCGTCTCAATCATCACAGAACTCACTCTTCTATCTTTCTTGTAATGTTCGATTGGCACTAATGCTCCGGAAAAAGGCGAGTTAAAGCCGGTATCGAAACTGCGGGAGAACTCAGAAAAAAACGCTTTCTGAATTTCCAGCGTGGTGTGGAACGGATCTGTTCCAATACATATTTCGGGCCTCTCTCCTGAATTTCCTTCATAAGGAAGTGCTTTTGAGGCAAAGCTATGTAAATCAACAACTAAGGCTTTTCCATAGTTTTCGAGTGCCAGATTCACCTTTCTAGATAATTGAAAATGGTGAGGCCAATACCAGTTATTAAGAAGAGCTCTGCGTTCCGACCTACTTGGGAATTTTCTCAAACATCCTAAACTATGAGTAGCAGTGTAAATGACCCCCATACCTCTTTGAGCCATTACTTCATCTTTGTCCTCGGAAAAGCGCTCAACATCTACTACTAATCGGCAAACAGGCGACGACACTATCTGAGCAAAGGGTATTCCATTGCCGTACAAGACCAATGTCCATAGATCACACATGCACAACAACTCCTTGTTAAGCTGTTCATCATTAAGATAAATACTTTGACGAACTTGAGGAGGAATGTAAGAGGAGTCATGCGGCACGTGAAAAACAACCCAAGGAGGAATGGCGGCTTTCATTTAAATTCTCCAGTAGTCTGTGCTTAGATTCTAGGTCCCAGCAATTACTGGCGAATTAAGTTTTCCGTCAAGATTTGGCCAAATAAAAAAATTTTTTCTCTTCCGTTTCTTTGCAAGAGATTAGGCAGTTTATTCACACAGTTGAGAATTCCAAATTCTGAGATCAATAGCACTCGCTTATATTCTCCGTTTCGTCTATCCTTTTTCATATATAGAAAAAGAGGATGTTATGTCGACAAAACTCAAAATTTTTGCCGTCCTTGGTCTCGCCGCAGCTCTGGGGGCCGGAGGATATTGGTATTACGAAAGCCATCGACAATCGGGAGAACTAAAGTTATATGGGAATGTCGATATACGCCAAGTGGAATTAGCCTTTCTTTGGCCGGAAAGAATTAAAGAAGTACTCGTTGAAGAAGGAGACGTTGTTAAAAAGAATCAAGTTCTAGCAACCCAAGACACTGATACCCTTCTCCTTCAGATTCAACAAGCGAAAGCAGCGGTCAATGCCAGCTACCAAACTTATTTAATTCAAAAAAATGGTTCTCGTCCGGAAGAAATTGCTCAGGCGAAGGCTAATGTCGATGCTGCCCAATCTAAACTAGCCCTTTCTCAAAAAGATTTGGAAAGAGTCAAAGAAATTTTTCGTGCAACAAAGGGTCAGGGTATAAGCCAGCAAAACTTAGACCAAGCAGAAGCACAGCTTAATGTTGATAAAAACCAATTAATTGCAGCTCAGAAAGCTTATGAACTTGTAAAGATTGGACCGCGTAAGGAAGCCATTCAACAAGCTTACGAACAATGGAAGGCTTCCCAAGCTGAATTAAGCTTACTGGAATTAAAACTTCAGCAAAGTGAATTGACGGCCCCGTTAGATGCGGTAATCAGAAACCGATATTTGCAGCCAGGAGATATGGCAGCTTCCTCTAAGCCGGTTTTTTCTTTGGCTATCTACTCACCTAAGTGGGTGCGAGCCTACGTCAATGAAACGGATCTAGGAAAAATTAAGCCTGGACAAGAGGCTTTTGTCACCATTGATTCCTTCCCCGATAAAAAAATACCGGGCCAAGTAGGTTTTATTTCTTCTGTTGCAGAATTCACTCCTAAGACGGTTCAGACACCGGATTTAAGAACAAATCTCGTCTATGAAGTCAGAGTCAACGTAGATGATAAGGATAATGTCCTCCGCTTAGGCATGCCCGCAACCGTTTCCTTCCAAAGGTAGTCAATTGGAAGAAGTTGTCTTACATGCCCAAAAACTCTGCAAAGATTTTCCTCCGGAAGTAAAAGGAGGAGAACCGGCGCACGCACTCATTGATTTTGACTTAACTGTCAGAAAAGGAGAAATGGTCGCGTTAATCGGACCTGATGGTGCAGGTAAAACCACCTTCTTCCGTTTAGTAGAAAAACTTCTAAATCCAACCTCAGGAAAAATTTTGCTTTTCGGCAAAGATCTAAAAGATCAGTCTGATGAAATTAAAGACAAAATTGCCTACATGCCCCAGAAATTTGGTCTTTACGAAGATTTAACCATTATTGAAAATCTGAATTTATTTGCAGACCTGAAAGGAATCCCTAAGAACGAAAGAAAAGCTGTGTATGACGAGCTTCTTCAGATGACGGCTCTTGCTCCTTTTATAAACCGTCCCGCAGGAAAGCTCTCCGGGGGCATGAAACAGAAACTCGGAATTGCTTGTTCTCTTGTGAGTAAGCCGGAGCTTCTAATACTGGATGAGCCGACCGCAGGCGTTGACCCTTTGTCAAGAAAAGAGCTTTGGGACGTTTTAAGTAAAGTCGCGGAAGTCAGGAACACGAGTGTATTAATCAGCACAGGCTACATGGACGAAGCTGCACGTTGTGATCGAATTTACATTTTGAACGAAGGAAAAGTTCTAAGCACAGGAACTCTCTCGGAGTTGACTTCTCCTTATCAAAACCAGGTTTTCTATCTGCCTTGTGCAGAAAAAGATACAAGGAAGCTTCTTGAAAAAGTCGCTGACTCACCTGACGTTATTGATGCCATCCCGCGCGGAAACGGCGTTAAAGCCGTCTTCAAAAAAGAGCTGACAAAGCAAGATATTAAAGAGAAATTCAACATTCTAGACGTCAGACCTCTCGCGCCCGTGCTGGAAGACGCTTTTATTGCTACTCTTAAAAAGGCCAATGAGCACACCGCAGGCCATGAAACTTTCGGCACGATTGATTTAAAAGATTTAACTGTTGTTAAACCGGATCCTTCCGAAATACTTATTTCCGTTGAAGATTTGGTCAAAAAATTCGGAAATTTCACTGCTGTGGACCAAACTTCTTTCCAGGTGTCCCGAGGTGAAATATTCGGATTACTCGGCCCCAATGGAGCTGGAAAAACAACCACTTTCAAAATGCTTTGCGGATTAATTCCTGCGACAAGCGGAAAAATCAGTGTTGCCGGCTATAACCTTCGCACGGCCCGAGCAGAAGCCCGTAAAAATATCGGTTATGTGGCTCAATTCTTCTCGCTTTATCCGACTTTTACGGTAAAAGAAAACCTGACATTTTTCGGAGGAGCCTACGGCCTGGACGGATCCTTTCTAGATTCTCGTGTAAATGAAATGGCCGAGCAGTTTGAACTTTCTTCTATGATGAACGTGGATTCGAACAAACTCAATGAAGGATTTAAGAAAAGACTCTCAATGGCTGCGGCCTTAATTCATGACCCTGAAATTCTTTTCTTGGATGAACCTACCAGCAGTATCGACCCTTTGGCAAGACGAGCCTTTTGGAAAACCATCAATAAATTAGCAGATATTGGAAAAACCATCATCATTACAACCCACTTTATGGAAGAAGCGGAATATTGCACAAAGATGGCAATTCAAGCTGCAGGAAGAATGCTCGCGCTTGGCTCTCCGGCCGAAATTAAGAAAATAGCGGGCCTAAACAATACCGATTCTATGGATGAAGCTTTCCTTAGAATCGTAGAGAACGATAGAAAAGGAAGTAAATCATGAACTTTACTTCCTTAAAGAACTCGTGGAGACGAACTGCCTCTCTAACAGTTAAAGAAACACGGCAGTTAATGCGGGATAAAAGCTCCATCGCCATGGGACTTCTGCTTCCCCTGCTCCTCATTTTTATTTTCGGCTACGGCATTTCGTTGGATTTAACCGATGCAAAAGTCGCTGTATTCAATCAATCTCCCGGAAAAGTTACTAACGCTATCGTTGAAGGATTCAGAGGCTCGCCTTACATCACGCCATTTCCCGTGACATCGATGAAAGAAGCTGAAAAGCTCTTTGATGATGGGAAAGTGCGAGGGATTGTAGTCTTTCCTCAGAACTTCCAGGCCGACTTAATGAATCAAAAGGCCAAAATTCAAATTATTGTCTATGGAGTTGACACCACCTCGGCTAACAGCCTTCAAAATTATGTACAGCAATCGGTTTTAATTTCCCTAAATAAACTCGGGATGCAAAATAGTACTCCGATAGTAATGGAGCAAAGACTTTGGTATAACGCTGCCAACTCTTCCACTTGGTATTTTGTGCCGGGGATTATTGCTATTGTTCTGACACTGGTCGGAACCTTCTTGACTGCTTTGGTCATTGCCCGTGAATGGGAAAGAGGCACGATGGAAATGCTTTTCTCAACTCCGGTTACCACAACAGAAATCCTTCTTTCAAAGATCATTCCTTATTTTCTATTGGGACTCGGGGGTTTCATAATTACTTTGGAAGCGGCTTTATTGGTGTTCAACGTTCCAATGGAAGGCTCTTTCTTTGTGATTTTGGTGTCTTCCATTCTTTACCTCTTAACCTCTCTGGGTATAGGCCTGTTGATCTCAGGCGGATTAAAAGCTCAGTTTCTGGCCTGTCAAATCGCTTTGCTTGTAAGTTTTTTGCCTTCAGTACTTTTAAGCGGCTTCGTCTTTGACTTAAGAAATGTTCCGGACTTTATCGCTGTGGTTGCTTATGCCCTGCCTCCGACATATTTTATTGAACTGCTCCGAGGAGCATTCCTTTCAGGAGATAACTGGACGGTGATTTGGAAAGACTGGGCTATTCTGTTCCTTTACCTCACTGTTTTCTTTTACTTAACCAATAAAACCCTTAAGAAAACTCTGGAGAAAAAATAATGATTACAAAGTTTCTTCACTGGTTAAGATGGCAGCGTTTCCTCCTTTGGAAAGAAACTTCCGTTCTTCTCAAGGAAAGAAAGTCGAGATTTATTCTTATCGTTCCTTTGTTTGTTCAGGTCTTTCTATTTGCCTACGCTGCAACATTTGATTTGAAGTATGTTCCTTTTGTTCTGATTGACGAATCCAATAGCAAATACTCTCGAGAGATCATCGCAAAAATAGAAGCGAGCCATATCTTTACTCTTTATGCCAAAGAAAATAATCCTGCAGAACTTAAAGAGTTAATTTCCCCTCGAAAAGCCATGATGGCGATCCATTTTCAAAGTGACTTCGCCTCTCAAATAGCACAGGGCACTCCGGCCAAAATACAAGTAATTTTGGATGGAAGGAACTCTACAACAGCTTCTCTTGCCGCCGCAGAGCTAAGTCAAATCATCGGCTCATATGCCAAAGAGAATCTTCAAATTAAACCCGCCCTGGAATTTGAAAATAGAGCCTGGTACAACCCCAATCTTTTAACACGCTGGAACTTTGTCACAGCGCTGTGCGGAACTCTGAGTTTTATTCAAGTCCTAATGCTTTCCGGTCTTTCCGTTGCTCGAGAACGAGAACAAGGAAACTTTGACCAGCTTTTGGTGACTCCCTACTCTCCCGCTCAGATCCTTCTTGCCAAAGCAACTCCGCCAATTATCATCGGTTTACTGCAAGCTATATTGGTATGCATTATCGCCGTCTTATGGTTCAACATCCCGTTCAGAGGAAATTTTTTCCTCATGTTTTTAGGCTTGTTATGCTTCACGGCAAGTTCCGTTGGAATTGGGCTGGCTATCTCCTCCATGTCGAAGAATATGCAGCAAGCCATTGTGTTCTGCTTCGTATTTATTATTCCGATGGTGATCCTGTCCGGCTTAGTCTCGCCGGTCGAAAACATGCCTCCTTTCTTCCAATACATCACCTATCTGAATCCGCTGAGGTATGCTCTGGAAGTCGTGCATTCCGTATACCTTGCTGACGCCGGAATAGCACATATTAAAAATGAAATTATTCCGATGCTGATTATCGCCGGCATCACTATGCCTTTGGCGGCTTGGGCTTTCCGCAGACAGCGTTAGACAAAGGATTTTCGAAAAGAAGATTGCATCTGCTGCAAGCCGCATACTAAATCAAGCATCAAAAGGCTCAGGTCGTTGTTGGATAAACGTTTTAACGAAGTTGGCTGACTATAATTCCTTGACAACAAAAAAGTAAACACGAGGATAAAGATGAAATTAACACTCGCTGCAGGAAAACTCCTTAATCAGAAAACAGACGCTCTTATAGTCGGTATTTATCGAGGAAAATTAACGAAATCTGCCGAAGCTGTGGACAAAGCTTCTAAGAATGCGCTTTCTTCCTTAATTAAAGAAGGTGACGCAACCGGTTGTCTTGGAACCGTTGGCATCTTTCCGAACTTTCCTGGAATTGCGGCTAAAAGACTTGTCGTTGTAGGTCTCGGCAAAGAAGAAGATGGTGTCTTAAATTTCCAGAAGGCTCTCTCTTCTGCTCTCAAAGCTGTTTACTTTGTTAAAACAGCTGTTATCTCTTGCACTGACTGGTTTGATCTTTCTCCTGAATGGATTGCTGAGCAAGTTTCTTGTACTGCTATTGATGTTTTAGAGAAGTCCGTAGACTACAAGTCTAACCCTGACCGTCCGGCATGGAAGCAGCCGAAATCCGTTTCTTTATTCGTAGAAGAGAAGACTCCTGAATTAACAACAGCCTTTGCTGAAGGTGCTGTTATCGGAAAAGGCATCAAGCTGGCCAAAGAACTGGGAGACGCTCCGGCCAATCTTTGCACGCCTAAATATATGGCTGAACAGTGCATGAAACTGGGTTCTTCCTTGAAGTTTGACGTCACAGTTTTCGAAGAAAAAGCTCTTAATAAATTGAAGATGGGCTGCTTCTTAGGCGTGGCCGCCGGATCCAAACAGCCGGCTTACATGATCGTCATGGAATACAACGGCGGACAAAAGAAAGAATCGCCTGTTGCTTTAGTAGGCAAAGGATTGACGTTCGATGCGGGCGGCATCTCTTTGAAACCGGCAAAAGGCATGGACGAAATGAAGTATGACATGTCAGGTGCTGCTTCTATTGTGGCAGCAATGGCTACTGCCGCTTCTCTTAAGCTTCCTATTAATATTGTCGGAGTAATCGGCTGTACTGAAAACCTTCCGAGCGGCTCAGCCGTTAAACCGGGAGACATCCTCTGCAGCTATTCAGGCAAGACCGTTGAAGTGCTCAATACCGATGCCGAAGGCCGCTTAGTCCTTTGCGACCTTCTCTCCTACACTATCGACAAATTTAAACCGATTTTAGTTGTGGACGCCGCTACCTTGACCGGCGCCTGCGTTGTTGCCTTGGGTCACGAATATACCGGTCTCTTCTCCAATAACGAAGAGCTGGCGTTAGAGCTTCTCCAAGCCGGAGAAAACTCTTTAGATAAGTGCTGGAGACTTCCTTTAGGCCGTGCTTACACTAAAGCATTAAAGAGCCGCTTCGCAGATTTAGCAAACATCGGCGCCCCCGGTGCAGGTGCTTGTACTGCTGCCGCTTTCCTTCAGGAATTTGTCGGCAAAACTCCTTGGGCGCACTTAGATATCGCCGGAACAGCTTGGAGCAGCGGAGAAGAAAAAGGCTCTACCGGCCGTCCTGTTCCTCTCTTAATCAGTTTCCTTAAAGACCTCACTCATTAAAAATGATTAGATTTGAATGTGATTACGCTGAAGGATGTCATCCAAAAATTTTGGAGGCCCTTCAGAAGACCAATTTCGAACAGACTTGCGGATATGGTTTAGACCCTCATTCCAAGAATGCTGAAGAATTGATAAAGAAAGCCTGCGAAAACGAAGACGCCAGAGTTTATTTAGTCTCCGGAGGTACGCAGGCCAATAAAGTAGTCATCGCTCAGGTTCTGAGGCCTCATCAGGGTGTTGTGTCCGTTGAAGGCGGACATATCGCCCATCATGAAGCGGGAGCCATTGAATCTTCCGGACATAAAGTCGTTACGCTTAAGCCGGAAAACGGCAAATTAAAAGCTGAAACCCTTAGAGCTTATCTAGCCGATTATTGGGCTGATGACACTCATGAGCATATTGTTCAGCCGGGAATGGTATATATCTCCTCTCCTACCGAACTTGGAACTGTTTATACAAAGGCCGAATTATCCGCTCTTCATGATGTCTGCCGTGAATACAACATCCCGCTGTATCTTGACGGTGCTCGCCTCGGCTACGGTTTTGCCAGTAAAGACAATGACTTGACATTACCTGATTTAAGCCGTGTCACGGATATTTTCTATATCGGAGGCACTAAGGTCGGCGCTCTCTTCGGAGAGGCTATCGTCTTTAACGGCGACAAAGGACTCGATCGAGACTTCCGCAGCCTCATTAAGCAAAATGGCGCCATGTTGGCAAAAGGCCGAATCTTAGGAATTCAGTTCGAAGAGCTGTTCAAGGATAATCTTTACTTTGACATTTCCCGTAAAGCAGTCGAACAAGCGGAAAGAATCAAAAAAGCTTTCCTTTCTAAAGGATATAAGCTTTGGATCGATTCTCCTACAAATCAGCAATTTCCCATCCTTCCTAAGGATGCCATCAACAAGCTTAAAGAGAAGTTCGCATTTCTCATCTGGCCCGATACAGGCGAGCCGGAACTGATTACCCGTTTCTGCACAAGTTGGGCAACGAAAGATGAAGATGTCGATAAGCTCATCGACGAAATAAATAAACTTTAATCTTCCAGGCGCATTAAGCGCCTTTAATTTTCACTCATTCAAAATGATCGTAGGTCTAACCTTACTTTTAGTTTTCCAAATTATCGGAAACGTATTGGAACTCATGTTCCATCTGCCCATCCCGGGAGCGGTGGTCGGAATGTTTCTTTTACTGCTCTGTCTAATTTCTATTGATAGTCTGGCGGAGTATGTGAGACCAATTGCACTGGTATTAATTTCTTATTTAGCCGTCCTCTTTGTTCCGGCCGGTGTAGGCATTGTGCTGCACGTTGAAAGAATCAAAACAGAATGGTTGGCCATCACTGCTTCTTTGGTTATCAGCACAGCATTAGCCATCATCACCAGCAGCTTGGTCATTAAGTATTCGACTATCTGGCTCAACAAAAGAAAGACACAAAAGGAGTTGACACATGACTGATTATCATGAAATATGGACCTTCCTGTCTACCTCCTCCCTTTTTTGGCTGGCCGTGACTCTAGCTGCTTATGCAATAGCTCAAAGATTCTATAAGTTCACGAATTGGAATTCTTTAGCCAACCCGGTCGCCGTCGCAATTTTGATAGTGATTCTGCTTATTACGGCTACAGGCACCTCATATAAAACATATTTTGACGGCGCGCAGTTCATCCACTTTTTACTTGGCCCAACTACCGTTGCCCTTGCAGTTCCGCTTTATGACTTAAGAGTTCAATTAGCCAAAAATTGGCTTCCTATTGTGCTTGGGCTATTCAGCGGCTCTATTGTGGCCATTGTTTCAGCGGTTCTTATCGCCGGCGCTCTAGGGGCGAGTCCGGAAACGATGATTAGTTTGGCACCGAAGAGTGTAACTACTCCAATCGCAATGACGGTCGCTGAAAAAATGGGCGGTATGCCTGCTCTTGCCGCATCCTTTGTTGTTTTAACGGGTGTACTGGGAGGTGTAATCGCGGGCCCTATCTTTAAACTTTTGAAAGTGGATTCTGCTCCGGCCCGAGGCTTTTCTTTAGGTCTTGCGTCTCACGGAATCGGAACCTCTCGAGCATTCCAAATCAGTGAAGAAGCCGGCACTTATGCAAGTTTGGCAATCGGATTAACAGGCTTGGTAACCGCGCTTATTGCACCGGTTCTTTTACCTGTACTTCTAATGCCATTTGAGTAAATCCAACAAGATTCGTTTCTTAATCCCTCCCAGACATTGTTCGAATGCCTGGGATTTTTCTTAAGTGCGCCTCCTCCCTTTCCTGAAGTCTCTTTCTCAGCCGCTGAGACACATCTTCTCTTGTCATTCGGACTAAAGTCAGAGCCGGTGAATTAACTATTGGGATCGCTTTCAGATTTTTGGAGATTAAGTCACACGCCGGCGTCGCAATAATAGCAAAAGTATGCTGAGACTCGACGAATGCTACTTGATTGTAAAAATTGCGGATATCCGTTCTCGAAACAATATTGAAATGATATTGGGCCGAGAGCTGTTTCATAAAACTAAACAGTTGAGGAGAAACATCTGAAGGAAGACAAATGCAGTCGAGTTTACTAAGTTGCTCCAAATGAATACTGTCGAATTCCGCCAAAATATGATTCTTCGGAACAACTACCTTATTTTCTATTTTCGCAATAGGAACGGCGGCAATACCTGCTCTTTCAAAAGGCTCTGCGTAGGCGTAACCCACATCTATTTTGAAATCCTGCAGCTGTGAAACTAAATCGATACTCTCTATTTCAATGAAATCATAGCGTTTTTTAGAGTCCGCAATTTTTAGCTCGTTAAGCATCGGTGCGATAAAAAGCTGTAAAAGCCAAGCAAAAGATCCGAAGGTAACTTTTTTTTCCATGCCGTCCAAATTTGCTTGAACTTGATCAAAGAAAAGCTCCGTTTTAGTCAAAAACTTCTCTACAACAGGAAAAATTGCACGGCCTTCCTTAGTCAGAACAGCCTTTTTATTGGACCGTTCAAACAGCTTAACACCAAGAGAATCCTCAAGCTTTTTAATGTGCATGGACAACGGCGGCTGACACATGGAGGCAACACTAGCCGCTTTTGTAAAACTTCCTTCTTTTACAACCAGATAGAAGAGCCAATATGACTGAAGCAATCTTAAGTTCATACGAAAAAAGTATCACAGACATCTAATAATAGTATTTTATAGTTTGCGAGCTAACAATTAGAATTTTTCTGTATGCCTATTTGGCAACCTTGGAGAAACTAATGAGATTAACGAAAACTTTTTTGGCAGTATCTGCTGCCTTTTGCTCAACTATTGTCCTTGCCTACACTCCAGGCACATACACTGCATCAGTAGCCGGCCAGAACGGACCTGTAGCAGTTGAAGTTCAGACTTCGGCCGACAAGATTTTGTCAGTAAAAGTCACTGATCAAAAAGAAACTCAAAATATCGGAACTCATGCCGTAGAACAGCTTCCGGCGAAAATCGTCGAAGCCCAATCTGCTGATGTTCCCGCCGTATCAGGTGCTTCCGTTACATCAAAAGCAATTAAAACAGCTGTCCAGGAATGCTTAGATAAAGCCTCCGGAAAGAAGACCGTAGCTTCTCCTCTTAAAGACGGCACCTATGAAGCCAAAGCTTACGGCAACAACGGTTGGCTGAATGTCAAGGTCGTAATTAAAGACCATAAGATTTCAGAAATCCAAACACCGGGCCAGAGAGAAACAAAATTCTTAGGCGATACTGCTATTCGTGAAATCGGTAAAGATATCATCGATTATCAAACACTTAACGTTGACAACATCGCAGGTGCCACCGTTACTTCAACTGCATTGAAGACAGCAGTTGGGGAAGCCATCGAAAAAGCCGGCGGCAACATTGCTAACTTCCAAAAACCAGTACCGCAAAAGATCAAGAAAATTGACGGAGTACAAAAACAAGAAGTTGACCTGGTTGTCGTAGGTGCAGGGGGTGCAGGCTTATCTGCCGCCGTAACCGCTAAAGATCTCGGAGCAAAGAACGTTTTAATCGTTGAAAAAATGCCTGTCGTCGGCGGTAATACATTAAGATGTGCATCCGCATTCAATGCCGCTGATCCGGAAAGACAAAAAGCTCTTCCGATGACAGAAACTTTGAAAGATGCTGTCGTCAAAGCCATTAATGAAAAACCGGCGAATGAAGAACACAAAAAGCTCATGGCTGATGTTAAAGCCAAGTATGAAGCTTATCTCAAGAGCGGTTCCAAGACTCTATTTGACTGTCCGGAATGGCATGCCTTACAGACCTACAACGGAGGCGACAAAGTCGGCCACATTCCTCTGATCCGCACTTATGCAAACAATGTCTTAGACACATTGCACTGGATGCAGTCCAAAGGCTCTCCGGTAATGGATAGAGTAAGCCAAGGCGCAGGTGCCTTGTGGCAAAGAACCCACCAGTTGGATGCCCCTGCCGGTCTCGGCTTAGTTGATCCGCTGTATCAAGACGCTGTTAAACAAGGCGTAAACTTTAAACTCGGCACTCGCGTCACTGACCTTGTATTGGATAAGAGCGGCAAGGTAATCGGCATCACAGCAGAAGATAAAGTCGGCAACAAATACCAGATTCTTTCTAAGAACGGCGTCATTCTTGCAACCGGCGGTTACAGCCAAAACAAAGAAATGCGTCAGAAATCTGCACCTCACCTTACTCCCGATATGGTTTCAACTAACCAACCGGGCGCTACCGGCGACGGCATCACCATCGCCACAAGACATGGAGCAGATACCACAGGCATGAACTATGTTCAGGTTTACCCGTTAGCCACACCGGGCACAGGTACTCTTCAGGGCCGTGCAAGAAAGATGTCCGGCTTGGATGATGTTATTGATGTCAATAAGAACGGCGAAAGATTCGTTAAAGAAGATGCCCGCCGTGACGAATTCGTTGCAGCCATCAAGAAACAACCGGGTGCTGTATGCTATGACATCAACGACTCTTCCATCGTAAAACCGTTAAACAGCTTCAATGAAGATGTTGAAACCTTGGTTCAGATCGGCAGAATCTATAAAGCAGACACACTGGCCGACTTAGCAAAACAGCTTGGTATGCCGGCCGACAAGCTCGAAGCTACCGTTGCTGAATTCAATAAGATGGTCGAAGCTAAGAATGATCCGAAGTTCGGAAGAAAACTCTTTGATCGTCAGATTGTAAAAGCTCCGTTCTATGCAACTCCGCGTGCTCCGTCAATCCACCACACAATGGGCGGATTGGAAATTACTCCGAAAGCACAGGTTGTTGATAAAAACGGCAAGGTTATCCCGGGTCTTTATGCAGCCGGTGAAGTTACAGGCGGTATCCATGGCTCTAACAGACTCGGCGGAAACGCTACAGCAGACGTTTTGACCTTCGGACGTATTGCTGCAAAGAGTGCTTTAGGCAAAAACTAATCGTTCTGTTTTACAGTAACAACTGATTTTCTTAAGAAAGAAAATCAAAAACAATTAAGCCTCTCATTTCATTTTGATTTGGGAGGCTTAATAATTGCAACAAAAAAGCCCAAGATTTCTTGAGCTTTAATGTTTTATCGAATGTCTCCTGCAAAAACAGGAGACATTCTGAATTGAAGTTCTTACTTAACTTCTTCTTCCTTTTCGATACCTTTGAGCATCGGCATGGAGGAAGATCCGCCGATAAGGCCGACCTTGCTGTAGATACCAAGCTTGTCACGTGTATCAACAATGTCGAGGTTTCTCATTGTCAGCTGACCGATACGGTCTTCCGCTGTAAACATGGAGTCGCCCTTTTCCATTGTCAGACGTTCAGGCTGGTATGTGAGGTTCGGAGAACGTGTATCAAGGATGCTGTAATCATTACCACGGCGAAGTTCAATCTTAACTTCACCGGTAATAGCCTTAGCAACCCACTTCATGCTGGATTCTCTGAGCATGATAGCCTGCGGATCAAACCATCTGCCTTGGTAAAGGAGACGGCCTAAACGCATACCGTTGATTCTGTACTGTTCAATAGTATCTTCGTTATGAATACCAGTAACTAATCTTTCATAAGCAATATGAAGAAGAGCCATTCCCGGAGCTTCGTAAATACCGCGGCTCTTAGCTTCGATAATACGGTTTTCGATCTGGTCGCTCATACCTAAACCGTGACGTCCGCCGATCTTGTTGAGTTCCATCATGAGCTCAACTTTGTCTTTGTATTCTTTGCCGTTAATGGCAACAGGCATACCTTCTTTGAAGCTCAAAGTAACGACTTCCGGCTTAATTTCAACTTCCGGTTTCCAGAAAGCGACGCCCATAATCGGTTCAACAATCTTAATGGAGCTGTCCAAATGTTCCAAATCCTTAGCTTCATGTGTGGCGCCAAGCATGTTTGAGTCAGTGGAGTATGCCTTTTCTTTGCTCATCTTGTAGCCGAAGCCGTTGTCGATAAGGAACTGGCTCATTTCAGCACGGCCGCCCAATTCTTGAATGAATTTAACGTCGAGCCATGGTTTGTAAATTCTCAGTTCAGGATTGGCTAAAAGGCCATAGCGGTAGAAACGTTCAATATCGTTTCCTTTGTATGTGGAACCGTCGCCCCAGATATTAACGCCGTCTTCCTTCATGGCGTTTACAAGCATTGTGCCTGTAACAGCACGGCCGAGCGGTGTTGTATTGAAGTAAGTAACGCCGGCGGTATGAATATGGAAAGCATTACATTGAATCGCAGCAATACCTTCTGCAACTAACTGATCACGGCAGTCAATCAAACGGGCGATTGATGCGCCGAATTCCATAGCTCTCTTTGGAATGTCATCGTAATCTTTTTCATCCGGCTGACCCAGATTAGCTGTGTAAGCACAAGGAAGTGCTCCTTTCTTCTTCATCCAGAGCAAAGCAGAACTAGTATCTAAACCGCCGGAGAAGGCAATACCTACCTTTTCTCCTACGGGAAGGGATTTCAAAATGGTTTCCATTTCTTTAAGACTCAAAAAGTGTTGTTAATCTATCCTTCATTTCTTTTTGCAATGGGGAAAATCAGTATGACTCGCGCAAAAAGACCTAACGAGAAATTATGACCGAAATATAGAGGAGTAGCCTAAATTCAGATAAGATTTGTAAGAGATTAACTAAGTAGAAACACTAAACCGCTCCCGGCATAAGTGCAGGAACATTTTTTAGAAAGAAAGCATTCTTCTCTGACTTTGTTATTATCTAACCTATGTCTGAATTAGCTATCCATACAAACGTTGTCAACCGCGAAAGATATGCCTGTCTTGTGCTTAAAAAAGCGCAGAGACTCGGCATGAAAGCCGCTGTGTTTTTTGACAATGAAAACGATATGGATCAATTGGATAATCTCCTCTGGACATTTGAACCGTCGAGTTTTATTCCCCACTCGATAGCCCGTACAGCCGGTGCAACCGGGAACGCATATCTTCTCTCCGATAATCCTGAACATATCGGCAGCGGCGATCTTTTAGTACTTCTTACCCACAATGTACCGCCTGCTATTCATGACTTAATGCAGAGATTTCCAAAAGTGATAGATATCGTTCCGAAAGAAGATCCGGGACTAACTGAGGGAAGAAGACGTTTCGTTGCATATAAGAGAAACGGCATTACGCCGGTAGTTCATAACAGACAGTAGGAATTTCTCAGCTGACTTTCTCTCTTTCATATAGTGAACGTGAGAAAATATCGCATCTCTTGATTTAAAGAATTTTATTGAAGTAAATCTGCCATGAGCGACACACAAACCAAAGAACTAGCAAAGAGTTATGAGCCCGCTTCCATTGAAGCGAAGTGGTATCCGTATTGGGAAGAACACGGCTATTTTGCTGCCGGTAAAGATCTCGGCAAGCCTTCTTTCTCCATCCAGCTTCCTCCGCCGAATATCACCGGCATTCTTCATATGGGTCATGCCTTCAACCAGACGGTGATGGATACATTGACCCGTTTCCATAGAATGGATGGATTTAATACGCTTTGGCTTCCGGGTACTGACCACGCCGGTATCGCTACGCAGATTATCGTTGAAAGACAATTAGAAAAAGAAGGCAAATCCATCAAAGACCTTACCCGCGAGCAATTCTTGGAAAGAGTCTGGGAGTGGCAGAAGTTCTCCGGCGGCACTATCTTGAATCAGATGCGCCGTATGGGTGCCTCCTTAGATTGGAACAAGCTTTATTTCACAATGAATGAAAAGCTCTCCAAGACAGTAACAAACTGCTTTGTTGAGCTTTACAGAAAAGGTCTTATTTATAAAGGAACCCGTTTGGTTAACTGGGATCCGAAACTTCAAAGTTCCGTTTCCGATTTGGAAGTTGAATCCGAAGAAGAAAAAGGCAAACTTTGGGAAATTCGTTATCCTGGAGCTGATGGCTCTGAAGGCATTGTTGTTGCCACTACCCGTCCGGAAACTCTTTTCGGCGACCAGGCCGTTGCCGTCAATCCCGAGGATGACCGCTACAAACATCTTGTCGGCAAGATGCTTAAGCTGCCTCTGACTGATCGTGAAATCCCGGTTATTGCTGATCCGTACGTTGATAAAGAATTCGGTTCCGGCGCAGTCAAAATTACTCCGGCTCATGACTTCAATGACTTTGAAGTCGGTAAACGCCACAACCTCCCGGAATTGGTCGTTCTCGACAAGACAGCTCATATGAACAATAACGTTCCGGAAAAATATCGCGGTATGGATCGTTATGAAGCCAGAAAAGCTGCTGTGAAGGATCTTGAAGAACAAGGTTTATTGGTCGGCATTAAAGACCATGTTCACTTGGTACCGAAAGTTGCCAGAACCGGTGAAATCGTCGAACCGATGCTCTCGGAACAATGGTACATGGCTATGTCTAAACCGGCTCCCGAAGGCTGCAAGTTCCCGGGAAAATCTCTTGCTGAATTAGGCTTGGAAGCCGTTGAAAACAACCTCGTCAACATCTTCCCGGAACAGTGGCAAAAAGTCTACAAAGAATGGCTTAATAACATTCAAGACTGGTGCCTTTCTCGTCAGTTGTGGTGGGGTCACCAAATTCCGGCGTGGTATGACGACAAAGGTAATGTCTATGTTGCAGCCACCGAAGCAGAGGCTCAGGCACAAGCCGGCGAAGGCGTGAAATTGACACGTGATCCGGACGTACTCGATACCTGGTTCTCATCCGGTCTGGTTCCCTTCTCTTCCTTGGGCGGAATTACTCCTCCGGACGCAGACGCTGAAATTGACTTCCAGCTTTATCTGCCCTCCTCCGTCTTGGTCACCGGCTATGACATCCTCTTCTTCTGGGTTGCCAGAATGATCATGCTGACCCGCTTCTTTACTGGCAAAGTTCCCTTCAAAGATGTTTACATCCACGGCTTAGTCAGAGATGCCGAAGGCAAGAAAATGAGCAAATCTGAAGGCAACACTTTGGATCCGCTCGACATTATCCAGTCCATCGGCTTGGAAGACTTAATCGTTAAGAACACCCGTGGTTTAAGAAGACCGGAAAAAGCTCCTGAAATCGAGAAGAAACTTCGCAGAAACTATCCGTCAGGAATTGAAGCTCACGGCACAGATGCACTCAGATTCACTATGGCTGCTTATGCAACCTTAGGAAGAAACGTTAACTTTGATATTAAGAGAGCTTCCGGCTACCGCAACTTCTGCAACAAACTTTGGAACGCTACCCGCTTTGTTCTGATGAACGTCCAGGACAAAGATTGCGGCTTTACAGATGCAGAAAAGATCTACTCTATTCCTGATCTTTGGATCAAAGGACAGCTTCAGAACTGCATCAAAGAAGTTCGCCAAGCCTACAAAGATTATCGTTTGGACAATGCTGCCAACGCTATCTACAGCTTCGTCTGGAATGAATACTGCGACTGGTACTTGGAACTTGCCAAGGTTCAGTTAAACAGCGGGAACCCGGCAATTGAAAGAGCGACAAGAAATACTCTTGTTACCGTACTTGAAACTGTTTTGCGTCTTGCTCATCCGATTATTCCGTTCATCACTGAAGAACTTTGGCAGACAGTTTCCGTTATTGCCAACGCCCGTAAGGCTGACGAAGAAACATCCATCATGATTCAGGAATATCCGAAGTACGATGCTTCTCAGGTTAATGCCGAAGCCGACTTCGCCATGAATGAAGTCAAAGCAATGATTGATGCCATCAGAAACTTACGCGGTGAAATGAAGATTTCTCCGTCTACTAAAGTTCCTTTGGCTATCAGCTGCAAGGACGGCGCTTCCAGAGCAAGAGCAGAATCCTTAGATACCTATCTGAAAGTCTTAGGCAAGCTCAGCGAAGTTATCTACACGGATGATTTAGATAAGGCTCGCCCTGTCGGATCAGCTGCTCCTGTCGCTGTCGTTAATGACTTCAGTCTCATGCTGATTGTTAAAGTAGATATTGAAGCTGAAAAAGCTCGCCTGAATAAGGAAATTGCTCGTCTTGAAGGTGAAATTGCTAAAGCTAAAGGCAAACTTTCCAACGAAAGATTCGTAGCTAAAGCACCTGCTCAGGTAATTGAACAAGAAAGAACTCGATTAGCCGGTTTTGAAGCTTCTTTGATCTCTGTCAAAGAACAATTAGCTAAACTGCCATAATGTAGATTCAATTAATTGACGCGAGGGGCTGAAAATATTTCAGCCCCTCATTTTATTTTTCTACCCTTCAGAAGTAAGACAATAAAATACAATGATCATGTTCTCAACTTGCGGATTTGCTCCCAGCTAGAACTGATACAGACACTTAGCCTTAAGAATTTGGACTACCGGGCCTTTATCCCCGCCTCCAATTGAGTAGTTCAAACCTAAGACATGTCAGTGATCTTACTTTTGAGTCCCGTCCGTGCTTATCTTCCTTATTAAAACTTATAAAACTTCAATAGGTTAAGACTTACCATTTGTCTACATAAAAACAGGATCTTCGGCACAGTAAGCTCTTTTAGAAATGATATTTTTCAACGACTTTGGAAATTTCAACCTGAGATCGAATTCCAAGTTTTTTACATAATGAACCTCGGTGGATTTGAACGGTTTTTTCCGAAATACCCAGCTTAAGCCCCGCTGCTCGGTTAGAAGATCCGTCGGCCAATGCTTTGGCCACTTCTTTTTCTCGTTGGGTTAAAGAGTCTACCTTTTCCTTTTCACGCAGACTAAGTGTCTGAGCCTCTACTCTTTGGGCATCTTTTTCACAAGCCCTTTCTAAGCTCTCCACCAGCCGCTCAACTTCTACCGGCTTTTCAAGAAAATCTACAGCTCCTTTTCTAACGGCCAAAACTGCCATATCAATTGTGCCGTGGCCGGAACAAAACACAATAGGAAGTTCATTCTTCGTTTCTTTCAATAGTTCTTGAAGTTCGAGCCCGCTCATCTCCGGCATTCTGACATCCAGCAAAATACAACCCATCGGATGCGGATCGTCTTTTTCCAGAAACTCTTTGGCGCTGTTATAGGTAACGACATCGCATCCCAGACTATTCAACAAGAATTTCCAGGATTCCAACATCGCCGGATCATCGTCAATGATTCTTATTTTTGCTAAAGGACTTATCAATTTTGTTCCTCAAATTTTGGAAGACTTAATATGACGAATAACCTTCCGGATTCATCTTTTTGAAACTCTAAACGGCCTCCGTTTGCCTCCGCCACCCGTTTTACAATGGCAAGACCAAGGCCAAGACCGTTCTGTTTACTGCTCTTAAAAAGAGTTCCTAAATTTTTAAAAGTTTCTTCATCGATCTCCGGAGCATTGTCAGAAATCTTTAATTCAACCCGAGAATCCTCCGTAAGTTCTATAGTGATTTCCGGCTTTTTAACTTCGGCACAAGCGTCCGCAGCATTTTTCAACAAGTTATAAACGGAAAGTTCTAAATCCGTCGGCTCTGCCTGAACAACAACTTCTTTCTTAGGCAGTTTTAATGAAACTTTTACATGCCGTTGGGCAGTCTGGTTCAAGTATGTCAAGGCCTTATGAATTAACTGGTTGAAATTAACCGACCGAACTTGAGGCTTTTCCTGCTTGGCATAACTTCTGACCCTTTGAATAATTGCGTTGGCTCTTACGGTCTGCGTCTCAATCTGTGTGAGTGCGGTCAGAATATTTTTTGCATCAAGCTTTCCTGTCTTTGACTGGACTTTCAGACCCTGAAGGTAATTCATGATGATAGTCAGAGGCTGTTTGAGCTCATGGCCGATCATGCTGGACATTAAACCAATCAGACCAACCTTCTGCATATTGTTTAATTTCAGCGTTGTTTCGTTGAAAGTCTTTTGGATCTCTTTTAATTCTTTTGTCCGCTTTTCAATCAAGTAGTTAGATCGGATCGAGTGACTAATCAGTCCGGCAACAATCAACGCTAAGAGGATTAAAACATCGGCATGCTCCTGAAGTTTCCGGAAAAAGAATTTTCGAGACAAACTGCCGTACTGTTCTGCATTCAAAGTTTGCAAAAGAGCATGAGAAGCGGAAAGGTTTCCTCCTGCCGTCCAGATATAACCATTCTCCGCGGGCATTTCCAAGAGAGTCTTTAAAATTAAACGGTTAAGATAGGGATCCGCCTCTGCCGTTGCTGCAAAAATAGTTCCCAAGTACAAATCCGTACTGCTCTTGCAGTTCATGACTGGAAAATCTTTTAAGTTAACAACCCTTAGTTGGCTCTCCACTTCGTAATTGGGATGCTCTTCTAAATAACAGGTCCTCACTACCCCGATATCAGCCTCTTTTGAGAGGACTTTCTCAATCACTGTTTTATGCTTACCGTCACCATACTCAACAGATTTGAAGAATTCTCGAGGCTGATGGCCACTTTTGGCAATCTCTCCTAAAAGACTTAAATACGTAAAAGTATCATTTTGACTTGGAACGAAGAGAGATTTTTCTTGCAGATCAGAAAGCGTGTGGATATTAGAGTCTCTTCTGACAACAATAGTTGCGCCTTCGCCATAAGTTGGAGAAGAAGTACGAGGATTCCATAGAACTGCAATTCTCGCTGCCGTTTGACCTCCGGAAGACGCCGAAACTGAAGTGTAAAAAAGAGAGTTGGAAATAAAATAATCAACCTTGTTTTCGGTAACGGCTTTCTTTAGCTCTTCTGCCGGTAAAGAAACATGCTTGATTTCGTACTTCCCTTTAAGCTCGGAAGAAAGGTAGCTTAGAGTACTGTCTAATGCCGTAACTCCTAAAGTGTCTTCGCTCCATGGCAAAGAAGCTACCGTTATTACCGGAAGCGCATAAACCGCACTGCTTAGGACTAAGACCGTAAATGCAATACAAGGCTTTAAAACTTTCATCAAATAATTACTCAGAAAATTATCCTTTCTTTCTGATTTTAACCAAGGCCTTTCTTTTGAATATTGCCAATACTACTGATTGATCACTCTAAAAAGCTCACCTCTTCCAAATCTCATTATTGTTCTGATTCTTACGCTTCAAAACTTGGCTTTCCTTGTTAATGGAGATAGCTCAACATGATCTAGGATATTTATCCTATAGGGTCGAGGATAGAATTCTTAACAATCCTTAAGCAAATGCTTACTGGTTTGAGAAACAAAACATTCTTTTGGAAATAGGAGAATTCAATGTCCAAGCAATTTTCGCGTCGCGGTATGCTCAAAACTTCTTTCTTTGGAAGCTTAGCCGCCGGCCTTGCTACATTTGCCGGCACAAGCCAAGCTGCTGAACCAAAGAAGGACGAAAAAGAAGTCTATGACGCCATTATTTTAGGCGCCGGTCCTGCCGGTCTCGTTACTGCTATTGCAGCCAAACAAGCCGGAGCCAAAAAAGTCGTTGTGTTCGAAAAGAAAGATCGTCCTGACGGCAACGCTATCTTTGCTTTGGGCTCCGTTTGCGGTTGGGGCGCCCGCCATCAGAAAGAACAAGGTATCCAAGATACAGCTGAAGCCTTCTACGCCATGATGATGGATGTTTCCAAACAAATGGGCGATCCGGCTTTGAACAAAGTCTATACCGATCACATTCCTGCTGATATCGATTGGTTGGAACAGGATATCGGCGTTAAATTCAAAAAAATTCGTCCGATGCCTTATCCACGTCTCGGCCGTACTTGCCGTGTAGATGGTGAAGGCCTCACAGGCGGTGCACAATTGGTTAAGAAACTGTTGGCTGCCGCTCAAAAGAATGGCGTTGAAGTTAAGTTCGAGCACAAAGGTATTGAACTTCTTCACGATGACAAGATGAATGTCACAGGCGTCAAGATTCAAACTCCTGAAGGTCAAAAAGAATTCTTGTCCAAAGGCGGTGTAGCCATCGCTACAGGCGGATTCTCCGCTAACCCCGAAATGGTTGACAAATATATCGGCGGATGGGCAACCCGCATGGTTTTGAGAGGTTCGAAATCCACCACCGGTGAAAATATTTCCCTGACAATGCCTTTGTACACAAAGTTCGTTAATATGGACCAATTCCACTCCGGTCCTATCGTTAAAGAAACTCACGTCAACCCGGCCGACGTTCTTAACAGCGGATATGGCATTCAAGTCACAACAAGCGGTGATCGCTACATGGACGAAAACAACACCTATGTTATTAAGGCCAGAACAACCGCTCAAAAGACTCTTGACAATAAGGCATGGGTTATCGTTGACTCAACCTGCCCGGTCCTTGAAGGCGTGGTCGCAAAATTCGATCGCTTGAACAGCCCGTATGGAAAAGCCGACACAATTGAAGCGCTCGCTAAACAAGTCGGACTTCCGGAAAAGAAGATCGTAAAAGCTGTCGAAGACTATAACAACGCAGTCAAGAACAGCACACTTGATAAACTTACACCTCCTAACACCTACAAGAAGCCGCACCTCATCGAAAAAGGACCTTTCTACGCTATTCCGTTGAACGGCGGTATGACTGCAACTTTCGGAGGTCCGTTGATCAATACCAAGGCTGAAATCCAGAACTTAGACGGAAAATCTATCCCTGGTCTCTATGCAGTTGGCAACTCTGCAGGCGGTATCTTCTTCCATAACTATGCCGGCGGTGCTCAGTTAGGCGCTGCTACGGTGTTCGGAAGAATTGCAGGTAAAGAAATGGCTCAGAGAGCAAGTCAAGCAAAATAATACGTGAGGAATAACATGAAAAAACTTCTTATTGCCGCTCTTGCATTAACAATCGGTTCTTGCATGTCTGTTACTTTTGCTGCTGAAGCAAAAACATTAGAGCAAGCCCATGGAGCCATGTGGCCAAAAAGCCAAAACGGCTATGTCACTAAATACCAGTGCATGCAATGCCACGGTGACTATGACAAATTAGGTCAGCAAACTGCAAACCTTGTTCCAAATCCTCATAAGAGCCATTTAGGTCAAGTTAATTGTGAAGATTGTCATAAAGCCAATCAGTCTAAGCCGGTCCTCATGTGCAATGAATGCCACAATTTCACAATTAAGAAAGCCGCACCGGAAGCTAAAAAATAATAGTTTCTAAAGCACAACGCCCGGAATACTTTTTCCGGGCTTTTCTTTTGGCAGTTAAATCTAAACTCTAATTTCTTTGAATTTAACCCTGCCGTCTCAAGGATGCTTTTGACTCTTAAGAACAGCACCGGATTCCGGCTTATCTAATCTTTTTGAAGAAGCCGTCCAAAACTTCCCCGGCCTTCATTACATTCAAACTGCCCTGATCTGTGATTTTCGGGAAAATAGAATCGAGTTTACTTCCCATCTCGTCTTTGGCTAGTCTCAAAGCCAAATCAGAACCTGCCTCTTTAAAACCGTCTTTTGTTTCATAGAGAGCAACTTTCGCCATTTCTTTTCCGCATCTCTCCGTTACGATGCTTGTCATGACAGCCTTGCCCTTTGCTTCAATGTCTTTGATTTTTTGAGCCGGAATCACAGTCACTTCTTTAGCAGCTTTTGTTTTTCCTAATGAAACAAATGCCCACTGAGTCAATATCTTTTTATCTTGAGAATTTAGATTGTTATAGGCACAGTCACTCAACTGTTGGGCATACTGACCTGCAAAAGCTGCTTGAGAAAACAAGGCAGCAATTAAAAAAAGCTTCTTCACCATAGAAAATTTTCCATTAAAAGTTTTTTGATTCTATATTTCTTGAGAGGTCTAAACTCAGAATTTCTTTTCCTATAAAGCAAGATCGCTCAAACTGAACTTACACCCTGGTAACCTTATGTAAAAACTGATATCGTAGGAGGGTAAACCTCTTACCAATTTGTAGATTTAAAGAAGGAACTTGTATGGCTCAATTATCAAAAAAAGAATGGTTAACTAAATTAATTGCAGCTGCTAAAGAAGTTGGAAATGCTAACCCTTGGGCACTTGGATTTGTGGCTTATGATGATTTGCGTGCCAAAATTCAAGGCCCGCTCAAAGTCTCAGGACAACAATGGTATGCCACCCATCAAAATGATCCGATGGGTATGAACGATCCGCTCGCTGTGCCTGATGACGCAGATCTCAAGGTCTTTGTTAAAGATGTATTCGACAACCTAGTATCTACCGGGGGAGAACATTTCTGGGTCATACCGACTGAAGCTTTGGCCGATGTTTTGAAATATCTCATGAGCCACCCTCGCTTTAGAGGCAATCTTTTGGACATGGATGATGAAGATCCGTGGGATATGCCGAGCATTAACTTTGAAAATATTTGTGCAACCGCAGAAAACCAATTCTTAAGCAATCAGCCGATTAACGTTGTCTTTGAATATAAAGACGCTGATACCGGACTTGTTGTTCACAGAGTTACCTTAAATGAAAAAGATTTCTGGTACTTTGTTGACGAACAGCAAATGAAGATTGCCGATAGAAAGTGGTAATTTTTACTTGGAACTAGAGAAATGGAGCAGTCTCTGACGAAAAAGATATTGAAGGTTTGTGCAGCCTCCCTGCTGGCAGTGTCCTCCTTTTCTTATTCGTCCCCTGCTCCCTACCAGCTTTCTCCCTTGGAAAATTACCTCATTAAGTCCTTTGCTTGGGAACAATACGAGAGCTTTGTTAATACCGGGGCGTCTACTCTTTTTGAAAATCCGAAGGTCTATTACTTCAGTGCAGGCTCATTGGCTAAAAACGTTTTAAAAAATCCAACCGAATTTATTCAAAAATACAAAGGACAGAAGGTCTTCGTTGAAGGAGTCCTGTCCCGTTACTCTCCCTCTAAATCCACTTTTGTCTTTGATACTTCTGATAATAAGTTCATCATCAATATCAAAATGGGAGAGGATCACAACACGGAAACCCATCCCTCTTTGCGGAAAAATTTCTACTGTCAGGTAGCCCATGCAAAGAAAAACGAAATAATTCTTGAAAATTGCATTACAGGATTGGATTACCAGAAAGTCAAGATTAGTGAAATAGAACAAGGAATCAAGAATTTTCTTTCGGGTAAAGATAAAACAAATCCGAATATGCCGACTTATGCGATGCTCGCCTATATGGCTTTAGTTTCAGCCAAACTTCTTCCTTCTCACTCTTGCTGTCAAGCAGCCGCAATTGATGAAGGGCCGCAGACGACAGCGGATATACGGGCTTGTAATCAGGAAGTCACTACTCTCTGGCAGAACAACTCACAATTTGAGAATTTCAATGAAGCAATGGACTCCGTAGAGCGAGATCTGATGCGCCACGGAGCCGATTTAAATATGGTGAGGAAAGCTGCCTCTTTAATGGATTAAGCCAAACGATTGGCTTCGATCTCTTCGTCAGTCTTATTGAGCATAATTTTCTCAATTTCTCTGCTGTTAAGACCGCTGCCTTTGTCGCCTTCAAAAACTGTCTCACGTACTTTTGCCTTGATTTCTGCTTGGGCAGGAGACGAATTTGCCTTTTCGATGTAAATCTTGATCAAATCCAAAATACCTTCTTCGGCATTGTCATAATGGCGAAGAACACAGTTAATGAAGTCTTTCTTTAAATCACTGTCGATTAATATCGACATTTTTTCAAGTGCCATTTTCTTCCTTCAAAATAATCCAGTCCGATCTACGGATTACAGAATATTTTATTCTTTTGAAAAGATTCTTCTTTTAGAAATAACCACTAAGAAAACCTGAAATCAATACGAGGTGTTTCTAATTCTCTCTAACCGCATGAATTTATAAGGAAGAGTCTCCTTTTCCGTTGCGGGATGATCTTCTTCCCACACAATTTTCCAATCTTCCTCAGACAAAGAATCGAAGTACGCATCGCCGTCAAAGTCTTGATCAATTTGGGTGAGCCAGACAGTGTCAGCTAGTGGAAGCGCTTGTTTATAAATACTTGCACCTCCGATAATCATCACGGTGTCGTTAGAAGAAAAGAGTTTAATGGCTTCCTCGATACTTCCGACAACCTCAGCCCCTTCAGCGGAATAAGAGGGATTACTCGTAATAACCACGTTTCTTCTTCCCGGCAAAGGTCTGCCGATAGATTCCCAAGTTTTCCTTCCCATAATGATAGGAAGTCCCATGGTTGTCTGCTTAAAAAACTTAAGGTCTTCAGGAAGACGCCATGGAAGCATTCCGCGGTTACCTATTACGCCGTTTCGGCTTCTGGCGACAATCATACTAATATGGGGCTTCACGTTTTCCTCCTAAACAGCCACCGGCGCTTTGATTGCTGGATAAGGATCATAGCCGACAATCTCGAAATCTTCGAACTTGTAGTCGAAGATGGAATCCGGCTTTCTCTTGATAACTAGCTGAGGAGCTTCTCGAGGCGAGCGGGAAAGCTGCTCCTTCACTTGCTCTATGTGATTATCGTAAATATGGCAATCTCCTCCGGTCCAAACAAAATCGCCGACTTTCAAATCACATTGCTGGGCAACCATATGAGTTAATAAAGAATAGCTTGCGATATTAAAAGGAACACCCAAGAAAATGTCGCAGCTTCTTTGATAAAGCTGACAGGACAGGCGTCCTTGAGCAACGTAAAACTGGAAAAACATATGACACGGAGGCAAATGCATTTTAGGCACTTCTCCCACGTTCCAGGCACTAACGACTAGTCTCCTGGAGTCCGGATTAGTCTTGATTTGCTGGATGACATTTGCAATTTGGTCCACTGTTTTACCATCGGCTGTCGGCCAGGATCTCCATTGGACTCCGTAGACCGGGCCTAACTCACCGTTTTCATCTGCCCACTCATCCCAAATAGTAACTTTGTTCTCACGCAGATAGGCTATGTTGGATTCTCCCTTTAAGAACCATAACAGTTCATGAATGATTGAGCGCAGATGAAGCTTCTTGGTCGTAACCAGAGGAAAGCCTTCTTCGAGATTAAACCTCATTTGATAGCCGAAAACTGATCTTGTCCCGGTTCCCGTGCGATCGGATTTAGGAACTCCGTTCCTTAAAACAAAATCTTCTAGCTGCTCATACTGATTAAAGATCATTTTCGGCTCTCCCGGAGAGCCCCCTAAAGGCTCTCCTATTTAAATTTATTTAGATAAAGCTGCGAGTCTGGACTTCACAATATTTACAAACAAAGTGGAAGCCAGCGGTAAAACCTCATCGTTAAAGTCAAATAACGGATTATGGATGGAAACCTGATGGTTTTCATCTCGGACGCCAACTCTAATAATACTTCCCGGAATTTTTTCCTGATAGACGCTGAAGTCTTCACTGCTCATAAAAGGAGTCATGTCTTTAACCACATTTTCTTCTCCGACAAGCTTAAGTGCCTCTTCGATACCTGCTTTTGTGCAAACCTCTGCATTATTTAAAGAAGAAATCAAACGAATATATTGGAAATTAACTTTCAAACCATGAGCTTGTGCAATGCCTTCTGCCATTCTCTTCATGTTTTCTTCCAGAAGATCTCTTACTGCGGGAGAGAAAGTTCTTACGGTGCCCCCGAGACTAGCGTCTCCGGGAACGACGTTGTAAGTGTCCTTTCTTCCGGCATTCATGGAGCAAATAGACAACACTGCCGGCTCTAATGGATCGACTTTTCGAGAAATGATAGATTGATATGCGTTATAAAGTTCAGCAAGCGCAGGAAGAGGATCTATACCTTTGTGAGGTCTGCCTCCGTGAGTTCCAACTCCCGTAAACTCAACCAAGAAGCTATCTGATGAGGCTTGCAAATGTCCTACTTTGAAACCGAAGGAGCCTTTATCCAAGAACGGTTCGTCATGGCCTCCGTAGATTTCTTTAACGTCATACTTTTCTAAAATGCCTGCTTTAACAATTGCAGTAGCTCCTAAGCCAATTTCTTCTGCCGGCTGGAAAATAAATACCACACGTCCCGGGAAATCACGGTGTGCGGAGAGGTAAGTTGCAGTACCAAGCATCCAAGTTTGGTGACCGTCGTGACCACATGCGTGAGCTTTTCCTGCAAAGGTGCTCTTCCAAGGATTGGAAGTGGAATCCGGCATTGGAAGTGCGTCAATATCCGCACGCAAAGCTACGGTAACCCCAGGCTGATTCCCGGTTAGGACAGCAATCACGGAACCTTTGACCGTTGTTGTATCAATCTCAGTGATTCCATGTCTTTGCAGGAAAGCTACAATTTTTTCAACTGTTCTGTCAGTATCAAAGCCTAATTCCGGATGAGCATGCACGTCTCTTCTGTGTTCTTTTAATTCTTCGTACAAGGCCAGAATCTCCGGATAGCACCTTGCTTTCATTACTGGTTCACTCATTATCTTTCTCCCATCTGAATTCTTTTTTAATACAAGTCTTGCAAGTATAGTGGAGAAGGTTCAAATGAGGAATATAAATAAAAGGAACGAAAGCTAGGACTTAGTGAAGAGATAAAAACGTACTCAAACTGAAAAGCTTTTTCACTTTTTCCTCAACCAACCGGAGTATTTTCAAAAGTCTTGGCTATAAATATAATTGTCTCTTCAATTAGGCAATCATTTTTAATGAAAAAAAGCAAAATAATACCGATTAAGCCTGAGTCTAAAACTATTCCGTTAAGCGGAACCATCAGCAAAAAAGACTCTCACTGGGTTGACAGACGAGGCAGACCGTTACGTGACTTACGAATCTCGGTCACGGACAGATGCAACTTTCGTTGTCGATATTGCATGCCTAAAGAGAAATTCGAAAAAGATCATTCCTTTCTGGCTCACACCGAACTTCTGACTTTTGAAGAACTAGAAAGAGTCGCCAAAATTTTTATTAAGAACGGCGTTGAGAAAATTCGTCTGACCGGCGGAGAACCTTTGCTTAGAAAAGGCATAGAGAACTTAGTCGCAAAACTTTCCTCTCTGAAGACTTGGAACGGTAAAAATTTAGATGTTGCTATTACAACCAATGGCTCGGCCTTAACAAAAAAAGCAAAAGCATTAGCTGAAGCCGGTTTAAAAAGGATTACCGTTTCTCTCGACAGCATGGACCCCGAGGTCTTCATGAAATTGAACGACGTGGGCTTTCCTCTCGAAAAAGTTCTCGAAGGCATTAAGGCTGCCGAGGAAGCAGGAATCCCGAGTATCAAGATAAATGTTGTCGTTAAAAAAGGCGTCAATGACGACAAGCTTTTAGATATTGTCAAGTATTTCAAAGGAACTAAAGTAATTGTCCGTTTCATTGAATTTATGGACGTTGGCGCAACTAACGGCTGGAGAATGGATGATGTTATCCCCTCCAAAGCTATTGTTGAACACATCAACAATGTCTACCCTGTTGAACCTTTAGATCCGAACTACACCGGAGAAGTCGCTACCCGCTGGAGATTCAAAGATGACGGCGGAGAAATAGGCTTCATTTCTTCAGTCAGTGAGCCTTTCTGCAAAGAGTGCTCCCGCATGAGACTTTCCGTTGACGGAAAAATCTATAACTGTCTTTTTGCCACTACAGGGTTCGATATTCGCCAGATGCTTCGCGGAGGCGCAACCGATGAAGAGATTGAGGAAGCTATCGGACGTATTTGGTCGGCAAGAGAAGACCATTACTCGGAAATTCGAACTTCTGAAACCGTCAAGGAACGTAAGAAGAATAAGATTGAAATGTCTTATATCGGCGGTTAGTTCGAAAACATAAGTCTTTTGAATTAAAAAGTTTTTCATCAAGTCCGGCTTGGCGCCGGACTTATCATTTACTCGTCCTGCTCCTTATCTTTCTTCAGCAAGATAGAAAGCATGGACTTCCCCTGGATCATTGATTTCACAATAGAGTGAGCCTTTTCAGAATAAGGCGGATTAAACATATCCACAAAATTCAGTTTGCTCTGATAGAACACAGACTTAAGATTGGAAAAGCTTTCAAAGCCTGCCTTTCCCATGTAGCGGCCCATTCCGGACTGTCCCACTCCGCCGAACGGCAGATTGTGACTGACCGCGTGCAAAATCGTATCGTTTACCGTTATGCCTCCGCATGGCACCGTGGAGACGATGTTTTTCACTCTCTTCTTATTGTTATCAAACCAATACATCGCTAAAGGATGAGGTCTGGAATTGATAAAGTCGACCGCCTCCCCTATGTCATCATCGGGATAGGCAATGACCGGCAAAATAGGCCCGAAAATCTCTTCGCTCATTACTTCGATATCAGGCGGCGGATTGAGAACTATCTGTGGTCCAAGCTTTCTCGTCTTCAAATCGAACTGATCTCCTAAAAATAGAGATTCCACTTTAGATGTCTGAGACGCTTCCTGCAGCTGATTGAGTAAAGATTCAAATCGGCTTTGAGAGACGATCGAAGTGTAGGACGGATCTGCTAAGCCTGCCGGATAGAGTTTTCTTGCTTCTTTTCTGCAAATATCCACAAAATTTCTAACGCGTCTGCGCTCTATAAGAACATAATCGGGAGCTATGCAAGTCTGGCCGGAATTTAAGAGCTTACCGACCATAATCCTCTCTACAGCTGCATCTAAAGGATAATTCGGAGCAATAACCGCCGGAGACTTTCCCCCTAACTCCAAAGTTACCGGTGTCAAATTTTTTGCCGCAGCTTGTGCAACCTTTCTGCCAACTTGAGTTGAGCCGATAAACAGCAAATGATCAAAAGGAAGTTCTGCAAAACGGGAAGAAATATCGCTTTCGCCCAAGACTACATATAGTTCGTTGGGCATGAAGTATTTTTGTACAAGTTCTTCTATTAAGGAAGAAAACACCGGAGTCGTCTCAGACAACTTTAACATGCACAAATTACCGGCAGCAAATGCCTGCGCAACTGAACCAATAGAGAGAAAGAGAGGATAGTTCCATGGTGCAATGATTCCGACTACTCCCTTCGGCTGAAAGATTACTTCCTCACTTCCCGGAAGCAAATACGGATCGGGGACAAAGGAACGAGGCTTCATCCATTTTTCGGCATTCTTCTTCAAATATCGGATCTGAGAAAGGGTCGGGAAAATATCCAACATATCCGTGACGAAAGCATCTCTGCATCCAAAATCCGTATAAATCGCAGCTTCAATCCTTTCCTTGTTTTCTAAAATCATATTTTCCAATCTGTCTAATCGGACAAATCTGTCTTTCCAAGCCGGATTTGGCTTTAATAAAACAGAATGCTTCATAGACATGAAAACTTCATTCATGGTTGCGGCGGCTTCCTCGAGGTCAATAATGAGAGGAATTTGGACTGATGTGTCTGTTTGAGGCTGCATTTTTCGGGAAAACTCTATTTCTTTCTTGACTAAATTCTAAACTTATTGTCCGCTTTTCGATTTGAGGCTCTTTCGATTGTTAATATTTCTTCGATAATTTTGAAAACGTAAATAAAATGTTTAATCCAACCTCAATAACTTTTATTGGCTACCTTATTGTCATGGTAGCAGTAGGCCTTTTTGCGTGGCGCTACACTAAAAATTTCAACGACTACATCTTAGGCGGAAGAAGATTGGGAAGCATTGTCACAGGCCTCTCGGTCGGCGCCTCAGATATGAGCGGATGGCTTTTGATGGGCTTGCCGGGTGCGGTATTTCTTTCCGGCATCTGTGAATCTTGGATTGCCATCGGTTTGGCCATCGGAACATATCTTAACTGGAAAATTGTCGCATCACCTCTTCGCGTTTATACCGAAGTTGCCCATAATGCTCTGACTCTTCCGGATTATTTCACTCATCGCTTTGAAGACAAGAGCAAATTGCTCCGAATTATCTCAGCTTTTGTCATTCTGCTCTTCTTTGCCATCTACTCTGCCTCCGGTATGGTAGCGAGTGCCAGACTTTTCGAAATGGTGTTTGATCTGCCGTACTCAACAGCTCTTATTCTCGGCACGATCGCAACTTTAGCCTATGTCTTCTTAGGCGGTTTCCTCGCTGTAAGCTGGACAGACACTATTCAGGCATCAATGATGTGTTTAGCTCTCATCATTACACCGTTAGCAGTGATGTGGGATCTTGGAGGTTGGACTGCCACCATTAATCAAGTTTCTCAGGTCAGCGCCAATCATTTGAACATGCTTCAAGGCCAAACATTCATTGGTGTAATATCCCTGCTGGCTTGGGGTTTAGGATATTTTGGTCAGCCCCATATTTTGGTTCGCTTTATGGCAGCAAAAGATGCCAAAGTTATGCCTCAAGCATGCCGCATCAGCATGATTTGGCTTATCTTCTGCCTAGGGGGTGCAGTTGCAGCCGGATTCTTCGGAGCTGCTTATTTTGCTGCTCATACCGATGTAGCTGCCCCGGTTATAGCCAATCATGAAAGAGTTTTCATGGTTCTCTCTACTACATTATTCAGCCCATGGATTGGAGGCATTCTTCTCTCGGCTATTCTTGCAGCTGTGATGAGCACCCTCTCCTGCCAACTTTTGGTTTGCTCCTCTGTTTTAACCGAAGATTTTTATAGAGCTTTCATCCGGAATAATGCTTCTCAGAAAGAATTGGTTTGGGTCGGCAGAGCCACCGTTATCGGCGTCAGCCTTGTAGCCATTTTGATTGCATTGGATCCGAACAATCTCGTACTTTCATTGGTTAGCTACGCATGGGGCGGATTTGGAGCTGCTTTTGGTCCCGCAATTATTCTTTCTCTCTTGTGGAAGAAATGCACTAAGAACGGCGTTCTGTGCGGAATCATTGTTGGTGCTCTTACAGTCTTGGTTTGGCACCAAGGTGGTTGGTGGGATCTTTACGAAATCGTTCCGGGATTCGTTTTCTCGGCCCTTACCATTATCGTTGTAAGCCTTTTGGATCCCAACAAACCTTCAAAATCCGTTAGTGATACTTTTGATTATGTACATGAGAAGCTTGAAGAAGCTAAAAAGCTGAATTAATCAAGTTTCCTTACGCCTTTCAACTGCCTCTTGGAAAAACTTCAGAGGCAGTTTTTTTCTGCCATTTTTTAATTAATTCAAAGTTATTTCCTCACTTTGTGTCTCTATACCTCTTGCATGCGGACAAAATGGCTATATTGAACGCACCTATTATGGAGGTTGTTATGGACGACAAGTTAAATACTATAGAGAGAAAAGAATTACCGGATTCAGTTTTTGGCTTACCTGAAAGAAGAGAATATCCAATGCCGGATGCAGCCCATGTTAGAGCCGCTGAGGCGTATTTCAGATACTGCCCGGACGACTTAAAGCCAAAGCTTGCCCGTGCCATTCTTGCTCGTGCTAAAGAATATGGTGTCGATGTTGAAAGTCCAACCGTACTCTCCTACGCTGAAGAATAATCAAAAATTTTTAGCCGTGTTAACTCTCACAGAAATTTAAAACTTGCAGGAGACCGATTTTTATGTATAATTCAGTCTCCTTTCGGAAGGGTGGCAGAGCGGTTGAATGCACTAGTCTTGAAAACTAGCGATGGGTAGCCCCCATCCGTGGGTTCGAATCCCACCCCTTCCGCCATTCTTTTATTCAGATTCATCAAATAAGTTCCAAAAATCCTTACAATCCCTCTGAAACTCATTGATTTTTAATGTTCTGACTAGTTTGTGTTTTCAAAGTTTATAAATTAAGTTCGCTTGCATAAAGTCACCAAATGGCGACAAAATGGTGACATAAATCATCTTTAGGAAAACCCTAGTCACCATTTTTAAGGATTAACAAAATGGCTTTATCCACGGCTTTACAAATCAAAAATACTAAAGAAGATGGATGGTATGCGATCACAGGTGCCAAAGGTCTCTACTTGCGGGTTGTTGGAGAAAAGAAAAATTATTATTTCCGCTACACCTGCGCTGGTAAAAGAAAAGTCATGGTCATTGGCCCTTGCAACACACTTACCCTTTCTCAGGCCAGAGAAAAAGCATTTGGTCTCCAGCAAAAGGTTAGAGACGGAACAGATCCGGCTGCAGAAAGAAAAGAAAAATTTGCATTCACGAACCAACAGATAGAAAAGAAGAAAAAAGAAAATTCCATATTTAAATTTTTAGCTCTGAAATTTGTGCATGAACGAGCTGTAAATCGCTATTGGAAAAACAATGTTAAGGGTGAAAGAGACATGATTAGTCGACTGACCAATCACATCTTTCCTTTTATCGGGAACATGGACATTAACGAGATAAAACCTGAAAATATAAGAGATCTCATGGTTCCCGTCTGGAGCCGCAGTCCTTCTACATCTTCTAAAATCCTTTGCGATGTTCGGGCAGTTTTTCGTTGGACCATTGCACTTGAATATAGAACAGTTCCTTTTAATCCTGCCGATCTTTCAGGCTCACTTGGAGTCTTACTTGAACCATATAATAAAAATAGAAAAATAGAAGAAACTCACGCAAGCATCGACTTTAAAGAAATTCCTGCCTTTGTAAAAGAAATTTCTTCGCTAATTAGTCCTTCCTCTGAGATGTTGCTTTTATCAATTTTTCTTGCTGCTCGCTCTAAGGCAGTAAGAAATATGAAATGGTCAGATATTGATCTCGAAAATAAGACTTGGACAATTCCCTTAGAAGACGACAAGATTAAAACCGGTAAGACTCGTAACCAAATTTTCTTAAACGAAGCTGCAGTAAATCTTCTAAAAAGAGCAACTAGATTTTTCGAGTGTCCTTATGTTTTTTCTAATTCATACGGCAAACCATTCTCGGACATGGCCATGACCCAAGTCATCCGTAAGGCTCATGCAAGAAAAAAAATCATAGACGGCATAGGTTGGATTGATGAGGAAAAGACCGCTAGAACAGGAATAGAAAGTATCGCAACGCAGCATGGTACAGCCCGTTCAACTTTCAGGACTTGGGCCAAGAGCGATGAATTAGGTAATAACCGAAAATACGATCAGGAGGCAGTTGAACTTTGCCTCCTTCATTCCAGAAACGATCCATACAAAGGCGCATACGATAGATCGAAACTAGAAAAAGAAAGAAGAACGATCATGGAAGATTGGGGCCGATACTGCACTTCCCTACTCGAAGAAGAGTAGTACAAAGAACGTTTGAAGAGGCTGGAGTTTACACTTTCCTTAGAGCGGCAAGATATTCTCTTTCCTCTTCTGACATCGGAATTTTATCAATCATACGCTTCTGGCAATAATCACAAATTAGATTAGCACACAAACTTTTCGTTGATTTTTTTAATCCGTTAAAAGGATCACTCAAAGTTTCCACTATCTTCAAAAAATCCTCGGTACTGATTTCTACAGTTGGAGGCTTGATTGATCTTCTTTCTTCTTCTACAAATTCCGCAACAGTATCCCTAAACATTTTGTCTAATCCTGTCCTAATTCTGTTTGAATCGTCATATCTCCCAAACCTCTCCATTAGGAAGAACTATCTTCCTCTTCGGCAAAGGGGGAACTTCTCCGGGCTCACATAGACCCAAATATAAATGCCAAAAGTTCCATCTCTTGTCATCAAACCATCCTTTTTTTGCGTTTTTAAGAACACTTATAAGAAGGGTTTTATCGAAATTTTCCAACATCAACCTCAGGTCACTCAACGTACCTAAATTCATGACTTGAGCCAAAATAAAGAGCGGATCACACTCTAAAAATACTTCCGGCTTCTCCCACCAGATATACTTCTGGGAAAGTTCCTTCGCTGTCTGTATCTGTTGTTCAGTAAAAACCGGCTTTATTTCTTTTCTCATGCCTTTTCGCTCGAAAGAAAATCCAGCCATTGAAGTCCGTACTCTTTGCCCATAAATTCGCTAATCTTATCCCAATGTTTTAGGTTCTTTAGCACGTAAACTTTTTTAAAAATCTCCGGCGTATAGCTGTCATTGCAAATAAGCTCGTTACGCATTCCTTGAGCATAACCGAAATTTCCTTCCGCCAATAAATCTAGACAGGCCCGGATATGATTAGCAGTATTGAAAGTTCCCTCATGTTCAGGGACGTAAGAATTTTTTTCGATTCCGTAATCACCAAACAAAGAATTTGAAGATTCTCGGACTGTGGGCATCTTCCATTGAATACCGGATTGATGCCAGTCACCGCAAGTTTGCAGGCTGCAGCGTAAATTCAAAGCATGTATGCCGCTTATATATTTCATAAAAACCTCAGCGGTTTTGTTCCAGCTTATTCTTCTCTTGCGTATTATCGAGAAGAAGACCCAGTTTGTCATGCATTGTCAAGAAACTATCGGCAAGTTTATTTTTGTCGATGAGTGGATCCTTTTGAGTTGCAACGAGGTAGTCAAATTGCTCTATACCTTTGTAAGAGAGTACATCACGTATTGTATTTTTGGTTCCGTGGGAAAGCTTATCAAAGTAATTATTGCAAATAAAGCTCAAATCATAGAGATCTCTAATTTTGTCACGACCGTTGTAGGCATTGGCCTTCATTCTGGCTAAGGCATCAATTGAATAAACTTTAATTCCTCCAACAATCTGCCAGTCTTGTTCAGATATTTGTTGGTTTCGGTAAGAGACTTCAATTTTCAAAGGCTTTTCCAATCCGCCGTAATCAATTAGGCACCGTTTTACTGTTGATGTGTCCTTGGCAACTCTCATTGTGAAGCCAAATCGGTCACAAAATCTTCTCGTCAGTTCTTTAATATCTTGTTTGTGACCATCCAAATCAATATCTTCAGAAAATCTGTCTAATCCATAGCAGCGTGATAAGGCAGTTCCTCCTTTTAAAATAAATTGATCGGTTTGTTTGTTCAGTAACAACAAATAACTAATCATGATTTTCTCATGGAGCTCTTTCCCGTCTTTCATTTTTTTATCTTTTTACAAAGGATATTAGTGATGCTTATTGGAAGTATAGAGCTTGTTTTTTGGATCCTTGTTGTTATTGGAAAAGACAAAATCGTCTAGTTGTGTATTGCTAGAATTACCGCACCTACTCTGAGTGCATAACAGAGCAAGGAATTGAGAAGTTGCTGGTTTTCTTCTCAGTCTGTGTAAAAACCAAGCGAAACGGCCCGGAAGTACCAATTCCGAGCCGCCTTATAAGGATGAGATTTATGCACATCTTCTCATGCCTCTAGTATAAAGTGGATTAAGTGTTTTAATTTTTCTTTTCCGGTTAATTATCAATTGTATTGCTTTTGCTTAAGTGAAAACCTCCGAAACACGCCGATCTTCACCTTTTTTCTAAGTGTTCTCGATAGTTATTCAAAAAGAGCTAAGTCGGTTAAGATAGGCCCTTATAAAAGCTCGAGATAAGAGTTCCTAGGACGAATAACCTAATAAGCTGAGGAAACATTTATATCTTTAAATGGAGAACCAATAACCATTCCTGCAGCTAAAGTTGTAAAGTTCCATCCGAGCAAAAAATTCAAAGAAGCTGTCAATAAATAAGAGGAGATAATCGGCATCGGAAAACAAAAAAAGCCGATACAAAACAATCTGTACCGGCTCTGCCAACGCTACTTCTTAACTATTGTTAAGAGCGTTGCTGCTGCCACTATCGAGACAGAGATATGCATGTCAAAGTTGACAAGTACCTCTGCGTTGAAGGATAATTCCTTCAACACGATAAGGAGCAGTAATAGTCGTATAGTTTCAAGTCTCACGACCAACTCCTTATTAACTGAGGCTCTCTGCGTATTCCCGTACGCTTTGAGCCTCGTGTTTTTCTTCCTGCAAGCAACTTAGAGTTTCGTTACTGCAGGGCCTCTGCCTCATATTTCAGAAGCATTCTCATTATTTTTAAGGCTCGGCAATATTAACCTGATTTTTGCCGAAACTGTCGAATGCGTTATTGTTTACAAAATTATCGCTGAGCTCCTCGTTCAAATTTCTTTCTTCTCTTCATTGCTTGCAGCCGGCGAATCTGCTGTGCTCTTTCTTCGTTCATCTTTCTGAGCATTTTCTGCTGTGCACTTTCGACCGGAGAAAGATTGTCGTAATGAATTTTAAGTTTCTTACCCAACTCTCTGTCGGCCTGATTTTGAGAACGCAGAAGCTGCTGAGCCGCACCGTTTGCCAGTCCGATGACTTTCTTTCTCGTTTTTTTAGCTTGAACAATTCCATCCGGATCTTCAATCTCCGCACCAATCTCGAAAGCGTCAGCTATCCGCTGCATTCTCTCTTTCTGATGGTTCAAAAGATTGCGCTTTTTACTCATGGCATAAATCCGTGCCCGCTCTTCATTAGTCATTACACGGTTGCGGGCGACGTGATAATCAGCCTGACTGACAGACTTTATCGTTTTTCCCCGGGACCATCGACGTGTAGCATTAGCTTCGATGCCGTTTTTTAACAAGCATGAAGCAAAATGCTCACGAAGGGCAGCCGTCTCTTGATTGTCTAAATGAAACCTTTTCCCGTCTTTACTAATGGTCCGCAGGAGAATATGACAATGAGGCTGATGAGTTTTTTTGTCATTGCTTTTTAAATGAAAAGCGATTAAATAGTCGTAACCGGAAAGCATATCTTTGGCCCACTGCCGGCAGGATTTCTGAAATTTTTCCTCATCAACTCCCTCGGGCATAGACAGAATAATTCTTCTTGCATGGCCGTATTTTGCTTCACCTTCTCCCATATCTGAAGCAAGTTTCCATTGATAAAGAATTTTTCGGTATTCGGCTTTATCGGTAAAAATCTGCCCGCTCTGATCTTCAACTTCAACATCTCCATGCCGGGCAATGTAATCAGCAGTTTTAATCAGATGAGAATAAGAGCGAACATTGGGTCTTCCCAATCTGATAAAAACTTCGGGTCTTCCGTTTACTACTCCGGCCGCCTTCGTTTTCGACCCGAGGGCCGAAAAGCGAAAAGCAGCAGTCGACTTAACCGTCTCGAACTCTCTTTTGAAACTGCCTTTTGGAGCTCGTGGCGTCGGAAACAAATCTTCTAAAAAAGGGTTGTCTGACAGTTGCATGACGGTTATATCCCGGCTAGTTTTTTAGCTTTTGTAATTTCCTGCAAAATAAACTTTTGCTGGGTGCTGAGAAAATCCTGCAAACTGCCTGCTCCGGCCTCAACATCTTTGAGTTTTCTTTCAAACATGGCAGTCAGAACCGGATTTTTAACAAGTTCAGGAACGACTTTGAGCAATGCAACTCCGACTTCTGTTGCGTTTATTTTTTTCCCTTTAGAGGCTAGATATCCCTTCTTTTTCAGATCAGTAATAATTGCGGCTCTCGTTGCAGGCGTACCAATGCCGTCTCCCTCCTTAAGAAGTTTTTTGTGCTCGGGATTTTCAACGATGGTATGAATTTTTTCCATGGCAGCAATAAGCGTACCCTCAGTAAAATATGCCGGTGGTTTGGTCATATCTTGCTTAACAGAAATGCCCGCTACTGCCGCTCTCTCGTCTTTAGTGACTTTCGGAAGAACTTGAAGTTCTTCTTTTTCCTCTTCTTCGTTGAACCCTTTCCAGCCGGCAACTTTGACTGTTTTCCCGTGAGCGCAAAATTTTTCACCGGCGATATCTAACTCAATAGTCTTAGCCAAGTACTGATGCTCCGGGAAAAATTGGGACAAATAACGTTTAGCAATCAGAAAATAAATTTTCTTTTCTTTCTCATTTAGGGCCTCCCATGAAACGCTCTGACAAGTTGGAATCAGTCCGTGGTGAGCTGTAATTTTTTTATCGTTCCACGTAGAGGACTTAATCGAAGGATTTGCCTTTTTAGCTAAAGCCGATAGCTCCGGAATGCTTTTGCCGACCGCCGCAATCACCGAGGGTGCATCATCAAACTGGCTCTCCGGCAAAAATTGGCAGTCGCTTCTTGGATAAGACGCACATTTGTGATTTTCATAAAGACTCTGACACGTGTCCAAAGTCTCTTGCGCTGAAAAACCAAACTTGTTGGAAGCCTCAAGCTGAATATCAGCTAAAGAATATGCTTTAGGCTGGACTTGTTTTTTGAGAACCTCTTCAGCTTTTGTAATAACACCGCTTTTTGCCTGCTGCAATTTTTGCTTTAAGGCAATTGCGGCCTCTTTGCTTACCAGCCGGCCCGATTCATCTAATCCTTTTTGATTTTCAGCAGCCTTCCAAGTTGTCTTAAAGCTACCCCCTGCGGCTTTAATGTCCGCATTAAAGTTATAAAAAGGGATGCTCTTAAAATTTTTTATAGCAAGATCTCGGCTCGCTACTAATTGCAAAGTAGGCGTCTGAACTCTTCCGACGGCGATAAGTCTGCGCTCCTCACGGCTTGAATGAGCAAGAGTAAGAGCACGGGTCAGATTCATTCCAAGAAGCCAGTCGGCTCTCTGGCGTCCTAAAGCAGCTAATTTCATCCCGTTGTATTTTGAGTTTGGCTGCAGATTCTCAAGACCCTTTCTGATAGATGCAGAATCTTGAGCCGAAACCCAAAAACGAAGAACCGCTTTTTTATTTCCGTAGAACTCTAAAATTTCATCGACTAGAAGCTGCCCTTCCCTGTCGGGATCGCCGCAATTTACTATTGTTTGTGCCTTAGGGATAAGTGTCTTAATAACTTTTAATTGAGCTTTTACGCCTTTGTCAGGCTTGGGAAGAAGTTTCCATTGGACTGGAAATATCGGCAGATCCTCCATACGCCAGATTTTCTTTCCCGTTTTTTTGCTCACCGGTATATCTTCAGCAGTGTATGCGTCCGGTTCTGCCTGCTCAAGCAAATGACCAAAGCACCAAGTGACATAATTTTGTCCGGAGCATTCAATATAACCATTGTTGCCTTTTACAACTCCCAACTCATTCACAATGGCTTTTGCCACCGATGGTTTTTCCGCAATAAATAATCTCACGTTCCTTCCTCCTGCTATCTTTCGCAGCCACAGGCCAATCTTTCTTTTTTCTCACTCACTTCACGGTCAAACAGATTCATTTGATAGGGATTTGAATTGCGTTTCGGTTTATTCAAACTTTGAGCAAGGCTCTGGACGACAACAGCTTTTTCCTCTGCAGAAAAACTCTTATAAATTTTTACAGCTTTTCTTGTCTCGGAATATTCCTCTGCAACTTTAGAAATTTCAGTGGAACTGCCTTCTTCAAGTTTCAGCGACTTATCCAAGCTAAATAGGTAATCTTTGATTTTTTCGGCATCAGCACAAGCTCTAAGAATCTCTCTCGGATCGTCTCTTAACGCTTTAATCCATGAATCAACATAGGCTGCGTGGTTTGACGGATCATGAGAAAGTCCGAGGGTTGATCCGACCATGAAAGAGGAAATTTCTGCTCTGAGTTCTTCTTTAGCATATTCCTCGTCCCCGAAGGATTTTCCGAAAGTTCTGTTCAGTCTTGAACTATGACCGGTCCAGTGTCCTAATTCATGAAGCGCAGTGTCGTAAAAAGCCTCCGCATTAAAGAACTGCTTTCTTTCAGGCAGAACAATCAGATCTTTTGCGGGGTTGTAAAAAGCCCGAGACTGATTTTTTTCTTCAATTTTTGCTCCCGAGGCTTTAAGAAGCTTTTCGGCTGCTTCAACAGGCGTCCAGTCATGCTGAGGTACTTCCAAAGGTTTTATTTTCAGGTTCTCACATTGTCCAACGTTGAAAACCGTAAACGGACATGGGATCATTCTTTCTTTGACAACGATCTCTTCTCCTTCTTTTTCAGGATTTTCGTCCCGAACTTCAAACCTTCCCCAAAAGATGCAAGGGACACCTCTTTCTCCTTTTCTGACCGAGCCTCCTAAGGAGCGTGCTTGATTGAAAGTCACCCAACGGTTATCTTCAAATCCGTTAGAGCACTGCATAGCAAAAAGAAGCATCAGGTTAGAGGCTCGATAGAGTTTTCCGGTTACTGCATTTTGCGGAAGAATAAATTTTGACTCCCAACCTTTTTGCCAAGGAGCGCATCCCTTTTTCAATTGATCTATAAAAAGTTCTGCGACCTCATTGACATAAGCATTGTATTTATTGTGAGTACTGCTTGTTTTATTTGCCATGGTCTTTAGCTCCTTCGGGGACTTGCGCATAAGTTCTTAAGCAAAAATCTTCAAAGAACTTATCTTTCTCTTGGGCAGTAATTGCAGTCTCTTCAAAACAGCCTAAGTCTTCGGCTTCCTTTGCATCAAAAGAAAATTCTTTGGCGGCTGCCGGTTTGCATAAATTTTTAATAAAAACCTTTACAACGATTTTTAATTGTTCTGTTTTATTTACCATATGTCTCACCATTTCCTCAGGATTCATCCGGCATCCCCCGGCTAACCGGACAGCAATTACTCAGCTTTTATCTCTCTTGACCTTTTTGCTGATGTTTTTGTTTAGAGAATTGAATTTCAAGACCCGGCTGATTCAGTGAAACAGCTATGCCCTTGGCTCCAATGACATTTTCTGTCATTGTTTTGCCGTCTTTTCCGGTAAATTGTTTCTCTCTGAGCTCACCACGAACTTCAAGAGTCATGCCTTCTTTGATTCCCGCAGCTATTCTCTTGGCCGAAACTTCGCTGCCGTAATACTGGACAGTGAAGAACTTCGAATCTTTCTTTTCAAAAGTTCCGTCGGCTTTTTTTTCAAATTCCGGCTTGTAAGCTTTAAATTCAACAACAGAAGTCTTCTGTCCGGCTCGTGGACCGGACTTTGGGACAATCTGACTGACTGTGGCTTCCTTGTAAACCACGATGGCATTGTTAAACGGTGTGTAATCGTTCATACGATTCTCCTTTTGTTTTCCGCTTGAGTTAAGAGGTATTTATGCAGACAGCGGACGTCTTGCAGCTCTTCGATATAAATTTTTAGCTTGATTAAAATTTCTAATCTTCTCGGATGCAGACTCAGCAGACTCCTCTGAGTCTTCTTGATAATTTGACGGCTGTGAACCGGCAGGAACCTCGACAAGCTGCTTTTTGATTTCTTCTATAAGGGTTCCCACAAATTTTGCGCACTTATCCTCCGTCCAATCTGTGGTTTCAATATTTGCAGTAACTCTTGCTTCAACTTTTCGCAGCGGAGCCTCTGATTCGTCTTGACTCTCAGGGGAGGAAGTTTCTTCAATTTCAGCAGTAATCTCAACGGACTCAGGCAGCTCCGAGGTCTCGATATCTTTTTTCGTTTCGGCAGAATCAACCAGATCAAACTCTTTCAGTGCACCTAAAAGAGAGTCTTCGGTTTCCTCGTTTTCCTCTGATTCGGTTTGCATCAGCGACTCTAAACCGGCATTTTCTTCAGAGTTGTTTTCCGAAGCGTTGGCTGCCTCCAAAAAGGCTGAGGCATAATTTGTTTGAGCAGCTTGTGAGGCATTTCTTACAACTTCATTTAAGTTTGCGAACGGATTGCTGAAACTTTTTACACCGATTTCATTGGTTACGAGGTTATCCAGATAGCAGTTAATCTGCTCCTGAGACCATTGTGAATCCGGAATGGAGGCCATGTCCGCCGGTAAAGTAGTGTTACCGGTGACAATAGAGTCAGCAGCGTTTTCTTCTTTCAATTCCTCATCAGCGGCAGCACGGATTCTTTGCTCTAACTGAGCGACGAATAAGTTAACGTCCTGAATCGGAATATCCGGCGTTTGCCAATTGGCTCTTTTTGTAAACTCCGGATCTTTGTAATAGCGGATCTTTTTACAAAGAATCGGTTTGGTATTTTCTAAGGTAACAATTTCATTATCTGTTCCGAGTTCCCGAATTTCCTGCGGAAGCATCAGTGCTCTTCTTTGATCAGATTCGCTCGTAGATCCTCCGGATTTCCCGGTAGATTTTGATTTTGACTTCACGGTCTGATAGCCAAGCATTTCTGAATATTCATTCGCATCTGACTGTGTTGCAGGGCTCGGAGCATACATAATCATTAACGCATGATTAGACAGTAAAGTCACGGCTCCGGCTTTTCCGTAAACATCTTCCAACTGAGATTTATTTTGGATAATCGTCAGCAGTCTCATGTTGTAGCCGGCCATGTACGAGACTGCTTGTTTAATCATGTTGACTGTGCCGATGGAAGTCATCTCGTCTAAGAGCACTAAACATTGATATTTCAGCGATTCATCCTGAGAAGGCAGTTTGCGTGTATTTAAATTTAACAGCTGATCAAAAAAGAGATTGATAAGTACTCTGGCATCTTTGAGTTTCGTCGGTTCTATCTTGAAATAGACGCTCATTCTTTTTCTGCGGACTTCCCTTAAGTCAAAATCACTTGCGCTTGTAGCCAAATCCACCTTTGGATTCTGAAAACTTAAAAGTGCGGTGTTAAACGTAGCGACAATACCGGCTAAAGTGTTTTCAGAGTTGCTTAGTACTCGGTTTAAAGCATCGACGCAGTTGTTGGAATAGGGGTGTCCTTTTTCTTGAGCTTCTTTAAGTTTTTCAAGCAGATGCTCTTTAACGGGTTTGCCTTTGCCGGAAGCCTGACGCAGAATTTCACCTAAGGTATTAGGAAGTTCCGGAGTTTCTAATACAAATAAAGCCACGCCTCGGAAGAAGTCTTTGGCATTTTCCGACCAGAACTTATCGTTATTGTTCTCACCGGCGTACAAAGCTTGCCCGATGGCATCAATATCTCCAAGTCTTTCAGCAGGATCATCACTTACGTAATCCAGCGGATTGTAGCGGTGAGTCTTGCCTTCTTCGTCATAGGGTGAAAATAAATAAACCTCCTGCCCGCAAGAATGTCTGAACCCTGACGTGATATCAAAATTTTCTCCCTTGATATCAAGCACCACTAAAGAATCAGAATAGTTTAGGCAGTTGGGAACAACTACACCGACGCCTTTGCCTGAACGGGTAGGAGCAGCCAGAAGGACAAACTGAAAGCCCCCGTAAGTCAAGTAGCGGTCTTTAAATTTGCCGACAAGAATGGTTTTATCTAAGCCTTTTTCCGGATCAATTAATCCTGCTTTTTTAACTTCAGCTATGGTTGCAAATCGGGCTGCACCGTGCAAAGCTCTTTTGTCTTTTGTTAAGACAATGAGAGCAGCAGCACCGGCAAGAATTATCCAAGGAAAGAAAAAGAAGAAATTTACAGCCAGACGGACCCATTTATATGTACTGTCCCGATAGAGCATCCAATACTGAACAATCGTCCACGGCCGGGACAGTGATATCGGCAGTCCGAAAATTTGCATAAAGATAAAACTGGACACCCAATAGAACAAAACCAGTAAAAAGATTCCGGCAAAAATACCGAAGAGGACTTTCTTCCATGCATCACTCATGGCTCACTCCTTTATTTAAAGGATCGGCATAGAAAATTTCAGTGATATGCCTTCCGTCACGATGGTCTCTGTGAACGTGCACAATAACGTCGATGACCTGATGCAGAAGTTTTTGAATGACCTCATAAGGTAACTGTCTTCCAGTATTCGACTGCAGCACTTTAAGAGCCAAGTATTCAAAAACCTGCTCACAACTGCCGGCGTGGCAGCTTGTTATTGAGCCTGCGTGACCGGAAAGACATATGTTTAGAAAATCATATGTTTCTCCGCCTCGAAGTTCAGCTAGCAAAATCCTATCGGGTTTCATTCTCAGACAAGATCTCATGAGACTGGCAGCTGTCACACTGGAGTCTTCAGTTGCCTCGGAAGGATAAAAAAGATTGACCTGATTGCCGTGTTTGGGTAGTCCGTAAAGCAGCTCGGGAACGTCCTCAATTGTGATAATTCTCTGTGAGGACGGAATATGCTGCATTAACGCCTTCATAAAAGTCGTTTTGCCGGAACCGGTCTCTCCGGCGATAATGATTGTCTTTGCGCACTTAACGCATTCAACCAGAAACTCGGAACGGCTGGAAATTCTTAAGGCTTCATCCGGATGAAAAAGATTTTCATAGAGATCGTGCAGTTTCTGTGCATTCGGATCAACGCTGTCGGATTTTCTGATTTTGTTGAAAAAACCGCTTTTTTTGTAATCTTCTATCTCGATTACCGAGCGGGAAATTTTTCTGACCGTAAGGCTCACTGTTCCGCTTTTACAAGCCGGAGGCATTACGAATTGGGCTCGTTCACCGTCCGGCAGTTCTACTGATAGGACAGGATTACCGCTATCGAAAACTTTATTTTCACCTCCGAAAACTGCAGCCGCATTGCCCAAAGAAAGAAGATAGTCGTATGTAACTGCCGGATCTTCAATCTTGGCCCATCCCCCCGACTCTTCAACCCACACAATCCCCGGAGAGTTAACGGCAACTTCTGTAATATCGCTTCTGTCTAAATACTTCTGCAAAGCTTTTTTTAATAAATTTCTAAGAACTGCATCGTGGGCTATTGCTCTTCCCATGCTGTCCTCCTTTTCTTCTTATTTTCAAATGCCTGTCTTTGACTTCCTGTTTCAAAGGGTTTTCTCAAAGCAGGCGTATAATCAACGGCAAGATAAATGTCCTCGAGCGACTTGGTGTGCTGAAGTTCGGCTTGTTTTTCTTCAGTTGACAGTAGATTAGAGGGTGATGTTGCCGAAGCATCAGGGGCGGGGAAGATGAGCGCACCCGCCACGTTTATCCCTGCTTCTCTTTCCGTCATCTTTGCATTCCTCCGGTTCTTTTCTCGACAACGGCAGCCTTTGGAAGAGGTTTTCCTGCCTGTTCCAACTCAACGAATTTTCTGTAGAGAGTTTTTATTTCCGGTTCGGCATCCGCTATCTTGGAGTACTTGAAGTTCATGGCCTTGACGTGTTCTGCCAACACTTTCATTCCTTCCGGAGACAATTTCACTTCAGGCTTTTGACGGGCGATTTCTTTAACGTTTGCCTTGGCAATTGTCACCAGATCTCTTGGACTTAATTTGTCAACTTCTTTAAAGCCGTGTTCATATAACCAAACTGAAGTTTTGCTTTTTAACCCATTGAACCAACGAATTAAGGAAGGCTCTGTCACTGCATGAAGAGCACAACTTTCTACCAAGTAAGCACAAACCTCTTCCTTATAACCTTTTGACTTTTTTGTAATCTGGGCCAGTGTCAATTGCGACTGAGCATACAGCCCAATTGGATCACTTTTCGCTACTAAATGCTCAAGCAAGCTTGGAGCTTCTTCAATAGTTGGCTGAAGTTTATTTTTGAAAAAGGTGTCATATGCCATATGAATACCAAGCTCGTGGAGCAAAACACTTGGAGCAGAAACGGCGGAAAGATTTTCAGCTACAAGAACTGCAATTTTTTTAGATTTCGAATAAAACCCTTGAATATTGTTAGCGTCAGAACGCAGGTTCCTCTTCGCCCTTTCAATAGCATTCCTTAAAGCAGGTGTATAATCAACGTCAAGATAATTATCCTCGTGCGACTTCGTAGACTGAGGTTCGGTATGTTTTCTCTCAGTAGTCTGTAAACAAGAGGAGAGCGGGACCGAAGCCGCTTGATCAGGAAAGATGAGCGCGCCTGATATTTTTATCCACTGATTGCCCCATAGATTTTGGGGCAATTCTTTTTTGCGAACCGGTCGAACGGTAACTACCTCTAAACGGTTCGATTTCTCATTAAGAGTACAAACTATCCCGTACTGATGCTTGGAAGAATAGAAAACATATTTCAAAGGATTCAGTTGATACAACTGAGAACTATTCTTCAAAACCTCTACCAATCCTTTTAAAGAACCTTCAGTTTTGTTTTCTTCTTTAGGAAAAAAGTCTCTTTTAGGAAACTCTATTACATTCCCAGTTAAATGCCGGGAACCTGCTCCTCTATGAACAAAAGGAATATGAAAGCCTATTCTTACAACAATTGGGCAAGCCGGAAAACCTTCCTTAAGATGAGGAAGCTCTGCGATAATTCCCTCCTCGTTATCGGAAGTTGCAAGTTCATCCGGAACAATGTTTTTTGTTTTCTTATGAATCTTCGAAGCGATAGTGATTCCATCAAGCTCATCAGTTTGCAGGTTTTCTATCACTCTCAAAAAGCCGCAAAGAAGCAAGTTGTCTATAGTACTTTTTCCAAAATAGTCACAAAGTGAAGTCAAAATGACATCTCTTCTTTGATGAGTTTTATTCAATCCTGTAGACATAACCATCCTTTTTATCGTTGTAATCCGCTTTTCGGCTTCTCGACCACGGCTGCCTTTGGAAGCGGTTTGCCTGCCTGTTCCAGCTCAACGAATTTTCTGTAGAGAGTTTTTATTTCCGGTTCGGCATCCGTTATTTTGGAGTACTTGAAGTTCATGGCCTTGACGTGTTCTGCCAACACTTTCATTCCTT
>OGKG01000028.1_pt1 | contig 132362 bp, 126 predicted proteins | sample 1572201 | NCBI WGS metagenome assembly OGKG01 (sample SAMEA2582146, study PRJEB24529) | metagenome | biome: Human gut stool | place: China | collected 2011 | reverse complement strand
GGGCATCAGGTTTAGCACCACAATTTTCAGCGGACGAATATCCTGTGAGCTGGCAGGCGGAAGACGGCTATGAGCCGGCAAAGGTCTTGGTTACCGATGAAAATCATTGGTCGGAAGATCCCGTTAAAAAAGTCTTTAAACCTTTCCAAAGAAAAGGTTTAGTACCCGCAGGACGTTTGGATATCAATTCCACAGGACTTCTCGTTCTCACGCAGGACGGCAGAGTTGCTAAAAAGCTCATCGGCGAAGAAAGCAATGTGGACAAAGAATACATTGTGCGGGTCACTCCGGCGGACGGCACTTCTAATGCTGACTTCCCGGAAGAAAAGCTTCAGCTCTTGAACTTCGGACTCGAAATTGACGGCAAAAAACTTCTTCGTGCCAAAGTCGAATGGATTAATGACAATCAGCTTCGATTTGTTCTGCGCGAAGGCAGAAACCGCCAGATTCGTAAGATGTGCGAAGCCGTAGGCTTGAAAGTTCTTCAATTAAAGCGAGTCCGAATCGGCGGCATCAATCTTGGAAAACTGCCCGTCGGTAAATGGCGTTATCTGCAGGAAAACGAATCTTTCGAAGCTTCCTCTCATCACAAAAAAACAAATTTTTCTTATTCAAAAAAATCTATAAGTCCCAAGAGAAACGTAAATGGAAATAGGAAAAAGTCTTAAACATATTTCGCCGGAATGGGGGCTCGTCTCCGTCTGTTTTCTTTGGGGCAGCTCCTTCATTCTTATTGCTACAGCCCTGGAAAGCATTTCTCCGGGGCTTTTAGTCACGTCTAGATTTATCTTAGGTGCTTTGCTCACGGCTCTCATCATGGGCAAAGAATTAAAAAACATTACCCGTGTAGATTGGATGGGCGGACTCTGGGCCGGGACCTGCATCTTCTTCGGGTATTTTCTTCAGACGGTAGGCCTTCAAACAATTCCGAGTTCTATCTCGGCCTTTCTAACCGCCTTGTATGTGCCTTTTGTCCCTTTGCTGCAGTTAATTCTGTTCAGAAAAGTTCCTGAATTAACGGTTGGCCTTGGTATTGCTGTTGCTTTCGGGGGCATGCTGCTGATTCTTGACCCAACGAAACTTTCTTTTTCCGGGAGTTTCGGCGAATGGCTGACCATTGCCTCGGCTTTGGCTTGCGCTTTAGAAATTATTGTTATCGGAAAATTCGCAACTCAATGCAATCCAAAAGCTTTTTGTTTAACTCAGCTGACCGTGGTAGCAGCCTGGAGCACAGCTTATACCATTGCGTTTGAAGACATTTATGTCAATTGGAATCCGACTTTGATTGTCTGCATAGCCATTCTGGCCGGAATGATTGCTTTCAATCAAATCGTTATCAACTGGGCTCAAAAGACAGTCTCCCCGACAAAAGCCGTCCTCATTTATACGTTAGAACCTGTATTTGCCGGGATTATCGGTTGGCTCGTCGGAGAGAAAATCGGACTGATGGCAGCCTTCGGCGGCGTCCTAGTGGTAGCCAGTGTCATTATCAGCTCTTGGCTGCCCAGATATATTCAAGAGAGGAAACTTGCGTGCAAAAAGGAATAATTGGTATTTTTGACTCGGGGTTGGGAGGTCTCTCAATTGCCCGAGAAGTTCGCACAATTCTGCCTTCCGAGAATATCCTCTATGTCGGAGATTGCGGAAATGCCCCTTACGGAGATCAAACCGAGGCCTTTGTAATTGAAAGGGTTCTCAAGATTTCGGACTTTTTCCTCAAACATAATGCTAAAGCCATCGTCGTGGCCTGCAATACCGCAACAGCTGCCGCTATAGATATCCTCAGAACAAAAGTGTCTATTCCCGTAATTGGCGTAGAACCGGCTTTAAAGCCTGCCGTTCTGAACACTAAGACCGGAGCGGTTGGGGTCATGGCAACAACGCGAACAATTTCCAGCAAACGTTATCAAAAATTATTGAATACCTATAATCCGGACAATAAAGTCAAAGTCGTCTCCATGAAATGTTCGGGGTTGATGAATTGCGTCGAAAACGGCGCTTGGGACGCTCCTGAAACCATTGAATTAATCGAGAAGTACACAAAGCCTATCAAAGAGGCCAACGCTGACTTTACGGTTCTAGGGTGCACACACTATCCGTTTCTAAAAAAACAAATCTCCAAGGCTTTGGGACCAAATGTGACGGTCTACGATCCTAGCCCGGCCGTGGCTAAGCAAGTCTTACACCAACTGGAAAAACAAGGCAGCTTGGAACTCGGAAAACAAGGAACGGAAAGATTTTTGATTACGAGTTTGACTCCTAAAACTCAGCAGATTATCTCTCTGCTCTGGGGCAAACCCGTTTCAGCAGAGAATTTGGAAATCTAGTTTTTAGCTATTTCTTTATAAGGTAAGCACGAACCGGAGACGCTTCGGCCTTGAGCCATTTAATCGGAGCAGCACTCAGAAAGTAAACTCCCGGTTCGACCTTATCAAGTACCAGGTTTTCCAAAGCGCAAAGGCCGTGACTTAATGCAAATCGATGATTAGGAAAGTCATGGCTTTTTTCGTCATCAATAGACGGAGTGCTGGTACCGATCAAAACAAATTTTTCTTCAACCAAAAGCTCAACGACTTCCTCTGCAATTCCTTGTTCCTTGTCTTCAAACTTGAAAAGAATCCTTCCGCAAGCTTTGTATTTCTGAAACACTGCCCATGCCTCCAAGGCCTTTGCGTTCAGCGCGAATTCAGAAGCCGCCACGATACAGTCACCGACAAAGGTCGATAAAGGAACCTTTCCGATACCGTTTTGTGAACAAGAAAAATGCATCGGAGAATCGACATGAGTTCCAACGTGCGGAGTGACTTTGATTTCTGAAGTTTTAACTTCGTCATTGCAGATCCATTGCAAAGTAAACGGCGTATCTCCGTAATAGGCCGGCGTGTTCTCGTCAACCGCTTGAGAAATGTCAATAATCTCACTCATACTCATCTTTTATTAGTTCAATGTTATTGCCCGACTTTGGGCCCATTTCTTACCAAGCCCTTCGCAGGCATTATGCTTAAAGCTTCAGTATATAAGGAGAAAAGGCATGGCAGAAGCAACACCGCTGTGGCAAAAATTAGCTCAACGTCATTCCATCGGAGCAAAATATCTGACCGATCCGGTCCCGTCAGAAAAGGATTATTCAGAAGCAATTAGCGCAGCAATAGCAGCTCCGAACCATTTACGAGATAACCAATGCCGGATGGTACTAATCAATGATAGAGAAAAGCTGGCTGACTTTTTTGAAGCCGGAGCTATCCAAAGCGGGGCAACGCAGGAAGAAGCATTAAAAGCCCGCTCAAAAGCTGTAAAAGCCCCTGCTCTTCTGGCAATGATCGTCAAAATTGAAGAAAACAATTCACGAGTCCCGGTCTACGAACAATGGATGACCGCCGGTGCATTCCTAATGCAATTTATGGATGTTCTTGAAAACAAAGGATTCGGATTAAAAGTTGTCAGCGGTTCGAGCACGGAGTATCCGGACGTTGTCAAAGCTCTTTGTAAAAAGGATGAAAAAGTTGCCTGCTGGATTATGATCGGTACCTCAACACAAGTGCCGGAAGGAGCAAAACGGGCTAATCCTGCTGATTTCTTCTCGGCCTATTAACTAGAATTTGTAAATAAACCTTCTTAGAGTCTTAGCTATGAAACGACTAATACTTTTATTCGCCAGCTTGGTGCTCTCTTGCTCTCTTTTGTCCGGCTGCGGATATAACGAACTGCAGTCCATGGATGAATCGGTAAATGCAGCATGGAGTGAAGTTATCAACCAATATCAGAGAAGAACTGATCTGATTCCTAATGTCGTGAACTCCGTTAAAGGTGAAGCAGATTTCGAAAAATCTACTTTGACTCAAGTAATTAACGCCAGAGCAAAAGCGACCTCCATTCAAGCAACACCTGAACTGCTGAATAATCCGGAAGCTTTCCAAAAGTTCACACAGGCTCAAGGCGAAATCGGCAATGCTCTTTCTCGATTACTCGTTACTGTTGAACGCTACCCGACCCTTCAGTCCAACAAAGCATTCCAGGAATTGAGAGTCCAATTGGAAGGCTGTGAAAACCGTATTGCTATTGCCCGCAACAACTACATTAAGACGGTTCAGACTTACAACACTTGGATCCGCCAGTTCCCGCAGCTGATTTGGGTAAAAATCTTAGGTTATAAACAGAAACCGCAGTACAAGGTAGCTGATGAAGCAGCTGTAACAACTCCTCCGGTGGTCGATTTTGGAACAAGTACTCAAAAATAACTTCAGCCGTTGGTTCCTAGGTCTTTTCCTGGGACTAACGCTGCTGTTCGGCTCTTTGGCACAGGCAAACCTATTGCCGGTGCCGAAGTTTGATTACGTCACGGATACCGCGGATCTATTTACAGAACAGCAGAAACAGGCTTTAGAAACCAAGCTTCAAGACTTTGAGAAGAAAGTCGGGAGCCAGATTTGTGTCATTGTGGTTCCTTCTACGAACGGAGAACCTATTGAGGACTACGCTCATCGAGTGGGAGCTGAATGGAAACCGGGCAGAAAAGGTGTGGGCGACGGCCTGCTGTTTGTTGTTGCTCTCAATGACCATAGAGTCAGAATTGACGTCATGAGGGCTCTTGAAGGGGCAATCCCGGATGTCACTGCCTACAGAATCCTGCAGGAAGCTGTGCTGCCTGCATTTGCAGCCAACAACTACTATGAAGGCATCAATAAAGGTCTTGATCTCATCTTTAAAAAGATTGAAGGCGAAGATCTTCCTCCTCCTACAGCCAAAAATCCCGGTTCCCAGTCCGTTTTTGAAATGGAAGGCGACCCTCTCTGGGATCAGCCCTGGGTAGCCATAATATTCATCGGGTTTGTAGCTACGATGATGATGCGTCAGCTCCTCGGCAGAAAATCCGCTCCGGTAGCAGGTGTCCTCGTAGGAGCTTTTGGAACCTTTGTCATGCAGTCCATTGTCGCCGGCATCATAATCGGTGTGATCGTGATGGTTGCTAGTCTGCTCATCCCAACTTCTGTTCTGGAAGCGGGTGCACGACGAACTGCCAGAATGAATAATAGAACCAACCGTAGATTTAGAAATTCCGGCGGGTTCGGAGGATTCGGAGGCGGATTTGGCGGCGGCTTCGGTGACGGAGGATTCGGCGGAGGAGGTTTCGGAGGCGGTCCGTCTTCCGGAGGCGGCGGTGACTCAGCAGGCGGCGGCGCTAGCGGAGGTTGGTAATGACAATTCTACGTACCCTTAAACATTGGGCCCTTTCTCCGATACCAGTGAAATATTCTTTCCCGGAAGAAGCTTTGGGAGAGATTACTCAATGCATTGAAAAAGCAGAAACCACGACCTCCGCAGAGTTTGAGGTCATTATTGAGAGAAGCCTTCCGTTGGATATTTTGAAATCAAACTCCGTCGCTCACACTCGAGCCGAACAACTCTTTGCTCAGTATCGAGTTTGGGATACGGAAGACAACAATGGAGTATTGATTTACTTAAATCTCTCCGACCACGCGATTGAATTGGTATTAGATAGAGCTGCGGCGCGCCTATTTACGCAACAGCAGCTCGATGTCATCGTTCATAAAATGAGCGAGAGGTTCCAGCAAAAATTATTTGCAAAAGGAATTTGCGAAGCCATAACCGAACTGGCAAAGGTTCTATCAGCGCATTTCACGAATAAACCGGTAAATGATCCTTTGCCGAACAATCCAATTCTTCTCTAAATCTTTTTGTTGCAAGCCAGTCTTCTGCCGACTGGCTTGTTTTTTTCTAGAATATGACATCTTTTAATGTTTTCTGGAAAACAACATGGAAATTTCCTCTTTGATGGCCTTGTCTCCTCTTGACGGCCGCTACGCTAAGCAAACTGAAGTTCTTCGTGATATCTTTTCTGAATTCGCTTTAATGCGCGCCCGCGTTACTGTTGAAATCGAATGGATTATTGCCTTATCCGAATTCAAACTCCCCGAATTAAAAGAACTGTCAGCAGAGAACAAAGAATACTTAAGAAGCCTTGTTTCTGATTTCTCTTTGAGCGACTGTGAAGATATCAAGAAAATCGAAGCCACTACTAACCACGACGTTAAAGCCGTAGAGTATTGGATCAAGGGCAAAATGGAGAAGAACGCAGAACTGGCTGCCGCCAGCGAATTCGTTCATTTCGGATGCACTTCTGAAGATATCAATAACACATCGCACGCCTTGATGCTGTCTTCCGGCCGTCAAGTCATCTGCTCTTATCTTCAGGCAATTACAGACAAATTAAAGACATTTGCTCACGACTGGGCTTCCGTCTCTATGTTGTCCAGAACTCACGGACAGCACGCCAGCCCGACAACCGTCGGTAAGGAAATGGCCAACGTTGCCTTCAGATTGGAAAGAGCCATCAACAACATTGAAAAAGTTCACTTGCTGGCCAAGATGAACGGTGCCGTAGGCAACTTCAATGCACACTACATCGCCTATCCCGACAAAGATTGGCCTGCATTTGCTCAAGACGTCATCACCAACAAGCTCAATCTTGAATACAACAAGTACACCATTCAGATTGAACCTCATGACTACATGGCTCAATTGTTTGACGCAATCGTCTGCGCAAACACTATTTTGATCGACTTAGACAGAGACATCTGGGGCTATATCTCCTTGAACTACTTCAAACAGCAGTTGAAAGAAGGCGAAGTCGGCTCCTCCACAATGCCGCATAAGGTCAATCCGATTGACTTCGAAAACTCCGAAGGCAACCTCGGTATGGCTAATGCATTCTTGACTTTCTTAGCTCAGAAATTACCGATCTCTCGTTGGCAGAGAGACTTAACTGACTCCACAGTCCTCAGAAACATGGGTGTTGCCTTCGGTTATTGCGTTGTCGGCTACACTGCTCTAACAAGAGGCATGGGCAAGCTTCAGCTCAATGAGCAGGCCGTCTCCGCTGACTTGGATAACTCTTGGGAAGTTTTAGCTGAAGCTATTCAAACAGTGATGAGACGCTATGGAGTTCCTCATCCATACGAACAGCTCAAAGCTTTGACCAGAGGCAAAGGCATTACGCCGGAATCCTTGCATGAATTCATCGCCAAGCTCGATATCCCTGAAGATGCCAAGCAGAACCTTCAGAAACTGACTCCTCATACATACATCGGTATCGCTGATGTATTAGCAAAAGAAATTTAATTTTCGATAGAGGTATCAACGGCAGCCGAGGCTGCCGTTTATTTTTGGTTTTATTAAAAATCCGGCCTCGTGAAACGGGAAAAGGAGCCGAAAAGCTCCTCTCTTCTGTTCTTCCTAAGGAAGAATCACAAAAAGTTGTGCACTAATACGCTAACCCAGACAATCGCACAAAGAATAAGTGCCAACAGGACGGCCAAACTTCCTAAATCTTTGGCTTTGCCGGAGAGCGGATGGATTTCAGTACCAAATCTGTCAACCACGGCTTCAATTGCTGAATTTAAAACTTCCGTAATAAGGACAATAAACACGGAGGCAATCAGAAAGATCTTCTCCAAATAATCAATCGGCAAAAAGACTGCGGTTGGAACCATCACGCAGGCCAAAATGATTTCCTGTCTCAAAGCTTCTTCACTTTTCCAGCCTGCGACTAAGCCTTGTTTGGAGTACTTGGTTGCATTGATAAGTCGGGTAATGCCCGACTTACCTTTTAAATCAGATGCGTTTTTAGGCTGATTATCCATTTATTAGAAATTAACTTTCTGTTTTAACACGCCTTCAGAATAAAGCTTTGCCATTTCCGGCAACGGCAACGGTTTAATCTTGGAAGCCTGACCTTCGCAGCCGAAAGCAAGATAGCGGGACTTGCACATATCTACGGATGCCTGCTTAGCAACTTTCAAATAAGCGCGCGGGTCAAATGCTTCCGGATTTTCTACGAAGTACTTACGGATAGCAGCTGTCATTGCTAAGCGAATATCCGTGTCGATGTTGACCTTGCGGACACCGTACTTGATAGCTTCAACAATTTCTTCGACCGGAACGCCGTATGTTGTCTTAAACTGACCGCCGTACTTTCTGATTTCTTCAAGATATTCTTGAGGAACGGAAGAAGAACCATGCATCACTAAGTGAGTATTCGGGATTCTGGCGTGAATTTCTTTGACGCGTTGAATGGAGAGAATATCTCCTGTCGGCTTACGGGTGAACTTGTAGGCGCCGTGGCTTGTACCGATAGCGATGGCCAAAGCGTCAACCTGAGTCTGTTCAACGAATTCAGCTGCTTGGTCCGGATCAGTCAAGAGCTGGTCTTTAGTCATTGTAGCGTCTGTTCCGTGACCGTCTTCTTTGTCGCCTTTCATAGTTTCCAAAGAACCTAAGCAGCCAAGCTCGCCTTCCACGGAAACACCGACCTTATGAGCCATGTCAACAACAGTCTTAGTGACATCGACGTTATAGTCAAAAGTCGAAATGGTCTTGCCGTCGCTCATCAAAGAACCGTCCATCATGACGGAAGAGAAACCGAGATTAATAGCACCTTCGCAGACCTTAGGACTTTGGCCGTGATCTTGATGCATACAGACAGGAATTTCCGGATAAGTTTCAATTGCGGCCTTGATAAGGTGTTCAAGGAATCTTTCTCCGGCATACTTTCTGGCACCTGCAGAAGCCTGCATGATAACAGGAGCATTGACTTCGCTGGCGGCCTGCATAATTGCTTGAACCTGCTCAAGATTGTTGACATTGAATGCAGGAATACCGTAATTATTTTCAGCTGCGTGATCTAACAATTGGCGCAACGAGACGAGAGCCATACTTATCTCCAACTCTAAAAGAAAATGATCGTTTGATTGTAAACTAAAACATCCTTAGCTTAAGACAAAGTTCCCGAACGTCCGAAACCTTTCAAAATTCCGTTTCCGATAGCGCAAGCAACCTTCCTCTGGAAAGCGCGTGTTCTGAGCTTCTGCTCTTCCTGCGGATTAGAAATGAAGGCGGTTTCCACCAGAACCGAAGGAATATCAGGAGCCTTCAGCACGGCAAAATTAGCCTGCTCAACACGGGACTTATGCAGAGTATTAATCTTGGCAATTTCAGTCAGGATTTTTTTACCGTAGGCCAAACTGTCAGATACCTGTGCGGTGAAAGACATATCCAACAAAATCTTTGCAATCTGCTTATCGTGACGTGTGACATTGACGCCTCCGATAAGGTCAGCGTTGTTCTGGTTGCGGGCAAGCCATTTATTTTGAGTTGAAACACGTCCGCGGGTGTCTAAAGCAAAAATGGAGGATCCCCTTGCAGTGGGCTTCACCCAAGCATCCGCATGAACGGAAACAAAGAAATCTGCTTTGGCTGCTCTAGCTTTTTGAACTCTTCTGTTCAACGGCACGAAGTAGTCGCGATCTCGGGTAAGCATAGCTTTGAAGCCTTGAACTTTGTTTAATTCAGCCACTAGGATGCGGGAAATAGACAAAACCACTTCTTTTTCTTTCGTACGGTAACGCTTTCCAACTGCGCCAGGATCCTCACCGCCGTGGCCCGGATCGACCATTACGACTAGAACTCTCCCTCTGCCTCTGCGTTGAGTTGTCTTGGGTTGTTCTTTCTTGGGCTGTTTAGTTACAGGAGCCTTCGAAGATTTCGGCTTTTCCTTAGACGGCTGTTCCGTATAACCCAGATCGCCGGGTTTCATGGGCACGATATTGCCTGAAGTAATGCCGGCAATTAAATCACCGATAGAATCCTGCTCGGCTTCCGCGCGGTTTTCTTCCATTCTCTGCTGGCCTTCGGCAACCTGGGCAAGGATTCTTCCGATGGCATCCGGTTCGCTTTCCTCCTTACGGATAAGCGCCATAATCGGATCCTTTTCGACTGCCGGGTAAAGGTCAAAAACGAGTCGATACTTGTATTCTCCAAACGGCTTCAAAGAGAACACCTGCGGATCAACATCCTGCTTGAAATTAATAACCAACTGAACTGTCTTGGAACTGTACTGCGAAGCGGTAATCCCGGAAATATAGGGATCATTTGGCTGCTGCTTGCTCACTAAGTTTTTCAGTTTAGTTGTCAGAGTCAGTCCTTCAATAAGGACGACCATTTTCACTGATGAACCGTTGCGAACCATGGTGTACTTAAAAGGAATCGGTACATCATGTTCAAGCGTAATACGCGTGTATTCTGGTGATGGCCAAATTCTAAGGTCAACGAGCTGAGCTGCTTTTGCCGAGGAAATAGGCAAAAAAGAAAACAAAATCAGACCACCGACCTCATTTACTAGTGTTCTTCTACTTATTCCACTCATTATTTAATTTTTGCTAGAAGGTTTTGACCAACTTCACTACGTGCAGAAATTTTGACCTCTCTGGTCTGCTCATCTGCTCCTTGGGTGATGTCGATTTCAACATCTGCTTCCGGAACGAAAGGTTCTGCTTTAGAAGTCCATTCTGATATTGTTACTTGTCCGGGGCCATAATTTTCACGGAATCCGGCATCTTCAAATTCTTCTGGTGTCTCGAATCTGTAGAAATCAAAATGATTAAGAGTAAACGCCTCAAGTTTATAAATTTCCAATAAGGAAAATGTAGGACTTTTCACTCTTCTTTGATAACCCAAGCCTCGCAAAATAGCTCGAGTCAAGGTAGTCTTCCCTGCTCCTAGATCTCCGTTTAATCGTATGGTCAGACCTTTTTCTTTAATCAGTTCTGTCAGGCCGTCTAAACCTTTGGCAAGATCTTGCCCAAGCAGTTCCATTTCATGTTCATTGGAGAGATTTTTTAAAAGAGGCGCACACATAATTAACTACAGATCGGACATCGTTTCACAATGATAATAGTTAGACAAACTTCCTTCTTAAGAATTACAATTTTTTAAGTTTTTTTAGGAGCCTGTATCAGTAAATGGAAAATAGCGCGCTTGTTCGAAGCTACTCGACTTGTCTTTATACTTTTCGCCAATTCTGCATACAGCTTAAAAGATAAAGAAGATTTCCTTCGTATTTTTTATTTGCTAATAGAAAAATTCCTAGGATATAATTACTTTCCTTTGGCGCCGGTGTAGCTCAGTTGGTAGAGCAGCGCATTCGTAATGCGAAGGTCGGAGGTTCAAGTCCCCTCTCCGGCACCAAAAACACTCCACACTCATCACGAATAATCCCCCCCAACCCTCCTCACTATCCCATATAATCCAAGGCTAGTCTCCCACACTTAACCACATTTATCCACACGTAAAATTTACTGAACAAAATCTCAAGTATGGGAACGCCCCATACTCTGAGTGTGGGACAACGGACTGTCCGGATGTCTTAATTGTGCATCCCATACTTTACGGCATCAATTATCAACCGGCCTGCATTAATAAATTGAAAAACGGCGAGTTAAAAAAATTGCCTGACGGTATGCATGCTGACGGCAACGGCCTATATCTAAGAGTCCGAGAGAATTCAAAATCATGGATTTTTCGATACCGAGTTAACGGCAAACTTCATGACGTCGGACTGGGATCTTTAAATGACATCTCTTTGGCTCAGGCCAGATTTCGACTCAAAGAGTATAGAGGATCTGCCGCAAAAGGAATCTCTCCGATTATCAAAAGAAAATCAGAGCTCCGCTCCCGTGCTTCCGGGATGTCATTTAAGGAGGCCGCACAAGCATGTATCGCCCGACTTCAGGAAGTCAGAATGTTGAAATCTGACAGACAGGCAGGCGGCCAGATTGAACAATACTATCGCACAATATGCGAAGCCAATCTTAGATAAACCTATTCAATCCATTACTGCCGATGATATCCTCGAATTCTTGAATCCTATCTGGAGAACTAAAACAGAAACCGCATCAAATTTACAGCGATATCTTGCTCGGGTCTTTGACTACGCAAAAATGGCAGGAGAATTGCAAGGAGACAATCCGGCGCGATGGAAAGGATGCTTAGATCACTTCTTGCCAGCACCCTCAAAAATTCAAAATGTCGTACATCATCCGGCAATCGAGGCAAGTAAAGTGCCGGCGCTGTTTTGGGAGCTTTCCGGTCACAGATTAAGTATTGCAACGCAGGCAATTATGTTTGGTACTCTGACAGCTACCAGAGTGCAGGAATTCGTTGATGCAAAATGGGATGAGTTCGATTTCGAAACTAAAAAATGGTCTATACCTCCTGAAAGAAGAAAAGATATGAAACCATATCCACATCGTATTCCGCTTTCAGAAGAGGCATTACAGATACTGGGTCGGCTGCCGAAACTCAACGACTATGTTTTTCCGTCTTCCAGCAGAAATAAGCCAATCCACCGTGAATCTCCGATCAAATACCTAAAAACACTCTTTCCCAGTCGAAATTACACTATGCACGGCATGCAATCTACATTTAGAGATTGGTGCGCAGAAACCGGTATTGATCCTAGTCTCGCTGAAAAATCTCTAATGCATGTCACAGGCAACGAAGTAGAGTTAGCTTACCAAAGAAGCGATCTTTTGGAGAGAAGACGAGCAGTTATGGAAGAATAGAGTAAATACTGCTTTTCTTTGATTGTTAAGAAACAAGAACCAATGTAACTAGCAATCGCTAACCACGTTTAGAGGTATGAGATTTCATTGAACGTATGATCTCATACTTTTAAGGGGCTAGGAAGGAATAGTTCCGGGCCGTTCTTCTTGTTTCTACCCAGACTCGCGAGCTAACCGACAACCCTGCCAATTCCCTCTCCGCCATGAGAACCGGAGTCGATACCAGCATACTAATTACTTGTGGCTTTCTGCGCAGAATTTAACTGCGCTTGCAGTTCTGATTAGCTGTAGGGTAATCTCTTTAGTAAACTTAAAATCTGTGGCACGGAGGAGTAATGATGGAAAACGGATTAAAACTTTTTGAGAATAAGAAGGTCAGAGCTGTCTGGAATGAAACAGAACAAGAATGGTTTTTTTCTGTGGTTGACGTCGTGGGTATATTGACCGATAGCCCTAATCCGACAGATTATTTAAAAAAAATGAGGAAGAGAGATCCTGAGCTTGGAACTTACATAGGGACAAATTGTCCCCAGGTAGCAATGGAGACCAACGGAAAGAAAAGAAAAACTTTGGCTGCCAACATGGAATGCCTATTTCGCATTATTCAATCCATTCCATCTCCAAAGGCTGAACCGGTTAAGTTATGGCTAGCTAAAGTCGCAAAAGAAAGAGTCGAGGAAGAAATAGACCCTCAGAAAGCCATAGATAGGGCACGCAATGCCTATAGAAGAAAGGGTTTTTCTGAAGAGTGGATAAATGCCAGAATGAAGGGAATAGAGACAAGAAATGCTCTGACTTCAGAATGGAAAGAACATGGGGTCCGAGATCAACAGTACGGAATGTTAACTGACATTATTCACCGCGGAACCTTTGAAGTGAGTATTAAACAACATAAAACGATTAAAGGGCTCACAAAAGAAAACCTTAGAGACAATATGACGTTGGTTGAGTCGGCTTTAACAACATTGGCTGAGGCAACTGCAACAGAAATCACACGTTCACAAAATCCGGTTGATATAGAAGAAAATAAGGAAATTGCTAAAACTAGTGGAAAAATAGCTGGTGATGCTAGAAGAAAAATTGAGTTGAAGACAGGGAAAAAGGTAGTTTCTGAAAAGAACGCCAAGCACTTGATAGAGGAGGAGCGCCAAAGAAGACTGGGTTCAAATTCCTAATTTCTCACTAACAGGCAAGGATCCTCCTACCAAGGCTCAGTTATTTGTGATTTTCTTCGCAGAATTTAATTGCTCTTGAAGCTTCTTCGAGTAGTTCCTTACCCTCAATTGCCAGTCTGAGGCATCGATTACGCTGCCGATCGGCGTCGCTTTTGGCTTTTCGCTCAAGCTCTGAGATCTGACCGCGCATCCGCTCAAGTTCAGAACGAGAAACAGACTCATCAACACGAAGCTGAGCCAAAGCAACCGCATCGTTCGTCTGTTTGGTTTTGAATTCCTGAACCGTTCTGGTGAGCGTTGATATTTCAGCACGGGCATGTTTAAGTTCCTCGGAATTTTTCCCATTAGCTAAACCTAGCCAGTAGGCAAAAATAGGAGAGACAATAACTGCTCCGGATTTAATCAAGTTAAGCATCCCTGAGTATTCTGATGTTAAGGGACACTCAAAATTTTGTTTGGGAGACGATTGAGACAGCTAAAGGCTAAGTAAATTTTCAGTTTTTGCCGCCCCTTTGAGAGAGCGCCGGTATATCACCTAATGCCATGCGGATATTGCTAGAAGCTTTTTTAAACTATTGGCAAATTTGCTCTCCTCCGCCCCGATCGGGAAGATTACCTCGTATTTTGTGGACATTTTTTCATTTACCTATACGTATGCAGTTGTTAAAATGAGAAGAGGAGGAGACAAATATGTTCTGCCCTGTTACTCGCAGTCGAGAAGAACGACATCAGCTGTTAGACGAGATTCAGAAGGATCACGATAGATTCGTAAATGAACATCCGTTCTTGTCGACTTTTTTCGGTACTGTCTCGGTTCTCGCCCAGCTCGCATTTTGGATCATCGGTCTGTTTATTGTTGTCCTTTTCCTTTTCTGAATTCCGGAACCTTTTTCTCATTTTTTTCAATTTGCCTCTGGAGCTCCCTCACGACAGAGTCACATCCAAACATCTCAAGATATATTCCTCTTCTCTGAAACGCCCACGCCTGTATCAGCTGAAGCCTGAGCGAAGGTATAGTCCATTAAGAAACCTTTCTGGGTTTCGATTTTCTTTTGTTGGGCTTTCATGTTTGCTTTGTCTGCTTCTGAGAAGCCTGAAGCGAGAAAAATATATGGCTGCCGCCGCATCGCGCCCCGTGGTCTGCCTCTATCGGGAAAGCTCTTATATCGGTACCGACTTCGGCTTTATAACCCGCGTCCCCAACGTACCGGTAAGTGTTTTTCTCTGCTGTCAATCCAAAAGGAGCGCCACGCGAGGATTCTTTGGCGTTAGCTTCTTTAGTATGTCGTCCCATAAAGATTGAGTTCAAAGTTTCGGACAAAGGAGAAAATCAGAGAGGGCTTCTTTCTCTGCGCTATAGCGATGGCAGAATCCTCTTAAGAGAGAATTCTGATTCTTCAAAAGCGGTTAGAACACACAAAAAAACTTGGATACGCCTAGGATTATCGATGAATTGAACAGCATCGTTTTGGTCCGTCACGATATGGAGCGGGAATTCAGATTTATTGGGACTTAATTCCAAAGAAAATAAGATTAACTTTGGAAGCCATAGGAATTAAAGAACCTCCTAGATTTATCACCTAGCAGGTCCGGAATTCAGGGTCACAACTTGTGGTAGTTTAGAACGGCGATTTAAAAATTGATACCGTTTTAGCTATCGTAGTCATGTTGTGCCTAGTCCGCACGAAGTAATACTAATGGGCCAGTTATCTGCAAAGATCTGGCTCTGAGCGCTTTATTGAAAGGTTAACCCGTATTTTCATCAAGAATTCTTCCAACTGTTTCGCTGCTTATGCGTTTTAAAACGAAGCCACCCCATTTTTTTTACCTGAGAACTTAAAAAGATTTTTGGGTTTTCTGAACTAATAACGGAAGAAGTTCATTTAAAAGAGTTTGAAAAAGCATAGGGAGGGATACACTAGATATGGAAATTTATCTCTAGAAACAAAGACATATCTTCCAAAAAAACGGCTAAAGCTGGCTCTGGATAAGGGGTTTGAGGGATCCGGCTAAAAGATTTTGAGAGATAAATCTAGTTTAGTAAAGTTCAAGATTCAGGCACAAAATCCATGCCATAAATTTTGCCATAAACTTTATCTTGATTTTCTTTTGTTTTCTTTGGGCGTCTTTAACTAATAAAAATCTCGATTGATATGAAAAAGGCCTTGATTTTTAAGGATTTTATTGAAATTTTGTACTTTGTTTTAGTCTATTTGACGATCTTTTATTTTTGGTTCTGGTGCCCGGGGAGAGACTCGAACTCTCACGCTTGTTGGGCGAGGGATTTTGAATCCCTTGTGTCTACCATTTCACCACCCGGGCAACGATTCGAGAATTCTATCAACGTAAAATTAAAATTGCAACTTATTTGACTCTTTTTTGTGTTTTTTGTTGTAAAAACGCAACTTCCCGTTTAAGTCACCTCAAAGACCCGCCTTTTTTTCTCTTTGTTATCCTGTCTGTAGTTAGAACTTAAAGGATTCTTTGCTTCGAGGATATGGCAATTAATTGGACTAAATTTGAAGAAAAAAGATTGAACTTTCAGGGTGTCCTGAGGATCTTCATCCTAATTTTGTCTCTGATTCTCATTGGCTCCATCTCTTACGATACCTTTGAGTTCAACGACCCCTTCTATGCAAGCCCAATCTATATGGAAATTCAGTTTTGGGTTTGTATTTTTTTCCTCATTGACTTGAGTATTGAGTTCTTTCTAACTAAACATAAGGGCCGCTATCTTTTTCGATACATCTTACTTTTCTTGGTATGTATTCCGTATCTGACCGTCTTCTCATGCTTTAACTGGCAGATCCCAAGCGAATTATCTTATGTTTTTAGATTTATTCCTCTTATCCGCAGCGTTTATGCCTTAGTAATCGTTGTTGGATGGTTTACTTTCAGCAGAACATCAACAATCTTCGTCACTTACTTAGTAATTCTCGTGACTTGCGTATATCTGGGAAGTCTTGTGTTTTATGTTTGTGAAGTAAATATTAACCCTCTTGTCAAAAACTTTAGCGACGCTCTTTGGTGGGCAACGATGGAAGCAGTCACCGTCGGTTCCAATATTCAGGCTGTAACCCCTATTGGAAAAATTCTCTCGGTTTTTGAAGCAGTCTTCGGAATGCTGATGATCCCGATGTTCACCGTCTACGTAACCAATATCGTCGGTACGTTCCAAAAAGTCACAACCGATGTCTCCGGTGAGGCTTATGTCAAACAGCTTGAGTCCACCCCATCTCAGTCTGACTCTAACCAAAAGACTGACGACAAGCACAAAGACGATAAGGCAGATAAAGATAAGGCAAACTCAGACCCGACAAAAGATAAAAAAGACACTAGTGGAGAAACGTCAAAAAATTAAGCTCACTGCCATATAGGAAAGTGAGCATGAAAGTCAAAGGTAACTATCTGGGAAATACCAAACGCATCTGATACCACTTGTCTCCGCCGTGGGTAGAAACTGAAACGCCTTCATCAACAAAGTCAAAACGAGAATAAAAGTCTCTGAGTTTGTCCTTACATGTCAAAATAACGCCGGTCTTTCCCCTCTTCTTCGTATCCTCTAAAACTTTTTCCATAATTCTAGAAGCAATCTTTTGATGACGGAAAGCAGGATCTGTGACCACGCTGAACAATAAAAGCCATTTGCCGTCCGGATTATGAAAAGAAGTATCCGCAAACATATCGTCCACTAATATTTCCTGATCAGAAACTAAGCCGCATATAAAACCTTTAGTTGAACCATCCTCTTCCATCAGCCAAAAATAATCCGGATACACGGCGACTCTGGAACGGATTCTTTCCTCTGAAGCTGCTTCGGCTGCGGGGTAGGATGCGCCTTCAATCCTGGCAAGTTCCGGAACATCATTGATAGTTGCGTGACGAATAGGCATTATTTCCCTCATTTACACATTCTTTAAAAAGTGAGGGAAATTATAGAGTACGCAAAATAGTTACAACCGGTTTCGTATTGTTCACCAGTCTGCAACACTGACGCCTGCTGATTTGTCGAGTTCTTGGAATGACATTTATACTTGCTGAGAATAAAGAGGTTTTGAATGTTTCAGAAGATTTGGCAAAAAATTGGAGAACCCCAGGAGAAAAAAGCTTTCGATAGCGTTCTGAGGACCATCAATACCATTTGTATGGATAAAAATGGAGATGCCCGTCGGGAAGCTCTTTTAGACTTTCAAAAAATTTTGCTCCGGCCGGTTCAGAATTTGACTGTTCGGTCCTGCTACCTTTTTGAAGATTCTGCAGAGTCCGTTCCGTTCGATTTCAATACCACATTCGGTTTGAGTCAGACTATTTTGGAAGAAAACGGTGCCAAACTCTGCACTCCTTCTGATTCTTTATCTCTGCAAACTTGTGCCGATTTGCTGTTCTTCTTGCCGCATCCAAGCTTAAATTTGCTGAAAATGCTTGGTGAAATCGGCAAAGACAACAGACCGCTTGGAAGTTTTCAGCAAACGGAAAAACAATCTATTCTCTGGATCGAGCCTTTAAATATCGGTTTTGCAGTTGGTGAAACATTGCCAATCTGTATTTCTGAATTAAACGAAAACGCTTCTCTGCGCCCTCAGGAAGTCCTCGATATCCAATCTTGCCTGGAAAAAATTCGCTTTAACGGAGCTCACTGGATCGACGAAAACAATGATGTCCTAGGTAAGCCGGTTTTTCCGGAATTCGGTTGGATTTGGGAGATCCATAGAAAAAGCTTGTTCGAATTCCAATGAGCATTAACAAGGAACCGGCACAAAGTTCGCTTGAACTCCATGAGAGCCGTCGATTCCTTCTTTACGTATTCAGTAATCGAGCGCACTCAAAAAAATCGACGGACTTAATGGTAAACAGAGAGCCCAAAGCTCTCTGCCTTCCGTGAGAAAGCCGTCTCCAGCAAAGACGGCTGCCAAGATTCATTTCAACTTTTTCTTCTCAAGCCTTCAGAGCATCTTATAAAAACTACTCTCGGCCTCTGAGAATCGAACGTTTTCCGGTACTTGTAGGTTTGGATACGATACCGGCTTCTTCCATCGCTTCGATAAGCTTAGCCGCGCGGTTATAGCCGACACCCAGCTTTCTCTGAAGATAAGAAATCGAGGCTTTGCCGTCCTCTAGGACAATCTGCACGGCCTGATCGTAGAAAGGATCCCCTTCGCCTCCGGGCGGTCTTGCCGCAATTTCATCCTCAGGCATTCCTTCTTCTTCCGGAGCATCTGTCACGCCGTCGGTATATTCAGGTTCTCTCTGAGCTTTGATGAAGCTTGTTACAGCATCGATTTCTTTATCTGTTACATTCGCACCGTGCACTCTCTGAAGCGGCGTACTTGGATTCATGTAGAACATATCGCCGCGGCCTAACAGTTCCTCGGCACCCGGTTCGCCGAGAATTGTCATAGAGTCATAGCGGTTAGAAACCTGGAAGCTAATGCGCGACGGACAGTTCGTTTTAATAATCGGCGTAACAATGTCAGTACTCGGTCTTTGAGTAGCCAAAATCAAATGCATGCCCGCAGCCCTGGCCTTCTGGGTCAAACGCATAATAGAACCTTCAACCTGCTTGCCGTTAGTCATCAACAAGTCAGCCAACTCATCGATGATAATGACGATGTAGTGCAGTTTCTTCAGAGGCTCAGGCTGCTCAGGTGTCAGGCTGAACGGATTGGGAATAAATGTACCGTCCTCTTTTGCCTGATCAATCTTTTCATTAAAGCTTGCAAAATTTCTTACGCCCACTGCCTTCATAAGCTTGTAACGCTTGTCCATCTCACGGACGGCCCAGTCCAGAGCGTGGGCAGCCTGGATCATGTCAGTAATAACCGGTGTAAGAAGATGCGGAATCTTTTCGTACGGCGCAAATTCAACTTCTTTCGGATCGATCAAAATCAGTTTCAGCTCATCCGGCGTATTCTTAAACAGCATCGACAGAATCATGGCATTGATGCCGACGGATTTACCGGAACCTGTAGTACCGGCAACAAGCAAGTGTGGAGCTTTGCCCAGATCAATAGTGACCGGGTCACCTTGTACGTTCTTACCCAAGGCTAATGTTAAGTTTGATTTTCCAAGCTTAAAGGTGTTGCTGCCGATAATTTCACTAAGATAAATCATCTGCACGGCGCCGGGTGGATTCGGAACTTCCAAACCCAGACAGTCGACTTCACGCAAGTTCTCAATAACACGGATGCTCGGCTGTCCCAATCCTCGAGCCAAGTCCTTAGAGACCTTAACGAAACGGCTTGACTGGATGCCGACACCGGGCTGCACCTTGAAGCGCGTAATGACAGGGCCTCGCATCGCAGATAACACTTTGGCTTTAATCTTGTAAGTAGCCAAGATATGTTCAATTCTGTCAGAGGTAAACGTAACTTCTTCCTCGCTGATTTGCGGGCGATCGTAGGGCGGCACTTCCAGCAAATTGGAAGTCGGAAGAACAAAGTCTTCTTTTTGTTCTTGTTCGGGAGGAACCTGACCAGCCAGCAACGCGTCAGTATTTGGAGTCTCTTCAAACTCGAGTTTTGTTTGTTCGGGCTCAGGAGGAATTGGTTCAGTAACGGAGTGATGAGTAATGATGATCGGGTCTTTTTTAATCTCTCTAATAGAACTGCGTTCCACCTTATTAGGAATTGTAGGAACAGGGACTTTACGAGGTGCCAATTTCTCGGCCGGAGCGGTCTCACGGCTGTGACTGAGTTTCTCCTCTCTGAGTTTGCGCTGAGCAATCCCCTCCTCTTCGTCCTCTTTTGTCTCTTGTGTCTTTCTAAACCGCATCAAGACAGATTCGCATCCTTTTCCGATACCTTCCATCAGCTCTATCCAAGAAAAATTGAAGAAGATTCCGAAACTCAGTACGACTAAAACGGCTGCGATAATTGTGCTGATATTAAGGCCCACTGCAGTTAAAAGAGCGGTCCCGATGGCACTTCCGATTGCACCCCCTGAAGTACCCGGCAAATCAGAAGAAAAAGAATGAAGCCTTAAAAAAAAGAGAGTGCTGCTCGCGACGATAAGCAGAAAAAAAGCAATAACTCGCAAGCCGTTGGGATACTTATACGGATAAATGCCGTTAAAAAACATCTGTCCGGAACGAATCAAGGTAAAAAGAGCCCCGGCAACAAGCAGCCAAGCCGACCAGCCGAATAGCAAATACAACAAATCTGCAACCCAAGCGCCGACTACTCCGAAAACGTTGCTGATTCGAGAAAAACTGTTGGCCATGGAAAATCCCGGATCCATACCGCTGAAGGTGGCCAAAGACAGCGTAAGAAAAACTGTTCCTACAAGTGACAGAATAAACAGGACGGAACCGAAAATTTTCGAAACATTTGAGGGTTCGTCTTTACCTTTACGGCGAAAAACCTCAATGCCTGAAGGCGGGAAACTCTGACTTATCGAATTACTCATTGCGTGCTACCTGCTGTCTGTCCATTTATTATTTCTATCGACAGTACTTATAATCTCGTTCCTATAAAGTTTACATCTTAAAGGAACAAATCAATGTCCACCATTGTTGAACACTCCAAAGTATTAGTTCTCGGTTCAGGTCCTGCCGGTTATACCGCTGCTATTTACGCTGCCAGAGCCAATTTGAAACCTACTCTCATTACAGGTATGGAACAGGGTGGCCAATTAATGACCACCACAGAAGTTGATAACTGGCCCGGAGATCCTGCAGGAGTTATGGGACCGGCCCTCATGCAAAGAATGCTTGAGCAAGCAGAAAGATTTGAAACAAAGATTGTTTTTGATGAAATTCACACTGCTCACCTCAACGAAACTCCGATCCGTTTATCCGGCAATAATGGTGATTACACTTGCGACGCCCTCATTATTGCAACCGGCGCCAGCGCTAAATACTTAGGTCTTCCAAGCGAAGAAACTTTCAAAGGCAAAGGCGTTTCTGCTTGCGCAACATGCGATGGCTTCTTCTACAAAAACCAGGAAGTTGCTATTGTCGGAGGCGGCGACTCTGCTATTAAAGAAGCCATTTATTTGTCCGGTATCGCTTCCAAGGTTCACATGATCCACCGCCGCGATAAGTATCGTGCCGAACCGATCATGGTCGACAGATTGAAGAAAGTAGCCGCTGAAGGCAAGATCGTCCTCCACGAGTTCTGCACTCTCGATGAAATTTTGGGCGATGCTACAGGAGTTACTGCCGTCCGCATCAAGAATGTTCAGACCGGCCAGACTGAAGATATTCCGGTTATGGGTGTCTTTATCGCCATCGGTCATAAACCAAACACTGACTTGTTCGAAGGCCAATTAGAACTTCAAAACGGCTACATCGTTACTAAGGGCACTGCTACTAAGACTTCTCAGGCCACTAGCGTTCCTGGCGTCTTTGCTGCCGGCGACGTGCAAGACCAGACATACAGACAGGCTATTACTTCCGCAGCTTCCGGCTGCATGGCTGCCCTTGATGCCTTAAACTTCCTGGAATCTAACGGAAAGGCATAAAACAACGATGAAAGGTAAAGATCTATCGTCCCTTCTTTCACTGAAGGACGAATTGAAGAAGCAGGCTGAAGAAAGAGAACGGCTGCGTCTCGAAGAAGAAAAACGTAAGAAAGAACGCCATGCACAGCAAGTGTTCTTTGAAAAGGAAATGTCAAAGTTAGGTGTTTCCAAACAGACAAAATATAACAACTTAGAAGAAATTTATAGTCCGAAGCCTGCTCCTTTACCTTTACAGACTCACAAGGATAATCAGGCAGTGCTTGAAGACTCTTTGTCAGATCAAATCGGTATTGAACATCTTTTAGCCAGCGACGATCGGATTTCTTATTACCAGAAAGGCGTGGCTCCGAATGTCCCGAAGCTTCTTCACCAAGGCAAATGGTCCATAAAAGGTTCTCTTGACCTTCATGGCTATACCTCGGATGAGGCCAAACAGCTTTTAGTTTTATTTCTGAATGAGCAAAGAAAGGCCGGCCATCGAGCCGTTCGGATCATTCATGGAAAAGGCTTCGGTTCTGTTGGAAGAAAACCTGTCTTGAAAGAGAAAGTTCCCGTCTGGCTCGTTCAGAAAAAAGAGGTTTTGGCTTTTGTGCAAGCCCCTGAACATGACGGAGGTGAAGGTGCGCTGCTTGTCTTGCTGTCCGCACCTTAATTCGTGAAAGATATTGAAAAGTCCGCGAGATGCGGACTTTTTCTTTTAGATAGCGGCGTTTCCTGTTTCGCCTGTTCTGATGCGGATAACTTCTTCAACCGGCATCACAAAAATCTTGCCGTCGCCAATCTTGTTTGTACGGGCGGCCTTCATAATAGCGTCAATAGCTAAATCCACAAGAGCGTCATCCACTACGCACTCAATCTTCATTTTTGGAAGGAAATCAACTACGTATTCTGCACCGCGGTAAAGCTCAGTATGACCTTTTTGTCTTCCGAAACCTTTAACTTCCGATACTGTCATCCCTTGAACGCCAATCTCTGCAAGGCTTTCACGTACTTCATCAAGTTTAAAAGGCTTAATAATGGCTACTACCTGTTTCACTGTGGACTCCTATTTGATTTCTAAAGTTATTCTTCATATTTATTGGTGATGGGATATCTCCAATCTCTCCCAAAAGCCATACCTGTCATTTTAGGACCAATTGGGCCTTGACGACGCTTATATTCGGCTCTTTTCACCATCCTAATAATCTTTTTAACGGTTTCTTCTTCAAATCCTTGCTGAACGATCTCCTGAAGAGCCTTCTTCTCTTCCAGATAAAGCTTTAAAACCGCATCTAATGTCGGATAATCGGGAAGACTATCTTGATCCTTTTGGTTTTCTCTGAGTTCAGCCGAAGGGGCTCTCGTAAGAATGTTCTCGGGAAATACCGGGTTCGGAGAAACCTTATTGATCCAATGGCAAATGGCATAGACCTCCGTTTTGTAGACGTCTTTAATCACGGAGAAGCCGCCTGCCAAATCACCATATAGTGTTGAGTATCCTACGGCCATTTCACTCTTATTGCCCGTTGAAGCAAGCATTAAACCTTTTTTATTTGAGATGGCCATTAAAATAACGGCTCTAATACGAGCTTGAAGGTTCTCTTCGGTCAAGTCTCTGCCGTATCCCTTGAACTCCTCTTTTAGAGCGTTTTCAAAAGCCAAGTACATTGGTTCGACGGAAATAACGGAGTACTTAACTCCTAAGCGGGAAGCTAATTCAGCGGCATCCGTCTTGCTCATATCCGAAGTAAATTTGGACGGCATCATTACGGCTTCAACCTTATCGGCACCAACCGCATCTACCGCAATTTTCAGGACCAAAGCCGAGTCAATTCCTCCTGACAGCCCTAAAACAACACCCTTGAAGGAGTTATTCTCTATATAAGATTTAAAGCTCAAGACCAAGCCGGAATACAGATCAGCGATTCCTTGAGAAATCTCAAAGGAGGAGGTTTCTAAGAGTCCTCCGTGCTCGGCTTCCGCAAGCATAGAGGACGCTTCAAAGCCGGACATTTCTCTGCCCTTACCGTCTTTGGCACGGGTAAAGGAGAAACCGTCGAAGATAATTTCATCCTGGGCACCGCATGCATTGACATATACGGCATCCATCCCTTGAGCGCAGACATTCTTTTCTACGCATTCAATTCTTTGCTCCCTTTTGTATTTCTCAAACGGAGAAGCATTGAGGATCAAAAGGACTTCACTTCCGGCTTTCTTTGCCAACGCCGGAGCTTCCGCATGCCAAATATCTTCACAGATATTGACTCCGAACCTGGTTCCATTTACATCAAACACGAGAGGTTCGCTGTTTTTTCCTGCGGTAAAGTATCTTCTTTCGTCAAAAACACCGTAGTTAGGTAAATTGCGTTTTTTATAGCAGCCTAATAATTGTCCGTTCTTGATGAGGAAAGCTTCATTGAAGATTTTTTCTCCTTCCTGAACCGGAAGACCAACTAAAAGATGAATATTCGGAAATTCTTTTGAGCTCTCCACTAATTGTTGAGCTGTCTCAAAACAAGAAAGGAGAAAGCTCTTATGGAAAATGAGATCTTCCGGAGGATAGCCGCATAACGATAACTCTGGGGTTACAACGATATCGCAGTCTTTATGCGATAGACAAAAACTAAGAATTTTGTTTTTATTTCCTTCAAAGTCTCCCAAGACGGAGTTCATTTGAAACAATGCAATGGAAGTTTTCATCTTTTCTTATCCAAAAGAATATCCGTTTATTTTAGAGACTGAGCCTTCTTCTCAGGATTTTTTAGTTGGAATCTTTCAAGAAGCTGTATCTGCAATAAGCTGAACAATATTATCTTTAGCTGAATCATAAATCGTGATTTTCTCAGCACCCAGGCTCTTAAGGCGTTCGGCAATCCGATGGTGAATTGTAAAATAGACTGCCTTTTTTAAAGAGTCCACAAATTCTTGTCCCAAGTTTTCCCATAAATGATTGACTGCATCCGTACTGGTAACCAAAACAATAAGAGCATCCGATGGAGAAACTTTTGCTTTTTCCGAGACTGAAAGTTGAAAAGGAACCCGTTCATAAATAACCGCCTTACTTACTGAGACTCCTCTTTTCTGTAAAGCTTCGTAGAGATATTCTCGGCCGGTTTGTCCCCGAACTATCACGACCCTTTCAGGCAAACCCATAGCCTCGAATACTTCGAACAGCCTTTCACTGCCGCTCACGTCGACGCTTCCAGACGGAAAAATTACGGGTTTAATAGGTTTATAAAGTGCTTCGATTTTCTTAGCTGTGGGCTCTCCAACAGCCGCAAATTGAGAATCCTTAGGCAAATTTGGAAGTTGGTCATACAGGAATTGAGCCGCCGTCGGACTAACGACGACAAGGACAGCTCCTAAGTCTGCCTCTTTGAGAATAGTTTTCGTGTCAGGAGCGTCAGGCTTACGAAAAGAAAAAGCAGGCCAAACTAATAGCGCATCTTTTGGCAAACCAGCCTTTTCCAGCTGTTTAGAAATCTCTTTTGAAGCATTTCCAGGTTTAGTCAAAATAACTTTCTTCATCGAGAATCTCCCAAAACAACTTCTAAGTCAATCGGATAATCGAGGATCTAGGTCAGCTTGTCTTTCGGTATCGGAATGCTGATCCTGTTTCAGCGCTCTGCCTGCTTTTAATACACAACGGAACTTCCTTGGAGAGAAAGCATACAGAAAAGCCGACTTTAGAAAACTTTGAGAACAGCTCAGGCAAGTTCAGAACTTGGAAACTGAAATGTTCTCAATTCTTTAGAACAGGAAAGAACTTTTCTTCCTTCTATCAATCGAGAAGGAAAAAACAATTTTATTTTTCTTCTAAAACTTCTTTCAAAAGTTCTTCAGCACCATTTTCTCTAAGGATGCGCAGTGCTTTCTGAGCATTCTTTTCCGGTTCATTTGCCGGACCGAAGACATCGGCCTTTATGTGTTCTCCGGTCTTGTGATTGCCCACCAAAGCGCGTAGGTGCATTTGGTCTCCATCGATTGTTGCATAGGCAGCCAAAGGAACCTGGCAAGAACCGCCCAAGGCGCGAGAAACTTCTCTCTCAGCTCTGGTGCAAAGACGTGTTTCTTCGTTGTTAAGGAAGGATATCAATTCAGCAGTTTCCTTATCCCCTTTTCGGATTTCAATGCCGATAGCACCTTGTCCGGGAGAAGGTAAAGACAATGGAGCAGGAATAATTGTCTTAATTCTGTCAGTCATGCCAAGGCGCTTGAGACCTGCCGTTGCCATAACAAGAGCATCAAATTCGCCGTTATCAAGTTTGGCAAGTCTAGTGCCCACATTTCCTCTGATAGTTTTAACTTTCAAGTGAGGAAATCTAGCACGAAGTATCAGCTCTCTTCTCAAACTGGCTGTGCCGACAACGGCGTTGTAAGGCATCTCTTCAAGGCTGTTATATTTCGAGGAAACAAATGCATCTCTCGGATCTTCCCTTTTAAGAACGGCTCCGAGTTCAAATTCTTCCGGAAGTACCATCGGTACGTCTTTCAAACTATGAACGGCAAGATCTGCCTTTTTCTCAAGCATTGCGACTTCAAGTTCTTTAACAAAGAGACCTTTGCCTCCGATCTTGGAAAGTGTCACATCGAGGATTTTGTCTCCTTTTGTGGTGATGCCTAATAATTCAACATCCAGATCAGGATATTTTTCTTTGAGGAGTGATTGAACAAACTTGGTCTGCCAAAGAGCCAATGGGCTCTCTCTAGTAGCAATAACGCATTTTTTTGAAGTCATATTTCTTTTCTCTATCAAAGTTGACCAAGTCTAGCCAACCGATTTTAACTACTGCTTAATCTTTTTCGAAGATTGACAACATTTCCGCTCTTCGAAAAAGACCTGCACGGAGGCAGGCCTTAAGCTAGAAATGATTAAGCGAATTTTTTCTGTAATGGTGGAACAATCTGTTTCTTACGGCTCAAAACACCATCCATCCACATATCAGCATCTGCGCCTAAAGTTTCTGCGATGGAAGCAGCGTCAGGTCCGACAACCATTAATCTGGAACCTTTCTTGAGAATGTCAGTGATGACCAAAACAACGTCATCTCTTCCTTCTTCTTTAGCCTTGTCCATTTCTTCAATGAGTTTAGCTTTAAGTTCAGGAGTAACCATATCTTCAGCAATGAGTTCCAACTGACCGATGCCAATCTTCTTTTCACCCATTTCGAAATCTTTGAAATCGCGGTTAAGAAGTGCCTTTGGAGTGTCATTGAGATTGCTCTTTGCCTTGAACATTTCCATGCCAAGAGCTTCAATATCTTCAACTTCAGCAATCTTAGCCAACTCTTCAACAACTTTTTTGTCCAATGGAGTAGCTGTCGGGCTGTTAAAAATCAAAGTATCGGAAAGAATGGCGCACAACATTGCACCGGCGATGTTCTTTGGAAGCTCAACTCCATAGAAGTCATGCATGACTTTGAGGATAGTGTTGGATGATCCAACCGGCCAAATCCAGCATTCCAAAGGAGAATCGGAACTTACATCACCAAGTTTATGATGGTCAACGATTCCAAGAAGTCTTCCTTCTTTGAAGTCTTCAGGAGCTTGTTTGAGGTCTGCGTAGTCAACCAAGAAGAAATCTTTGCCTGCAACGCTGGAAATAACTTCAGGAGCTTCTAAATTAAACTTTTCTAATACGAAAGCTGTTTCAGGAGCTGGTTTTCCTTGAGCAACCGGCTTGACATCATAGCCTCTGCCTTTGTAAAGATTAGCAGCAGCAATTGCACCGACGATTGAATCTGTATCGGGGTTCTTGTGGCCTAATACGTAGATAGGACCATTTTCACTTTGAATAGGGGCTGTAAAAGCTCCGGGAAATTTAGTTAATTCTGACATTGATTTTTCCAAATTTATAGGTGTCTTATAAAGGCAGACAATCTAAAAATTTTAGCAGAATTGGATATTTAGTTGAACAAAGGAAACGGCTCTGACGGCTCTTCTAATTAAGGTTACTGCTCATGAAATCAAGGAATCAAGAAAGTGTGTAAGCGAAAGTTCTTTCAAGCTCAAAACAAGCTCGTCCTTTAGCCTTCTGCTAGGACAGTTATTTATGCGTTTTAGGTATGAATGCTTATGAAAACAAATCATTGGATATTTTTCTCACGGTTCCATAAGATAAGTCCAAACAAGGACTGAAGATTTCATCTTCTTTCAAATGATTTGAATTCAGTTTGGAGATAAAACGGTAATTCAGCAATCCTTCCTTCAGCTGCCTACTGTTTCACTATCCTCGTTAGGAAAATCTTCAACTTTTGAATAGAAGAGACGCAACCTTTTTCATTTCCTTGAGGCCAAATCATTTTGGAAGGACGAATGTCATGAAAGAAAACCAGGGAATATCGCGTAGAACTTTACTCTTAGCCACTTGCACTCTCCCTATCTTAGAAAGGTCAGTATTTGCCGCAGATACTTCACATTCAAATACTCAAGACTTGCCTGTTGTGTACTTTGCAAAAAATGTCAGCTCAAACAACTTCATCGACATTTATGACCGATTAAGAAAGGATGCCGGAATTCCTGACCGTGGGGGCCTTACAGGAATCAAGCTTCACGGTGATGATGTCGACAATAATCGAGAACTATGGAAAGCGCTCCAAAAGCATATTCCTAACAGTAAGTTCGTAGAGTGCAACTATGCTTCTCTTTATCCGTCGGGAAGAGGCAATACCCCTGGAAATATTCGAGCCATTACTTCCCAAGGCATATCTCCTACTCAGCTTGATATCCTTGACCGTAACAGTGAATTTACTTTCGTTCCAATTGATGGCGGTAAAGAGCTGAAAGAGATCTCAGTTCCAACAGCACTTTTGAAAGAATACGGTTGCGTAGCCGTCACGGCTAACTTTAGGATTCCTAGCTTCGCCGGATTCTCCGGAGCATGCAAGAACGTAGGTATTGGTCTTGCAAGCGGAGAAGGAAAGACTCAAGTTCACAGTCATAGCGTTCAGCGCGATCCGGGCTTTTTTAGGAGGTTAGCGGATGCCTCCAAAGGCATTCATGATGCGATGGGGAACCGTCTTCTTTTCATCAATGTGTTATCCGACATTTCAGTACAACCTCTGGAAGGAACAAAGGTCAACAACGGCTCTCTTGGCATAGTTGGTTCATTAGACCTTCTGGCGGCAGATCAGGCAGCTGTCGATCTCATTTACGGGCTAGAACCGGAAAAATATGACCGGTACTCAACAAAAGTCAAAATCGACAGAGGATTCCTCCAGCTGGAATACTTATCTTCAATTGGAGCAGGAAACAGAAAATATCTCGTTAAAGAAATCTAATTTTTTTACTCTTATGACTGTGAGATTAATCTATGAAAAAATTATTAATTACCGCATTGTTAGGTTTAAGTACGGCTGTCTCTTATGCCGAAGCCAAAACTTTGATGATCTTCTATAGTTTCAGCGGAAATATTGAAAAGATTGCCGAAACTGTTAAGGCTGAAACAGGAGCTGATCTGGTTAAGGTCGAACCAATGCAAAAAGGACTTAATTATGCCGCCAATAACTATTCACTCGGAAGTGATTTAATCGATAGAATTCGTCGAAATCCAAATGATTCAAAATCCTATCCTCCCATTGAACCTACAAAAATAGATTTTTCTTCCTATGAATTCATCATTATAGGAACGCCTCTCTGGTGGAGTCAGATGGCAGCGCCTATGCAAACTTTTTTATATAACAATGCCAATGAGTTGGAAGGAAAAAAGTTGGGACTTATTGTCTCGAGTGCCAGCAGCGGAATATCCAGAGTTGAACGCGATGCTCACCGACTGATTCCAAAAGGTGACTTTCTTCCACGCAGTTTGTGGATCCACTCCTCTCAAACATCGTCAGCTCCCAGGCTCATTTCAAATTGGCTCAAAGAAGTCGGATATACAGAAAAGAAGTAGATCGAAACCGAGATTCTCACAAAATTTACGACTTTTTTTCTTATTGCCTTTTCTACTGAGTGATATTCAGGAGTGATGATGAATGGAGAAAAGTGGGAGAGTGGTGGCCCCAACTGGACTTGAACCAGTGACCAATCGATTATGAGTCGACTGCTCTAACCAACTGAGCTATGGGGCCTGAGAAAAGTTGATCTTTTCTCGAAAGAGCGTGAATTTTATCAGAAGTCACCGATTCATTCAAATCCAACATTCTGACTGATGGACTGACTATGGGTAACATTTGAGTGAATCTTTCCGACCTGTCTGTCAGAAAAATTCGACCTCCTCTTCTTGACTGCCTAAGTAATACTCGAACCGCCGGCAACAAAAAACCGAGAGTTTGATGTCTCGGTTTTTTGTATTTAAGAACAATGATTATGAATCACTGCCGCCTTCTAAGAAGCTCTTGAGCTTTTCAGCGCGGCTTGGGTGACGAAGCTTGCGAAGTGCTTTAGCTTCAATCTGACGAATTCTTTCACGAGTAACGTCAAACTGTCTGCCGACTTCTTCGAGAGTGTGGTCAGTATTCATTTCAATACCGAAACGCATTCTCAAAACCTTGGCTTCTCTCGGAGTCAAAGAATCCAAAACCTCTTTGGTGATTTCCTGAAGGCTGGAATGCTGAGCTGCTTCGGCAGGTGCAACAGTTCCAACGTCTTCAATGAAATCGCCAAGATGTGAATCCTCGTCATCACCAATCGGAGTTTCCATAGAAATTGGTTCCTTGGCGATCTTAAGGATCTTGCGGATCTTATCTTCCGGCATATCCATCTTCTCAGCCAGTACTGACGGATCCGGCTCAACCCCGGTTTCCTGCAGAATCTGGCGGGAAATTCTGTTCATCTTGTTGATGGTCTCAATCATATGAACAGGAATACGAATGGTTCTAGCCTGATCGGCGATGGAACGTGTAATAGCCTGGCGAATCCACCATGTGGCATAGGTAGAGAACTTATATCCGCGGCGGTATTCGAACTTGTCCACAGCCTTCATCAAACCGACGTTGCCTTCCTGAATCAAGTCCAAGAACTGAAGACCTCTATTGGTGTACTTCTTAGCAATAGAAATAACCAATCTAAGGTTAGCTTCTGTCATCTCTCTCTTGGCCTTTCTGGCTTTTGCTTCGCCGGTGGCCATTTGATTGTAGACATCCTTGAGATCCTTCAAAGGAAGGGTAACTTGGTTCTGAACGGTAGCCAGCTGAGACTGCAGCTGCTGGATTTCCGGAAGATTGCGCTGCAGCACTGAAGCATAAGGCTTACCGGAATTGGCTTCCGCGGTCGTCCATTCCAACTGAGTTTCTTTGCTGAAGAAGTTGTCAAGGAAGTAGTCTCTCGGCATCTTGGCTCTGTTAACCATGATGTCGTAAATACGAGATTCAACCTTCCTTACCCCTTCAACCTGTGTCTTCAGAAGAGTGCACAAACGCTCAACGGTGTTGGCTGTAAAACGTAAGGTAAGAAGTTCTTCCTGGATTTCATTCTGAGCTTTGATGTAAGCTTCGGAGCGATATCCGTCTTTCTGATAGGCTTCTTTAAGCTTCTCATACAAAGCGGTGCAGTGGTCCAGCTTTTCGAGAACTCGTGTCTTGAGTTCGTCAAGCTGACCTGCAGTCATACCGGAAGCACCGATATCGGTACTTTCGTCATCGTCTTCAGGCTGATTGATTACTTCATCATCAAGACCGTCAACCAAACCGTCTACGATCTCGTCAATCTGAATCTGACCGTCACGAACCTTTTGTCCGATTTCAAGAATTTCCGCAATGGTAGTCGGGCAGCCGGAAATCGCATGAACCATGTGCTTGAGACCATCCTCAATTCTCTTTGCGATTTCAATTTCGCCCTCACGAGTCAGCAATTCAACGGAACCCATTTCTCTCATGTAGAGACGGACCGGGTCAGTTGTTCTGCCGAATTCCGGGTCAACGGTAGCCAATGCAGCTTCTGCTTCTTCTTCAGCAGCATCGTCCGTTGCTGTCGGAACAGAATCTCCGATCAACAAATCATCAGCAGTCGGTGCCTGTTCGTAAACCTGAATACCCAAGTCAGCCAGAGTGGAAACAATCTGGTCAATCTGTTCCGGTTCAACAATATTTTCCGGCATGTGGTCATTGACTTCAGAGTAAGTCAAATAACCTCTTTCTTTACCCATGCGGATAAGTGCACGAAGCTTGTTGAGTCTGTTTTCCTTACTGTCTTCGTCATGATGACTGAAGCTTCTGGAAATAGCCTCTTTCATGGCTTTGTCTTTTGCACCTTTTCCACGGCCGCGGCGTGATGTTGGAGGCACGTAAGCTTCTGCAATCGCAACCTCTTCATCATAGGCGTCATCATCGGCTTCTCCAACTAAATCGTCTTCGTTGGATTTGGAAGCTCTTGATGTCTTAGAAGCTTTGGCAGAATCAGCTTTCGGCTTTCTGCCCCGTGTGGATTTTTTAACTACCGGCTCTTCAGCGGCTTCAACATCCTCTGCAGGCGATTCCTCCTTAACAGCTTTCTTGCGTCCGCGTGTGGACTTCTTCTCGGCTGCTTCTGCAGGAGCTGCCTCAGCTGTCTTTACTGCCGGCTTGCGGCCGCGAGTCTTCTTTGGAGCTGCTTCTGCAGCTGTCTCAGGTGCTGTTGTAGTTTCGGCTTCAGCAGTTTTTACTGCTCTCTTACGGGTAGACTTAGCTGGTGTTGCTTCAACTGCTGCTGCGGTCTCTTCTTCCTTAACGGCTTTTTTAGTGGTTCTTCTTTTAGGTTTAGTTTCTGCAGCTGCTGCGGTTTTTACGGCCTTTGCAGCCTCAACTTTCTCTGCGTTGTCTTCAGCTGCTTTTGTTGTAGTTGATTTTGTTGTAGTTGATTTAGTAGAAGTAGATTTTTTGGCAGTCGCCATTCTTTCACCTTCAATTTGACTAATTGTCTTTGCATAACAAGTTTCTTTTCTAAACGAACACTTGCAGCAATACCTTAATTCCATTCTTTGTCAAAGCTAATACGCATACCTGCTGCCTTTCTCGGCCTTTACTGCTTTGCTCAAGAACTTCCTTAAGGGTTAAAATGCCTCCGATCTTTCGCGATCTCCTGGGCGACAATACTCAGAGATTACCTCTGAAACTTCTAATTATATCACAAACAAGAATTCATTTAGTAACAAAATATTTCTACTATTGCAAATCCTTGCTGATCTTTTTCGTTAAATCTTGGATTTGCGCTTTAAGAAGCTTGGCTTTGTTTTGATAAACCCTCAAAAGATCCTTATCCTCTTCCGTCAATTCCCCGGAGAGCAAGTTCTTCTTTTCTTCCTCTATGTGTTCTAACTCAAATTTATAAAATATTGTTTGAGTCTCTTTTTCAGCCGCAAAATAATTGGTGCCCAAATCTCTTCCGCGGATTAATTCTTCCTGAATCATTTCTTTGCCTTCTTCCAGCGAAACAATCGTCAGAATCAAAGATCTTGCGGCTTCAACCGTCTCTTCAAATTGAGGAGATAACGGATCCGGGATTGAAATCAAAGAGTTTTGAATTGAATAGCCGTCTTCGCTCTCCTTGAAAATAATCGCTATGAGACTGAGAATGGTTTGAGCCGTCTCATTTTCTATAGTAGAAAACAATTCTGTCGCTGCTTTTTCATAAAGCACTGCCAGCTGAGGAAAGAGAACAAAATTTCTCAGTACCGTTCTCAGAAGACGGTTCTTTTCCGGCGCTACTCTTCTTTTTTGAAATCCGTAGTTCGAGTGGGCTGCATTTTGAGGAATCCAAGGCTGGAAACCTCCTCCTCGAAACCTTCTTTCCGGGGCCGCAGCTGCCGCAGGCAAAGAAACTCCCAGCTGTGCAGCAAGAACTCGTACATCATTGACGCCCGCGGCCTTGGCGATATTACTCAGAACCGCACTGCGGTACAAAGAATTAGATATCGAACGAACCAGGGGCGCGGCTGCCGATAAAAACTCACTCTTATCTTCCGGAACTTTCAGATCAAGCCCCTCGGAGAGGTTATCAATTAGATACGACGATAACGGCTGGGCCTGAGAAAGCAATTTCTCAAATTCGGGAGCCCCGTAATTTTTGACATAGCTGTCCGGATCCTCTCCTTCGGGAAGAAACAAAAAGGACGCTTTCTGCGCTTCTTTAAGTAAAGGCAGAGTCAGTTCCATTGCTCTTCGGGCCGCCTTTCTTCCGGCATTATCGCCGTCAAAAGAAAAAATAATATGATCCGTTACCTTCAGCAGTCTTTCGACATGCTCCGAGCGAATAGCCGTTCCAAGTGGAGCACAAGCTTCTTTGAATCCGGCCTGAGAAAGTTGAATGACGTCCATTTGGCCCTCAACCACAATCGCACGATTCTTTTCTCGAATAAAGCGCTGAGCCTCGTACAGACCAAAAACTTCACTTCCTTTTTTAAAAATAGGAGTCTCACCGGTATTGATGTACTTCGGCTCTTCGCCCGTCATGGTACGGGCACTGAAAGCAATAACTTGTCCCCGCACATTGCGGATCGGGAACATCAGCCGATTACGGAAAAAATCGTACGGTTCGTTGCCGTTCTTTCCTTCTCTTTGCAGACCTGCTTCGATTAAATATTTAGTATTGGCCGAGCCAAAGATTTCCGAAAGATTGCGCCAGTTGTCAGGAGCAAATCCAATTCCGAATTTTTCAATAGTTTCCGCCGTCAATCCGCGGTCAGTTATGTATTTAAGAGCTGATGGGTTGGTTTGAAGCTTCGAGCGGTAATACTCTTGAGCTTTACCCATGAGATCCACTAAGCGAGGAGCTTCCGGATTTCTCTTTACCGGATTACCTTCATAGCGGACTTGCAAACCGTTTTCTTGAGCAAGTTTCTCAACGGCCGAGGTAAAGTCCAAGCCCTCGTACTTCATCAGGAATGAAATTGCATTCCCGTGTTCTCCGCAACCGAAGCAGTGATAGAACTGTTTCTGCCTGCTGACGGAAAAGCTGGAGGTTTTTTCGTTATGAAAAGGACAGCATGCCCATCCGTTCTCGCCTTTTACTTTGAGAGTAATTCGGCGATTAATCGTATCAAAGATATCTACTCTTTCAAGCAAATCTTTTATAAACGATTGAGCAATGAACACGGTGCGTCCTCTGAAAGAAAAGCCTCGAAGGCGTTACCCAACGAGGCTTGTATAGGTGTAAGAAAGAAACTACTGAGCTAATTTCGCTTTGACTAAAGCGCTTACTTTACCCATATCAGCTTTTCCAGCTACTTTAGGTTTAATTAAGCCAATTGCCTTTCCCATGGCAGCCATACCGCTGAGTCCGTTTTCTTTGAGCACTTCATCAACAACAGCAGCGATCTCTTCATCGCTCATCTGCTTAGGAAGATAAGCACTTAAAACTTCAATCTCAAAGGCTTCCTTATCTGCCAAATCATCTCTGCCGCCGGCTCTGTATTGCTCAACAGAATCACGTCTTTGTTTGATAAGTTTAGCGATAATTTGTTGGATAGCTGCATCATCAGCAACGATGCGTTCGTCAACTTCTTTCTGCTTAATAGCAGCCATCAGAAGACGGATCGTACTAAGACGTGCTGCTTCATGAGCACGCATAGCAGCTTTCATATCAGCTGTAATTTGATCTTTTAAACTCATCGTAGATCTGCGAAAAAAGATTAGTAAAGCTTCTTAGGAAGCATCATGCTGCGGAGACGCTTGTAGTGACGCTTGATAGCAGCGGCTTTTTTGCGCTTGCGTTCTGCAGTTGGCTTTTCATAAAACTCACGGGCGCGGAGCTCTGTGAGCAAGCCGCTCTTTTCAATAGTGCGCTTGAAGCGGCGGAGAGCAACTTCAAACGGTTCGTTTTCTTTAACGCGAATAGTGGGCATCTAGCACCTAAACTAAAATTAATTAACTAAAAAGTGTACTTGTTTGAGTCAACTATAGAAATTCAAACTGACTTCTATATGACTCGAAAGTTTGCAATTGTAATCCAAATTCAGAATTTTTTCCTTTGATTCTTTTGAGAATATGTATTTTTTATGTAACGAAGAAGAAATTCACCTTTTGAGATTATTCTGTTCCTTGGACTTTCTTAGAAGATTAGAATTGACTCTCTTCTTATAAGGCAAAAACATGATTATTTTAGGAATTGAATCCAGCTGTGATGAAACCGGGGTAGCGCTTTATGATTCCGAAAAAGGACTGCTCGGCGCAGCTCTTCACTCACAAATTGATATGCACAAACTCTATGGAGGTGTCGTTCCCGAACTCGCCAGCCGTGACCATATCAGACGAATCATTCCTTTGCTTGATCAAGTTCTTGCCGAAGCTAACATCTCCAAAAAAGATATTGACGCAGTCGCGGTAACCGAAGGACCGGGACTTGCGGGTGCTCTTTTGGTGGGAACCTCCGTAGGTTATGCTATCGGTTTGGCGTTAAACATCCCCGTCATCGGGGTCCACCATATGGAAGGGCATCTTTACTCTTGTCTGCTCGCCGGAGAAGATCTTAAATTCCCATTTATTGCCCTGCTCGTCTCGGGAGGACACACCCAAATTATGAAGGTTGCTTCTCCCGGTAAATATGAACTGCTTGGCGAAACATTAGATGATGCCGTCGGGGAGGCATTCGATAAAACCGCTCAGGCGCTTGGAGAATGCTATCCGGGAGGCCCAGCCGTGTCTCGCTTTGCGGAACAAGGGACTCCGGGTGCCATTAACCTTCCGCGACCCCTGCTTCATGCCGACAACCTTGATTTCAGTTTTTCCGGCTTAAAAACCGCAGTCATGAATACCATTAGATTGGCTGAAGATCCATCAGCTCAATCCTTTAAAAATGACCTTGCCAGAGCTTTTGTTGATTCCGTCACTGAAGTTCTCGTCAAGAAAACCGTTAAAGCTCTTAAGAAAACCGGCTATAAGTCTTTAGTCGTTGCGGGCGGCGTCAGTGCAAACAAACAACTGCGCGAAGGATTAATTAAAGCCTGTAAGAAAATCGGCGTTAAGGTCTACTTTCCTCCTCTGGCTTTATGCACGGATAACGGCGCCATGATTGCAGCTGCAGCCGCAAGTCATCTTCAAAACATCAAAACCCTCCCGAAGGAGGGCTTCTCAATTAAACCGAAGTGGCAGCTTGAAGGTTTCCAATGATTACTTCGGATTGGCGCAATTGACCGGCGTTGCGCCTAAAGCATCCACCAAAATCTTCGGATCGAGTTTGACGTTGAATCCTCTTCTGCCGCCGTTGATGTAAATGAAGGGCAAGCTGAGAATGCTTTCCTCTACATAGATCGGCATATTCTTCTTCGTTCCGAAGGGAGAGGTTCCTCCGACCTGGTAACCGGAATTTCTTTGGGCAACTTCGGGTTTGCAGGGCTGAATATGCTTTTTACCGATTTCTCGAGCTAGATTCTTTGTCGAGACTTCACAGTCTCCATGCATCAAAACTACTAACGGTTTTTCGTGTTCATCCTGCATGATTAAGGTCTTGACGACATTATGCTCATCTACTCCGAAACATTGTGCCGCTTGGCTAGTGCCGCCATGTTCGACGTATTCGTAAATACCTTCTTCATAAGGAACTTTCTTTGCTTTAAGCCAAGCCGTAGCAGGAGTCTCAGAAACTGTTTTCTTTTTAGTCATGTTGAACTCTTGATTTGGAGAATGTTTTTTAAACCGTGAACTTATTCCTTTTCGCTTCTTTTACGCCAAATTACACCTTATTTTGAGATTTTGCTTCCTCAAGATCTTTTTTCCATAGGCCTTTGGGAAGCGGGAATTCTACGTTCTCCTCTACGCCTTCCATTGCGATTACTTCACAAGGTTCAAATTCTTTGAGTCTTTCAATAATTTCTTCAACCAAAATCTCCGGAGCACTTGCACCGGCTGTAATTCCGATACTTTCTACACCTTTAAGCCAACCCGGATCAATCTCAGAAGCGTCATCAAGCAAATAAGCCTTGGTGCCTACCCCTTCGGCTACTTCACGCAAGCGATTGGAGTTCGAACTTGTTTTGCTTCCTACAACTAAAATCAGATCAGAACGCTTAGCCAGTTCTTTTACGGCATCTTGACGGTTCTGAGTGGCATAGCATATATCCGCTTTCTTGGGCTCTAGCACCTTTGGATATTTCCTCTTCAACGCATTAATAACAACTTTAGAATCGTCGCAGGAAATAGTAGTCTGACTGACATAGGCAACTTTCTCAGGATTCTTGAGTTGAAGGTTTTCGACTTGTTCGGCTGATTCCACTACTTCGACATGTTGATCAACCTGACCTACGGTTCCTTCCACTTCCGGATGGCCAACGTGGCCGATCATAATGATTTCATAACCGGCTTTATGCATTTTTGAGACTTCTGCATGAACCTTTCTTACTAAGGGACAAGTGGCATCGTAGATAACTAAATCTCGAGAAGCTGCCTTTTCCGCTACCTTTTTTGGAACTCCGTGGGCAGAAAAAATTAAAACGGAGCCATCGGGTACTTCGTCAATTTCATTGACAAAAATCGAGCCCTTTTGCTTTAGAGCATTAACGACATATTTGTTATGAACGATCTCATGGCGTACATAAATAGGAGCCCCATGGACTTCAAGTGCTCTTTCAACAATTTCTATGGCCCTTTCTACTCCGGCACAAAATCCGCGTGGCTGAGCTAGTATTATCTTCATTGGTCTCTCCGAGTGAATCCTCGATTTTAGTCCAGACACGGTAATCTTAAATTTTTATGGCTACTGTAAGTATGTAACATGTCTTCTTATGACAGTCTTTTCCATCTAGTTGCATAGAAATTTTAAATAGTGAACTCTTTTTCGATCTTCATTAATGAGCAAACGTACGATGAAAAGTTCATTAATCACTTATTTGTTTTAGTAAGCTTCCTTGTGCTGTTGGTATTTTCTTCTAATTCCACTTAAATTGACGACCTTTTCAGCTTTTAGTTTTTTCTTTTAAAGCCGTTCTAAACCTTTACTCTCTTTAGAAATAAATTGACAGAGCATCTTTCCCATAGAAAATATGGAATGAATCAAGCCCCATAGAAATAGCATGGCGAACATTTTGCAGAAAAAGACGAAAACAAAAACCGCCCTCCTCTTTAAAATTAAATCATGTGCCTCTTTTCTAGAATTTTCTAAATGAGAATTTTGCTTGTGCTTTTTCTTTCCTTACCTCTTTTAGCAAGGGGAGAGAGTTCTATCCGCATAGGTCTAGTTGATTACTTTCATTCTGGTCTTTCATCCTCTTTTACACTAGCAACAGTGGAAAGCTTACGAAAGGCTTTTGCTCCTAGAAAAGTTGAAGTAGAAAACGCCCCTGATTCCGAGATTCTGAGTTCTGGTTTATCAGAAAAGTTTGATTTTTTAATTGCACCGCCGTCTTTTTCACTTTCGAAACCAGAGATAAAAGAACGAAGGATTGCCGTTAAAACAAAAGCAGGAAAGACAGAAAAGCACGGTCTTTCCGTTGGCGGTTTAGCTATTACCAAGAAAGATAGAAATGACATTGAGGATTGGAAAAGCTTAAAAGGAAAGATTGTTGCAACAACATTACCCACGGACTTGGGAGCTTGGCTCGCGGTGATCGGAGAAATTAAAAGAGAAAATGGAGTTGAAGATCCTTATAAATTCTTTAAAGAGGTCAAGTTTCTCCAACACGATACACCTAATGTATTAAACACACTTTTAAATGACAAGGCCGATGTTGGATTCATAAATATTTGCCGTTTAGAGGAAGCTGAAAGCGTCGGACTTATACCTGCCGGAAGATTCAAGCCGGTGGGAAAATTAAAAAATACGGAATCTGCTTGTCTCAGGTCAACCGAATTATTTCCAGGCCTTACACTTCTAGCTACTCTAAAGTGTACCCAGGAAGATGCAAAGATTGCAGCTAAAGCCGTTCTCTCAATGCCAGAGGTCGAAGGATATGAATGGTCTAATCTATCTGACTTTACTTCTTTGGATGATCTATTGAAAACTCTAGAAATAGGACCATATTCCTATCTTCGAGATCAAGGAATACGAGGTTTATGGAAAAACTACAAAAATTGGTTCATAAGTGGTCTCGTTCTTCTGTGCCTCCTTTTACTTAACGAGAGAAGATTGCAGAAGATGGTTGAGAAAAAAACAAAAGAAGTTCGAGACCTGAGCCAAGAAAAAATCAAATTACATCAAAATCTGATGGAAACTAGAGAAAGAGTCAACATTCTCGAACACAACAATGTTGTGTCGGGGCTATCTCGTTTGGTCGCTCACGAACTCAAACAACCCTTAACAGTTTGCGCTAATCATATGGCAGTGCTGAAATTACGATTAAATGAACTTTTAAATGAAGACGAACAAAGTGCCGATTCAATTGAAGCACAAGAAAATGCACTGAAAAGAATATCCACAATTGTTGACAGAGTTCGAAACTATGCAAAAAATGAGGCGCTTCCACATGGCGTTTTCAAACTAAATGACATCGTTAGAGGAGCCGTTCAAGATTTCCAAGATGACCATGCGGAAAATCCTGCCTCAATTAAATTGGAATTCTTTACAGAAGCAGACGTCGTTTGTTCGGATATTGAAATTCGTTTAATGTTTTTGAATCTGATTAAAAATGCCGTTACAGCATCGACTCAAGAAGGCAAAGGCTCTGATGTGGTAATTAGGATTGAAAACAATAATATAGAAAGAGATCCAAAAGTAGAGGTTCACGTAACAAACGCAGGAAAAATCCTAGATGATTCTTTTCTTCAGCTCTTAAATTCCTCTATGCCCTCCCTTCCTTCCTCTTCAGGAGGATTAGGATTAGGAGTTTCTTTGATCAAATCTATTGCGGAAAATAATAATGCTGCCGTTGTATATAAAAAAATAGATACTGGAGGCATCAAAGTGATCATCACTTTCGAGGTTGCTTCAATTGACGAGGTTCAAAGAAATGACAAAAACTAACTCAATAAGAATAATTCTTGTAGACGATGACAAAGAAGTGAGATCCAGTGTAGCTGCCTATTTAAGAACCCTTAATTGGGAAGTAAAAGAATTTGCAAGCGCAGAAATGTTTTTACACGCCGGATCATGGGATTCCCCTGGCTGTATGGTGGTGGATCTCACAATGCCAGGGATGGATGGCCTCCAATTACAAAAAGTCCTCCGCCAGAGAGGTTGTAGGTTGCCGATAATTTTTCTTTCAGGGACAGGAACAATTCCCAAAGTGGTTCAGGCCATGTCCGCAGGGGCCGAGACTTTTTTGGAAAAACCTGTCGATCCAAATACTCTTAGAGAATCCATTGTTCAAGCTGTGGCCAAGAGTTTATCTCCCACGCAAAAAAGCCGTGAAGAGGACGAAATAAAGAAAAAGTTTTTATTGCTTACAGAAAGAGAAAAAGAAGTAGCCTTGTTAGTTAGTCAAGGAGTACTGAACAAAAACATTGCGGACAAATTGAACGTCTCTTTGAACTCCGTTAAAACACATAGATCGAACTGTTTTGCAAAATTAGGAGTAAAGACAGCTGTTGAGTTAACTCATTTATTGATGAAATTGAAATGAAGCGTCGTAGTTTTAATGGACTATTTCTGTCACCGGCGATACTTGAATTTTCATTGTCTAACTCTGCCTTCTCGAGAGAGGTACCAATTAAAAAGCAGAGATCAGAGGCCGTTCATGCAGATTTACCTGATGAAGTTTCACTTATTGTCGCGGGAACTGGAGGAGCAGGTCTTTGCGCTGCCATATCAGCGGCAGAAAACGGAATTAGAGATTTGATTGTTATTGATAAGGCACCCATTGTCGGAGGCCATACAATTACAAGTACTGGAACGGTAGCTGCGGTTTGGCCAGAATTACAGAAAAAGCAATTAATAGAAGACTCTCCGGAATTAATGTTTTCTCAAATAATGGCCATAGGTAAGAACAATAATGCACAGCTTGTGAAAACCTTAACGGAACAAAGCGGTTCGGCTCTAGAGTGGATGAGAACGTTAGGGGTTAAATGGAGACCAAAAGTCGGGGCAATTTATGGTTGTCCTCATATTCGGGGCTTCAAAAGTTTAAATCCAAAGAGCGGATACGATTACGTTATGGCTCCTCTAAGAAAGTTAAAAGAGAAAAATGTACCGATCTATCTGGAGACCTCTCTTAAAGATTTTATTATCGGAAAAGATGAAAGACTGGAAAGTGTTTTGATTGAACAAAATACTCCCGAAGGCAAGCTCCTCAAACAAGTTAGAGCAAAAGCTTTGGTCATAGCTACCGGAGGTTTTACAGCTAATGCCGAATTACTGGCTAAATATGCCCCTGGCCAAACCGAAGGGATGATTTCTAATTTTAACCCCCATGGAAATTTATATGACGGAGCTACAGGCGATGCAATCATAATTGCTGAGAAACACAATATTGCTCTATCCCATATGGATTCAATTCAGTGCATTCCAAATGTCGGAGGAAGAACGATTTTGGAGTCCGGATGGGATATCTTCGTTGACCCCAGAGGAAAAAGGTTTGTAAGGGAGGGATGCTCGTGGCAGGAGCTCCGAAAAGCTGTTCAGAAAATACCTGAGAAGTATTATTGGGTTATCACCCCTCAGCACGGGGAAGAAACTGAGAATATTGAATACAAACTTTTGACGGGCTTATTGAAAGTTGTTAACGACTATAAAGAATTAGCTCAAGAACTTAACGTTCAGTTAGAAGAAATTCGAAAAACTATAGATAGATACAATAGAGCGGTGACAGGGGAAGTTGATGATGAAATAGAAATAGCCCAGAATGCCAGAATTCTCCCGCCTCCTCCATATTATGTCGGAAAAGAACAACTTGGTATTCATTCAACACTTGGAGGAATCACGATAAATAATCACTCTCAGGTTTTGTCCAAATCCGGAAAACCTATACCAGGACTCTACGCATGCGGGGAAGTAGTTGGAGGACTCCATGGAGAGGATAAGGTTGCGGGAACAGAAATGACAGGAAACTTTGTTTTTGGACGGATTGCAGGACGTGAAGCTGCAGAATATCTACTGACTTACAAGCGATAAAAATCAACTCTCTGTCTCACCCGTTGAGGTGAGGTAAAAAAAACAGGAAAGTTCAGAATACTTCTTGAGTTAAATGACTTAACCAAGGAGAAAAAAATGTCTCAACTTTCAAGGCGTAGCTTTATTTCAACATCAGCAGTTTTTATTGGCACTGCTTTAACAACAAAAAAATCCTTAGCTGCCACAGCACCCACAAAATGGAGTGAAACTTGTGATGTGCTTGTACTTGGAGGGGGCGCAGCAGGAATGGCCGCTGCAGTTTCAGCAAAAGAAGCCGGAGCAGGCAAAGTCATAGTTGTAGAAAAGAATCCCACTTTATTCTTAAACTCAACAACTTATTCTATGGGACAATTCAGCGCATCTGGATCCCGCGTTATGAAGGACAATGGAGTTAAAGATCCTGGAGCAAAAGTCTTTGCAGAGGAGATCATGAAAGGAGGACATCAAAAGAATGATCCACTTCTGGTCAAAATTTATGCGGAACACTCTGGTGAAACCATCGATTGGTTAAGTGGAATGGGTTTACCATTCCGCCTTATGCCCAACCCTGCCTATGGTGTTTTAAGAACTCACGATCTAGGAGTCCCCCAGACGGGAGCTCGTCACATTGAAGCTCTGAAAAAACGTGCGGATGCTTTAGGAATTCAAATCGTTACCTCTTGCCCCGCCAAAGAGCTCATTACTAATGAAGATAGAAGCGAAGTCCTAGGAGCTGAATGTATCAAAGATAAGAAACCGTTTTTCATTAAGGCAACCAAAGGAGTGATCATTGCCACTGGTGGTTTTATGAGTAATGGAAAACTAGTTGATAACTATCTGCCTGACTTTAAAGGTGCCTTGAGTTGTGCCGGTCCGTCTGCGCAGGGAGACGGCCTGAGAATGGCTCAGAAGATCGGTGCTCAAACACAGTTCATGGGTAATGGAGCGGTATACTGCTATGGGGTGCCAGTCGACAAAGAAAAACGTCGTGGATTAATTTTCCGTGGCCACATTATGAATATATACGGCTCTATTTCTGTCGGGCCCGATGGAAAGCGTTTTGTACGGGACGAACTAGGTGCTACTACAGCAGGAATTGCAGCCTCACGCAAAGGCTACGACAAAACATTTGTTATAGCAACTGAGGCCCAATTAAAGAGCTTCATGGACAAAGACAAGACTCAAGTTATTGGGTGGAGCCAGGAACGCTTCAATAAAGAACTTGAAGAAAATAAAATCTTTGCGAAAAAGGCAGATACCATTGCGGAATTGGCTGATAAATTAGGCATTAACAAAGCAAACTTGCTAAAGACTATCTCTGACTACAATGGTTACGTCAAAACAGGCAAAGATTTAGAGTTTGACAGAAAAGCTCTAAAAGGAGGTTTCGAAAAAGGCCCCTTCTACGGCTTCAAAGCTCAGTATGTTGCAATGGCAAACCTTGGTGGACTCAAACCAGGCGAATCCTTAGAAATTGTTGACGTCTATGACAAACCAATTAAACATCTTTACGCAGTGGGTGAAGCTTTAGGAGGTGTCCACGGTGACTCTTATCTAAGCGGTAATAGCATTGGAGCTTCTTTAACAATAGGTCGTTATATCGGGAAATTAATTGCTAAAAACAAACCAATCAACCAATAAGTAGTTTTTCTTCTTTCGCTAGGGACATCCGTACGATGTCCCTTTGCCTTAGAAAATACAAATAATATAAAAAGTTATTCAAAAGGGACTTTTACTAAAAACAACCGTTTCATTTGCAACATGATATTTCCGAAACTTTCCAAAGTCTGGCAGAGTGAGGACTCCAGGAGTTTAGAAATTTTTTCCCGAAGTTATGCAAAGTGAAAGAAAACAACGTATAATTTGGTGTTTTAGTCCCTAGCCTTTTCACTTTCTGAATTTGCTGAGGGTAAGTTTTAAACAATTTTATTTCTGGAGAGTTAGCGATGGCACGAGTGTGTCAAGTCACCGGCAAAGCTCCAATGGTCGGCAACAATGTTTCGCACGCAAACAACAAAACAAAGCGTCGCTTCATGCCCAATTTGCAATATCGCCGTTTTTGGGTTGAAAGCGAAAACCGCTGGGTTCGTTTGCGCGTGACCAATGCAGCCCTGCGTACAATTGACAAGAACGGCATTGATGCTGTTTTAGCGGACCTTCGCGCCCGCGGCGAAATCTAATCTAAGGAGTTCACCATGGCGAAAGGTATTCGTGAAAAAATCAAATTGGTATCCAGCGCTGGAACCGGCCACTTCTATACAACCACTAAGAACAAACGTAATCAAAGTGGCAAAATGGAAATGAGCAAATACGACCCTGTTGCTCGCAAGCACGTGGTCTACAAAGAAACTAAGTTGAAGTAATTCAGCTAAGATTCTTAGCAGAAAACCGAAGCCTCCGCTTCGGTTTTTTGTTGCCCGGAGAGCTAGAGGCAAAATCGCTGCCCCTGCTCTTCCTTCCTGTCCTACTTCGCAGCCTCTGTTGCCTCTTCAGCTTTTACCTCAACCGGCTTTTCAGCTTCTGCATTTTCCGGAGTATTTTGGGTCAAACGTTTGTTTGGCTTTTCTGATCTTTTCTTCTGAAGTACCGCACCGAAGAAACCATCAGTCTTATTCAAGTGCGGAAGCATCACAAAATATTCTCCGAAGCGTTCCTTCTGATAAGGATTGATTTCTACTCCCTGCTTCTGAAGAATATCAAAAGCATCAAGCAGCTCAAAATCTTCATTCTCTTTCAGGAACTCTTCAATTACGTCCTGATTCTCCCGCTTCAAAATGGAACAGGTGGAATAAACCAAACGACCGCCCGGTTTCAGCATTTTTGCTGCACTGCGCAAGACCGACTTTTGAATATCGTTAATTCTGTTCAGTTCTTCTTCGCCAAATCTCCATTTCAGATCAGGATTCCTTCTGTAGGTTCCGGTTCCGGAGCATGGAGCATCAACAAGAACGCGATCCATCTTTCCGTAAAGACGTTTGATATGCTTGTCGTGTTCATCGCGAATCACAACCGGATAAATATTGCTTAATCCGGCTCTTCTCATACGCGGAGCAAGACCGTTCAGACGCTTCTCATTAACATCAAAAGCATAGATTCGGCCCGAACTCTTCATAAGTGCGCCCAAAGCCAGCGTTTTACCGCCGGCACCGGCACAGAAGTCGCAAATCATTTCGCCGCGTTTAGGCTGCACTAGGCGAGCAATCAGTTGACTGCCTTCATCCTGCACGTCAACCTTGCCTTCTTTGTAAATAGGCCATTGAGTCAGAGCAGGCTTAGTAAAGAGACGGACGCAGTCAGGACTGTATATACCCTTCTCTGCTTTGACGCCGTGCTCTTCCAATTCCAGAATAACTTCATCCGGCGTACTCTTAAGGCTATTAACGCGCAAATCCAAAGGAGCGCCTTCCTGCATGGCTTCAAACAAAGCCTTATGGTCGGTGTACTGTACCACCGCCAAGTCATACAGCCATTTCGGCACTTCAGCTTGAAACTCTTTCGGAGCATCAGAACTCTTAGGAGCAAGCATGTTCTTCAGAGTTTCTTTTTCTTTGCCTAAAATCTGATCATGGATGGCATCTAACCCATGCTGCAGAGCCAACGCAACCAAACCGGTCAAACGCGGTGCTTTGTTAGGTCTTACCGGGTCCATCCTCCAAGTGATCATAGAAAGATGACGCATGGTGTAATAGATGCCTTCGGCAATAAGCGTTCTTTCTCTCGGACCTAAATGCCGTGCATTCTTAAAGTAAATGCTCATCAGAACATCGGCCGGCCCGTCAAGCTTCAAAATAGTTCTTAAAGCTTTGCCCAGTTCATCAACCACTAAAGAAGTGATGCGGACTTGTCCGGGATGCTGCTTCTGCATTCTCGGATTCGGAGCCTTAGTTTTGTCATGCGTTTGACGCTCTTCCGGAGTCATCTTCGCCCAACGTTCTTTCGCCGCTTTTTGTCTGTCAGTTAATTTGCGTTTAGGTGCATCCTGACGCTTATAGCCGGGCTTTCTGGCTGATCTTGGTTTTTCTGTTGCCATTTTTAACTTAGAAAATTGCTAATTGCTCACTGGATTCAAGATCCATCTTAACTGTACCTTCTTCCAGTCGTACTTTTTGACAGGCTACCAGGCGGATTGCCCTTGGGTAGAGAATGTGCTCTTTTTTGAGTACTCTTTCAGCCAGCTTGTCAGGGGTATCTCCTGCTAAAACAGGAACGGCAGCCTGTCCGACTATTTCGCCGCCGTCGAGCACATCGGAAACAAAATGTACCGTTACTCCGTGGATGCGGACGCCCGCTTCCAGCGCTCTTTCATGGGTATGCAGACCGGGGAAAGACGGCAGTAGTGCGGGATGAATGTTGAGAATTCTTCCCGGATACTGACGGACAAAATACGGTGTTAAAACTCGCATAAATCCGGCAAGAACAACCAACTCTCCGTGGAATGCTTCAATTTGCTTGACCAGATCTCTCTCGAAGCTTTCTCTGTCTTCATACTTCTTATGATCAACTACTGCGGTCGGAATGCCGACGCTTTGAGCAAATTCCAAACCAGCGGCTTCAGGGCGGTTGGAGATAACGCCGACAATGCGAATATCCCAAATCTCAGCCCATTTTTCTTTTACGCTTGTTTCATAAACTGCTTTAAAGTTGCTTCCGCGCCCGGAAATGAGAACGACGATGTTTTTCATAAAATTGAACACTGATATTAGAAAGGCCTGTGGCCTTTGATAAGGTAATCTGATCGAGTATACACAATAAGAGGTTCTGAAACTCTGGCTCAAAATTGATGCATTCCTATTTCCAAGGAAACTTCTTGTTAGAAAAGTTTCTTACATTCAAAAATGAGAATCCAAATCGATGCTGGCATAATTGATCGTTACAGTTATTTTTTGAGATTTGAGGAAAATGAAAGTTTTTCGGGGACTGCCAAAACCAGAAGATAGATTGGACTGTGCCGTGGCCATCGGCAACTTTGACGGTGTACATCTCGGCCATCAGGCTTTAATTCGGGAAGTAGTTGAGGCTGCACACGCCAGACTGTTATGCCCGGCTATTCTGACTTTTGAACCTCATCCTCGGGAATTTTTTAATCCGGCTGCCGCCCCCGCAAGAATCTTAAGCCTTCACGACAAAGTGGAGGCATTGAAGGGAAGCGGGATCGAAAGAGTCTACATTGTTAAATTCGATGAAAAGCTGGCTTCCTTAAGTCCGTATGACTTCGTTAAAGACCTGCTAGTACAAGGTCTGCACGCTCGTTGGGTCACCGTGGGAGAAAACTTTCACTTCGGTGCTAAGAGAGCGGGAGATTTCCATACCCTGGAAGATCTGGGAAAAGAATTTCATTTTGAAGTTCATCCTATGCCCATGATTTATCACGGGGAGGCGGCAATTTCCAGCTCCCGCATTCGTCAAGCTTTAGCCAGAGGTGACATTGCTTCGGCAAACTATATGCTTGGACGCCATTACAGCCTTTCCGGAAAAGTTCTTCACGGAAAACAGTTAGGCCGCAAGCTCGGCTTTCCAACGATTAATCAAAGAATTCTTCCTCCGTACTCCAAAGCACGCCCGGCAATCACCGGTGTCTACGCCGTAAAAGCTCACGGGATTGCTCCGCGCCCGATTGAAGGCGTTGCTTGTATCGGAAAAAGACCGACCGTCGATGATCACGGTGAGTATTTACTCGAAACTCACTTATTTAATTTCCATGAAGACCTATATGACAAGATTGTCAATGTAGAATTCTTTGCGAAGATCCGAGATGAGAAGAAATTCAATTCTCTCGAAGAGTTGCGGGCAGCTATTGCTGATGACCAGAAAAAGGCAAAGCAAATTTTAGGCTTGTCCGTTTAGTTTTTTTATTAACCTTGAAGAGCCCGAGGGGGCCAAGGAATTATGTCAAAAGCAAATAAACAGAATTCGGATGCGGCCGAAGTAAAAAAATTTCCGTTAAATCTTCCTGACACTGAATTTCCGATGAGAGGCAATTTGCCTAAGCGTGAGCCAGAATTCATTAAGGAATGGGAAGCCAAGGATGTTTACGGAAAAATCAGAGCAGCACGCAAAGGTGCGCCTAAATTTCTTCTCCACGACGGCCCTCCCTATGCAAACGGCAACATTCACGTCGGACACGCTGTCAATAAAGTTCTAAAGGACATCATCTGCAAAACCCGTACACTCCAGGGGTTTGATGCTCCTTACGTCCCGGGTTGGGACTGCCATGGCATGCCGATCGAAATTCAAATTGAAAAGACTTACGGCAAGAATCTTCCTAAAGAAGAAATCATGGCTAAATGCCGCGCCTACGCCAAAGAACAAATTAAGAATCAAATGGCAGGCTTCAAGCGCCTCGGCGTTCTCGGCGATTGGTCAGATCCATATCTGACCATGCGCCCGAAAACTGAAGCAGAAGAAATTCGCGCTCTCGGTATTATTTTGGAAAAAGGTTACGTCTACCGTGGTCTTAAACCCGTTAACTGGTGCTTCGATTGCAAGAGTGCTTTAGCTGAAGCTGAAGTTGAATACGCGGACAGAAGCAGCCCCGCTATTGACGTTGCTTTCCCCTTGGCCGATGAAGACAAAGCCAGAGCCGAAGAGCTTTTCAATGTCAAATTGACCAAGCCGACCGCAACCGTAATCTGGACAACCACTCTTTGGACAATCCCGGCCAACCAGGCTTTGAACTTCAGCCCGGAGTTGGACTATGTTGTTGTTGAAACTCCGCATAGAAACTTCATCCTTGCTGAAGGCCTGTATGAAGATGCTCTCAAACGTTATGGCTTAGAAGGAAAAGTTATCGGTAAAGCAAAAGGCTCCGATCTTTATCACCTTCGTTTCAAACATCCTCTTGCCGGTCTCGACAAAGGCTATGACAGATTTTCTCCTGTCATCATCGCCGATTACGTTGACGCAACAGCCGGTACCGGTATCGTTCACAGTGCTCCTGCATACGGTGTAGACGACTACGTCTCCTGTAAGAAGGACGGCTTAACCAACGACGAGATTCTCAATCCCGTTCAGGCAGACGGTGTTTATGCCTCTTGGCTGCCGATGTTTGCCGGATTAAATATTTGGAAAGCTCAGCCGAAAATTTTGGATGCATTGACTGTTGCCGGCAACCTCCTCAATCACGAGACTATCAGCCACAGCTACATGCACTGCTGGCGTCATAAGACACCGCTGATTTACAGAGCAACTAACCAGTGGTTTATCAGAATGGATGAACCGGTCGCTGACTCTGAGGGCGTCTGCAAGCCTGTTGAAAAAGAACCTGTTCTTCGCAAAGTCGCATTAGAAGCTGTTGAAGCCACGACTTTCTATCCTGAATGGGGCGAAGTCAGACTCCACAACATGATCGCCAACCGTCCTGACTGGTGTATCTCCAGACAGAGAACCTGGGGTGTTCCTCTGCCCTTCTTGATCAATAAAGAAACCGGCAAACTTCACCCGGACACACTGAAAATCTTGAGAGACGTTGCAGACAAAGTTGAACAAGGCGGCATCGAAGTTTGGACGCAGTTGAAAGTCTCCGACCTCATCGATAAAGATGTTGATTTGTATGAAAAATCCACTGATACGTTAGATGTTTGGTTTGATTCCGGTACCACTCATATGACTGTCATGAGAGGCTCTCACGCTGACAAGCTCGGCTATCCTGCAGACTTGTACCTCGAAGGAAGCGACCAACACAGAGGGTGGTTCCACTCTTCTCTTCTGACCGGCTGCGCCATCGATAAGAGAGCTCCGTACAAAGCTCTGCTCACGCACGGCTTTACCGTAGACGAAGAAGGCCGCAAGATGAGCAAATCTTTAGGCAACGTCATTCTGCCTTCCGAAATTGCCGATAAATACGGTGCTGAAATTATCCGTTTGTGGGTCGGCAGCTCCGATTACACCGGTGAAATTTCTCTCGGTCAGACAATTCTGAAAGGTACCGTAGATTCCTACCGTCGCTTCAGAAATACCATCCGCTTCCTCTTGGCCAACACCAACGACTTTGATATTGAAAAAGACGCCGTTCCGGTTGAAGAGTTAGCAGAACTGGATAGATGGGCTATCGCAAGAACTCAACAGCTTCAAGACGAAGTTTTGACTAAGTACGATGCTTATGATTTCCATATGGTTTCCTCCATGCTGCAGCTCTTTGCAAGCGATGATTTGGGCGGTTTCTATTTGGATATTCTCAAGGATCGTCTGTACACAACAGCTGCCGATTCAAAGGCTCGTCGTTCCGCTCAGACAGCATTGTGGTATCTGACCAATGCCTTCTTGAAGATGATTGCTCCGATTCTTTCCTTCACTGCTGAAGAGGCATATTCCTTCTTCAACCCGAAGAGCTCCGGAACCATCTTCACGGAAAAATTCGAAGCCCTTCCTGTCATCAGCGAATCCGTTGAACTGCTCAACAAATGGGCTGTCATCCGCGCTATCCGCTCTGATGTCCAGAAAGAAATTGAAGTTCTCAGAGCTGAAGGCAAAGTCGGTTCCTCATTACAAGCAGCTGTGGAACTGAAGGTACCGCAAACCGAATACGATATCCTCCAGACTTTAGGCGACGAACTTCGCTACGTCTTCATCACAAGTTCCGCAAAACTTGTCGGTGTCTCTGACAAACGCGAAATTATCGTTAAGCCGATGACCGAAAAGAAATGCGAACGCTGCTGGCAATACGTTGAAAGCGTCGGAAAAGACCAGAACTATCCGACACTGTGCTGCCGCTGCGTAGGCAATTTGTTCGGTGTTCCTGAAGAACGTAAATTTGCTTAATTGATGGCTTCAAAAAAAACTAATAATTGGAACTGGACCGCGGTATTCCTGTGGTCCCTCTTTGCTGCACTGCTTATCGGACTTGATCAATGGACCAAGTACTGGATTCAGCATCGGATGATTGTCGGTGACTCAGAAAGAGTCACTGACTTCTTCAATCTCGTCGTTGCTTACAACACCGGTGCAGCATTCTCTTTTCTTGCAGATGCCGGCGGATGGCAGCAGCCGATTTTCTTGGTGCTAGCCCTTGTTATTTCCGTCGTCATTCTGTGTCTTATTGCTAAAAACAGTTCGAAACCCGTTTTGTGCTTCGGACTGTCTCTCGTTTTAGCCGGTGCCATTGGAAATGCCTACGACCGCATGAATTTAGGTTATGTCGTCGATTTTCTGGACTTCCATGCATTTAACTATCATTGGCCCGCATTTAACGTTGCTGACATTTGTATTTGCGTCGGCGCTTTCATTGTCATTATTTGGGAATTTTTCCGTTCCAAGTAATCTTTCTAAGGATGTCGTATGCACATTCTAAAAGGCAAAAAAATACTTCTGGGCATTACCGGAAGCATTGCTGCTTATAAAGCGTGTGAGCTCATCCGTCTGCTTGTCAAAAATCAGGCGGAAGTTCAGGTAGTGCTTACGGAGGCCGCCTCCCATTTCGTCGGTGAAGCCACCTTCGAGGCTCTTACCCGAAGAAAAGTTGCCAAAAATATGTGGGACCCTTCCAACAGCACAATCGCTCATATCGATCTTGTTGATTGGGCTGATCTCATCGTAGTAGCCCCGGCAACCGCCAACTTCATTGCAAAACTTCGGAACGGCATTTGCGATGATCTTCTCAGTTCTTTATGTGCAGCCCGCAAGACACCGATAATCATTGCTCCGGCAATGAATGCTTTTATGTGGAACAACCCGGCAAATCTAGAGAACGTCGAAAAGCTTCAAAGCTGGCCCGATGTTTCGTTCTCGGGTCCTGAAGCCGGCATTCAAGCTTGCGGAGATAACGGCAAAGGAAGACTCAAAGAGCCGGCAGACATCGCTGAGGACATTAGCCGGGCTTTTTATCCTAAACTTCTGTCGGGTAAAAAAGTATTGATTACGGCAGGACCGACTTTTGAAGCGCTCGATCCGGTCCGAGGAATTACCAATTCCTCCAGCGGAAAACAAGGCTACAGCATTGCATCTGCCTGCAGCCGTTACGGGGCAGATGTTTTACTGGTATCAGGACCGGTGCACCAACAGACGCCTGCAGGAGCAGAACGATTTAACGTCACGAGTGCCGAAGAGATGAAAAATTGCGTTATGCAGCTCTTAGATAAGGAAAAACCGGACGTTTTCATTTCAGTTGCCGCCGTAGCGGATTATCGCCCGGCTCACTTTTCTGATAAGAAAATCAAAAAAGAAAACTCTTCGGATTCCTACACTCTGGAACTGACAAAGAATCCGGATATCCTTTCCTTAGTTGGCCATTTAGAAAACAAGCCCCTTTGCATCGGCTTTGCGGCCGAAACTAATGATGTCATCGAAAACGGCCAGCTTAAGCTTCAGAGAAAAGGCGCAGATTTAATTGTCGCCAATCCTGCCAATGCGATTAATTCTGACTCCAATGACGCCGTGTTCATTACAAAGGACGGCCTAAAAACACTCGGGCCCGGAAGCAAAGAAGCATTAGCCGACACACTTGTATTAGAAATCAACAGACTCTTGAAGGACAGAAACTGTGAACGTTCAAATTAAATACTTAGATCCACGGGCAAAAGAATTCAAACCCTCCTACGGAACAGCCGGATCTGCCGGAGTTGACTTAAGAGCCATGATTGATAAACCTATTGTGGTCGAACCGGGAGAAACTTATCTCATCGGCACGGGAATTAGCATCTATCTGCGGGATCCAAACTATGCTGCGCTTGTTCTTCCGCGCTCAGGTCTCGGCCATAAGCACGGAATAGTTCTCGGCAATTTAGTCGGCTTGATTGACTCCGATTACCAAGGCGAACTGAAAGTCTCCTGCTGGAATCGTTCGAGTGAAGCTTTCACCGTTCAGCCTCTGGACAGAATTGCACAGATGATTATTGTGCCTGTGGTTCACGCTCAATTCGAAGAGGTTGAAGAGTTCCAAGAAACCGAACGAGGAACGGGAGGTTTCGGTTCCTCCGGAATTGGTTAATTTCTCTGCAAGAAAGCCGCATTCAGCGGCTTTCTGCTTATTCTTGCTAATTATTGTGCGAAACTTCTGCGGGCAACTCTTGAGCCGAGTCGGTCGTTTCAGATTTTGGGATAATCGGAGCCGGCTCGATATCTAAAGTCACTTTTTCCTGCGCATCCAATCCAATTTTGACCTTTCCACCTCGGCTTAGCTGACCGAAAAGCAGTTCATCGGCCAATGCTTTTCTCACCGTATTCTGAATCAAGCGGGACATCGGACGAGCTCCCATCTTCGGATCAAACCCTTTCTTAGCCAAGAATTCTTTAAGCTCTTCCGTAAATGTCGCCTCCACTTTTTTCATGTGAAGCTGGGTTTCAATTTCCAGGAGGAATTTATCAACCACTTTTCTAATTTCGTTTGTTCCTAGTGCTTTAAAGGAAACAATCGCATCCAAGCGGTTGCGAAATTCAGGCGTAAAGGTCTTATTAATCTCAATCTGCTCATCGCCGTAATGCGTCGAGTTAAGAAAACCGATGGAGGATTTGCTCAAATCTCTGGCCCCGGCATTAGTCGTCAAGATCAAAATAACGTTTCTAAAGTCTGCTGTTTTACCGTTGTTGTCCGTCAATGCGCCGTGATCCATCACCTGTAGAAGGATGTTGTAAATATCCGGATGAGCTTTTTCAATTTCATCTAGCAGCAGAACGGAATGCGGATGCTTGCCGATTTCTTCAGTCAATAATCCGCCTTGATCAAAGCCGACGTATCCCGGAGGCGCACCAATCAAGCGCGACACGGAGAATTTCTCCATGTACTCACTCATATCAAAACGTATCAGCTTAACCCCCATGGCTGAGGCCAGCTGTTTTGCTAATTCTGTTTTACCGACGCCTGTAGGCCCGGCAAACAAGAAAGCACCAATTGGCCTATCTGTCTTGCCAAGACCGCTCCTAGAGAGTTTTATCGCGTCTGAAATAGCGTCAATAGCCGGATCCTGACCGTAAATTACATTCTTCAATGTTTGAGCCAAAGTCTTCAATCGATTCTTGTCGTCCGAAGAAACGGTCTGGGGAGGCACCCTCGCCATCTTTGTAATGACTTCCTCAATATCCGCCTTGGTAACAATATTGCTCTTGCCGTCCGAATGCAATCTTTTTCTTGCACCGGCTTCATCGATAACATCGATGGCCTTATCAGGAAGTTTTTTATCGGAGATAAAGCGGTCGGAAAGTTCAACTGCTGCAACAATGGCTGAGTCTTTGTAAACCACACTGTGATGTTCCTCAAACTTGCCGCTCAAACCCTTAAGAATTTCTATTGTTTCCTTGACGGTCGGTTCAGTCACATCAATCTTCTGGAAACGTCTCATCAGGGCGGAGTCTTTGCTGAAAATTTTTCTGAGTTCGTCGTAGGTTGTGGCCCCGACGACTCGCAGAGTACCCTTTGCCAGATGGGGCTTCATCATGGTTGCGGCATCTGATGCACTGCCCTCGGTAGTACCGGCCCCTAAAATCTGATGAATTTCATCAATGAAGAGAATGGTCTTCGGCTTGGATTCAACTTCCTTAATAAGGTTCTTCATTCTTTCTTCGAAGTCGCCGCGATAATGAGCGCCGGCAAGCATTGAGCCGACATCCACGGAATAAACTTCGAAGTCTGATAAGAATTTAGGAACTTCTCCTTTTACGATCTTGTAAGCGAGTCCTTCGCCGATTGCAGTCTTACCGACACCGGCCTCACCGACAAGAATAGGATTATTCTTCCTTCTTCTTGCCAGGACCTGGATAACTCTTTCAATTTCTTCGCTTCGGCCGATCAATGGATCAATGCGGCCTTCTTTAACCTCATTGTTTAAGTTCAACGCATAGGTGTCTAAAGCGGATTTTCGTCTTTTACTTTCTCTCGCATCTTCCTCGGCCTCTTGTGCTCCGAGTTCTTCGCTCTCGGCCAAGATGGTTTCGATGTATTCGGCAAGAACGTTTCTATCGATACCGTGCTGATTAAGAAGGTAGACCGCTTCGCAGTCCTTTTCCGCCAGCAAAGCATCGAGCAGATCTAAGCTGTCGACTTCTTCTCGGTTTTCCGACTGTGCTTGAATAATGGCACGCTGCAAAACTCGTGAGTACCCAACGGTCACGTCCGGATTCTTATCCTTAGCAAGTTTATTTTGCTCAGCTATCTCTTTTGAAATAACCAGGTTAATCTCGTTTTCGAGTTCGTGAGTATCAACTTCTTGTTCTTCCAAGAACTCCTCGACCTCTCCTCCCTGCAGAAGTCCCCATAGCAAATACTCTAGAGTCAGATACTCAACTCCGTCGCTTCTTCCTCGAAGGAAGACAATCATCATTAATTTTTGAACTTCTTTACTTAAACTACTCATTTTCTTCTATGGTTATCTTAAGCGGATAGCCTTCAGCTCTTGCCATTTCACGGGATTTCATCATTTTTGTTTCGGCTAAATCCTTGCTGTAAATCCCTGCAACACCGCGCCCTTCTTCATGCACTTTCAGCATGATCGTCATCGCGTCTTCCGTTGATTTTCCGAATACCTCTTTCAGGAGCATTACAACAAACTCCATTGTCGTTACATCGTCGTTATGGAGAATGACACTCCATCTATTCGGTCTCTTATAAGGCTTAACCTTCGGTTTTACCCTTGTTGACGATCCAGTTTGCGAGCAAGACATATCACTAATTTTTGTGGTTAGATAACAACAATTAAATGCGGACAAACCGCCAAAATACTTTTTCCTTGTCCGAACCCAACTATCAGACAATTTTGACTAAATAACCTCAGAGTAAGGGTTACAAAGCATTTTTTTCTGTAATAAAGATATGCGCTTGTCCCAACTCATCTTGTCAATGATACTTTGTCCTCGTTGACAATTCTCCCGTATACATTAAAAATCTAGTTACTGTCAGTCTTTTCTCACAGACAGTAAGGCAGTACCGCAGTAGTAGTCAGGTTTCAGCAAAAGGTCTTACCGGTTGTGAAAATCCAGCTTAACGAACTGTCAAAAACACATTCAGTGGCGGGTGAGCACCAGAGACAACGCCGTTAAATTTTTGGAGATATAAAAAATGGCAACAGGAACCGTAAAATGGTTTAACGACGTAAAAGGCTACGGATTCATCACTCCCGATGACGGCGGTGAAGATCTCTTCGCTCATTTCTCTGCAATCAAGATGGACGGCTTCAAGACCCTCAAAGAAGGTCAGAAAGTTACCTATGATGTGAAAGTCGGTGAAAAAGGCAAACAAGCTGACAACATCAAACTGGTTTAATTCGAAATCTTAGCTATAAAAACTCGGCTCAGACCGAGTTTTTCTTTTCCATGAAATACTGCTGCCGCATTCTCTTAGCTCTGCTCCTGCCGATGGCCGTTAATGCCGCCGAACTAAAAGAGATTCAAATCAATCAAAAAATCATTCAAGTGGAAATTGCTGACACTGACCAAGAAAGAGAAATCGGCCTGATGTACCGCAAGAAACTTCCAGCTGAAAATGGAATGCTCTTTAAATTCGACTATGCCATGCCGGTCTGCATGTGGATGAAAAACACCTACATTCCGCTCTCGGTCGCTTTTATTGACAGCAACGGGACAATAATCAATATCGAAAAAATGCACCCCCTGACAGAGAATATTCACTGCAGCAAAAGAGCAGCGAAATACGCTCTTGAAATGAATCAAGGCTGGTTCGAAAAAAACAACATAAAGAAAGGGGACAAAGTCGCCTCCCTTAAATAAAACCGCAGGCTCCTCGCCTGCGGTTTTCTCTCATCCAATCAATTCAATTATTGAAGATTCTTTTCTACGAATTCCCAGTTAACGAGATGTTCGAGGAATGTTGTAACGAACTGGGCTCTGACATTGTAGTAGTCCAGATAGTAAGCATGTTCCCAAACGTCGCAAACCATCAAAGGCTTAGATGGAGAGGAAATCGGGGAGCCTGCATTGCTGGTATTAAGAATGTCTAAAGTACCGTTTTCTGTTTGAATCAGCCATGTCCAGCCGGAACCGAAATTGCCGGCAGCACTCTTAATGAACTGTTCTTTGAATGCATCATAGTTTTCCCACTTAGCCTCGATCGCTGCTAAAACTCGGCCGGTAGGAACTCCGCCGCCGTTAGGAGTTAAGCTGTTCCAGAAGAAAGTGTGGTTCCAATTTTGAGATGCGTTATTGAAAATTGGACCCTGTTGAGTAGTACGGATAATCTCCTCTAAAGGCATTGATTCATAGTCTGTACCAGCAATCAATGTGTTGAGTGTGTCAACGTAGCCTTTATGATGTTTTCCATAGTGATAGCTCAGAGTCTTTTCGCTCATGTAAGGCTCGAGAGCATTCATCGCAAAAGGAAGAGGAGGAAGTGTAAATGCCATTTGGGGTCTCCTAGTGTTTATTATTTCTTGCGGTATTATGCATAGTTTTAAGTGTTTTTGCTAGTGATCCTCTCAACTCGAGCATTAATGGTTCGATCATAGAAAATCACTTGAATCTCTTGGCCTTCCTGCAGCTCTTCACCCCTTCTGACAACCTCATTTTTACGCTTAACAATAGCGTATCCGAGTTGTAGCATTTTGTTAGGATCCAGTCCTGAAAGTTTCGTCTCCAGATTAATTAAACTATTCCGCCTTACCGTCAGTTTCATTTGGCCATAAGCGCGCATTGACTCGGCGGCGATTTTTATCGAATCATTCTTCAAAACCGGCCTTTGTTTGCGCAGACTCTGCAGACTGCCGAGAAGCCTTTGTCTCTGGAAAACAACCTCGCTGAAAAACCCCTTAAACAGGGCCAAAATATATTGTCTGGTTTCTTTTTTTCCTTCAGCAATCCTTGCATCCGGAGTTTCCAATCGATAAAGTGCCGGAGTTTTTAGCTGAATAAAGAATCCTTCTCTCTGCACTTTAATCTTTTCTAATAGATGATGGAGATCTTTGGATCTGTCCTGAAACTGAACCTTATTTTTAAAACCGCAAATCTCGTAAAACAGTTTTTGACTTTGACGCCCTCTATGGTCTTGGAAATTCTTTGCGAGTCCTTGTGCTAAAAAAGCCAGTTTGTCTTTGTAGCCCGCCAACAGAATATCCAAAGGCGGAAGTTCAATTTTCAGCTGACGTTCCCTTGAAGCCAAACTTTGATTGACTAAATTAGAGATACGAACCAAACAGGAAGAATATTGAGAGGCTTTCGGCACAAAAGAAATCCTCCCCATACTATGAAGCTTTTTCTGCAAATTTGTCTGTGAAGTAAATAAAAAATTGCTTGCGCTTCCTTTAAAGCCCAGAAGATCTTTTTTAAAACGATCCGAGTAATAGTTCAGAAAAACATCGGGAGACTCAAAAAGTCTGGAGGCATAAGCCGTCTGGTTTTCAGAACGGCTCAAAAAGTTCTCGATGTCTTTGTAAAGGGTCCGGCACAGTTTCTCCACACGCAAAAGGAGCTCTTCTTTTGGCGCAGCCGCTGCCACAGCAGCCGCCGTAGGATTCGGAGCCCAGATATCAGCGGCAAAGTCTGCAATGGTCTGATCACTGTCATGGCCGATACCGGTGATCACCGGAATGCTGCACTGGCGGATGGCTCTGGCGACCTTCTCTTCGTTAAAGCACCATAAGTCTTCTATAGAACCTCCCCCGCGAACAAGAAGCAAAACATCAACCTCTTTTCTTTCTGATGCAATTCGAAGCGAACGAACTATACCCTCGGCAGCCGCAGCCCCTTGTACAAAGGTCGGATAAACAATGATGTCAACGTATGGTGAATATCTTTTTAGCCGAGTAAGGACATCTTTTAAAGCTGCGGTTTGAAGCCCTGTAACGACTCCTACAGTTCTCGGTGCCAGAGGAACCGGCCGTTTCAGCTCACGCTGGAAAAGTCCCTCGTCAGACAGCTTCTTCTTTAATGCAAGAAATTTTTCAAAGAGTTCTCCTTGTCCGCTTCTGACCATTCGGCGGACTTCCAGAGACAGTTTTCCGGTTTTACCGTAGAGGCTCAGATTGCCTCCGACTTTAACCTTGTCGCCGATAGCCGGACTAAAAGTTACGGCGTAATTTTTAGAAGCGAACATCATGCAGTTTAAAACTGCCTCTTCATCCTTGATAGCAAAATACCAATGCCCGCTCGCACGGTTATTATTAAAAGAAGAGATTTCCCCTTCGACAAGAAGAGTCCTCATCGACTTAACCGTCCAATCAATTTTCTGAACCGCTTCCGAGACGGTCATAATTCTCGGATCTTTTACTGTATTTACTATCTCACTCAATCTTCACTCCTTGATGCATGAATATTAAGCCAATTATTTTTTTGTTCGTGAACAAAGAACATATTGAGCCGTTATTTTTTACCCTTATCCACATAATCCACAAAGTTATCCACAATTTTATTCACCACCGTTGAGAATGCCGATGAGTTTATGTAACTTATTGAATTTAAATATAATTTTTGAATTAACAAAGGTGGAAAAGCTAAAAAATCCTTTTAAATTCAAAATAGTTATGCACACTTTCCAGAAGTTATCCACAAAGTTATTAACAATGAAAAGGTTGGAAGCAGGAGGTTATTTTTCTCTTACTCATTGATTTCACGTCTCTTCGTTTTTTTGAGTCATCTCAAACATTTTTTGTTCACAAAATTCGGAAATTAAGTTGAACGAAAAAAATAAAGTGTTTTCTCTTTTACAATTAATTTTTTTGACTCTTAATGACTTCAATGAAAGTTCAACTTGAATCTTTCCTACATAAACAATGGGATCGCCGAGGATTAATTTCCTGGCTCCTTTTACCGTTTTCCGCCGTTTTTATGGGTGCGGCGAAATACAGAAAAAACAAGACCGTTCCTGTGAAAATCAGAGTTCCGGTTGTTGTGGTAGGAAATATTTATGTCGGAGGTACAGGAAAAACACCGGTCACGATTGCATTAGTCAAAGAACTTCAGGAGAGAGGATGGAACCCCGGTGTAATCTCCCGCGGCTACAAAGGCAAAACCGATTCCCCTAAAGAAGTTTTAACAACCAGTGATCCGGATATTGTCGGAGACGAACCTCTTCTTATAAAAAAATCCACGAACGTTCCGACTTTTGTTTCTAAAAAGAGAGTTGCCGCTGCCGAAGCTCTGCTGAAAGCCTATCCTGAGGTCGATATTCTTATTAGTGACGACGGGCTGCAGCATTATGAACTTCAGCGTGACTTTGAAATTGCAGTTATCGGAGCCCGGGGCTTAGGCAACGGATGGGTTCTCCCCTCAGGCCCTCTAAGAGAGCCGCCTTCCCGTCTTAATGATGTTGATGCTCTGGTCCTTAACGCAACGGAAGACGTGATTTCTTCCACAACTCCGAGATATGTGGCAACCAGCGGATTTACCAACGCCATTCAATACGCAACCGGTGAAGTCATTTCTTTGGATACATTAAGCAAGATCCAAAGAAAGAAGCAATACTCAGCGGCAGCAGTGGCTGGCATCGCCGTGCCGAAAAGATTCTTCTCCATGCTCAGAGCTCACGGTTTGGAAGTGGTAGGCATTCCGCTTCCGGATCATTACGATTACGACAAAAATCCCTTTAAGGACATCAACGCTGATCTCATCTTCATTACAGAGAAAGACGCGGTTAAATGCAGAAAGCACGAAGACATTAAAAGAGACACTAGAATCTACGTCGTGCCTTTAGAAATAGTTTTAGATAAGTTCTTAATAGATTTCATTGAAGAAAAACTTTCTTCTTTGAAACCAGAGAAAAAAGCATAATGGATCCGAAATTAACACAAATACTTGTTTGTCCTTTCTGTAAGGGCCCTCTTTTGTACGATAAAGAAAAGAAAGAACTGTTTTGCAAACGCGATAAAAAAGCGTTTTCAGTTATCGATGAAATTCCCGACTTAGTGCCGGATGAAGCAAGAGATCTTTCCGATGAAGAGCTGGAGCAAAAACTGAAATGAGTTTTACCGTTATTATCCCGGCGCGACTGGCCAGCACAAGGCTTCCGAACAAGCCTCTGGCTTTAATCGACGGTATTCCAATGATTGTCAGAGTAGCTCAACAGGCTGCGAAGTCAGCAGCCTCGCGCGTCATTGTCGCCTGCGATGACCTGACGGTCCAAAAGGCGTGCGAAGAGCACGGCATCGAAGCACAATTGACCTCAAAAGACTGTGCCTGCGGTACCGATAGATTAAGCGAAGTGGTCAATAAACTTAATCTCGATGAAAACGAAATTATCGTCAATGTCCAGGGAGACGAGCCTCTTATTCCGGTTGACATCATTAATTTAGTTGCAGAAATTCTAAAAAAGGATGAAGGCTTGGCAATGGGAACGGCCGCCATTCGAATCCGTGATGCAGAAGAATTCTTCAATCCGAATGTTGTCAAGGTTGAGCTCAACAAGAAAAATGAAGCGCTGACTTTCAGTAGAGCCCCAATCCCTTGGGATCGAGATTTGTTTGCCAAATCCAAAGAATCCATTCCGGAAGATTTAGGACTGCGCCATGTCGGAATTTACAGCTATCGGGCTTCTTTCTTGAAGCAATATCCGCGCCTTTCTAAATCACCTTTAGAGACTTTCGAAAGTTTGGAACAGCTGCGTGCTCTTTGGCATGGTTACAAAATCGGTGTAGAAATCTTCAACCGTGAGATTCCTCCGGGAGTAGATACTTTTGAAGATTTAGAAAGAGTCCGGCTTTATTTCAGCAAGAAATAATGTCTCACACTAAATTATTTCTTCGATTCCTAATTTCTTTTAAAATTTAACTTTTATATTTCAATAAGTGGAGTTGTCAAATGCGTTTGATTCTTCTCGGAGCTCCAGGTGCAGGCAAAGGCACTCAAGCAGCTCTCATCACTGCCCACTATAACATTCCTCAAATTTCTACCGGTGATATGCTGCGTGCTGCTGTCAAAGCAGGTACTCCTTTGGGTTTAGCCGCTAAGAAAATTATGGATGCCGGCGAACTCGTAAGCGATGACATCATCATCGGCCTGGTTAAGGAACGCCTCCAGCAGCCTGACTGCAAGAACGGATTCCTCTTCGACGGTTTCCCACGCACAATTCCTCAGGCAGAAGCTCTGAAAGAAGCAGGCATTCCAATTGACTACGTTTTGGAAATCGCTGTACCCGATGAAGCCATTTTGGAAAGAATGAGCGGCAGACGCGTTCATCTTCCTTCCGGCAGAAGCTACCACATCAAGTTCAATCCTCCTAAAGTTGAGGGTAAGGACGATGTGACGGGCGAAGATTTGATTCAGAGAGACGACGATAAGGAAGAAACCGTTAAGAAGCGTCTTCAGGTTTACCACAACCAGACTGAAGCTTTGGTTGATTTCTATCAGAAGCTCGCTGCTGAAGGTCAATCTAACACTAAATACGTTAAAGTCGACGGTATCGGCGATGTGAAAGAAGTTAACCGCCGCATCATTGACGCGTTGAGTAAGTAATTCAGATCAGTTTCGGCCTTGCTCTTTGCAAGGCCTTATTTTTTGGATTTTGGAATGACTAAAAATATCCTTGTAACCGGAGGAACGGGATACATCGGATCCCACATGGTTGTCAGCCTGATTGAAGCCGGCTACAACCCGATTATTTTTGATAACTTCAGCAACAGCAAACCGACTGTTCTGGATCGCATCGAAAAAATTACCGGTAAGAGACCTGTTCTTATCGAAGGCGACATCCGCTTTGAGAGCGACTTAGACAAAGTTTTCACGGAGTACAAAATCGACTCCGTCATTAACTTTGCAGGGAAAAAAGCCGTCGGTGAATCCGAGTCCGATCCGCTTCTTTATTTTTCCTACAACGTCGAAGGCACTATCGTGCTTCTGCGCGTTATGAAAAAACACGGTGTCAAGGAATTTATCTTCTCCTCATCGGCCACCGTCTACGGCGATCCCGGCTATGATGAATTCGATGAATCCACTCCTCTGTCCCCGATCAACAATTACGGCCTGAGCAAGTGGATGATTGAAGAAGTTCTTAGAAAAACATTCAGAGCAGAACCCGATTGGTCAATTGCCATCCTGAGATACTTCAATCCGGTCGGTGCCCATGAAAGTGGACTCATCGGCGAAGATCCTAACGGCATCCCAAACAATCTTATGCCGTTTATTTCTCAAGTCGCCGTCGGCAAACGCGATCACTTAAATGTGTTCGGCAACGACTATCCCACTGCAGACGGCACCGGCTGCCGAGACTACATCCATGTAATGGACCTCGTAGACGGCCATTTACAAGCCCTGAAGGTACTTAATCATCAACCTCAGCTGCTTACCGTTAACCTCGGAACCGGCAGCTCCACGAGCGTTTTAGAGCTTGTACGCGCCTTTGAAAAAGCAAGCGGCAAGAAAGTTCCTTACCAAATTTGCCCGCGCCGTGCAGGAGACAAAGCGGCCTACTGGACTAACCCTGCAAAAGCAAAGACAGTCCTAAACTGGCAAGCCAAGCGTGGTATTGAAGAGATGTGTGCCGACACTTGGCGTTGGCAGAGCATGAATCCTAACGGATACGAAGATTAATCCAACACACCTATCCAACAAAAACGCCGCGAATGCGGCGTTTTTGTTTAAGCACTAGACCTCGCGGACTAGGCTAATTTTTCAGAGATGAATTTCTTCACATCTGCAATTACTTTGCCCATGCTTTCCGGTGCGTTTCCGCCGCCTTGAGCAAAGTCAGGACGTCCGCCGCCTTTACCGCCGAGTTCTGCAGCAGTGAAAGCAACAACTTCACCGGCTTTGATCTTGCCGACGAGATCTTTAGTAACACCGACTGCTACGCTCGCTTTACCCTCGTCAGACTTGAGAAGAACGATAACGCCGGACTTCAATGTGTCTTTGAGTTTGTCGATGGAATCACGAAGAGCCTTGGTTTCAACGCCCTTCATTTCAACCACCAAGACCTTGGTTCCGTTCATCTCTTCGGCCTGGGAAGCGACGTTGGCAGAAGCACTCTGTGCTAGCTTGGTCTTGAGTGCAGCAAGTTCTTTTTCAAGAGCCTTAACATCAGCCAAGGTATCGTGAACTTTGCCTAAAACCTCTCCGACCGGAGCCTTAAATTCGGCAGCAACTTCTTCTAAAGACTTCTCTTGGGCCTGGGTAAATCTTAGGGCGTTCATGCCGGTAACAGCTTCTATTCTGCGGATACCTGCAGCCACAGCGGACTCGCTGACGATCTTGAACATGCCGATATCGCCTGTTCTCTGAACGTGAGTACCGCCGCAGAATTCGCAGCTTGAACCGATGTTGAGAACACGAACGACTTCGCCGTATTTTTCACCGAAGAGCATAACGGCTTCGGTCTTCTTAGCTTCATCGATCGGCATGACGCGAGTCATTGTCTGAGTGTTTCTCAGAATTTCTTTGTTGACGATATCTTCAACTTGGAAAATCTGTTCTTCAGTCATCGGACCGTTGTGAACGAAGTCAAATCTCGTTCTTTCGCCGTTGACCATAGAACCGCGCTGCTGGACATGAGAGCCAAGCACTTCTCTCAGTGCTTTATGCATCAAGTGAGTAACGGAGTGATTTCTTGCGGTAGCAGCTCGGATATCTTCGTTTACTGTACCTGTAAACAAATCGCCGAGCTTAACGCTGCCTTCTGCAACGTAACACATATGTCCGAAGACGTCTGCCTTAATCTTGAATGTATCGTCAACTTTCAGGATTGTGGTCTTGTTCTTGAACTGGCCTTGATCGCCGACTTGGCCGCCGCTTTCTGCGTAGAACGGAGTCTTGTCGAATACGACAACGACTTCATCGCCGGATTCTGCTTCATCAACGATTTCACCGTCCTTGTAAATAGCCTCAACCTTGCAGCCGTGAGCTGTCAAAGTTTCGTAGCCTAAGAAGTTAGTCGGAGCTCCGGCGTAATCAAGACCTTGAGCCATCTTAAACTTGCCTTGTGAGCGGGCAAGTTCTCTTTGTTTGGCCATTGCAGCTTCAAAGCCTTCGATATCAACTGCAACGCCTCTTTCACGGCAGACGTCGGCTGTTAAATCAACCGGGAAACCGTATGTGTCATGCAGTTTAAATGCAATGTCGCCGCCGAGAACTTTTTCTCCGTGTGCCAAAGCTTCATTAAGAATTTCAAGACCTTTGGCAAGTGTCTGGGAAAATCTAACCTCTTCCTGACGGAGAACTTCTTGAATACGCGGATTGTTCAGTTCCGGATACTGCTGTCCCATTTCCTTAGCAACAGCCTTTACCAGCGTATTGAAGAAAAGGGTGCGGGCACCGAGCTTAAAGCCGTGACGCATACCGCGACGGGCAATACGGCGCAAAACATAGCTTCTGCCTTCATTGCCCGGAAGAATTCCGTCGGCAATAATGAAAGAACATGCACGGATATGATCGGCAATAACTTTCAAGGAAGGAGAGTTCGGATCAACGTTTTCTGCTCCGGCAGCTTCAACAGCTTCCTTAACGGCCTTCATCAAGTTCTGGAACAGATCAATTTCGTAGTTGGAATGAACGTGCTGCAAAACGGCGGAAATTCTTTCCAAGCCCATACCGGTATCGACGCTGGGTTTCGGAAGAAGATGCATTTCGCCTTTATCATCACGGTTGTACTGCATGAAAACCAAGTTCCAGATTTCGATGTATCTGTCGCCGTCTTCATCAGGACTTCCCGGAGGACCTCCGGCAACTTCTTCGCCGTGGTCATAGAAAATTTCAGAGCATGGACCGCACGGACCTGTGTCGCCCATCATCCAGAAATTGTCGGAAGCATATCTTGCGCCTTTGTTGTCGCCGATTCTTACGATTCTTTCTGCCGGAACACCGACCTCTTTATTCCAAATGTCATAGGCTTCATCATCCTCGGCATATACCGTGACCCAAAGCTTTTCTTCCGGAAGCATGAAATGCTTGGTCAAAAGCTCCCAAGCGTTTTTGATGGCGTCGCGCTTGAAGTAATCGCCGAAGCTGAAGTTACCCAACATTTCGAAGAATGTGTGGTGACGGGCTGTGTAGCCTACGTTCTCCAAGTCGTTGTGCTTGCCGCCGGCACGCACACACTTCTGAGAAGTAGTCGCACGTTTATAGGGACGCTTATCAAAACCTAAGAAAACATCCTTGAATTGATTCATGCCGGCATTGGTAAAGAGCAATGTCGGATCATCGCCAGGAACCACTGGGCTTGAAGCAACAATGGTGTGGCCTTTAGATTCCATGAACTTCAAAAAAGTTGAACGAATCTCTGAAGCTGTAAACATTTATTAATCTCAAAAATAAAAAGCCGGTTTTCCCAGCACAATAGGCAAATTTTAACAGACCGGTTATTGAGTTAACTTTCAATTGGATTAGGAAAATACGAGAAAAAAGCGGATCTAGCTTTCTAGTCCGCCTTTTTGTCAGAAATCCTGAAAAATCCTCTAAACGATCTTAGAGTATCTTCTTACTCTTTCGTCTTCTCTGAGATATCTGTCGAAGTTCATGGCTACTGCTCTGACTAACAGTTTTCCTTTCGGTGTCACGACGATGCGATCCGGATAAAGTTCAACCAAACCTTCATTGGCGAAATGCTGAAGGTTCTTCAATTCGAAAGCGAAGTACTCGTCAAACTTAACTTTGAATTTTTGTTCAATCTCTTCTTTTTGGACCATGAATTGGCACATCAAGTTCATGATGACCTGTGCTCTGAGTCTGTCGTCAGCATCAAGCATATAGCCGCGGATAGTAGCAAGCTGGCCGTTATTGATTCTTTCGTAATAAGTCGGGAGATCTCTGGCGTTAGCGGCATAGCAGCCGGAGACCTTGCTGATAGAAGAGACACCGAGGGCGACCATATCGCACTCCGGCTTAGTGGAATAGCCCTGGAAATTTCTCTGCAAAGTGCCATTTTCCTGCGCCTGCGCTAAAGGATCGGAGACTTTAGCAAAGTGATCCATGCCGATATAGTGATAACCGTTAGAAGTCAGGCGGCGGATGGCATCAAGCATAATCGCAACCTTTTCCGGAGTGCTCGGCAAATCTTCAGCGTTGATTCGTCTTTGAGCCTTGAAGTGCTCAGGCAAATGGGCATAGTGATAAAGTGCAATGCGATCCGGAGAGAGCTCGAGAACCTTATCTAACGTCTTAGCAAAAGATTTTTCGCTTTGGAACGGAAGACCGTAAATCAGATCCATATTGATGGATTCAAAGCCGTTTGCTCTGGCGGCATCCATCGTAGCCTTGGTCATTTCAAAAGGCTGGACGCGGTTAACGGCAATCTGCACTCGGTCATCGAAATCTTGTTGACCGACACTCATTCTGTTAAAGCCGGCTTTTGCCAAAACCTCAACTTTTTCAGGGGCACAGCAGCGAGGATCAACTTCAATGGAAATTTCAGCGTCCTTTTCAAGCGGGAAACGGCTGGTAAGAGTTTCCATCACTTGAACGATTTCTTCATTATTCAGGAAGGTCGGAGAGCCCCCACCGAAGTGGAGTTGTTCAACCGTACCGATACCTGTTAGAGAATCTTTAATAAGATCACATTCTTTACCTAAAGTTTCGATGTACTGGGCAGAGCGGGAGTGATCTTTAGTAATCTCTTTGTTGCAGCCGCAGTAATAGCAAATATTGGAGCAGAACGGAATATGTACATACAAAGACAAAGCCGCATCAGGTGAAACCGTTCCGCGGTTTTTCAGCACTTCTTTGTAATCTTCCGGTCCGAACTCTTTTTTGAATCTGTCGGCTGTCGGATAAGAAGTGTATCGCGGGCCGGGAACGTCAAATCGCTGAAGAATATCGAGCTCCGGCAACTCAACGCTGTTCTGTTTTGTTTCTGACATATCAACTGTCCTTTGTAATGAGAATTACTTGTTTCTTATAGTCTGTAAATCTTTTATACTCGATCGAGTCGTCTTTCTTTAAGCCGTCTTACCCCGGCAAAACTCAATTCCAAGCTTGCAAATATGGGACTTAAAAATTTTAAACAATGCTCCTCCCCCTCCTGCGGCACCTGCGGGTTGAGAAACATTTGTCTTCCCAAAAAACTAGCTTCGGAAGAGCTGAAAGCATTTGAATTCATTATCCCTCATTCAAAAAAAGTCTTCAAAGGCGATAAGCTTTTCAGAAAAGCCGACTCATTTAAAAACCTTTACTGCATCAGGATTGGGTCTTTTAAAACCAGTGTAACTTCGCCGGAAGGAACCGAGCAGGTCACGGGGTTTTATATGCCCGGGGAAGTTCTGGGTCTGTGCGGCGTCTCCTCCAACAGCCACTATTGCGATGTGACGGCAATCGAGGATGCTGAGGTCTGCGTAATTCCTTATCAGAAATTCGAAGAATTCTGCAATAAAAACAGCCAATTAAACAAAAACTTCCTGCGCGTTCTAAGTGCTGAAGTCGTCCGCGGGCATAAAAATCTGCTCTCCCTCGGTTCTCTTCGCGCTGACGAAAAACTCGCGTCTTTCTTACTTGACTTATCGCAGCGTTATGAAGCCAGAGGGTACTCGAGAACCGAATTCGTTCTAAGAATGACAAGAGGAGAAATCGGCAGTTTCTTGGGCCTTAAACTCGAAACAGTCAGCCGCGTTTTATCCAAGTTCGCCGACTCAAATCTCATCGAAATTCATCAGAAGAGAGTCCATATTCTCAACCTCGCGGGTCTAAAGGCCATTCTCACTGAAGAATGCCGGTCAGAATGACTTTCCCTTAGCTCTCATCCTAGAAAATGTCTCTTAAGACATACTGAAACACAAAGCCGGCCGGGATTACAGAATTTCCCGTATATTGCATTTTTCCGCCCTGTTTTGTAAGCATTTGATTCTTTGAAGCTAGAATTGTTATTGGGAATTGTCCTCGGACAACTTCATGACAATTATTCTAACGAGAAGACTTTGACAAAATTATCTTTCACCAGACGAAGCCTTTGTGCGGCAGCCGTCAGTGCTGCTGCCATGGTAGCCCTTCCCTCAGTGTCCTGGGCCGATGATCCAATCCGCATTGTTGTTCCTTACCCTCCCGGAGGTCCTCTTGACGTAACGGCTCGTGCTATTGCTGAAGAAGCCCGCGCTGATCTGGGAAACATTATTGTTGAAAACAAACCGGGTGCAGGCGGCAATATCGGCGTGGAATACGTCTCTAAACAAAAACCGGACGGAAAGATTTTTGTAATGGGCGCATTGGCAACACATGCCGTCAACCCCAACCTCTTCAGCAAGATTCCTTACGACCCGATCAAAGACTTCACACCGCTTACATTAGTTGCTCAGACACCTAACGTATTGGTTATTACTCCGGAATTCTCTCAGAAGACAGGCATCAAAGACCTCAAGGGCTTGATTGATTACGCCAAGAAAAATCCCGATGCTCTCAACTACGCTTCCGGCGGCAACGGATCTGCCGGTCATATGTCCGGAGAACTCTTAAAGAGCTCTTCCGGATTGAAGATCATGCACATCCCGTTTAAGGGCGCCGCCGCTGCACAAATGAGCGTGCTCTCCGGACAATGCGACTTAATTTTTGATAATCTTGCGTCTTCCGCCGCCAACATTAAAGCAGGAAAACTTATCCCGTTAGCCGTAACTACCCAGTTCCGCGCTCCGGAACTTCCTAACGTTCCGACAATGGCAGAAGCCGGTGTCCCGGGATTCGATATTTCCACTTGGTATGCTTTCTTCGGTCCTGCCAATATGGATAAGGCCATCCAAGATAGACTAAACCAAGCTTTAGTGAAGGCTATCAAGTCTCAAGCCATGGCTGTGAGATTCGAAAAAATGGGTGCGGTTGCTAAACCAGGCACCCCCGCTGAGCTAGACGCTTTTGTAAAAGCTGAATTGGCAAAATATAAGAAAATCGTCGAAGCAAGCGGTGCAAAAGTTGACTAGTTGTTTTTAGCTGTACATACGGGAGCTTAGCTCCCGTATTTTTAAAATATGATTAAAGATCAAAGAGATTTTTGGGCAGGCGTTTTATTTTCAGCCTTTGGTGCCTTTTTTTGTTTTTATGCGGTAGCTAATTACCCGCTCGGAACCGCCTCACGCATGGGTCCGGGTTACTTTCCCATGCTACTCGGCGGCTTTTTGCTGTTTCTCGGCGTGCTCATCAGTCTCAAATCTTTTTTCTTTCCTCCTCATGACGGCACCGGCATCGGGCCTTTCGACTGGCGTGTGGTTTTCGTCATCCTTGGTTCCGTATTAATTTTTGCTTTGCTTCTGCGCCCTGCCGGTTTAATTCCGGCCACGGCTGTGATGGTATTTATTTCTACTTTTGCCAACCGAAGCTACAAAATTGTTCAAGGCATCGTACTTTCTATCATTCTGAGCATCGCAGTCTGGCTTATTTTCGTCCTCGGTTTAGATTTAACCGTGCCTATTTGGCCTTCCTTTTTGAGTAAGTAGGAGGCACAAATGGATTTATTAAATAATTTGGCACTTGGCTTCAGTACGGCCTTTTCTCTCACCAACCTGCTGTACTGCTTTATCGGCGTCACTCTCGGCACGCTCATTGGCGTACTTCCGGGGCTCGGTCCGGTGGCCACCTTGGCCATGCTTTTGCCAATCACCTATTCTCTCGATCCGACGGCAGCTCTCATTATGCTCGCCGGTATCTATTACGGCTCACAGTACGGCGGTTCCACGACGGCCATCCTTGTTAACCTTCCCGGCGAGTCTGCCTCAGTCGTCACTTGCTTAGACGGCTATCAAATGGCCAGAAAAGGCAAAGCAGGCACAGCCTTAGGTCTTGCCGCTATCGGCTCTTTCATTGCCGGCTGTTTTGCTACCGTCTTGGTCGCCGCTTTCGCTCCTCCGCTGATAGAACTGGCTTTTAAGTTCGGGCCGGCAGAATATTTCAGTTTGATGGTTTTAGGCCTTGTAGGCGCTGTAGTTTTGGCTAACGGTTCCATATTAAAAGCCTTTGCCATGATCATTCTCGGTTTACTCCTCGGCATCATCGGTGCTGACGTCAACTCCGGGGCCTTCCGCTTTGACTTCGGAATCTCTGAGTTGCAGGACGGCATCGACTTTGTGGCGATTTCCATGGGCTTATTCGGCTTTACTGAAATCATGGTGAACCTGCAGAAAGGCGAAGCCAGAGAATCTTTGACGGAAAAAGTCGGCTCTATCTGGCCTTCTAAAAAAGAACTTTTAAAAGCCATGCCCTCTATCTCTCGCGGAACTTTGCTGGGTTCTTTCCTCGGCATTCTGCCGGGAGGAGGAGCGTTGTTGGCCTCTTTTGCATCTTACTCGTTGGAAAAGAAACTCGGCGGTAAAAATGCTGAACCTCCTTTCGGAGAAGGCAACATTAACGGTGTAGCCGGACCCGAATCCGCCAATAATGCAGGGGCCCAAACCAGCTTTATTCCGATGCTTACCCTGGGTATTCCAAGCAATGCCACTATGGCATTGATGATCGGCGCTTTGATGATTCACAACATCACGCCGGGACCCCAGGTTATGTCGACGAACCCCACTCTCTTCTGGGGACTTGTAGCCTCCATGTGGATTGGCAACCTGATGCTTGTCATATTAAATCTTCCTTTGATCGGCATCTGGGTTCAGCTTCTGAGAGTTCCTTACTCTTGGCTTTACCCTGCGATTCTGACTTTCTGCTGCATCGGCGTTTATTCCATCAACAACAATCCCTTCGATGTGTATATCACCATCATTTGCGGCGCTTTAGGCTATCTCTTCTACAAACTTCGCTGTGAACCTGCTCCACTGATTCTAGGATTTATTCTGGGCCCGATGATGGAAGAAAACCTCAGAAGAGCTCTGCTGTTATCCCGCGGAGATCCCACAACTTTCCTGACGCGTCCAATTTCATTGGCTCTGTTAATGATGGCGTTATTTTTGCTCCTGCTGGTACTACTGCCTGCCATTAACAAGACCCGGGAAGTCGCTTTCCAAGAAGATTAATCATCAATGCCGCCTCCGGGCGGCTTTTTTACGCCTTTTTCTGCATTGAAACGACGAATCTTTACTATTTCCCATCCCACGGCGATTAAGGCCATATAAAAGAAAGTAGAATAGAAAGACTAAGTTCCTTTATTTTTACAAAAAGAATATGTCCGATAAGAAACCTGCGGCTGGTAGCAGTCACATTACCAACTTTCTTAAAAATATAATCATTGATGACTTAGAGAAAGGCACCAACGATCCTAGACACTGGAGCGGTAAGCCGGGAACCTATACAGAGCAAATGGAAGGTCCCGTCGACGAAGCCAAGGTCAGACTCCGTTTTCCTCCGGAACCAAACGGTTATCTGCATATCGGACATGCCAAAAGCATTTGCTTGAACTTCGGACTTGCAAAAGAGTTCAAAGGCCGCTGCCATATGCGTTTTGACGATACGAACCCTGTAAAAGAAGATCAGGAATACGTTGATTCCATTCTTGGTTCCGTCAATTGGCTCGGGTTCAACTGGAAAGATGATAAAGAATGCAATTTCTACTTTGCTTCCGACTACTTCGACTACATGTACGAGATTGCCGAACATCTTATTAAGACCGGTGATGCCTACGTTGATGAGCAGTCCGCAGAGGAAATGAAAGAAAACCGCGGTTCTCTTCATGCCCCCGGCAAAAACTCTCCCTACCGTGACCGCCCTGTCGAAGAAAACTTGCGTTTATTCCGGGAAATGAGAGAGGGCAAACATCCCGAAGGAAGCATGGTTCTTCGCAGCAAAGTTGATATGGCCTCCCGAAACGTAAATTTGCGAGATCCGGCTATATATAGAATCCGCTTTGCAGACCATCACAGAACCGGTGACAAATGGTGCATCTATCCGATGTACACCTTTGCTCATCCTCTGGAAGACGTGCTCGAAAATATTACTCACTCTATCTGCACGCTGGAGTTCGAAGATCAGCGAGCCTTCTATAACTGGGCAACTGAGCGTTCAATTCCGGTTACCCGTGCTCCCTTATTTGCACTGGCCGTTGAGTTTTTAAGCGACCTTATTAATGCTCCGGAAGAAAAGAAAGAAAAATTCGTCAAAGCTGCCGTCAAATTCAAATGGAAGCTAGGTCAGAACAAAGAAGAGCAGGAAGTCCTTGCCCTTCTTAATCAGATTAAAGAAAAATTAGCAGCAGAACCTGCCGAATATGACGCGGTACTCGGCAACGAAGTGATCGATAAAATTGCTAAGGCTCCGGAACACTTCACGCCGCTGCTTTCAGATGTCTTAAGCGCGGTTGTTAAACCTAACTATTTCCTCCTGCCGCATCAGTATGAATTCAATCGTCTGAATCTGACTTACGTGGTAATGAGTAAGAGAAAACTCATTGCCTTGGTAAAAGAAGGATTAGTTGACGGTTGGGACGACCCAAGAATGCCGACTTTAGTTGGATTGAGAAGACGCGGATACACCGCAGAAGCCATGCAGCTTTTCTGTGACCGTATCGGCGTATCCAAACAGACCGGCGGCTGGATTGATTATTCCGTTCTCGAGGGCTGCCTCAGGGAAGTTCTTGATTCTTCCGCAGATAGAAGAATCGCTGTTCAGAAACCTCTGAAGCTCATCATTGACAATTATCCGGAAGAACAGATCGAGCAAATCGAAACACCCAACCATCCGCAGTATCCTGAACGCGGTTCCAGAACATTAGGCTTCTCCAAGGAATTATGGATTGAGGAGGACGACTTCTCTGAAAATCCGCCGAAGGGTTACCGCAGACTGACTTTGGCTACTGAAGAAAAGCCGGCAGCTCCTGTCAGACTCCGCCACGCTTACGTGATTGAAGCCACCCACGTTGACCGTGACGAAAACGGCAAGATTATTGCTGTTCACGCTAAATACTATCCGGAAACCAAGAGCGGTTCCGAAGGTGCAAATAACATCAAAACCAAAGCTGCTATTCACTGGCTTTCTCAGAAAGACTCTTTGCCTGCAGAGATCCGTCTCTACGACAGGCTCTTCTCCTTGGAACACCCGGACGAAGGCGGCAAAGATTTCCGCGAACTCCTTACACCGGACAGCAAGACCGTTCTGAAGTCTTACGTAGAAACTTCTTTGAAGAACGCCAAACCGGAAGACAAATTCCAGTTTGAAAGAAATGGATACTATGTTGCAGATCAAAAAGACTTTACACCTGACAATTTAGTGTTTAATTTATCAGTACCTCTTAAAGATAGTTTCAACAAAAAATAAATCTTCTTAGATGCACTTTTGGCCGCTTTCGAGCGGCCTTTTTATTAAGCTTTGGGAAAGATTTAAGCTCTATATTCCAAATTGAATATTTCTATTTTCTACGGTGCTTTATGAAAAACTTCTCTCGGCGCTCATTCCTTGCCGCATCAGCAGCCGTTGCAGCTGCCGCCCTTCCTGTAGCTTCTTTCGCCTCCCCGGCCAAAGTTCCCGTCATTTGGGATGGTCAAAAAATGTGGGATTCTTTCCTTAAAGACGGCACGGGCTTTTCTTCTCCGAACGGTGAAGGAAAACCTCTGGCATTAGTCGCTTTTGATACTCAATGCCCGGATTGCATGACGCTGCAAAAGAGAATTAAACCGCTTGAGAAATACATTCACGTTATTTACTATCCAATCTCTTATCTAAACATCCACTCTGAGCCGCAGGCAACAACTATCTTGACTAGCCCGGATCCTTACAAAGTTTTCGAGCAGCAGCATGAGTACTTCAAAGATCCTGACTTCCGCGGCATCCGTTACGACATTTCCAAGCTACCGGAAAACGTAAGAAATAAAGTTTGGACAAATACCAAGATTCATAGAAGAGTGGGTTGCAGAGCCGTTCCTTACGGCGTGTTCAAAACAACTGACGGCAAGTATCTGCCTTTTGATGAAAACCTGACCACAGCTGAATTAGCTAAACTGTTCGGCATCAAAGACTACAAAGAAGAATAAGAATCCATTCCTCGGGCGCCCCATGTCTGAGGTCGAAAAACGGCTGGAAAAGCTTTTGCTTTTCGGCCGTTTTTCATTTGTTCCTTCCCTTATTATGCCGATACTTACCGGCTGTTTCCTTAAGCAAAACAGAGACTGCTTGCTTCTCAGAAGAATATTTTCCTTATTATTCAAACTGTTCTTCAAGTATCTTGAAACGGGCACTGCTTCCCTTCCCGCAGGACCTTTTAACTTATTATGTTTCATAATATTTATTCATTTTTGAGGAGTAGTTATGAGTATCTTTGGCACAATCATGGAAAAACTTGGTTTCATGAAGAAGAAAGCTGCAGATGCTGTTCTTGGATCAGAAGCCCAGGCGGCAGAAGCTCCCGCTCCTACTTCTGATGCTGCCCCAGCACCGGCACAAGAACCGGCAGTTGTAGAAGCCGCAGCTGTTACAGAAACCCCGAATCAAGAAGTTGATGTTGTTGCAGTCTGCGAAGCATTAGCCGCCAAGAATCCGGAAAAATTAAACTGGAAGAGCTCCATTGTCGATTTGCTCAAATTGTTAGGCCTTGACTCTTCTTTAGCCCACCGTAAAGCTCTTGCGGAAGAACTCAACTGCCCGAAAGACTTAATCGGCGGTGACTATTCTCAGATGAACGTTTGGCTTCATAAAGAAGTTATGAAACAGCTTGCCGAAAACGGCGGAAAAGTTCCTGACGATCTTAAGAACTAATCAATAAGTAACCTAAGGCTGTTTTCCCGGAAACAGCCTTTAGCTCTCAGCCTATGTTGTCTTACGTCTGTCTGCTTATTTTTCTCATCGGATCGGGTTTCCTTATCGGATACTCCGATTCTTCTTGGCTATGGGGAATCATTCCTACCCTAATAGGCGGTTTCTGGGGGAGTTTCAACAGCCGATTCGCCAAGCTGCTGCTCAATCCTCAGACCACTCCGACACAACGAGAAAAGCTTTTGGAAACAACACGTGTCCTCACCATCATGTGGACGTTTCTTTCCATTATCTTTGTTGCAATGGGTTACTCCTTTATCTATTTTTTAGAGCCTTCCCTCTGACCTCGGCAAAGAAGAATTTCAATCTAGCTATAATTAATTTTCGTTTTAGAAGTCAGGCTTTTTGGCCTCAAAGAAATGAAAATTTTATCTTTAAGATTTGAAAACCTCTCCCCTTTCTCCGGATCGTATTCAATAAATTTTGATTCGGCAGACTTTTCGCAATCTAAAACATTCTCTATTTTGGAAAAACAAGGCGGGTCAGGGAAAATTATTTTAGACGCCATTTCTCTAAGCCTCTTCGGAAAAACTTTTTTTGAGGAAGGAAAGACTTCGGAAATTTCGCTCTCCTCTGACAAAACCGGTCCTGCCGCCGCTGAAGTTACCTTTACATGCAGCGGCGTAAAGTACAACGCCTCTTGGAAGGCTGTGCCCACTGCCGCCGGTCATTCAATTTACCGAGAACTTCGAAACGAAAACAACGAGCTCGTAGATGACAATCTTCAAACAGTCTCTAATTCCGTATCTTCTCTCCTAGAACTTACACCGGAGGCTTTTAACAAACTCGTATTCCTGGATCTGAGAAATTTCTCTCCCCTCCTTGGAGGAGATCATGCAGCAAGAGAAAGTGCTTTATCCAAAGTATTCGGACAGTTCGGCTTGGACAACCTGCCGGTCTTGACTAAAGAAGTTGCAAAACAAAAAAGAATTGCAGCGGACGTTTCCCGCAGAATGCTCAATGCTTTTGAAATCCTTCCGCCGGAAAAAGAGAATCAGCTGACATCTCAACTGGCAAATCTGAAACAGTCGATAATGGCCTTAAAGAGCTCCATTAACGACAATGCTCAAGCCATTTCTTGGCTGCAGAAATTAGACTCCCTGAAAGAAGAGCTCCAAAGACTTCTCAAGGAAGAAAGTCTTCTTAAAGCAGATGTTGCTCGCTTTGATATAAAAAAACCGGTTCTTGAAAAAGCTGTCCGTGCTGAAAATTTAACTTCGGAATTTATTGCCGTTAAAAATTTGCGGGAGCTTGTCAGTAAACAAAAGAAAGCTTTCGACGAAGTCAAAACAAAGGTTTCTCATTGCAGCGAACGTGTTAAGAACGCACGGCAGAACCTTCAGGAAAAAGAAAAACTGCTTAGGAATGCCGAAGGAATCTATAACTCTAAACATGCCATAGCTCAAAAGGCATCGGAGCTAGGCCAGCAGGCTGCTCATTACAAATCTCTGGCAGAAAAAGGCCGTAACCTTCTGACCGACGAGTCGGAGAAGCTCAAAAATGCATCATCTGCATTGACCTCTTTCAAAGAAAGCTTGGCTCTGGAAAAAAACAAACAACAGCAGTTGGTAAAGAAAATTTCGGACTGCGGCGGAGATGAGAAGCTAAAGAACGAACTTTTTGATTACCAGAATAAAATCGAAGCCTTTGATTCCTATTCTTTTGAAAAAGAAGAGGTCGCCAAAGCCCAGAAATCCTATCAGCGCGAGCTGGAAAAAGCCCGTTTGGATACGCAGGAGAATGAGTCTCTCCTTGCTGCATTGAAAAAAGAAGAACTTGTCCTTCAAGGCGATATTGCGGCTAAAAACCGCCATATCAGCAAAGGGCTCGGTAATCTTACGGAAGATACGCTGATTCAGGATCTGCAGGTCTACGACAAAAAATTAGAAGGACTCAGTTCTCTCGAGGTACTCAATGAAGAACTCATCGACCATTTCGAAAGACTTAACGCTGAAAAAGAGACACTTAACAAAAATACTTACGAAAGCAAAGTTGCTTCTGTGATTTTGAACGGTTCTATACAAACTTATAAGGATAAGCAGGCCATCGTTGCTGATTCGGAGACCATTTTACTTTTTCAGCAGAAAGTTAAGATTTTAGAGCCTCAAAGAAAAGAACTGGAAAACGGGAAACCGTGCCCGCTTTGCGGAGCGATTCATCATCCCTATGCCTCTTCCATCCCCTTTTCTTTCAATGCTGAAGAAAAGCTCAAAGAGGCAAAAGAAGAGGCCAGAAAGGCAGCATTGTCCCTGGCTGAAGCTCAAAACAAATACGATACTTTGTCTAAGGCTATCGAGAACTCCGGACTTTTGATTCAACAGCTCAACTCTTCTGTTGAAGATCTTAAAAGCCGCATACTCGGCCTGTCCTCCCAACTGGAATTAAACGGTTTGAAGGAAAAGAAGCCGATTACTTGGACGCAAATCATTAAACAGAAAAAGACTTTCATTGCGAACAAAAGAGAAGATCTCAGCAGCAAGATCGAACAGATTCAGACTTTCAAACAGGCAGGTTCCGAACTTTTAATTAAACTCGGAAAGGTCCAAGCAAGCATCAAAGAGCTGACTGAACGAACTGAAAAAAGAAAGATGGACATCATCGACATTTCTAATTTGCTTCAGCAAACAAATGTTCGGGAATCTCTGCTTACTTCTAAGCAAGAAGAGCTCTTTAAAGAACTGGAAAGGTTCTATTTACGCTTCGGCATTAAGGTTTCTTCCATTGCTTCAATCAAACAGCAATTCGTGATCTTGGTTAAACGCAGAGAAACCTATGTAGATTCAACAAATGACCTGCAAATCGTTGAAGCTAAAATTGAAGAAATTTCTTTGAGCCAACAAGAATGCCAAAACGAAATCAATACGCTTAAAAACAAAATTTCCGCTATTGAAACTGAAATTGCACGCCACGACAGCGAAGAAAAGAAACTGCTCAAAGAAAAACAAGATCTACTCGGAAGTTCTAGTTCCGAAGAGTTCGAAGTGTCTGCCAGAGAAGAACTTGAACAAGTTCAGCTCGCCTATCGAGAAGCGGAGGAATTGTTTAATCAAAGAGAAGATGAATTTCAATCTGAAGAAAGCAACGGCTTGACAACAGAAAAGGTTTATCAAGACCTCGTTGAGACAATCGAGAAAAAGCAAGCCGAATTTGAAACCAAACTCAAGGAAGCAGGATTTGTTTCGGAAGCTCAATTTACTGCTTCAAAGATTACGGCACAGCAAAAAGAAGAACTTCAGAAGCAGAGCGATGATCTTACTGTCCGTTCTCAAGATCTTTACGGCAGAAAAGAAGCTTTAACGCAGGAAATCGATAGCCTCTCAGCACAGAATTTGACCTCTCAGTCTTTGTCTAAACTTCGTGAAAGCTTAGAGAAGAATGAAGCTGAACTCCAGGTTTCCCTACTCAGAGAAAGCGAAATTTCCGAGGAAATTGAACACAACCTCTACACAAAGCAAAGATACGAAAGAGAAAGCCAAGAACAAAGAAAGAGAGAAAACGAGAGCTTGCGCTGGGAGGACTTTTCCCTTCTGTTAGCCTCTCCTGCTAATAATCGAAATCACTCTTTCCTTTACCCGATTGCTTTTGACATTCTGCTCGACTTCTCGAACAAGCAGCTTGCTTTCTTGAATCCGAGATACAGCTTATCCATCGATCGTTCGGATCCTTTAAAACTTCTGCTTGTCGATGAATACAAGAGAGAACAGCCGGTCTCCTTTGAGAAAATGACATCGGAAGAAACTTATTTGGTGTCTTTGTCTTTATCTTTGGGCTTTACTCAAATGATCGGACAATTAAGAAACGCTGACCTTGTTTTTATCGGGAAATCAGCTGTTTCCAGCGATGTTAGAAACCAACAGTATCTTTTAGCTGCGGTTTCTAAACTGAATCAGCAAGGAAAGATGGTAGGAATGTTCTCTGAGGATTTTGCCCTCAAAACCGCCGAGCCTCTATCTATTGAATTTGACCTAAATTCCATACATCAAATTAAAGGGGCCGGAATCCGCACGAATTTGACCTAGTCAGCTGTTGGCTCTTCCTCCAACTCTATTAACACGGCCCCGGAAGTCATGTTAGTGAGCTTGGAGGAAAATTTTTCTATCTCCTGTTCGGGCATTTCTATCTCGAGCATGACGTCCATTCCGAACTCTTGGCACCTAATGGTCCCTCTGAATTCCGGAAGCGTCCGGAGAATTAAAGTGAGGAACTTGTGCTCCACCGTGACCTTGAGAGAGCGGACGATCACTTTTTCGCAAGTAGGAAGCGTCTCCAACGCTTGCCGAACGCTCGATTGATAGGCTTTAACAAGACCTCCTGTGCCTAACAGCGTTCCTCCGAAGTAACGTGTCACCACCGCGGTTAGTTCGCCGATTTCGCAGTGTATTAACACCGTAAGCATAGGCTTGCCGGCCGTCCCGTGAGGCTCTCCGTCATCGCTGGCGCCGATTTGTGCGGTAGACCCTGCTGCACTTGCATTAAAGGCCCAGCAGTTATGAGTGGCATCCGCGAACTCTTGTCTGATTTTCTCAATAAACCGCTTGGCTTCTTCCGGCGTCTTCGTATGAGCGACCGAGGTGATGAACCTGCTTTTCTTTATGATTTGTTCTGTTCTATGAAAGGTTCCCGGAGCCAAATCCGGGACTTGATAGGTATCTGCCGTCATTCAAAAAATCTCAACGATGAAGTTTAGGCACAATCATAAAGATTTCTTCATGTTCCATCACGAGCGGTTCAGATTTGCGGTAGAAGAGAATGCCGTCCTCCTCGGCTCTAACTGAACTCAAAACCTCCCCGGTCTGAGCATCTGTGATTTGTGCAAGCTCCTGCCCGGCTAAGACCTCATCAAACACATCTACTTTCGGCAAGAAGATTCCGGGTGCTTCGGCGCGCACGGTCTTTAATTCTTCTTCGTAGAAAATCGTGGATTCAAAACCGCCGTAGATACTGTAGTCAATGATGCCCATTCTTGATAAAAAGCGCAAAATGGATGCGACTTCAAGCTCAGAGTCTTTGACATTGACTTTATCCGTGTAACGGGAAATCAAAGAAAAAGTTTTGGTATCCCAAACCTGCCAGTTAAAGTTAAGAGTCGTTGTATCGAAAGGAATCGGTTTTCTAAAGACGATAAACGGCAGTCCGAAGAGCTGCGCTTCTCCGGCCTCTTGGTATGGTGTCTTGACAATGCGCAGATGAGTGACGTAATCGCCTGATATATAGCAGGAAGACAAATGAATGCCGTATTTATAGCCTTGAATTTTTTCGAATAAACCCGCAGCGATTCGTTGAGTTGTCTCGCCTCGGTTGTATCCGGGAAACATGCGGTTAATGTCGGAATTATCCATCGCCCAGAATCTCTTCCCGATGTTGACGGAATAAGTATTTGCTGTCGGAACGACGGTCACACCGTAATTTCTTCTGAAAAGTCCCTGCTCTTCAATTCTTTTCAGCCTTTTAACCAATGCTGCAGCGGTATACATCTGCTGAATTTCATTACCGCGCAAATTTCCGATCACACAAACGGTTTTCCCGGTTCCGCCGAAATGATAGGCCTTAATTTCAAAAGGCTCCCGGTAAGTAGAATTCATTCGAAACAGAATTTCTTCTCTCATTTTTGTTCCTCCAGAATTCTGGCGATAAGCGAGCCTTCGTTAACAATCGGATATTCTCTTAGGGTAAATAAAAGCCCTTTTACATCAGAGACGCATTCTTCTTTAACCTTCCCTTCAAACGGGTCAAGAATACGGCCGATTATTTCGCCCGGAACCACCTGAGAACTATGGCGTGTAGTAGGAACAAAAACGCCGGAAGTTTCTGCATTAATAAACGATACGGAGCGGTCAGCAGAAACGATCGGCTTACGGACCGGATCCACAGGACCGGTCCACATTCCTTCATTTTTGAGAAGATTCAAAATTCCGTTGACTAATCTTTCGCAGTAATCGACGGTAATCCTCATTCCTACGCCTGCTTCAACGACAAGGGTTTTGACTCCGATTGAATTTAAGCTGTATGCCAAGGTCGACTCAAGAACCGTGGAAGCTTGATGAATCCAAACAAAATCCACATCAAGCATTTCGGCGTATTCAACCAAATCTTCGGCAGAATTAATATTGACCCGAACCTGCGGAATTTCGCGTAGGAAAAGATTGCTCGCGTGAATATCAATTGCAAAATCGGAGGTGCTGAACTCCTTAATAAGTTCACTAGCGATCCATTCTTCGACAGCTCCGTTAGCATTGCCCGGAAAGATACGGTTCATATCCAAATCAAAGAAGGGAACTCCGCGCTGCAAAGTATCGACACCCATTGGATTTAAAGCCGGGTATACGTCCACAATACCATTGAGGCATTCCGGATGCTCTTGCAAACGGCGATTTAATTCGTAGCAAATGTATTGACCTTCCAGCTCATCTCCATGAATTCCGGAAACAACGCAGAGCCTTTTCAACCCTTCAAGGTTGTGGGGCTTAAGTCCTTTCGGAAGATGTCTGTTCTTCTTGATAACCAGTCTTTCTCCGACCGGAAGACTCAATGACAAAACTTCTTCTATCATCTTATTAAAGCTCGATCAATCCTGACTTAGTAAGCATGACTTGTGCTCCCCCGCCAAGGAACACTCCTTTCTCCAGAGAACAGGAAGAAAAATCAATTCCCTGAGAAATCTTCATATAACGATCGTTGCAAATTGTATTGTGTGTAGGATCAACGCCCACCCAGTACTCACCATTAAAGTATTCTACCCAAGCGTGAGTTGCACCCTCTCCTTGCAGCAGACCTGCGATATACCGGCATGGGACACCCTGAGCACGCAAAACGCTAAGCAAAATATGAGAATAGTCTTGACAGACTCCCTCACCGATTTCCCAGGCCTCTGATGCCGTCGTGGAAGTTGTGGTAACTCCTTTTTGATACCTGAAGTCGCAGGAAATTCTTGAAACCCAATAATCCGTCACCTGATCAGCCGAACCTGTTGTCTTAAATTCCAAGAAGTACTCGGCCAGCGCTCCCTCTAACCGAGTGAGCGGAGTATGAGATAAATAGTAGGGGGCAGGCTCTGAATAGTCTTTCTTTGAAACATCAATCAGGACCTCACCCGTCGAACAAAAAGTGAAGGAGTCATGTCCGTGTTCTAGGTAACCTTGATGGACTAAATTACCGAAAGCGTCTTTATAGACTCCCAGTCCGCAAGCAGGCGAGCAAGAGAGACTGACTCGCATCGGCTCTTGTGAAGGTACTACCAAAGGAGAAGCCCGCAGCAAAAACGTATGGTTATTGACGGGCTCTTCAAACCTCAAGTCTGTTTTTAAAGAATAAAGAAATTTCTTCATTAAAAAGCCTCTTTTAAGGTTCTACAAGTTCTCCAATTAAACTCAGTGCTTGAAGACGAGAAATGTCATCACCTTTCTGGGATTCAATCAGATAGGTTAAGGCCTCAAGCTTGTTTTTATTAATATTAATTCCCGATCCCTCCAAACGACGGATCAGTTTACCTAGAGTTATTTCCAACTCTTCCCAATCGGCTCCGAGACGCAGCTGCATATCAAGCCTTTCTAAATATCTTCCGGCTTTAATTAAGCTGCGTTTGTGCTTGGTTCCGACTTTTTCGTCGAGGATACCCCAAAAGGCCAGCAAATAATCAACTACCTGCTGGTTTAATAAAGCGTAGGCGCCCGTTTTTGCACCTTCTTCCATTAAGTCCAAGGACATCTGGATGTAGGAAAGAGCAGGCGTTGAGATGATGTTTCTCAGCACTAAACCGTTGTCGTACGCTCTGGAGAGATTACTATACAAAGAATCCGGATTATTTTTATCCCACTGATAGTGAGTAATAAAATCCATATCATCCGCGTACACGTTCGGAATATTTAGCCTATCGCAAAATTGCTTATAAGCAGAGCTGTCTGAATCTAATAAGACGTCATAGAGCTCTTCGAGATAATGTAAGGTCAAGCAGACTCTTTCGACATAACGTCCGAGCCAGAATAAATGATCACCTTGTTCTACCGAGACATAACCCATGTGTCTTTAAAGCCTCCGCCTTGAGAAGAGTTAACTACGAAAGAATCCGGCACTCGAGAGAATCTTGTCAGACCGCAGTGCCAAACATCTGTTTTATCTGCTGAAGAAACCACGTAGGCTCTTAAGTCAGCTTTTCTTGGAACGGTTGTTTCACCGTCAAGAACAGGAAGATCAATAAAGTAAATCACTTCCTGGAGGATGAACCTTCTCGGTTCGTCTTGGATTTTTTGACGCCACTCTGCGAGCGTCGCTTCATCCATATCTTTTCCGAAGAGAACGCCATATCCGCCTGCTTCAGCAATATCTTTGATAACCAGCTTATGAATGTTATCCAAGCAGTATTCCATGTCTTCCTTATACATTGGAAGATATGTCGGCGCATTATGCAGGATCGGCTTTTCGTTCAGATAGTATTCAATCATTTTAGGAACAAAGTAATATGTTCCCTTATCGTCAGCCACGCCGTTGCCCGGTGCGTTGACAATCGCAAGATTACCTGCAAGATATGCGCTCATGATTCCCGGAACACCAATCAAAGATTCAGGATTGAATGTCAGTGGATCGAGGTATTCATCGGAAATGCGGCGGTAAATAGCACCGACTAATGCTCTTCCGCCCTGCTGGGTACGGATATAAAGCTTATTTTCCTCCACGAACAAATCATTCGGCATCACCAGAGGAAAACCTGTCACCTCGGCCAAGTAGCTGTGTTCAAAGAAAGCTGAGTTATACCGGCCCGGTGTAAGAATGACATTCAGACCGCCGGGATTGACGCTTTGCATGCTGTGAGCCAAGAGTCTGCCGTAGTCGGCGTTGTTGTCCACTTTATTATGTTTAAAGGTTTCCGGGCTAGCTCGGCGTGAGAGCTTCCTCGCAATTAAAGGGTAGGAAGCCCCGGAAGGGATGCGAAGATTGTCTTCAAGAATGAACCATTCTCCGCTGTCAGCCTGCACGAGGTCGATACCCGAAATATGAGAGAATACGCCGGCCGGGGGGACGAAATTATCGCACTCAGGCAGAAAACCGCTTGAAGAGAAAACGAAATTGTCCGGAACTACACCGTCTTTGATAATTTTTTTATCAGTGTAGATATCTTTTAAAAAAGCATTTAGAGCGTTTACACGCTGCTTCAAGCCTTGTTCGAGGATTTCAAATTCCTCCGCTGAAATTACTCTTGGAACCGGATCGAAGGGAAATAACTGTTCGATAAATTCATTATTTTTATAGATACCGAACTTCACTCCGTAACGGGCCAGGAGACGATTAATTGCCTGAGCATTGGCAACTAAAGATTCCATTATTTGACCTCCTAGGATTGATGATTGGTTTGCACCGGTAAAGGAAGTGAACCTAGATCTGAAAAGATTTTGGTTCAGCTTTTATATTAGGACTATTTAAGAACCAATCTTTTAATCTTAACAACAAAATCTAATTACAAAGCTAGGACTTTCCCCCACCCGCATAATTACTACAGATTTAAGAAATTTACGCAAAAAGACTTGGCAAAGAATTCAAAAATAGGATAGAATTCGACTTCTGTTGAGTGGCCCGATGGTGAAATTGGTAGACACAAGGGACTTAAAATCCCTCGGCGATTTAGCTGTGCCGGTTCAAGTCCGGCTCGGGCCACCAATCAGCCCTATTCCTTCTTTCCGAAAGTCAACGAAAATCACAGCAAAAAATCCCATCTTTACAAGGGCTTAAGTTGTCCAATTATTTTAACCGTTACTAAAATCAACGTAAATTTAGGCAAATAATACAAAGTTCATTCGGGGGCATTTTTGGGGGTACGGAAAATTTAAATGAAATATACGCAGAAATCGCTTAAAGCATTAACCGAACAAGGCAAATATTCAGACCTTATGCCAAGCTGACAGAGCATTACAGCTTTATTGAAAATCACTCGGATCTTCTGATTTGTATAGAATCCGGGCGGTCTTATGTTGTATTGCCTGGGGGCTGCGTCCACCGTTCCTTCTCGGAAGAAGCATCGGCAGACACAGTATCATTGACGCGGCCTACTTGCTCAGAAACGGAGTACCTTTGCAAAAAATCTCTTCGCCCATGAAGAAAGTATTTAACCTGGGTAACTCAACCATTTACTACCAACTTCAAGACTTGGACAAAATTTATCTGCAGCCTCTGTTAGAAGCCATTGAAGAGCAAGCTAGAGAAGAGAAGATCCTGCTGGCTGATGAAACGGTATTTCCCGTACTCGAGTGCCAAGGCAAAGGCAATACCGGAACTAGAAAAGTTGCAGAGCCAAAATCAACGAATTATTTACTTGCTCTGGGATCGGTCCGCGATAGCCACAGTCCCCTAGCTCTCTACTATCCGATGAGAAGCCGCGACCTTGAATCCATTAAAGAGCACTTGACCAAAGGTTATAACTTCGAGTACTTGGTCTCGGACGCTTATTCTGCCTACAACAGCATCATCAAATCTGAACATCCGCAAGCCAAGCACCGAAGCTGTTTAGTGCACTTCCGCAGAGAAGTCCTCAGAGCTGTTCTTACCGACAGACAACTCGATGAGATAGGCAAGTTGGAGCTTGAAGAACAAGAGCAGATGCTAAAGATGCTTATCTCCAATGACACTTTGCAAACTGCTTGTTTGATGGTAGTGGAGGCAATCGGCAAAATCATCAGATTACGCAAGAAAATGAAAGAACTAAGCGGTCGTGAGCGTCGTCAAAACGAAGAAAACCAGAAGCTTCTGATGGATAAAGTCAATACAGTAATGAATCAGATCAAAAAGAAAAGAGTTGAAATGAAACGATCTGTCTGGTCTAGACATAAAGCACTCAGATAGGACAGCCTGGGCTTTCTGCTATCACCTAAACAACAAAGAAGAACTGCGACATTCCTGGCAAACCCTGCAACGCCTTGTGACTCAAATCTGATTGAAAATTCTTTTACGGCTGGCCGCTGTCATTCGGAAGAACCTACAGTGCCTTCAAACAATTAGGTCTGCAGAAAGCATCTTTGATATCTTGTCGGTCTATATAACATTACAGCTCAACAAAGTTGAAGATCCTCAGGAATTCCTCCGGCGCTACTTCAGAAGTTTGTACCTCTACATGGTAGAAAATGCTTGGACTGAGGCCTTGAAAGATGGCAAGGACCCAGCTAAGAAAATTAAGAGCTATGATTTTAAAGGGCTCCGCAAAGGATTTGACTTCTCTTCTTCACCGCCTTGGAAGGCAACCTGACGAAAAAATAATCAACCTGCTCTAGATCTCATCATAAAGAGTTCCTCGTTTACAAAAACCGGGTCTTGGACCTCTTACAAAGAAAACTCCATAAGACTTATTCGACCTTTTGAAATCTCTAACAAAGAGAATTTAAAGAAAACCGTACTGCAAATAGAGCTTCAGGAAGTTGCTGGATTGTACAAAGTGGGATCTATCTTTTATTCTGATAAAAAGACAAAAGAAGAGGACATCCTATTTGATCGTCAGCCTTACGATCACGGCCCCCTTTCGCAGTACGAAACTGCCATAGGCTTGAACTCCGCTCCGACTTCACTGAAAACAGGGCAATCCTCTTCGCTTCCTCTTATTCTAAATCAGTACTCCTTTCTGCTTTTGAAAGATTACTTGAACTTCTTGACTATCCCGAACAAATTCGTTGTCGTTCAGAACCGTTGCTTAGAGACCTGCATTATCTTTTGCTTTTCTCATCCTGTGGAGGAGCCTTACGCGCAATGATAAAAGTCGGCTCAAATAATCTTGCTATTTTGAAATCCGTTTCATGGATCAAGCATAACTTTGAGAAAGCTATCCTCATAGAAGATATCGCAGGTATGGCCAATATGTCATTTTCTGCCTTCCACCGGCTTTTCAAAACAGTCACGGGATTCTCTCCTCTTCAATATCAAAAAAGAGTCTCGCTTTACGAGGCGCAGCATCTTTTGTTCTCTGTGGGACAGAATGTAAGTTCTGCTGCATTTTCCGTCGGCTACGAATCGTGTTCACAATTCGTCAGAGAATACAAACGGTTGTTTGGACAACCTCCTCTTAAGGACATAATAACAAAATCTGATTCTGTTAATTCGCCGGGAAAAAGTCCTTGAAAATATAGAGTTAAGAACTATGAAACCGTTTTAGCTTGCTGAGTGCCAAAAGGTAGCTGAGACCAACTTCACCTCAATCCGCACAAACAAAAACATTCCATTAATTGCCTTCGAGCTTTATCATTAGAAGATCAACGGTTAAAAATCTCATCCGTTTATTTTATTTGGGTGTTATAAATGTCAAACCAGCTTTACGATTCTTCCATCTTCCAAGAAATAAAGAAACAACAACAAGAACTGACCTCTTATAGACGTCGAATCCATTCCCAACCGGAAATCGGTTTTGAAACCTCTAATACCGTCCAGGCAATCAAAGAATTTCTCAATGCTAAAAATATTTCCTCCGTTGATACTGAAGTATCTCCGGGAAGTCTTATCGCCGTTATAGACGGAAACCGCCCAGGCCCTACTATTGCTTTGCGCGCAGACATTGATGCTCTTCCATTGCAGGATGCAAGCACAAACGCATGGAAAAGCCAAATCGCTGAAAGATGTCACGCTTGCGGCCATGACGGACATCAAACGTGGTTATTGGCAGCTGCCGATTATCTCCACTCTCACAACGATTTTCCGGGAAGAGTTATTTGTATTTTCCAGGCTGCCGAAGAATCGGTCTCCGGTGCCAAGAGCGTAGTTGAGTCCGGAATTTTTCAAAAATATGATATCCAAGAAGTCTACGGTGCACATAACGAGCCTTTCTTGGATTTAGGAAGCATAGGCTTTAAAACCGGCGCTCTAATGGCTTCTGCCGATTACTTCAAAATTTCTCTGTTCGGCAAAGGAACTCATGGCGCACGCCCTCATCTTGGAATAGATACTTTCCCGGCAGTAACCGAAATTTATCAGGCTCTCCAAACCATCGTTTCCCGCAATGTCGATCCTTTGGAATCTATCGTCCTGTCCGTCTGCTCCGTGGTTTCCGGCAACGGTACTTCGTATAACATCATCCCGGCTAAATCTGAAATGGTCGGTACCGTCAGAACCTTTTCTCCGGCCGTAAGAGACTTTGCGGAAAAGCGTTTGCATGAAATCGTCAAAGGCATCTCTTATGCTCATAACTTGGAATTCGAGGTTTCGTATAACAGACTGACGGGCCCCGTGATTAACGACAAAGAATGTACTGAATTTGCCGTTAAGACCGCTGAAGAACTTCTTGGAAAAGAAAATGTGCTCCCGGCTTTAAGTCCGACAATGATTAGTGAAGACTTCAGCGAATATGAGGAAGTTGTACCGGGAACAATGTTCTTAATCGGTGTCAGAGATAAAGAACATACTCAGCCCCTTCATCATCCTTCTTATGACTTCAACGATGAGGTAATCCCGCTGGCCGCTGCCTTCTTCATTGAATTAACCGTAAAAAGACTCGCCTATCTTGCAACAAAAGAAGATAAGACTAGAAGAAATTAATCATCTTCTTTAGACTTATCGAATTCCTTAATCTTTCTTAAAACTATTAAGTGAGGAGAACTCTAAATGTATAGCTTAAATGACATGGTTGCCCTAAGAAGAGAAATCCACTCTTTCCCGGAACCCGGTTGGTGTGAATTTGTCACAACGTCAAAAATCGTTGAAAGACTTAAAGCTATGGGTATCGAACCGCTGGTCGGCAAACAAATCATCAATCCTGAATTCATCGCAGGCAGAAATCCTGCTGCGGTTCAAGCCGCACTTGCTGCAGCACAAGCTAAAGGAGTCTCTCAAGAACTTTTAGACAAAATGGAAGGTTATACCGGTGCTGTTGCCGTATTCAAAACAGGACGTCCGGGACCTGTCATTGCAGTTAGATTCGACATCGACTGTGTTGAAGTTACTGAAGCTCAAGAGCCTCAGCATAGACCTTTCGCTGAAGGATGGAGCAGCCAGAATCCGGGCAGAATGCATTCCTGCGGTCATGACGGCCATCTGACAATGGGAGTTGGCCTTTGCAGCTGGATTGCAGAGAACCTGGACAAACTTTGCGGAACAATCAAAGTACTCTTCCAGCCGGCAGAAGAAGGCGTCCGCGGTGCCAGACCAATCGCTGAAAGCGGCGTCCTGGACGATGTTGATTTCTTATTCGGCAACCACCTCGGCCTTGGTGTTGATACCGGAATTATCTCTGCCGTCCCTGGCGAATTCCTCGCTACAACAAAACTGGATGCTACTTTCACAGGCGTTGCTGCTCACGCCGGTGCCAACCCGGAAAAAGGCAAGAATGCTCTGTTGGCAGCAGCTACCGCTGCTCTCGCTATTCATGCTCTTCCAAGACCGATTGGTCCGGTATCTGCTTTGAATGTAGGTACTCTAAGAGCCGGAGAAGGTAGAAACGTTCTGCCTCCTAATGCTTTCATGCAGCTGGAAGTCAGAGGAGAATCCGAAGAAGTTAACGCTTTGATGAGAGAAGAAGCTATTCGCCGCCTGCAAGGCGCAGCAGATATGTACGGCTGCGAATTGAAAATCGACAAGGCCGGCGAAGCCACTGAATTTAATCCTGATCCTGAAGCCATCGCCATCGCTGAAGAAGCTGCTGTTAAAACTGTCGGTGCTGAAAATGTCCAGCATCTGGATCTCAAGCTTGGCAGTGAAGATGCCACAATTCTCCTGCGCAGAGTCCAGTCTCACGGCGGCAAGGGGACATTCATCGTGTTCGGTTCTACTATAAAAGCCGGTCACCACCAGCGCCTCTTCGACTTCGACGAAGAAGTTCTTTCCATTGCTGTTAATTTCTACAAGAACCTGTTAACCAAAACTAACGGCATCTAATCCCGGAAAGGACTGAGAAAAAGCGGCATCCTCGTTAAATATGAAGAAGTCTTCGGATACGAAAATCGATCCTTACTCACCGGTTTGGAATAAGTACAGAAAGATTCTTCACATTGACTTGGATGCCTTTTTTGCGTCCGTAGAACAGCGAGATAATCCTTCTCTTGTAGGTCTGCCGATTGCCGTAGGCCTTAATAAAGCACGAGGAGTCGTTGCTTCCTGCAGCTACGAAGCCAGAAAATTCGGTGTTCACTCGGCACAGCCTTCTCACCTTGCCGCCAAACTTTGTCCTAACCTTATCTTTGTGGAAGGACGGATGGAAGCCTACAAAGAGGCCTCTGAAAATATTCTGGAGATATTCCGCAGATACACCGAACTGATAGAACCGGTCTCTATTGACGAAGCTTTCTTAGATGTCACGCAGAACAGGTTAGGACTTCGCTTCGGCGTTGACTGTGCAAAAGCAATTAAAAAAGATATCAGAAAAGAAGTTGGCCTCGTAGCCTCCGCAGGGGTCTCCTATAACAAGTTCTTGGCTAAGATTGCCAGCGATTGGAAAAAACCTGACGGCTTATTCGTTATTCATCCGGCTAAAGCACAAGATTTCATCGACAAGCTCCCCGTTAAAGCTATATGGGGTGTGGGACCTGTCACTCAGAAAAAGATGGAGTCTCTGGATATTCACACCTGTTCGGACCTCAGAAAACAATCCTTATTATTTCTAACCGAACATTTTGGCAAAGCCGGTCTTAGCTACTACAACTATGCCCGAGGAATCGATGAGCGTCCCCTTAGAGTCAATCGCATCCGCAAACAAGTCAGCGCTGAAATCACGTTCTCCAAAGACCTTTCTAACCTGTCCGACATACAGGAAGGTATTTCCAGAGTCGTCTGTCAGCTCAAGGAAAGAATGACCAGACGCCGGTTCAGAGGTTTCTCACTGACATTAAAAGTGAGGATGAGTGACTTCAAAACATTTTCCCGTTCTCACACCTTCGACCACATCTTAGAGGACCCTCAAGAAATTTATGAAGAGTCCTTAGAGTTGCTCTCTAAACTCGATTTGAGCAAAAAAGTTCGATTAATTGGAATAGGGATCGGCTCTCCTCTGGAAGTTGAGCAAGAGGAGCTTCTGCCATTCTTGGAGTTCTGACGCTCAACGTTTTATCCGTAGCACACCTCAAAATCCAAACGACCCACCCTTGACAAAATACCTTTTTAATCGAAAAAAGCTATCACTCAAATTGGTACTTTTATTTATTCATGCTCGGGGATATCCCTTAATATCAAGACAGGTAAAGGAGAAATACAAGATTCAGCATTAGTAATTTAACTTTGTCTTTCTCTCCTCTCTCAGCCCGAGAGACACCCTACCTTCTAGCCGTTTAGGTTGAGGTAGTTACCAAAATCAAGGAGGGCGTTATGTCTAACTCTTTTGCCGCTACGTCGTTAGTATGGGTCAATGGACAGGTAACGATTCCTAAATACGTATTAGACGTTCTCGGTGTTCATAGCGGTCACCATGAAAGTGTGACATTCATTATTGAAGGCGATACGGTCCGTCTCGTTAATTCTGCCGTTTTCTCCATGCAGCATTTGCAAAACAGCTTGAAAGCCGGAGATCCGGATAACGAAAAAGAAAGCGCCTAGCTTACTGAACCATCTCAAAGAAAAACCAGCGAAATTTCGCTGGTTTTTCTTTGATTAGGATCGGGAGGATGGTCCTCCCGAACATCTAACGCCTATACGGCTTTCTTTGAAAAGATAAATTTGCCGTCCTGGTAGTCGACATCTACGATATCGCCCGGTGCGTATTGTCCCTTCAGAAGGTTGATAGCAATCTTGTTTTCCAAGTATTCCTGAACAGCTCTTCTTAACGGACGTGCGCCGAATAACGGATCAAAGCCAACCTTGCCGATTTCATCCAATGCCGCATCGCTGACTTCAAGACCGATATTCTGAGCTTCCATACGTTTAGCCAGTTTGCGGATCTGAATTCTTGCGATTTCTCTAATGGCTTTTTCATCAAGGGCATTAAAGACAACGATTTCATCAATTCTGTTGATAAATTCAGGTCTGAAATGTTTCTTGACTTGTTCCATCACGGCTTCTTTGATTTCAACCGGATCTTCGCCTTGGCGGTTCATGATTTCCTGAGAACCAAGGTTTGAAGTCATGACGATAACGGTATTCTTGAAGTCAACCGTCCTGCCTTGACCGTCTGTCATTCTGCCGTCATCAAGGGCCTGCAGAAGAATATTGAAGACATCCGGATGCGCCTTTTCTACTTCATCGAGAAGAATAACGCTGTATGGTTTTCTTCTGACGGCTTCTGTCAAATAGCCGCCCTCTTCATAGCCTACATATCCCGGAGGCGCACCAATCAAACGAGCAACGGAATGCTTCTCCATAAACTCACTCATATCGATACGAATCATTGCCTCATCGGTATCAAAGAGGAATTCTGCTAAAGCTTTCGTCAATTCTGTCTTGCCAACACCTGTCGGTCCTAAGAACAAGAATGAACCGTACGGTCTGTTCGGATCAGCCAAACCGGCACGAGAACGCAGAATAGCGTCGACAACCTTCTGTACTGCTTCTTTTTGACCAACGACTCTCTTGCCGATATGTTCGGCCATATCAAGCAATTTCTGTCTTTCGCCTTCCATCATCTTGGAAACAGGAATTCCGGTGGCACGAGAAACAACGTCAGCAATTTCTTCTGCACCAACCTGAGTCCTCAGAAGTTTAGGCTTTTCTTCATAAGCCTTATGTTCTGCGTCTTCCTCTTTAAGCAGACGTTTTTCAAGTTCGGGAAGCTGACCGTACTGGATAGAAGCCAATTCTTCGTACTTGCCTTGACGGCGGAGTTCTTCCATCTTGGTCTTCAATTTGTCGATTTCGTCTCTGATGTTCTGAGAGCCGAGAGCAGCACTCTTTTCCGCTTTCCAAATTTCTTCCAAGTCAGAGTATTCACGGCCGAGCTTTTGAATTTCTTCTTCAAGAGCTTCCAAGCGCTTCAAGCTTGCTTCGTCCTTTTCTTTCTTGACGGCTTCTCTTTCAATCTTCAGCTGAATCAGTCTGCGGTCAAGTTTGTCAAGTTCTTCCGGCTTTGAGTCAATTTCCATCTTGATGCGGGCAGCTGCCTCATCAATCAAGTCAATGGCTTTATCCGGAAGGAATCTGTCTGTGATGTAGCGAGCTGAAAGTTCTGCGGCTGCAACAATAGCCGGGTCGGTAATTTCTACGCCATGGTGAACTTCATATTTTTCCTGCAAACCGCGGAGAATAGCGATGGTATCTTCAACGCTTGGCTCATCAACGATAACCTTCTGGAATCTTCTTTCCAAAGCGGGATCTTTTTCAATGTATTTACGGTATTCGTCAAGGGTTGTTGCACCGATAACATGCAGTTCGCCTCTCGACAGAGCCGGCTTAAGCATATTGCCGGCATCCATAGCGCCGTCTGTCTTCCCAGCACCGACTACGGTATGAATTTCATCGATGAAGAGAATAATGCGGCCCTCTTCAGCTACAACTTCCTTCAGAAGAGCTTTGAGTCTTTCTTCGAATTCACCGCGGTACTTGGCTCCGGCCAGTAAACCGGCCATATCCAAGCTCAGAACTCTCTTATGGCGTAAGGTATCGGGAACTTCTCCGTTGACGATACGCTGAGCAAGTCCTTCGACAACTGCTGTTTTACCAACGCCCGGTTCACCGATTAAGACGGGATTATTCTTACTTCTGCGCTGCAGAATCTGCATGGCGCGGCGGATCTCATCATCTCTGCCGATGACAGGATCAAGCTTGCCGTTTCGAGCTCTTTCTGTTAAATCAACCGTGTATTTCTTTAGAGCTTCACGGTTGTTTTCAGCATCAGGGTTGTCCACTTTCTCTCCTCCTCGCATAGCCATGATTGCATTTTCCAAAGCTGGTTTGGTCAATCCAGCCTCACGTGCAATGCGGCCGGCTGCGCATTTGCTGTCACATAAAACTAATAAAAATAGATCGGTGGATAAATACTCATCGCCAAGACGCTGGCCTTCTTTATCCATTTCGTTCAGAACAGTCATGAGTTCACGGCTGACCTGCACATTATTTGCCGCTCCCGAAACCTCGGGAATCTTGTTTATTTCCTTGTCGACAAGCTTCCTAAGCTCCCCAACCCGAACGCCGGCTCTTTCAAGCAAGCTCTTTCCGGTTCCTTCAGTGTCCTCTAAGACAGCTTTCAGAACGTGGACGGGATCAATGTACTGCTGAGAATGATCGGCAGCCATAGTCTGGGCTTGCCCCAGAAGCTCTTGAAAGCGCGTTGTAAATTTATCTTGACGCATATGTTTGTTAAGACTCCCTTCCCTTATTAAAAGGAAATACGGACATTCCGCTTTTACTAAATTTCATTGTCAACATTTCCGAGAGTAAAGTGTTCTTTAAACCCTTATTTTGAGCAATTTAAGTCTAAGTTTTTACGTCGCTAACTAAATATTATTTCAACAGAGTCACCCTATTCATGATTGAGAAAATTCCAGAAAAATATTTGGCCGGTCACGGAATTCGCTATTAATTTTGAAGTGAAAGAAATGGCAGAATTCCAAATAAATAAGCCTCGGTATTCCGAGGCGTAATAGACGATGGTACAGAAGTCTTCTATTTACAAAGATTCCACTTACTCATCGCTTCATCGTCGCTTTCTCTGGCATCAACCCATTTGCCTTTGCCGTCGATGGTTTCTTTCTTCCAGAAAGGAGCTTCCGTTTTGAGGTAGTCAATGATGAACTCACAGGCATCAAAGCATTCCCCTCTATGGCCGCCCGAGACTCCGACAAAAACGATCTGGTCGTTAATCTCTAAATCCCCAACCCGGTGGATGACTGTCGCATCTTGAATATTCCAGCGTTCTTGAGCTTCTTTCACAATCTTGGTTAAAGACTTTTCAGTCATGCCGGGATAATGTTCAAGAGACATTTTTTCAATCGTACAACCCTCATTAATGTCTCTGACATTTCCCACGAACATCACGACTGCCCCGGCATGCGGATTGGCTTTGAGCTCGGCATATTCTTTTTGAACATCAAAATCTTCTGTTTGAACGGAAATTTTCACGGCAATTCCCTCTCTTAAAGACTGAACCCACTGAATGGAATGTAGCGAACCAAATCTCCTTTCTTCAGGTCGGCATTTGCAGGAATGTCAGCCAGACCGTCGGCCCACAGACACGAAGTCAAAACAGCGGAGTTCTGGGTTCTGTAAGCTTCTAACGCACCGTTCTCATTACGGCGTACACGAATGAACTCTCTGCGAGAACCGCCCTTCCAGTCAAAATCAATCGGCAAGTTGTACGACTTCACCTCAACCTCTCTTCTGCCTGACAGTTTGAGAATCAAAGGCTGGGCAAAAATCAAGAATGTCACTAAAGAAGAAACCGGGTTTCCGGGTAACCCTAAGAAAGGAACACCGTTTACCTCGCCTTTAGCAACCGGTTTCCCGGGCTTAACGGCAATCTTCCACATATCGATATGGCCTAAAGCCTCAACCACGGGCTTAATGTAATCGGCCTCTCCAACGCTCATACCGCCGCTGGTTAATATCAAATCCGATTTGCGGCTTGCTTTTCTAAAAGCATCCAAAGTTGCCTCGTAGCTGTCCGGAACGTTGCCATAATCAACCACATCGCACCCTAGCTGATGCAGAAGACCTCTTAAAACAAATCGATTAGAGTTGTAGATACCGCCTTCAACTAAAGGTTCTCCGGGCATCGACAGTTCGTCACCGGTGAAAAATAAAGAAACTTTAATCGGACGATAGCACTGAACGGTAGAAGTACCTACACTAGCGGCAACGCCTAAAGCGGCAGGAGTCAAACGATCACCTGCTTTCAGAATGACGTCGCCGATTTCAATATCGCAGCCGGCTTTTCTGATCCAAGCGCCAACCTTCGGAACTTTTTCGAACCTAACGGTGCCTTCTGCGGTTTCAGTTGCTTCTTCCTGCGGAATGACGGCGTCGGCACCAACCGGAATCGGAGCCCCTGTGAAGATTCTTGCTACCGATCCTTCCTTAAGAGGTTTGCCCATATGTCCCGCGTAAATCTTTTCTGAGACTGGAAATTCAAGTTTTCCGTCAGCAAAATCAGAAACTCTGACGGCATAGCCGTCCATTTGAGAATTATCTAAGGGAGGAACTTGAATGGGCGAAACGACAGGAGCCGCTAAAATCTTACCGGCACTGTAAAGCGTGACGACTTCTTCCGTCTCTGCTTCAGGCTGAACATTTCGTAGGATCTCTTCCAGGGCTTCTTCAACAGTGAGCATTTAAAACCTCGATTTCAAATTCAATTTATCCGCAATAAAACGTGCAATAAGACGAGGATTATTCAAGTTAATAACCGGGATCTCACATCCTGCAATAGAGTCCACGTCCGTCAGTACAGCCTGTATTCCTCTATCTTGGGTATAGATAGCCGGCTCCTTCTTAACTCCGGGTCTCCACACCTCCAGGCGTAAATCTGCATCGTCTTCTTTTTTAAATCCTTCTACCAGAACTAAGTCGCAAGGATCTAGCTTCGACACAAGTTCTTTGAGCGTAGCAGGTTTCAGGGGAGTTCTCCTCATCATAGCCCAGCCCGAGTCATTTTTGACTATTACCTGCTCGGCTCCCGCCGCTTGAAATCGATACGAATCTTTTCCGGGCTTATCGACTTGAATGTCGTGATGGGCACTCTTTATAGCCGCTACATCAAATCCGGCATTGCAGAAAATTGTCACCAACTGTTCCACCAATGTCGTCTTGCCGCTGCCTGAGTACCCGACAAAATCAATAACCTTCATTATTTTTCTCTTAAATGAAAAGAACTGCGGAAAATTTAGAAGGACTAAATCTTGCCGCAGTTTTTTAGTGGTTGACTCTCTTACGGAGCGGGTTTCAGTAAGTTGTAGTCTTTGACTCTTCCTTCCAATTGGCCCAGACGCATCGTGTCATACACTTCAAACGGCTGGTGAATCCAAGGATTATCTTCAAGGAACTGAACATAGTAGTCAGGTTTAACTTGAGAGCATTTTTTCCACCAAAGAACAGCCGTTCTCACTTCAGTGATAGCAGGAACTCTGGTTTTAAGATGCTCTGTAACTTTCTTGAAAGTTAGGCCGGAGTCCACCAAGTCATCGACCAATAAGACTTTTCCTTTCAAGGAGTCCGGACGACTTGAAGCAATATATTGACCAATATCAAGCTCACCTTGAACTGTACCGGCAGCTTCTCGGTAGGAGCTGGTTGCCAAAATGTTCAAAGGCATGTCGAAGATTCTTGAAAGAATATCGCCGGGTCTAAGGCCACCTCTAGATAAACAAAGAAGAGAATCGAACTTCCAGCCGCTGTCGTTGACGACATAGGCCAAAGTCTCAATCAGCTTATGATATTCATCCCAAGATACATGAAGATCTTTCATCTAAGTTCCCATAGGCCCTTTCGGGCCCTTTATATTAAAAATTTATTCCGCAAAGGGGTTCTTTAAAAGGATTGTATTCTCACGGTCAGGACCTGTGGATACAACGGCAATTGGTACGCCTGCTACCTGAGAGAGTCTATCCAAATAACGGCGTGCGTTCAATGGAAGATCGTCCCACTTTGTAATACCAAATGTCGATTCTTCCCAACCAGGAAAATCTTCGTAAATCGGCTTACATTCAGCAACAGCATCTGCTCCGACCGGCATTACTTCTAAGCGCTGACCTTTGTATTCATAGCCAACGCCCAAACGAACTGTCTTGAAGCCGTCCAAAACGTCAAGCTTCATCACGGCCAAACCGGAAAGACCGTTCCATTCTGCAGAACGTCTTAAAGCAGCCCCGTCGAACCAGCCGCAGCGGCGCGGACGGCCTGTCACTGCACCGAATTCATTTCCTTTTTCACGAAGCTTCTTACCGTCGTCATCGAAAAGCTCTGTTGGGAACGGACCTTCTCCGACACGTGTGCAGTAGGCTTTGGTAATACCCAAAACATAATTGAGTTTTTGCGGACCGACACCGGCGCCCGGACTTGCTGAACCGGCAACTGTGTTGCTCGAAGTAACATATGGATAAGTACCATGGTCAATATCGAGCATAGTGCCTTGAGCTCCTTCAAATAAGAACTGTTCTCCGGCTCTCATCTTTTGGTTAAGAGTGTGAGAAACGTCAGCAATTTTAGAAGTGATTCTCGGGGCAAGAGCCAAAGTATCGGAAATAATCTGTTCAACGTCTACAGGATTTGCTTTGTAGAAATCAACTAAGAGGAAGTTAATGAGCTTGCAGTTTCTGCGGACTTTTTCAGCAAAAAGTTCCGGATCAAGAAGATCGCTGACGTGAACGGCACGGCGCGCAATTTTATCCTCGTAAGCAGGTCCGATTCCTCGGCCGGTAGTGCCAATCTTCTTATCGCCCAAGGAAGCTTCGCGGGCATGATCAAGGGCGACATGATAAGGAAGAATCAGCGGGCAGTGGCCGGAAACAAAAATTCTGTCTTCTGCTTTAACACCGTTGGCTTCCAGTTCATCGATTTCAGCCAGGAGAGCCTGCGGGCTGACAACGGCACCGTTGCCGATATAGCAGTTAACGTGAGGATGCATGATGCCGGACGGAATAAGACGCAAAATTGTCTTCTTGCCGTTAATAACCAAAGTGTGGCCGGCATTATGGCCGCCGTTGAAACGTACAACCCCCTGAACACTTTCTGTCAGCCAGTCTACAATCTTGCCTTTACCCTCATCACCCCATTGGGCACCGACAACTACTACGTTTTTAGCCATACCTGATATCTCCTATTTTGTATATCGGCGAACGACCTTCCATTCACCGTCCTCTTTGATTAACTCTTCATCCAGTCTGAAGGACTCTTCAAGACTCTCAATTCTGTCTTCAGGAAGAATCTGAACAACGATTCTGTCCTCTTCTCTTAATTTTCTGATCGCTTCGTTTAAAGCCTTGTCCTCGTCGTCCCATGGAGCCATTACAGCATATGGTCTCTTTGTAGAAAGGACTTGTGCGATCTCACGCAAATATAAAGTAAATCCGACTGCCGGACGATTGCGTCCGAATTTAGCCCCAATGCTGTCGTAGCGTCCTCCTCTGAGGACAGCCTGATACCGCTGAGGGATAGTGACGCCGAAAGTAATGCCGGTCAAGTATTGATAACCGTGAACGTCGGAAAAATCAAAGCTCAGCTTGTCAGCAATGCAGCGGTCTGCGATCCACTTAAGCTGTTCGATAGTTTGAAGAATCAGCGGATAATCGCTGAATTCTTTTTCAATTTCGTCCAGAACCTCGATCCCGCCGAACATACGCATAATTTTTCTTAATGCGTCAATCGTTGAATCTTCAATGACACCGGATAATTCTTCGAGAGCACTGCGGTCTTTATGTTTCAATGCATAAAGAATCTTCGGCATAACCTTTTCACAGTTCGGATCTCTTTCGACAATGGCTTTAACAACAAAAACGTGGCCGATATCCAAATGAATATCTTTAAGACCAAAAGCCTTCAAACACTCCAATGCGAGGTTCAGAACCTCGATATCACTGGCACTTGATGTGGATCCGAACAGCTCCACGCCGGCTACATACGGTTGTCTGGAAGCTACGGGATGAAGAGGTCGGGCATGAAGAAGTGAACCGGCATAGCTTAAACGGCTAATTCCTTCTCTATTCAAAATATGAGCATCGATACGAGCAATTTGCGGCGTCATATCAGCGCGGAACCCAAGCATTTTGCCTGATGACTGATCGACGATCTTAAAGGTTCTCAAATCTAAATCGTTTCCGGTTCCGGTCAACAGTGAGTCTACATACTCAATCATTGGAGGTTTAACCATCTCACATCCGTGAGACTTCGTCAGCTTCAGAAATGTCTCCCTTAATCTTTCTATTTCTCTCGCTTCCCGGGGAAGCATGTCGGCGATATTCTCTGGCAATAACCAAACTGACATATATTCCTTTCTAAAACAACTCAACTGACCAAACGACAGCCAAACCTAAGACTACACCGACAAAGGCAACTGTTCTGATTTTTTTACTAGAAATTGAGCTCAACTCAAGAAGGTACTTTTTCCACGCATCTGGAGCCAACAATGGAAAAAGTCCTTCCAGCACTAAGCAAAAACCTATTGCACAAAGAAGGACTTTCATTTTTATGAATTTGTTAAATTAATTCTTCTCGCCTTTGGAGTTTTTCAAATAATCGAAAAATTCACTGGAGGGATCGACTACCATCATATCCGTGGGTTTAGAGAAAGAAGAACGGTAGGCATCGAGAGAGCGATAGAATTTTGCAAATTCAGGATCTCTGCCGAATGCGTTAGCATAAACTTCGTTAGCTTTAGCATCGCCCGAACCTTTGATTTGCTGAGCATCTTTATAGGCATCAGCCAAAATAACGGTTCTCTGACGGTCGGCATCAGCCTTAATTTTTTCGGCTTCAGCAGCACCCTTTGAACGTTCCTCGCTGGCTACTCTCTTACGTTCTGCTTCCATACGGCGGTAAACAGATTCGGAAATTTCAGGCGTAAAGTCCACTCTCTTAAGGCGAACATCAACGACTTCAATTCCTAAACCTTCTACTCTCTTTTGAAGAGCCTCGGAGATTTCTGCCATTGCTTTGGCTCTGTCGCGGGAAGTAATGTCGTTAACCGTTCTTCTGTTGACGGCCTGGTTTAGAACGTCTCTCATCAAAGATGAAACGCGGTCTTCAGCGGCTCTTTCGCTGCCTTGAAAAGAAACCCAGTACAAACGAGGATTGTTGATACGCCATTTAACGTAAGAATCAATCATCAAGTTCTTTTTTTCACTGGTTTGAACCAAATCAGCCGTCGGAGTATCAATCGTCAAAATACGATTGTCCAAGTAAACCACATTCTGCAGAGGAGAAGGAAGCTTGAAGTGCAGGCCCGGTTTAGAAATCACTTCTTTTAATTCACCAAGCATGAATACGAGAGCATATTCACGTTCGTTGACGGTATAAAGACAAGTTTTGGCAAAAAAACCGCAAACAACACAAACTAAAAATAAGGTTACTACTTTTCTCATGTTCTCTTTCTTCCTCTTATCTCATTGTCCTGGAAAGAGGACGGGAAACGTAATTAGCAATCGGAGCTGCTTCAACCGAAGGCTGAGGCTGGGCCTCTCTTGCTGTAGAAGAAGTTTCTGCAGCAGCAGGAGCAGCAACGGCAGAGTTCTGAGCAGATCCTGCTTGCTGAACCAATTTATCTAACGGAAGATAAAGCAAATTATTGGAGCTCTTGCTGTCCACAAGAATCTTCTTCGTATTGTTAAGCACCTGCTGCATCGTATCCACATACATACGATCGCGTGTTACCTTCGGGGCTTTTTCATACTGACTGAGCACTTGATCAAAACGTGAAGCATCACCTTCAGCCTGAGAAACAACACGAGACTTATAAGCTTCTGCTTCCTGACGCAATCTTTCAGCTAAACCCTTTGCCTTTGGGATCACGTCGTTAGCGTAAGCTTCACCTTCATTGATTTGACGCTCGCGATCCTGCCCAGCCTTAACAGCATCATTAAAGGCGGCCTGAACTTGTTCCGGCGGCTGTGCATTCTGAATAGCAACGGAAAGAATCTGAATACCGCTGTGATAGCGATCCAGCATTTCCTGCATCAGCTTCTTAACCTCCTCGGCAATTTCCTGCTTGCTTTCAAATAAAACACTGTCCATTTTCTTTCTGCCTACGACTTCACGCATGGCAGATTCAGCAGTCTGGATAACCGATCCCATCGGATCGCGTGTACGGAAAAGAAACTCTTCGGCTCCGGGACCGTCTTTAATGCGGTACTGAACGTTAAACATTACGTCTACGATGTTTTCGTCATCAGTCAGCATTAAAGCTTCTTTCAAACGGAGGGTTGTACCTTTCATACCGATTTCAGCTTTTCTGACGGAGCTAACGTCAACAAGTTCCACATCCTGAACGGGATAAGGAAGGTGCCATCTGAAACCGGCATTCGTAGTTTCAGTGTACTTGCCGAAGGTCGTAACCACGCCTCGCTGACCTTCAGGAACGATGTAGAAGCCGGAGGACAACCAAGCGCCGGCAGCAATCAGCAACGCCGCCAAAGCAAAGCCATAGCCGGCTCCGGAAGCAGACTGGGGCATTCTGGTGCCGGGGAATCCAAATCCGCCGCCATTGCCGCCGTTTCCGCCATTAGTGCCGTGGCCGCCTTGGTCTGCTTGGAAAGGATGATCCTTTCTCGGAGGCGGCTCATTGGAGTCATCATCCGAATCGTTCCAGTCAAAATTCACGCCGTTTTGACCTCGATCTTGGGGACGCTTGGATTTTTGACCTAAGATTCCGGAGAGCTTGTCGTTAAAATCTTTCCAAAGCTCTTCGATATCATTTTCCTGTCCGAGTGCCTGCTTGAATTTTTTTTCTTCTCTTTTATCTTCAATAGGACGACGAAGTTCAGGCTCTTTAAAGCCGTCTTCTTCAGTGTCGGTGGAATTCGAAGTATTTTTTGTTTCTTCTTTCTTTGGTTCTTTATCAGAACTATCTCGGCCCCAGTGGGGGTCATTCAAAGACATCTCTTTGAGTCCTTATAAAAAATAAGTTATTAATAGAATTCTAGAGGCAAAATTTTATCATTACTGAAAAAATCCGCTTGCAACAGATTGATTCTTTTAATTTGCTGTTACAAGAAGATACATTTATGGCTCAAACTCTTTAAGCCAATCTTCGTCATCTTCCTCTTCCGGCTCTTCTTCAGTATTGGCAATCTTAGCGATAGCCTGTCTCAATAAATCAATCCCGGCTCCGGTCACTGCGCTCAAAGCAACTGCTTTCGGGCGTCCTTTATCATCAAAAGTAAGGAAGGGATCATTGCTTTCTTTGTCTATTTTGTTATAGACCATCAGCTGAGAAACTTTATCCGCACCGATTTCTTTAAGAACTTTATTGACCTCGGCAATTTGTTCTTCCCGGGCCGGACTGGAAGAATCCACTACGTGCAAAAGCAAATCTGCTTGAGCTGCTTCGTCCAAGGTAGATTTGAACGCCTCAATTAATTGGTGAGGCAAACCTCGGATAAATCCAACTGTATCGCTGAGAACCACTTCCGTATTTTCATCAACGAAACATCTTCTTGCCGTCGGATCCAACGTAGCAAACAACTGGTCAGCCGCATAGACCTCGCCTCTGGTTAGGCGGTTAAACAGCGTAGATTTTCCCGCATTGGTATAGCCCACTAAAGCAACAGTTAGAATTTGGCCTCTTTGTCTTGACTTTCTTTGGGTGTTGCGCTGTTTTTCAAGCTTCTTGAGCTGCTCTTTGAGGGCTTTAATTCGAACGCCGATCATTCTTCGGTCAAGTTCGATCTGCTTTTCCCCAGGGCCTCCGGTTTTTGATAAACCGCCTCTCTGTCTTTCCAAGTGAGTCCAACCGCGAACCAATCGGGTAGACAAATGCGTCAAACGCGCAAGTTCAACCTGCAGGCGCCCCTCTTTTGTTTTAGCTCTTTGACGGAAAATCTCAAGAATCAGACTTGTGCGATCAAGTACAGCGAGTTTTGTGGTAATTTCGATATTTCTCTGCTGTGCGGGAGAAAGGACAACGTCGAAAATTAAAATGGTGCTTCCGGAATCTCTGGCAAGCTGCGCCACTTCCTCAATCTTCCCGCTGCCAAGAAAGGTTTTCGGATCAGGCTTCTCTCTTTTTGCTTCCGTGATCCCTTGAACATCATAGCCGCAGGAACGAGCTAATTCAGTCAGTTCTTCTGCGGCATCTTTGTGAATTTGGCGAGCCAGCGTTACCACTACGAGCCAAACTTTTTGGGGGCCGTCAGCCCCCTTCTCATACTGAAAATCCACTTATTCGGCTTCTGTCTGTTCACCGGCAAGCGGCACTGCTCTAGCCGGAACAATAGTACTAATCGCGTGTTTATAGACCATTTGAGTAACGGTATTTCTCAAAAGAACGACATACTGGTCAAATGATTCGACTTGTCCTTGTAGTTTAATGCCGTTGACCAAGTAAATTGAAACGGGAATTTTTCCTTTGCGAAGACTGTTTAAGAACGGGTCTTGTAATAATTGCCCCTTTGTCATATTTATTTTCTCCGTGTGTGCAATGCACAAAATAAAAAGAATGCTATAAAAGATTGTAGGAGAGAAGCTTTCTACATATTTACTATATTAATCGTTTTGAGCGTAAGGATTCTTGTTTGTTCTTAATTCAATGCGTAAAGGCGTGCCTTTAAGATTGAATTTTTCTCTAAAAAACCCTTCCAAGTACCGTTTGTAGCTTTCCGGCACATCCTGCAATGCATTTCCATGAATTACGATCACCGGCGGATTCATGCCTCCTTGGTGAGCATAACGCATCTTAGGACGGCCTCCGCGGGCTCTCGGCGGCAGCTGCCGGGTGGTTGCCTCAATCAACGCACGTGTCAGCTTCGGTGTAGAGAGTTTAACGAAAGCTGCTGCATGAGCTTCATTAACGGCAGTCAGAAGATTACCTAAGCCCCTCTTATATAAAGCAGAGATGTAAAGACTCTTGGCCCACTTCAAAAAGTGAATCTTGTGTTCAAATTCTTCCTTGACTCGTGTTCTTTCATATTCACCGATGTCATCCCATTTATTAATAGCAATGACTAGAGCACGGCCGCTTTCAAGAATATAACCGGCAATGTTGGCATCTTGTTCCGAAATACCGGCTTTTGCGTCAAGAAGCAAAACAACAACGTTCGATTTTTCAATCGCCTGCAGCGTCTTAATGACGGAGAATTTTTCGATTGCCTCGAAAACTTTACCTTTGCGCCTCAAACCAGCTGTATCGATAAGAATGTAGTCCTTATCTTTGTACTGGAATTCAACTTCAATAGCATCGCGGGTTGTCCCCGGCATATCGAACGCAATAAGTCGTTCCTCTCCGATGAGAGCATTAATTAGCGTTGATTTTCCTGCATTTGGTCTGCCGGCAATAGCGACTCTGATTTTGTGCGCAAAGTCGCCGTCTTTCTCGATTTCTTTTTCAGTCGGATACTTTTCCAATGCCATATCGACCAAGGCGCGTACGCCCTCGCCGTGAGCTGCGGAAATCGGATACGGCTCACCTAAGGCAAGCTCATAGAATTCGGATTTCACAACCTCTGACATGCCCTCGGCTTTGTTGACGACAAGATAGGTCGGCTTGCCGCTTTCTCTTAAGCTTTGCGCAATTCGCTGATCCTGCGGGGTTAGGCCGGATCTTCCGTCTACCAGGAAGAAAATAATATCAGACTCTTCGACAGCCAGCTGAGCTTGGTTGGTCATCTCTTTGACGATGCCCTCAGTCTTAATCGGTTCAAAACCGCCGGTATCGACAACAATAAAAGGCTTCTCGCCGACTCGGCCTTCACCGTAATGGCGATCTCTGGTTAAACCGGGAAAATCGGCGACTAAAGCGTCCCTAGATCTTGTGAGGCGGTTAAATAAAGTTGACTTGCCGACATTCGGGCGGCCAACCAATGCAACAACAGGCAGCATAATTGTTATCTCGTAGCTAAGTAAGCTACATCTCCTTTACTTGTCTGGAAAATCGCACCGGCACTAAAACTTTGTGCCTTAGTAACGATTGGCCCGCTTAAACGAGTTCTGGCTATTTCTTCTCCTGTTCTCGGTGACAAAAGGTGAACGTAACCTTCATTATCACCGACGGCAACGGTTCCCGGCATAATGACCGGAGCACTGAGTCCGCGGTAAGTCATGGTTTTATTTTCCCAGCGAAGCTCTCCGCTTTCACGATAGTAGGCTCTGACAACACCTGTGACATCAACAACATAGACGTTGTCTTCGTCAACTGCCGGACCTGCAATGGCGTCGACATTCTGTGTCCACATCATCTGTCCGTTCGTGCTGTTAATGCAAGTTACGGCACCCTGATAAGCAGCTGCACAAAGCATATCAGCGTTTAATACAGGGGCACCAACCACATCAATCAAGCGTTCGACTTCCGTTATTCCTTTGGCTTGGGCTACCGGGAATTCAAAAACAGGACGTCCGTTATTGACGTCTAAAATAACCACGTTTCCGTTAGGCTGACCAACAAATAAGAAGTTATCACGTGCAGTCATGGAAATGGGTACACGAACAGTCAAAGCGGGCTGATTCCTCTGGAAAGTCCACTGCTGTTCCCCGGAAGAGGCCTCAAAAGCGGAGACTCTCATATCTTTAGTTCTAACAATAACCAAACCGTTGGTGATGACGGGAGGTCCGGCAAGTTCACTGGTCAGTTTGCTCTTCCAGTCCTCTTTTCCTTCTGCATTTAAAACAACCAATTCACCGTTTTCCAATCCCACGGCGGTGTTATACCCGTCAGTTCCTACTCCTCCTACAACCGGAGAATCAAAAGAAACAGTCCACTCTTTGTTCCCGGTTCTGGCATCTAAGCGGGCTAATTCTTTGCCGCCCGCAACCCAGACGGATTCGTCAAAAAGACCGGGAACTAAGAATCCGTCAGCGTTCGGCATGCTGACTGACCAAACTTCGGAGACATTGATAGCGGGCGTAAACGATACCAATTCCGCCGGTTCATGCTTGGGAGAGGAACATCCGACTAAAACAGCTGCCAGTGCGGCTGCTGCCAGGGTCAAGGAAAATTTTTTCATGTTTTATTCTCTTTATAAAGCCTGAAGCTTAATTTCAATAATCTTGGCTAACGGATTTGTAGTGGTGCAAGCTCTTAAAGCTTCCGTCCAGCATTCTTTTGCTTTTTCTTTATTGCCCATGGCAATGTAAGCATCGCCCTTTCTATCTTCGACTAATGCTTTTTCAGCATCCGGATTTTTAATTGAATTCAAAAGATTTAAGGCCTGCTCGTAAGAGCCCTGGTCAATGTAAATGCCGGCTAAACGAACAGCCGCGACAGTCTGCAGTTCAGGATAATCCTTGGAATCAATAACCCATTGAAGATCTTTGATAGCTTCACTGGCTTTATTGTGTTGTTCTGCTGTATAAGCCGCCAATAAAGCACCCATACCGGCAAATGCTGTCCCAGCGTAGTCTTCCTGAAGCTTCAGAGCAATATTTTGAACTCTCGGCTGATCCTTATTGTTATTGGCTTGAATCATCAAGCTGTAAAGAGAGCCGGCATCTGCAGACTGCTTCATCTGATACCACTGCCAACCACGCATACCGGCAGCAGCCAAGCAGGCAACCGTGACAATAGTGAGAATTAAAGTCCCCCACTTCTCCCACCAGGCTTTAATTTCGGATAGGGACTCTTGCTCTTCTAAATCATATGCCATATTTGACCTTTCTCTTTATCGAGTTTGTTCAGCTAAATATTCAACAGCCTGTTCTACAGTCATCTTTAACTGCTGGCCGTAATCTTTCAAGTTTTCGCGCAGCGGCTTGATAGAAACCTTCTTCTCTTGTGTTTCGCTTTCGCCGATAATGACAGCAAAATCAGCACCGGATGCATTGGCCCTCTTCATCTGGTTGGCAAACTTAGCGGAGCCGGAATGAAGGATCGTGCTGATTTGCTTATTTCTGAGAGCTTCTGCGGTACGCAAAGCAAACAGGAAGGAGTCTTCGCCGCTCCAAGCAACGTAAACTGAGCATTCTTTATAAGACGGAGCGATGCCCTCTTCTTTCATCAATTCGATAATTCTTTCAATGCCCATTGCAAAACCACATGCCGGCGTTTCTTTTCCGCCGAGCATACCGATTAACGGATCGTAACGGCCGCCTCCGCATACGGTGCTCTGGGCTCCAAGCTTATCAGTAACCCATTCAAAAACCGTCAAGTTGTAGTAATCCAAACCTCTAACTAGGCGAGGATTGATGCGGTAGTCAATTCCTTCGGCCTCTAAAATATCTGTGAGCCTCTTAAGAAATGCTTTGGACTCTTCGCCGAGACTGTCCATTAACTTCGGTGCATTCTCAACCAAATCCTGCATTGCCGGGTTCTTTGTATCGAGAATCCTTAAAGGGTTGGTATAAAGCCTTCTCTGAGCTTCTTCATCTAAGATTTCTTTGTGAGCTTCGAAGTACTTAATTAAAGTTTCTCTATAAACCTGCCTTTCTGCAAACTGTCCGAGACAGTTCAATTCCAGCCAGACGTTCTTAATGCCAAGCTTGTCCCAAACTCTTTTAACGAGCAAAAGCTGTTCGGCATCCACATCAGGACCTTTAAAGCCAAGAGCTTCTAAACCAAACTGATGGAACTGGCGCAAACGTCCTCTCTGGGGACGTTCATGTCTGAACATCGGGCCCATATACCAAAGACGGCGAGGTGCATCATAAAGCAAATTATGTTCAATACAGGCACGGACCACGGAAGCTGTATTCTCCGGTCTCATCGTCAATTCATCTCCGTTCAGGGAATCAACAAAGGAGTACATTTCCTTTTCAACAATATCAGTAACCTCGCCGATGCCGCGCTTAAACAAACGGGTTTGTTCAAGAATCGGAGTTCTGATCTGCATATAGCCGTATTCTTGGGCAGCTTCAACTACGGCTTTTGTGAACTTATCCCAGTAAGGAGTGTCCTCCGGGAGCATGTCAGCCATGCCCTTGATTGCTTGTATTTTATCTTTTGCCATTTTTAATCCTGATTTGTCCCAAACTTTGTTTGGACATAATTATCTATTAATTTTTTGAAATCAGAAGCCATTTGCTCTCCCTTTAAAGAGCAAACTTTCTTGCCGTCGATATAGACAGGAGAAACCGGAGCTTCTCCGCTGCCGGGCAGCGAGATGCCGATGTTGGCATGCCGGCTTTCTCCCGGACCATTGACAACGCATCCCATTACAGCGACTGTCATGTTTTCAACACCGGGATACTTTCCTCTCCACTTGGGCATTTGCTGCTTCAAATAGCTCTGTGTCTCTTTTGCCAGCTCTTGGAAAAGTACGCTGCTCGTTCTACCGCAGCCGGGACAAGAAACAACCTTCGGCTCAAAATTTCTCAACCCTAAGGACTGAACAATCTCACAGGCCAAATCGACTTCCGCAGAACGCTTTTGACCGGGTTCCGGCGTCAGAGAAACGCGGATCGTATCACCGATTCCTTGGGCTAAGAGAATAGAAAGAGCCGCCGTTGAGGATACAGTGCCCTTCAAACCCATTCCGGCCTCTGTCAAACCAAGATGCAAGGAGTAAGGACAAAGTCTATCGAGCTTCTGGTAGATATCGACTAATTCACGAACACCGCTGACCTTAGCGGAAATTGCAATTTGCTCTTTCTGCATGCCGAGACGAACTGCTTCATCAGCACTATCGATTGCACTTTTGACTAGAGCTCTGCGGAGAATCTCCCCGGAATTTTCCGGATTTGGCTGACGGTTATTTTCTTCCATCATTTTGGCCAGAAGATTCTGATCCAGCGATCCCCAGTTAACTCCTATGCGGATTGGCTTGTCATATTTGATCGCCAAATCAATCAGCGTTTTAAAGTTTTGTTCGTGCTTATCGCCCTTGCCGACATTTCCCGGGTTGATTCGGAACTTCGAAAGAGAACGGGCACATTCCGGATAATCGCTTAGAAGCTTATGGCCGTTGTAATGAAAATCTCCTACCAAAGGAACGAAATATCCGGCTGCATCAAGCTTTTGACGAATAAGAGGAACTGCCTGAGCAGCGGCGGGCGTGTTGACAGTAATTCTAACCAACTGACTGCCTGCATCGGCAAGCTCCATAATTTGCTTGACTGTACCGTCTACGTCCGCAGTTTCCGTATTGGTCATTGATTGAATAACAACTGGGCTGCCTCCCCCGAGCAGAACCACGTTATTGGCCCATTTAACTGTCATGGGCCCGTTTTTTGTTTTTGTCATTTCAAATTATTTAGCTGTGAACACCTGAAAAGATACAGAGCCCGATCTGGAAGAGCTTGCTAAGTCAACCGGGTTGGCGTTAAGTGAGACTTTTGCGCGGAACTTGTTGCCGACAGTCACTCGGAAAGGCAGAGGATGTTTAAATTCCTTAGTTTCCCCCTGCTTAAGAGTAGTGTTGTCGACAAGTTTACCGTTAACGTAGATACCGAACCAGCAGTCACCGTCAGTGGCACTGAATTTAATATTTACAGGTTGTGTGCTGGAAGCTCTAGGAAGCGTAGTGGACCAACCGTTTTCGTTCTGAACCAATTTCAAAGTAACAGGAGCGGCCGGTTCAGGAACAACCGGTGCATTCTTGGCTTCTTCTGCCTTCTTTTGAGCTTCGAGCTGCTGGTTATGTTCAGCCATAACTTTTGCTTCAAGGGCACGCTCCTCCGGAGTCTTGCCGACCTGAGTTATAGGCTTGCCGTCAGGTGTCTGAGAGGGAACCGCTGTAGAACCGTCAGTTGCGGCAGCCGGAGCACCGGTCTCAGCTTTAGCAGAGATTGTTTCTTGCTTAGGAGCCGGCTTAGACTCTTCTGCAGCAACCGGCTTTGGTTCTTCAGCTTTCTTCTTGTTTGCGTCAGCTGTAGGATTTTTTTCGTCGGCAGCGGTCTTGGATGTGTCCGCATTAGCTTCAACTGCCGGCTTATCCGTTGAGTTCATAAAGTTCAGAGAAGACTTAACCTCCTGAAGATTAAAACTCGGATTCATGTAACGCCACCCCATATAGGCAACAATAGCAACCACAATTAAGAAAATAATCCAGCCGATCCCTTTGCCTTTTCCGTTTTTAGTTGTTTCTTCTTGGTAAGGACGCAGCCCGGAGGTTGTTTTACGAATCAAAGCCTTTTGATCTCTGTCTTCTGAAGCTAAGGAATTGCTGAAGAGATCGACTATCTTAGCTTCATCCAGGCCAAGCAAACGAGCGTAGCTTCTTAGGTGGGCTCTCGTATAAACCACGGAGGCAAAAGCTGAAGGATCGCCCTCTTCAAGACCAATGATCTGTTTGGCGGACAGTCTAAGCTGCGAGGCGACCTGTTCAACAGAAAGGCCCTTAGACTCGCGAGCCTCTGTCAACAGTTTTCCGTATTCAGGTACATTTGACTGAGTAGCGGCTTTTTGTTCTGGTTCTTGCTGCTCTAATTCATTTTGTTCAGTCATTTAAATCTCCAGCCTATTTACTGTGGTTTCGTTATTTCTTTAATTAATATTTGTCTCTGTGCGCGCTTCTCAGCCAATTTAGTCCTGTCTTTAATTTCACCGGCTAATTGACCGCAGGCGGCATCGATATCATCTCCTCGAACTTTTCTTACGGTACAGACAATTCCTGCATCGTTAAGAATTGAGGAGAATGCCTTCACGTTTTCCTCCGAGCTTCTCTCAAGACCGGAGCCCGGGAAAGGATTGAAGGGAATTAAGTTAAATTTGCAAGGTACCTTTTCAACAAGTTTTACTAACTCTTTAGCTTGTTTTGAAGAGTCGTTAACGCCTCCGATCATGATGTATTCAAAAGTGATGAAATCTCTCGGAGCGACTTTAAGGTATCTTTGGCAAGCTGCCAATAAATCTTCAATAGGATGCTTTTTGTTAACCGGCATGATCTTGTCGCGCAATTCATTGTTAGGAGCGTGCAAGCTCACAGCAAGCGCAACAGGGCATCTTTCTGCAAGTTTATCGATTTGACGGACGAGTCCGGAGGTTGAAACGGTCACGCGGCGGCGTGATAAGCCGTAAGCATGATCGTCAAGCATCAAATTAAGTGCAGGAACGACGGCATCTAAATTTTGGAGCGGCTCCCCCATGCCCATTAAGACAACATTGGAGATAACTCTCTCATTTTCATCCTTGATGCCGCGAGACTGTCTGAGGGTATGTTCGGCATGCCAAAGCTGACCGATAATCTCTGCAGTCGTCAGGTTTCGGTTGAAACCTTGTTTGCCGGTTGAACAGAACAAACAGTTCATTGCACATCCGGCCTGCGTAGAAATGCACAAGGTGCCTCGATTGGATTCAGGAATAAATACCATTTCAACGGCGTTGCCGTTTCCGACATCGACGAGCCATTTGCGTGTTTCATCAGCAGAAATTTTATCGCGCAAAATCTCAGGGCCTTTGATTTCAGCAATCTGACTGAGTTTGGCCCTGAAAGATTTGGCGAGGTCAGTCATTTCATCAAAAGTCTTAGCTCCTCTCCGGTGAATCCATCTTTCAAGCTGGACAGCCCGGAACGGCTTCTCACCTAAAGAAGCGCAAAACTGTTTCAGGCCCTCTTGATCGAGTCCTAAAAGGTTTGTTTTGGGTTTATTTTCTGAAGTGACTGACATTATTCCCTCAATTAGCGAGAATAAACATTCATCTGTGGGAAGAAGAATGCGATTTCAACAGCGGCTGTTTCAGGGCTGTCAGAGCCATGAACGGCGTTAGCGTCGATACTTTGAGCGAAGTCAGCGCGGATAGTGCCCTTAGCGGCCTTCTTCGGATCTGTGGCGCCCATCAATTCACGATTTTTCATGATGGCGTTTTCGCCTTCAAGAACCTGAACCTGAACAGGACCGGAAACCATGAAATCAACGAGGTCTTTGAAAAAAGGTCTTTCTTTGTGAACTGCATAGAAAGCTTCGGCCTCCTGACGGGACAACCATTTCATCTTGGAAGCGACAATCTTAAGACCGTTGCTTTCGAATCTTGTGTAAATTTGACCAATAACGTTTTTAGCTACTGCATCAGGTTTAATAATAGAAAGTGTGCGTTCTACAGCCATTTCTTACTCTATAAAATATTAAAAAATCAAAAACCTTCGACCTCTTGGGTCTCCGGAAGCATAAACCTTCTCTAGGAGAAGAAAATCTTGCCACTATTGACAATTATTCGATTTTATCACGCACAAAATAACGCAATTTCACATCAGTCGCATTTAGAGAAAAAGCAAACATTTGGAACAAGTTTGTCAGGCTCTCATCCGTAAATGGACTCTGTCATGATCGTTTTTCAAATCGGCCTCAGTTTCTTCGCCAACCTGCCTTAGGAATGCCTCGTTTTTTTGAACTGAAAGACGGAATATAGAAAAACAGCAAGATTAATTAAAGCAAATGCAATCAAGGCAAGCAGGGAATAAGAGGTCACAGACGCAAAAGACAAAGGCCAGACTAGCTTGGGTGCTTCTAAAAGACACAAGGCTGCTCCTGCAGCGTTGATACAAAACCACATGGTCAAGGTCTTCATTGCGGATCCCTGGGGATTGTTTTGAAAGAGAAGATAAATGAGGTAGACGGCCATCATTTCGCACAGTATCGAGATTGTGCCGACTGCCTTAACGTACCCCCAGCTGTTAAGTACGGTTCTTGGATAACTTTCTGTAAAGAAAAATATTTTTGCGAAGAAACAAATCAAAAGAAGCGGATTGACAATAAGTGTCAAAGCAGCTGCAAAATTCAGATACCTCTGTTTACTCGGGAACCTCTGTCGCAGGAAATAAGCAATGAACACCAAGAGGAGCAAAGCTCCTCCGATGACAACATAGTCATTTGAATCAAAGTGCAGAAGCATCAAACAGACTTACTAAGACGGGTAGAACTTAGCTACTTCCGGACAGAATCTGATATACGCAGTAATTCCCAAAAGAATTGCGATATAGACTGAGATATACAAAGCACAGTTATAGACGATAGGCTCACCAAGTTTGCCTAAGAAGAGGAAGGGGAGAATACTGGCTGCGCAGACTGTCATTAGTGCGGAACACCACATAAAACGGATGGCGCGAAACAGACTTCTTCTATTATGACGCACATACAGCATCCAAGCTGCCATGACGCTTTGAACCACGCTAACCAAAAGGAAGGCCCCGCAAACTAGTAGAAAGACTTGATCTAGAGAAGCCTTTCTGTGAAGAGATCCCGCTTGCATCGTTACTTGTTGAACGATGTGAGGCCGCTCCCCGGCGATCCCTTCAAACATGGTATTCCATACGAAAGGCAGAGATTCCTGAGCAATTCCGACATTGATTAGGGGAAGAATGAGAAATAAAAAAACGATGCAAAAAGCCAGGCCCCACAAAGGAATTCCCCGGCCCTTGGTTTTAATGACATAAGCGGGGAACCAAACGCAAAAACCTAAAGCAAATATCAACGCAAACCAATACTCAAAAACACCGCTTTCTTCCATTATTCCTCCATTTTTTAAGATCTATTATCGGACATCTTTTGTTAGATTTCTAGTGAAAACGTGCATCAGTCAAGCTTTATGACCAGTAGACTTCTCTAGATTTATCGGAAAAAACAAAATAAACTCCTGAGAAAAATAAAGTGATAAGAAGCTCAAAAACAAAGAAGGTATTCGCCAGGTTCATATCAACCGAACCGCCATAAAAAACGGAGGGCACGCCGAATAGACCAAGCAGGCTCAATGCGACGCTCAGGCACATAAAACCTAAGATATTTATTCCGATCTTTTTTCCTCTGCCTTGAATCAGCTGAATGACCACAACTAACGATGCGGCCACCGAACCTAAAGTAAAGGCCCATGCAGCAGAAGAGAACTCAACCACGTGCGGAAGCCCCCATGCGGCACCCATTTCTACCACTTGTTGGATTTCAAGGTAATTATTGCTTAGGATCAGCACGGGTAAGAAGAGAGAAAAGATAGAACACAAAATCGCAGACCCCCACGACAAGCTCTTAACTATCCATTTAAAGAAAATTGCAGGTACAAAAATAACCGCAGCAAAAAAAGCTAATGTCTGGACGATAGCCTGGATCAAAACTGTAGTGTGCACAATCTTCCCGTCTTATTTCTTACTACTCGGAAGGATTTCCTTCATTATCTGGTTTGCTTTCTTCCTCGGCTGATTCTTCCACCTTCTCAGCTTTCTTTATTTTGCAAAGCTCAAGCTCCTCAGACGATCCTCTTTCAAACAATGCAATGCTCTCAACATGTCCGGTGTGCGGGAACATATTCATGATTCCGGCTGCTTTCAACACCCAGCCGCCCTCGTTAACGAGGATATTGCAATCTCGGGCAAGTGTTGCAGGACTGCAGGAGACATACACAATTCGTTCCGGCCGCTCCGAAGTCTCAGCCAAAGAAGTGCATAATGCTTGAGCACCGTCACGCGGAGGATCTATCAGCACCTTATCGATGCCTCCCATTTCTTTCCACAAGGCTGTCCAATCTTCTAACGTCCAAGTAAATAAATTGCGCTCTCTGAAGGAAGCTTTATCAGCAAGCCCGTTAGCGACCGCACTGGCTTCAGCCCTCTTAACAAGCTGTTCACTACCCTCAATACCAAATACCTTCGCAGACTTTGTAGCAATCGGCAAAGTAAAGTTGCCGAGGCCGCAGAAGAAATCAGCAACTTTATCTGTTGTCCGGAGTTTAAGTAAACGAAGTGCACGGGTAATCATGACGTCATTTAACGCATGATTAACTTGTGTGAAATCTGTAGGCTTAAAGACCGTTGTAACGCCGGTTTCAGAATGGACAAGTTTCAGATTATTAAGGTTTTCCGGATCCATTGGTAAAACAGTATCCGGACCTTTCGGCTGATACCAGAATTCGACACCATACTGTCTCTGGAACTCTCTGAGCTTTGTTTCATCTTCCTGCGAAGGTGTCTCCAAAACTCTCAGCACTAAGGCAGTGTGTTCACCGGCAACAGCAATTTCAATCTGAGGAATTTTCTGACGAAGTTTCAAAGAACTAATGAGATCGCGCAAAGGTACCAGCAAATCACTTACTTTTTTAGGAAGGATTTTGCAGGATTTCATGTCAGCGATAAAACTTGAGCGTTTTTCGTGGAAACCAACCAAAACCGTATTCTTTTTTAGAACATCTTTGACGGACAAACGTGCTCGATGACGATAATGCCATTCCGGTCCGAAGATCGGCGGAAGAATACGCAACGGTTTGACTCGGCCGATATGCTTTAAGGAATCCATGAGGACTTTTTGTTTGACAGCTACTTGAGCGCGTGGCTCTAAATGCTGCATAGCACACCCGCCGCAGCTGCCGTCAGCCATGCCGAAGTACGGACATCCGGGGGCAACACGCAAAGAAGACTCTTTAAAAATCTGAGTAGCAATACCGCTCTCAAAGGCCTGTTTGTTGCGTATTCTTTCGTACTCAACCTCCTCTCCGGGAAGAGCTCCTTCAATAAAGACTACCTTCCCTTCCCGTCGAGAGACACCTCGGCCTTCCTGATCTAATGAATCCACGGTGACAATAAATTTGTCACGAACTTTTTGCTTTTTCATAGCATTCTCCGAAAATCGCCTCTAATCTATTCGGGATAGGAAGCAGAGGATTCGAGTAATAACCGTAACGGTCTTCACTAAAAACCAAACGGTAATACTTATTCAATATTCCGTCCAGCGGGATAATCTTACCGACTTTCCGTTCCACAGAAAATCGGTTTACGGAGGGCTATGTCCCTCCGTTTTTGTTTGAAACAAAGCGTTGCTTGATTATTTGGTAGGAAGCATTTCTACCGGGTTCAGCGGCTTGCCCAGCTTACGAATTTCAAAATGGACTCTCGGAGCTTCTGAATCGGTCTTTCCGATAGTTGCAATCTTCTGCCCCTTCTTAACCATATTTCCTTGTGCCACTTGAATATTCTTGAGATGACAGTAGGCAGTAACGTAAGTGGAATTATGCTGAACAATGACCAAATTTCCTAAATTTGTCATGTTGCCAACGACAATGACCTTACCGTCTGCAGAAGCAACAACTGAATCTCCCTCCTTACCGGAAATATCCACTCCCTTATTATTCGGGCCGAAACTCTTAACGATACTTCCCTGTGCCGGCCACATAAATGTTCCGGAAGTTGAAGCCGTTGTAGTTGTCTTTGCTACAGGTTCAGATTTTGCAACCTCCGCCTGGCTTTGTTTGACCACCGGCGCAGCGGTTGTAGTTGCAGAAGCTTTCTCAGCTGCCTGAATCTGAGCTATCGCAGAAGAAGAGGAATTGACTGAGAGTCGAATACGCTGTCCAACTCTTAGCTGATTCGGATTTGTCATTCCGTTTTCTCTGGCTACCGCCTTCGGATCGACACCGTAACGACGGGCAACAGAATACAAAGTGTCTCCGGGTTGAACGGTATAGACCGTGGTAGAGGTAGGTCCTTCCACAATAGGCGCCTGAGATTTTCCAGAGAATGAGCAGCCTGAAATAATCAAAACCATTGCTACTGGCGCAAACAACTTACGGAACTTCATTTAATTACCTTCTTGGAACCTGGGCAGACATAAACGATAATGGTACCAAATTTATCCATTTTCGATCATCTAAAAAGCGGGTGAAATTACTACTTATTTTTATTCCACCAGGTGCGAATCTCTTCCAATTGGGAATAATCAGTCATATCCATATGAAGCGGAGTCATACTGACGTAGCCATGATCGACTGCCCAGAAATCTGTGCCGTACACATTATCCTTTGCATCCCCGGCCGGCCCCATCCAATAGATCTTTTCTCCTCTCGGATTAATTTGTTCAACCACAGGCTGGGCTGAATGACGTCGCCCAAGCCTTGTCACAATAACTCCCGACAACTCTTCAAAATACGTGTTAGGGATATTCACATTCAGCAAAAACGGGGCTTTCAGAGGATTCTTGATGTAATCTCCGACGATTATCTCAGCAACGCGCACGGCGCTGTCTAAGTAAGACCACCCGCTCTTTACCTGAGAGAAAGCAAATGACGGGCACCCAAAAAGGTATCCCTCCATGGCGGCGGCAACGGTTCCCGAATACAGGGTGTCATCTCCCATATTCTGACCGCAATTAATACCGCTCAATACTAAGTCAGGCTTTTCTGGCAGCAGACCGGTCATAGCAATATGCACACAGTCGCTAGGAGTGCCGGTAACAAAATAAAGATTTTCCTGAAGCTGCTGAATACGCAAAGGCAAATGAAGCGTCAACGAATTGCTTGCCCCGCTTTGATTTCTTTCAGGTGCAACGATCGTTACTTTTCCAAATTTCTTCATTGCTCGGGCCAATTCTTGAATTCCCGGAGCCAGATATCCGTCATCGTTCGAAATAAGAATATGCATTTTTATGTTCTTCTTTGGAAATTAGAGCCATTGCAAACTTTCTTTGTCAGTTAACTTCGGACAACTATGTTCCGTAAAAAAAGACAAAGTATTGACGTTGGATTCACAAGCTAATTAGGAAAAATAAGCCGGTTATTATTGCTTTCCGCTCGGAATTCAAGATGAGAACGGCTCCGCATTTTCTCATGAGAAAGAATTTTCTCAGATTTTTTATCCTCGAGGATAGAACAAGAGCGGCGGTTACTCGAAGCCGGTTATTATTGTTTCCGTCCGTAAACAAAAAACCGCAGATTCTCTTTCCGCGGTTTTTTCGTCTGTCCTTAAAGTTAGGCTGCTGCCGGCTTATGCATCTGCGGCTGAGCTTGGGAAGCACTATTTAACGCTTCTTTGCCCTTCTCCTTCAACATTTCAGAGCCCTTTCGGCTTGCTAATGCGATTAATTGAAGCGATGCACCAGCTAAGACCAAACTTTTCTTGGTGGGCAGTGTCTGTGGCATTTTGTTTCCTAATCGATGTTAATGATTTCATTCTATGAATCGATTGTGACAGCTAAATGACACAGAAAAAGACCGCCTCGTTTCTTACAATTTATTAGCAAATTCAATAGGAAACACTTACTCGAAAACCCTCATTTTTTAATCTTTGCCCGATTTCGTCCATTTTTTCCTTCGGTATTTTTTCCAAATCGGGTGCGGGCGTTTCGCGAGCAAGTGTATAAATCATGACTTCTTTCGGCTGAATTTCTTTGAGTGCCGAGATCCAGGGGACAACAAATTCTTCCGTTGTATTGTCTATTTCTTTTCCCTGTGTTCTTCCCTTGAGGAAAATTGTTTGTATGATCAGCTCTCCGTTGAACCTCTTGAGATTCTCGATCGTCTTCTTCAAGTCATACGAAGAATTCGGACGGTCCACCATTTTGATGAACTCCTCATTGACGGTGTCCAACTTCAGAATATTGTTGTCAACTCTTTTCAATGCCCTAAATACGTGCGGTTTTGCAATGAAGGTAGAGTTGCTCAAAACTGAAATCTTAGCCTTCGGGAAGTATTTGTCTCTTAGTTCGATTACATCTCCAACGATTTCTTCAAAGTCAGGGTGGCTTGTCGGCTCTCCATTGCCTGCAAAGGTAAAGACATCGGGAGTAACTCCTTCTTCGGTAAGCTGTATTAGTTTTTTCTCAAGAACCGTCCTCACTTTTTCTCGGGAAGGCAGCTTTGTATTTTCTCTATTGTCTTTATTAAAACCGCACTCACAATAGATACAGTCAAAAGAACAGAGCTTTCCACCCTCCGGGAGCAGATTCAGACCTAGTGACGTTCCTAGCCTTCTGGAGTGGATGGGCCCAAAAACCGGAGAGGGGAAGTTAATACAAGCCATTGCAATTACCTTTTTCTACAATTTCCAACATGTCTTGCCTACGGCAAAGTTAGTATTCTAGTTCCAACTCTTCTTTCTAATGTATGTACACCGAACTCGATAATCTTTTCCAAAAATTGGCACGCTCGAAATTTAGAAGCAAATTTCGGCTCAATTACGATGATCGGTTATTTGCAGAAATGAAAGGACCGGAGGTTTTGCGTCAACATGCTCATGATTTAATTATCAAACGGCTGGCCCCCGAAGAACCGCTAAAGGACGGCAAGCAAACACCGGTCAAAGGTCACCCTGTTTTCGTTGCTCAGCATGCAACAGGATGCTGTTGCCGGGGCTGCCTTCTGAAATGGCACGACATCCCAAAACATAGAGAATTGTCTGACGAAGAAGTTGAGTACATCGTCAAAGTTCTTCTGGAGTGGATAGCAAGAGATTTGCAAAAAGAGCCTCGCAAAAGAAGGATCAAAAAAGGAGAGACTCTTCCGCTTCTTTAGCCTCCCCTTTTTTCAAACACTTGAGTAATTAATTGTCTAATTGCTCCAGCATCGCATCAATCTTTTTAATGCAATCTTTCTTCCAGAACTTATGCTGTTCTCTCACAGGTTTTCCGCCGAGAGCCTTGCAGTAAGCTGTTAAAGCCTTTTCAAGCTTGTCACTCTTTTCGGGGCCTTCCACACCAAAAATGTTATTAATGCGGTTTGCAGCGATAATGGCGCGGTCATTGCTCTTGCGGCCTTTGCCGTAGCCGAGCCAACGAGCCGGTCCGAAATGAAGCTCACCGTCCCAGTGATAAACTACAAACACGACACCTCTTTTTACGATATCGAGTCTGTCTTTCTTCGGAAGCTCTTCTAAAGCACGGATATTGCGGGCCAAACCCTTACGGCCGGTAACAAGATTCTTTTCTCCGTTGACCTTTGCATGAGCTTTTTGATTTGCCAAATCCATAATTTTCCTCTTCATGTTTTTCTTCGATGATGACCAGAGTAGACCTCACAGCAGTGAGTGGGGGTTCTTACGTACCAAATGAGGTATATAGCGCTTTGCGGTGCACACCAATTCGTAAGCAAAAAAGACAGAAAAAACAAAAACTCCTAGTTGCTCAACGGTTAAGATAAGTCTTTTGGCTTAGAATCGATAAAATGTGCGGAAAGCGCTTCCCTGTAATACGAATAAATTCAAGCGCGTTCCAGACTAATAACTACGGAGATTTTTTGAATGATTTCAATTACATTGCCTGACGGCTCTAAGAAAGAGTTTGAAGGTCCGGTAACTGTTAAAGAGGTTGCCGCATCAATTGGCGCAGGCTTAGCTAAAGCTGCGATCGCCGGTAAAGTAAACGGTAAGTTAGTTGACACAAGCTACCCAATTACAGAAGACGCAACACTTTCTATTGTCACAGATAAAGATCCGGAAGGTTTGGACATCATTCGCCACTCCACATCTCACTTGATGGCTCAGGCGGTCAAGGAAATCTTCCCGGGTTCACAAGTCACAATCGGACCGGTTATCGAAAACGGCTTTTACTACGACTTCTCTCTCCCCCGTCCTTTGACCATGGAAGATCTTCCTGTCATCGAAAAGAAGATGGACGAATTAGTGAAGAAAGATCTTCCCATCGTCCGAGAAGAAATGGAAAGAGACAAAGCGGTCGAATTTTTCAAGTCCATCGGTGAGGATTACAAAGCAGAAATTATTGCTTCAGTCCCAACTAATGAAGCGATTTCTCTCTATCGTCAGGGCGACTATGTTGACCTTTGCCGCGGCCCTCACGTACCGAGCACAGGCCGTTTGAAAGTTCACAAACTAATGAAGATTGCAGGTGCCTATTGGAGAGGCGACAGCAACAACGAAATGCTTCAGCGTATTTACGGTACAGCATGGGCCAAGAAAGACGATCAGGCCAACTATCTGCATATGCTTGAAGAAGCAGAAAAACGCGACCACCGCCGCTTAGGTAAGGAATTGGATCTTTTCCACTTCCAAGAAGAAGCTCCGGGTCTCATTTTCTGGCACTCCAAGGGCTGGGCTCTTTGGCAGCAAGTTGAACAGTATATGCGCAACGTCTACCAAGAAAACGGCTACATGGAAGTCAAGGCTCCTCAGCTCTTAGACAGATCTCTTTGGGAACGTTCCGGCCACTGGGATAAGTATCAGGACAATATGTTCACAACTAAGTCCGAAAACCGCTACTACGCTCTCAAACCGATGAATTGCCCGGGCCATATCCAGCTGTTCAACAACACCGTTCGCTCCTATCGCGATTTGCCTCTCCGCTATGGTGAGTTCGGGGCTTGCCACCGCAACGAACCCTCAGGTTCTTTGCACGGTTTGATGCGTGTCCGCGGCTTTACTCAGGACGACGGTCATATTTTCTGTACTGAAGATCAGATTCTTGACGAATGCATCGCCTACAGCGATCTCGTTAAAAAGGTCTATGCAGACTTCGGTTTCCACGACATTTCTTACAAAGTAGCTACTCGTCCTGCAAAGAGAATCGGCGACGACGCCAGCTGGGATAAGGCAGAAAAAGCTTTGATGACTGCTCTGGATCAGGCAGGCATTAAGTTCGACATTCTCGAAGGCGAAGGCGCATTCTACGGTCCTAAGATTGAATACCACCTTAGAGACTCTTTAGGCAGATCTTGGCAGTGCGGAACAATCCAGGTCGACTTCCAGATGCCGGGCAGACTCGGTGCTGAATATGTGACAGAGGACAATGAGCACAAAGTCCCTGTTATGCTTCACCGTGCTATTTTGGGCAGTATGGAGCGCTTCATCGGCATGCTGATTGAGCACTATGCCGGTTTGCTTCCGACATGGCTTGCCCCGGTTCAGGTCGGTATCGCCAACATTACCGATGAGCAGGCTGATTACGCAAAAGAACTGGTAGAAACCTTCAGAAAAGCCGGCATCAGATCTGAAGCAGATTTGCGCAATAACAAGATTACATATAAGATTCGCGAACTTAGCCTTCAAAAACTTCCCTATATTGTTGTTGTGGGAGCCAAAGAAAAGGCTGAAGGTAAAGTCTCAGTCCGGGCACGCGGCGGTAAAGACCTGGGCGTAATGACTACCGAAGAATTTATTAAACTTGTCCAGAAAGACGTTGAAGAACGCCGTAACGGACAAAATGATTAACTAACCGGAGACAAAAATAGCTCAAGAACGCACGCACCGGATCAATGGCGAGATCCGTGTTCCTGAAGTACGCTTGACCGGGGTTGACGGTAACATGATTGGTATCGTCAAAACCTCTCAGGCATTAGCCATGGCAGAAGAGGCAGGTGTTGACCTGGTTGAAGTCGCGCATAATGCACGTCCTCCCGTTTGTCGCTTGATGGATTACGGCAAGTTCCGTTATCAAGAGCAAAAGAAGGCACAAGAAGCCAAAGCCAAGCAGAAAGTTATTCAGGTCAAAGAAGTTAAGTTCCGTCCTCAGACAGATGAAAATGACTTCCAGACTAAGCTTAGAGCTTTGCAGCGCTTTATTGGAGACGGCAACAAGGCCAAAGTCACTCTTAGATACCGCGGCCGTGAAATGGCTCATCAAGAGTTCGGAAACGACCTTCTTAACCGCGTAAAGGAAGAGTTGGCAGACATTGCACAAGTCGAGTCTTTTCCAAAATTAGAAGGCCGTCAGATGATTATGGTTCTTGCTCCGAAGAAAAAGAAGTAAGAATTGACCGGAGAGCAGGGTTTCTGCTCTCCTTAGTTTTTTGAAAATAACAATTGTTACTAGGAACATTACTTTTTCCTTGTAAATTGTTGTTTTTTTAGTGTATCATTGCGCCCTGTTCTGAATAAGGACAATAAGTGAAATCAGGCTAAAAAGATTTCTCCGTCGGAGAGACGCCTGCAATCATCAAATAATAAGGATCTCGGCAAAATGCCAAAGATGAAAAGCAAAAAGGCAGCTACCAAGCGCTTCAAAGTACGCTCTGGCGGCTCCATCAAACGTGCCCACGCAACAAAGCGTCATATTCTCACAAAACGCACGACAAAGAACAAACGTCATTTGCGCGGTATGGTAACCATCAATGAGTCGGATGTTAAAGAAATCCGCCGCATGATGCCTTACGCTTAATAGAAGGAGAATAGAATGCCTCGAGTAAAACGTGGTGTAACGGCTAGAGCCCGTCATAAAAAAGTTTTTGCATTGTCGAAGGGATTTTCTCTCCGTCGCAACAATGTCTATCGTGTAGCCAAACAGGCTGTCATGAAAGCCGGTCAGTATGCTTATCGTGACCGCCGCAACAAGAAGCGCGTATTCCGCCGCTTGTGGATTGCACGTATTAATGCTGGTTCAAGAGCTAACGGATTGAGCTACAGCAAGTTCATGAACGGTTTGAAGAAAGCCGGCATTGAGCTTGACCGTAAGGTTCTCTCTAACATGGCTATTTTCGACAAAGAAGGTTTTGCTGCTATTGTTGAAAAGGCCAAGGCTAGTCTCGCCTAATACAGCAACTGTATAAAATTTTTCGGCTTAGTCCGAAATCTGTCCTAGCAAAGGCCTGGTGAATTTATCTTCTCCAGGCTTTTCTTTTTTTCAAGTTAACTTTTTGTGTTCAAAAGATGGAAGACCTCAATCAAATAGTTGAATCTGCCAAGCAAGCATTCCAAGAAGCCCAAACGACCGCTTCTTTGGAAGACGCTAAGGCAAAGTTTCTCGGCAAGAACGGTCAATTAACTGAGCTTCTCAAAGGAATGGGCAAACTCTCTCACGAAGAAAAAAGAGAAAGAGGAGCAGCCATCAACAAGACGAAGCAGGCTGTAGAAGCACTTCTCAATCAAAGAAGAGAAGAACTTGCTGCCGCCCAATTAGAAAAGAGACTCTCTGCCGAAGCAATCGACATCACACTTCCGGGTCGCACACAGGGGATCGGCGGTATTCATCCTGTAATGAAGACCTGGATGAGAGTAGAGGAAATCTTTAGAACCATCGGTTTTGAAGTTGCTGACGGTCCTGAGATTGAAACCGACTGGTATACCTTTACCGCCCTGAACAATCCTCCAAACCATCCGGCACGCAGCATGCAGGATACGTTCTACGTTGACATGATTGACGAAACAGGCAAACAGATGCCTTTGCGTCCTCATACTTCTCCTATGCAAGTCCGTTATGCCCGCCAGAACAAGCCGCCAATTAAGGTTATTGCTCCGGGAAGAACATACCGCGTTGACTCAGATGCCACTCACTCTCCGATGTTCCATCAGGTTGAAGGACTTTGGATCGAAGAGAACATCAGCTTTGCTGATCTCAAGGGCGTTTACGTAGATTTCCTTCGCCGTTTCTTTGAAACCGAAGATCTTATTGTCAGATTCCGTCCGAGCTACTTCCCCTTTACAGAACCTAGCGCTGAAGTCGACATGATGTTCACAAGCGGCCCAAGAAAAGGCAAATGGCTTGAAATCAGCGGTGCCGGCGAAGTTCATCCGAATGTTGTCAGAAACTTCGGTCTTGACCCCGAAAAATACATTGGCTTTGCTTTCGGCTCCGGCTTAGAAAGACTGACAATGCTCCGCTACGGCATTGACGACTTAAGACTTTTCTTTGAAGGCGACCTCAGATTCCTTCAGCAATTTAACTAACGTCCAGAGGAAAAAGAATGCTATTTTCAGAAGAATGGCTGCGCCATTACATTAATCCTGATCTTGACAGCAAACAGTTATGTGAAAAATTAACCATGGGCGGTTTGGAAGTTGAAGGGATGGATTCCATTGCGCCTGAATTTCACGGTGTTGTCGTTGCTCAAGTTTTAACCGTCGAACAACATCCTAACGCAGATAAGCTCCACGTCTGTACAGTAGACACTGGCAAAGGTGAGCCAATTCAAATCGTCTGCGGAGCCCCCAACGTCGCGCCCGGGGTCAAAGTCCCATGTGCACTTGACGGCGCTGTATTGCCGGGTAATTTCAAGATTAAGAAATCCAAACTTCGCGGTGAAGTCAGCAACGGTATGCTTTGTTCCTCCCGCGAGCTTGGAATTGATGAAGATCACAAGGGTCTTTGGATCCTTCCGGCAGATGCTCCTGTCGGTGAAGATATTCGCAAGTACGCCCATCTGGACGGCAAGAAGATTGAAATTAAGCTGACTCCGAACAGAGGTGACGCTCTCAGCATTCTCGGCATTGCACGCGATTTACGCGCCATGACGGGTGCTGAAATGACAACTCCGGATTTCTCTCCGGTTGAACCGACTTGCCATTGCACCAAAGAAGTTAAGGTTGAAGCACCCGAGCTCTGTGGCCGCTTCTCCGGCCGTATCATCGCCGGATTAAATGCCAAGGCACCTACTCCGCAATGGATGAAGGACCGTCTTGAAAGATCGGGTCAGCGCTCTATCTCGGCCTTAGTTGACATCTCTAACTATGTCATGTTGGAGCTCGGCCGTCCGACTCACTTCTTTGACCTGGACAAAATCAACGGACCACTCGTTGTCCGTTGGGGCAAGGAAGGTGAAAAAGCCGAACTTCTTAACGGAAAGACCGTTGACATCGACCCCTATTTCGGTGTAATTGCTGACGACAACGGCGTTGAAGCCATTGCCGGCATCATGGGCGGAGAAGGCACTTCCATCTCCCTCGATACCAAAAACATTTTTGTTGAAGCTGCTTTCTGGTGGCCAACTTCAATTCAGGGCAGATGCAGAAAATTAAACTTCTCTACCGATGCAGCTTATAGATTCGAACGCGGCGTTGATTTTGCAAGCAATCCTGAACATTTGGAATACATCACAAAGCTGGTAGTGGAAATTTGCGGCACGCCCGAAACGAAGATCGGACCTGTCGTCGATCAAGTTGTTGCATTGCCTGAGACCAAGCAAGTTAAGATGCGTGCTGACCGCTGCCGTAAAGTCATCGGCATTGATATTACCGATGACCAGATGGAACAGTGCTTGAAAAATCTTAACTTCCCGTATGCAAAAGAAGACGGCGTCTTCACCGTAACAGCCCCTTCTTACCGCTTCGATATTGAAATTGAAGAAGATTTAATTGAAGAAGTCGCCCGCTTGATAGGCTATGAAGCTCTTCCTGAAATTCCTCCGCTTGCACGCATTCAAATGAAGGAACAGCCGGAAGACACCCGTACTCGTCATCAGCTCCGCAGCAAACTTGCAGGCTTAGGCTTCCAAGAATTGATTAACTACTCTTTCGTTGAAGACAAGGCTGATGCCCTCTTTACTGAAAAAGAAGACGTCATCAAGGTGTTAAACCCGATCGCAAGCCAAATGAATGTCATGCGCACTCAGATGATCTCCGGGTTAATTGACAATCTGGTTTTCAACTTAAACCGCAAGGCAGAAAGAGTTAATATCTTCGAATACGGCCGCGTATTCTGGAAGAATGATGAAATCAAAGGTTCCGACTCTTCCGTACAAGGCGTTGAACAGCCAGTTCACTTTGCCGCTCTTTCTTACGGGGCTGCCGTGCCGGCTCAATGGGGGCAGGAAAAGCGCTTGGTTGACTTCTACGACTTAAAAGGCGTTCTGGAAGCCTTTGCTTTCCCGCTGAAGCTCCGTTTTGAACCGTACAAGCACCCAGCTCTTCATCCGGGACGTACTGCAAAAGTTATGCTTGACGGCGAACAGATTGGTTTTATTGGTGAAATTCATCCGAAGATTCTTCAGCAGTACAATTTGCCGCATGCTCCAGTCGTCTTTGAGGTAGATGCCACTGCCTTGATGCAGACAGATGTTCCGAGCTATAAAGGCATTCCGAAACAACAGCCGATTTTAAGAGACTTGGCCGTTTGGGTTGATGATAAGGTTCCTGTTCAGGACTTGCTTGATGCCGTTAAGAAAGCATCTAAGACCGACCCAAGACTTCTTTCGTTGGCCTCTTTCGACTTGTTTGATGTGTACAAGCCGAAAAAAGAAGACACCGAAATGCAAGGCAAGAAGAGTTTAGCTTTCGCTATTAAACTGCAAGCTAAACAAGAAGCTCTTGAAGAGAATGAAATTGAGGAAGCCGTTGCCGCTTTAGTAGAAACTTTAGAAGCAAAAGGCGCTTCTCTCAGAAAATAATATTTTTAGAGGACAACAATGACAGAAATTTACGATAGCGAGGATCTCGCTACCTTTTCTACCGGTCTTGGACCCGATGAAACCCTGACTAAAGCGCATTTAGCCGAGCTTCTGACCCAAGAATTCGGTTATTCCAAAAGACAGTCAAGAAACATTGTCGATCTCTTTTTTGATCAGCTCCGCGCCTGCTTGGAAAGAGGCGAATCAATCAAGCTCTCAGGCTTCGGAAGCTTTCAATTAAGAGACAAGCCGGAAAGACCGGGAAGAAATCCCAAGACCGGTAAAGAAATTGCCATTACCGCCCGCAGAGTTGTGACTTTCCATACAAGTCCGAAATTAAGGGACATGGTGGAAGCTAACAGCGAGCTTATCGAGAGCAAATTAGCTAAGTAAGATATGGCAAAGCTCTCGGAGTTACCGCGCATACCACCGGAAAAGAAATTTTTCAAAATTTCCGAAGCGGTAACTCTTTGCGGCGTCCGTCAAGATGTTCTTCGGTTTTGGGAATCTGAAATCCCTGCTCTTCGGCCTATTCGAAGAGGAAATCAAAGAAGGTACCGGCCTCAAGACATTTTACTGGTCCGTAAAATCCGGGAGCTAAGATACGGCAGAGGCCTCTCTATTGAAGGTGTTATTTCTGAGCTGAAAAAAGAGAAAGAGGGAGTTCCGGAGGAGCTTGCTCCGCTCGCCGCTCCTCCCGTTTCTCAAATGCTTTCAAAAGAAATGATTCGTGAGCTTCAAGAAATTTCTTCTAACTTAAAAGAGACTGCGGAGTTTTTGCGCAACAAGTGATTTTGGTGTAATATTCGCTTTCTCAGTCGGGGCGTGGCGCAGCCTGGTAGCGCACTTGCATGGGGTGCAAGGGGTCGCGAGTTCGAATCCCGCCGCCCCGACCAGTAATTCCTAAAAGGTCGTCTATAGACGGCCTTTTTTATTTGTCTTAGTCTAAGCAATCCCAATAACGGCGGGCCTTCCGCTCTCAATGTCGTTCGTAATAGTCCGTCTTCGTCCATATTTATTTGTGTACAGCTAGATGTTCTAATGTAGTATCTAATGTACATACGACGTACGGCAATCCAAAAATAGCAGAATTTTTTCGGATTTTTTGTCACATTAGGACTTTGGAAGCCCCGCCGATATTGAACTCAGAGGGATTCGGAGGAATTTATGCGTTTAGCAGAGCGGATGACAGAAAAGCAGCTGAAGGCTGTCACAAAGACTCGGGCCTGCGGCGGGGTTCCAGGCCTGGTTGTAAAGGTTGTAAAACTCAAAGACGGCAGCTTGGCCAAATACTTCATTCTGCGGGAATCAACCATCAATCGGATATTTACACTGGGACGCTATCCGCAGATGTCGCTCGCAGACGCCTTTAAAAAAGCCGCTGACTGGAAAGTAAAGATTCGGCAGGGCATTGACCCGTCTGAAGAAGAAAAAGCGCTCAAGGCCTCATTACGGAGGAAATCCGCTCCATCCGACGATCGTCTGACTTTTGAGCAATTGATTTATCAATGGATTGAATTTAATGAGGCACGCGGCCGCTGGAATAATCCAAGCAAACCGAAGAAAGAAGTTTGGAAAGGTTTCTTTAGGAATCACATCCCTGATTCCATCCGGATGTGCCCAGTCGAAGAATTGAAGCCAGAGATGTTTGCGGCCGCTCTGGGCGAGAAGTGGCGAACGATGATCGATACTCCGGAAAGAATTTTGTCTGACGCTCGCCAGGCGATTGACTGGGCAATCCGCTCGGAGTTCGTCCCTCCTATGCTGAATCCCGCACAGGTCAAAGATGGGAAGTTGGGAGACTTGCTGCCATTGGTGAGAGCTGAAGGCGGCCATGAACCGGCGCTCCCTCCGAAAAGAATGCCGCTTTTCTTTGCCGAGCTTATGAAACTTGTCCCGGTTAGCCAGACAGCTCGGTGCTTGGCCTTTGCGATTCTTACTGCCGCCCGGAACTCAACAGCTCGGGAGGCGACCTGGGGAGAGATTAAAGAGACAGAAGGGCAGTGGTTCCATGTCATCCCCAGGGAGAGAATGAAGGTCAAAGGCGAGAAAATACCTTTTGATCGTAAGACACCGCTCAGTCCTCAGGCAATGGAATTATTAAAAACAGCTCCTCGTATCGGAATGAGTGAGGACGCTTTTATTTTCCCGAATATCAACAAGGGAAAGAACTCTCCGTTTACAAGAGATTCGGTCAGCGCCTTGATTAAGCGCATGCACGACAAGCAGAAAAAAATAGATGGGATTGGCTGGATTGATCCGGATCAAATGCATTTGAAAACCGGTAAGCCGAGGATTGTCACTTTGCACGGCTGCGCTCGGGCAACTTTTAATACCTGGGCTAAAGATGCGTCCGGATATGGCCATCCGGCATTTGCAAAGGACTTGAGAGAAAGCTGTCTCGACCATCGCAATGAATCGTATCAATGCGCCTATGACCGAGAGCAGGCTTTAGGGGATATGAGAGAAGTTTTTGATGCCTGGGGAGCGTTCTGCTTCAGCCAGATCAAATAAAAAAATAATGGGGCGGAATTCCGCCCCGAGTGGTTTCATTTATACCGTCGCCTCCTTTTCGCTTCCTAGCGTTTTCGACCAAGCGACAACATCCACACGCCGCCACCTCGAGCATCTTGTAGTGAGCCTAATCGGTTCCGGGAATCTTCCTACTTTAACCAGCGCCCACACTGTAGAGACTCCGATATTCAATAATTCCGCGACCTGTTTCACGTCAAGGAGGAGCACGCCGAGATCGCTGCTATCCGATTTACGTTTTCTCATTTTTTCATTCCTCCTTCAATTCTTCTAATTTCTCGATGCAGTTTGTCCATACAAATCTTGTCGAACTCCTTTTTGTCTTCCGGAGTGATTAGCATCTGGAACTGTTCCAGCATGATGTGGACATCGGCGCATTCTTCAAGAACATGGTGCCAATGCTCCGGGGACGGTTTATCAAAGTAGGCGTCAAACGCTTCCTGCAATTCATCGACTTCTTCTGGCAATTTTTCGTATACCTGATGGTCATAGCCGTAGTGATCCATGATTGCAATCAGGCACGAGTAAAAGTCGACTGCGTTACTCAGATTCATTCTCAGCCTCCTCGGTATCTAACTTCATGAATTGGTCAAAGATGTTTTGTTTGAGCGCTTTTGCCGGAACAACGTCAGAGTTGTCACGCACGTTCAGTGCGTGAGCCTTGCTCAAAAATAAATTGAGGAGGCGCATAACAAGCATGGCCTCCTCGCGGGTGAGTTCGATTTTGTCCATGTTTATTCATCCATTAAAAAAGCCCCGTTTTTAGGGGCGTATGAAATGTCTTTGTTCATTCACTTGCCGTAATGAAACGCAGGCAATAATGAGGACGAGGAAGAAGGTATAAATAAACAACTCGATCATTCTTTCTCATCCGTAAAGCCTAACGTCTCTCGAGGCCTCTTCCATTCGCTTTCAGGGAAGTCTTTGAACTCCATGTAGTTACCGGAACTCAATGAAACCGTTAAAACGTTTTCGTCACGGGTCCATGCGATGAGAGCGACCTGATCTGTGTTAAAAATGCAGTCTCGGATTAGGAGTCGGTTCATTTGTCATGCTCCCTTGACTTGAGGAATGCGTAGACCAGGTACCCGCCCCATCCTCCGAGACCCAGTACAAACACGGCAAAACACATACCGGCGAAGAAGTCCATTTACTTTTCCTCGTAAGACCGAAATTGTTCAATTACGCTTAGACACTCATCGACAACTTCTTGCGTTGTCCATCTTTTGTCTGTAATAGATACATAGATCGGCATATAGGTGTAGTCACCGGCGTGCATATAATCCCAACCGAACCAAAGACCATCAAGGCCGGGCAGTTTTCCGCTAAAGGTTAATCCGCCGTGTACTTCAATCTTGTCCTCTA